>Ga0075163_10010469_pt1 | contig 12129 bp, 7 predicted proteins | sample JI1023141ADNA_FD_71478 | JGI IMG/M metagenome (GOLD analysis project Ga0075163, IMG submission 71478) | Wastewater effluent complex algal communities from Wisconsin, to seasonally profile nutrient transformation and Carbon sequestration -... | ecosystem: Engineered > WWTP > Effluent > Algae...
CACATCGTTGGCGACTCCTCGCGCCAAACGTCTTCCAAGTCCCTGAGCACCTGTTGCTTGTTACTCCGAACTTCCTGCCGCACATCCGCCTGGGTGAGTGGCGGCACCATCGGGATGAATGACACCCTGACCATCGTTCGCGAGGGGGCTGGATAGGACTGTGCGGCCAATGAGGCTGTATGGATGCTTCGAACGCCGGTGAGTTTCTCGGCTTGGTCCTTGATGAGCCTCCGTTTCTCCGCATCGTTAATCGCCCAGTCGCTCGGGATCTCCAGTTGGACTCGTCCCTTGACGTCGAGCTTGGTGTAGCCCGCCGTTCGTGCGGCGACAGACAGGGAGACCAAAGCCAGTAAGCAGACACACAAGGCAGAGAATGTTGTTGTCGCTCGTTTCATCATCAGTTCTCGGTTAGGAGGCTCTGCAGCAGTTCCTGCTGGACTGCTTGCAACTGGCCGCGGCTCTGTGGTGAGCCGCTCCCCTCATACACATTGATCGACAGAGGAAGTGCGTTCAGTAGCGTTGTCCCGCCGATCCCTGTGATCGCTCGGCTAGTTTCCCCAACGCTCATGTGCATCTGCATGGAAAAATAAACGGCGTTTCCGTCCCGCCCAATCGGCTCAAACTTTGTATCAGACAGGCTGATGTCGCCAGTCTCAAAAGACGCGTTCAGTCGTCTATTGAGTTCGTCAGCATTTATCCGTGGACTCGAGCGGGAAAGGCCAGCAAGGAAATCTTCTCGCGGCATCTCGACTCGCTGGAAGTTTCCCTTTGCGCCGAGAAGCTGAATTTGTAGCCAGTGATCCAGCATGTCTCTGCGCCCCAGCCGGTAGTCCTCCAGTTCGGAACACAGGACTGCCGCATGCACTAGGCGGGCACCTTCGCCCAGGGAACGCCTTGCAATGTCCATTAGCTCGACTTCGCGCGCCGACGTGCCCGGCGTGCAGTAGCCGTTCGGATTCGAGAACACGACCTGCTGACCGAGCACGTCCACCGATTCCGTGGCCGCGCTTCGCTGGATTATTGCCTCTTGGGTGGTCTGCTGCCGCTGCATCTCCGGCGCAGGGGGGGGTGGTTGATAGGAGGGGGTATCCGTGGTGGGCGTTTGCGCAGCTGTAACAACCGTCGAACGGGTGGATTCGTTCTTGGTCGCATTGACGAAGATGATGAGCAGGAGCCCAATTCCCAGCCCGATACCGACCATCCATTTGCCGGTGGTCGCTTCCGAGGAACTATCGTGCTGAGCAATTGACGGCGCAGGGGCGTCTGGTGCCGGAGCTCCCTGGACCTGTCCCGGCGGCTGTCCTGGAGTCGGCGCGGCGCTTGATGGCGGCAAAACTTCTCGCGCAGCAGGCGGGCTGGCTGGACTGCCAGCCTCGACATCCGTGACGAGTGTCGAGAGGCCGGAGAAGCCCGTCGCGTTAGCCTTTTTCTTGTCGTCGGAAGTCACGACCTATCTCCAGATCAAAGCCGCAGCTTGGCGTAGACGCCTTCGCAGGCGCTGCCAGCAAACATCGGCTATTGGGTTTGGACACTCGACAGGCGGCTCTTTACAAGTTCGAGCTTGGCCTTGTGAGCCAGCGGCCTGTTGAAAACACGGTTCTGGATCTGGTCGGATACCTTGCTGATAGCGATGTACGCCATGCTCAGCCCCGACTCGCGCTGAGAGGCTTTTTTCTCGATGAAGTCGTAGGGGAAGTTCTCGCAGAACTTATGGAAGCCGGAGAACTGGGCGACCTCATTTGTGAATCGGAAGCCGTCCGGTGTGAGGCGCGAGCGCCGGGGATGGTACAGGTCGACGAACAGGATGAACCACTCAGATCCATTGAATGACACGGCCTCGAACACATCCACCGTGTCGATGGCTCCGATGCGGTGGAACAGGATGCGCTGACCGGACTGCGTTTCGAGTCTTGACAGATATGCCAACTGCCCTATTGGCCCGTTGACCGGGATCGGGTTGGTCTCGGTATAGCCAAACGGACCGGTGCCATCCGGGTCTTTGTCGTAGGCCGGAGCGGATTCCAGCATCGACTTCATCGCCGGATGAACCAGTTCCAACTGGAACTTCTCGTCATCAAGAATGCGGTGGATGTGCGCCATTGCTTCGCGGAGCGCCTTGTCCTCTTTGTTGCCCCCAAACAGATTGGATAGAAATCCCATGTCACTGCCCCCTGGCTATTTGATTGATTTACTGCAACACGTCGCTCAATCGGCGCATTCCTGGCTTCTTGAAGGCCATGCGGATGGCCTGCTCCAAGATGTGGGTGTTCGCGCCGTGAATGTAGGAGATCCCGGCGTAGGTCTTCTTGTCATCCTTGGCTCCAATGTAGAACGACCCGTCCGCGTTCCAAATGTGAGTCTGGCCCCAAAGACAGCGCACTTTCTCCGTGCCGAGGAACTTGCGCTTCACCAGCGTAATGCCATCGTCGTGCACGAGCGCGTCGCCGAAATGCAGGTCGCGCCCGTCCCTCAAAGCTTCGAGCATATCGGTGAGTAGTCGCACGCAGACTGCCCGCCAGAGCTTGTCAATAAACGTGGAGTAGATGTCCTGTCTTTTCAGCTCCACGACCGCCTCGGAACTCCGATTGCCAAACGCGATCGTGTACGTTGTTCCGTATTGCGACCGTATCCCACCCCAACGAACACGCGTAATTGCGTCGAGTGGGAAGTTCTGGCCCTTCCATGAGACGCCATGGGCCGAAATGCTCAATTTGTCCTTGAACACCATGCCGATCTCGGCTTGGTAGGTAATCTCACGCGCCCAGTCGTCGCGTCTTGCGGAGGCCTGTTTGCGCTGCTGAAAGATGTTCGCAAGCGCGTCAGCGTCCTCTTCGACTCGATCCGCGACATCGGGAACCTCAGAAAACAGCTCCTGAATCAGCCCGGTCAATCGTTGCGACTGGGTGATCATGTCGTGCTGATTGAACAAGTCGATGGCAAGGCTGCGAATCTCATAGGCCAAGTCGCGGCTCGCCTCGTGATCGATGCCACGCGCCTTCGAGCTCAGTTGAATGGGCTGGGCGATCTTGTCCCAATTGCGAGCGACGGCATCGAGTTTGTCCACATAGGGCTTGACGGCCGCCTCCCCGGAGCCCGCATGTTCTCTGGCGACCTTGATCAGCTTGTGGACGTTTTCGGCCTCATTCTGCAGAACGCCTTGAGTTTCCTCCTCGTAGCTATCCACAAGGTCATCGATCAGCCCGGGCGCATGATCCTCGCCGCCGGAGGTCACGCCGTCTACCGCTTCAGTCATCACTTGAACGAGCGTCATCGGCGGTAGCCGATTGAGGGCATCCTTGATAGCACCACGGTAGTACCGCTTGCGTTCCGCCAGTTCCGCCTCGATCTGGTCTAGCGCACGCACTTCCGGAAAACCAGACACGGCCCGGTCCTCGTTGATGTCGCGCAACACCTCCTCCGGGGTCAGATCTTCGGCAAGGTGGGCGGACTCGATAATGAATCCGGCCAAGTCGTCCGCATCGTGATTGCCATCCACGGCTTCGAACGCGGCAGCAAGCAGGTTCAGGTGCGCGAGTGTGGGCAGGCCAGACTCTTCCCTTAGTGCCATCGGGTCGTTGAGCAGGTTCTCGACCAACTGGGTCGCTTTGCGTGGCGAGACGCCGGGGAGCCACGCAATCTCTGCGCCCAATCGGGTACGTGGGTTAGTCAGGTCGGAGCGTGCCTTCTGACAAATATCGTGATCCAGTTCCAACGACTTCTCTTCCGCCAACTCGACGATGTGCTTGCGGTTGTCGCGCGTCGTCACGCCCAAGATTGCGAACGCGGACTGATGCAACGCGGTCGTAACGAGGCGCGGTTCTGACCTGCTCGGCAGTGGTGGCGGAGCAACTCGATGCGGAGCTGTTGGAGGAAGGGGTGGAGGCTGCTGTGTCGTTGGAATCGAGGGCGCTGGCGTGGGAGTCAACGGTTGATTCTGTGCCCCAAGCATCGCCAGAAGCTGTGGGTCTTTGAGCGCGTCATTGGCTTGGATGATGTCCTGGAACGGGACAGATGCACTCGCGCCAGAACGCAGCTCTTGGGTGTATTCAGCGAGTTGCTCTTTCGATGATAAGTGGTCGGAGAGCGCCAAGGACAAGGCAAGATCATTCTGAGTTCGCGGCACGGTGAGGCAGCTCGAGCACGCAACCAGTGCGCCACGCTTAGCGGTACCGCATTTGAAGCAAATTGCAATCGCCATGCTGAATCTCACTCTTATCTGCCTAACGCGCGGAGTTGCGCAACTACGCACCGGTTGTAGCTTGCAGCGCCTTCGCTACGCCTCAGGATGCACGCAGTTTCAATGGCATCCTTCTCGTCATATGTCAGCCCCGACAAGCTGGGCAGTGCCGGCGCATTTGCAAGAGCGTCGAGTTGGGAAGTCAGACACCTGTTGAAGCTGGCGGCTCCCTCGCTACGCTTTAGGATGCAGGCTGTTTCTATGGAATCCCTCTCGTCGTAAGACAAGCCCGAAAGATCAGGCTTGCTTGGAGCACTAGCAAGCGCACTAAGCTGAGACGTTAGGCATCGGTTGTAGCTAGCAGCTCCTTCGCTGCGTTTCAAAATGCACGCGGTTTCGATGGCGTCTTTCTCGTCGTAGGACAAGTGTGATAAATCAGGTTTCTTCGGAGCGCTCGCAAGTGCTCCAAGCTGCGCGGATATGCATCTGTTGTAGCTTGCAGCTCCTTCGCTGCGCTTCAAGATGCATGCAGTTTCAATGGCATCCTTCTCGTCGTATGAAAGTGATTCAAGGCTAGGTGCCGTGCGAACTTGATCACTAGATACGGCGGTACTTGGATTTGGCAGCGACTGAGCAGGCACTGGCAGCGATTCAGTTGATGAACGTGCGAATCTATTACTACCTTCAGCTTGGAACTGGCTTCTATACGGTTCGATGTCCCGTCGCGCGCTTTCCAGCGCGCCGCTCCGATATCGGAAGCTCCCGCAGCGGCTGTTGTAGTCGGCCACCATCGCATTGAAACGATCAACGTCGTAGTCGCTGTAGTTGTTGAGTGCAGACTTCGCACCCTCCATGCGGATGTCTTCGGCCAAGCAGTAGCGAATTTGCGCTGTTGAGAGAACCACGCTTTGCCCAACGGGAGGCATCGATTCCTCTGGGCGCAATGGCGCTTGTGGTTGCTCGGACGGCGAATAGATTGGCGCTGTGCTCTGCGCGGGTGGAGTGTAGGCGGGAGCAGGAGAAGTCGTGGTGGTCTTGTTGGATTGGCCGATGAGCCAAAACACGCCGATGACGGCTGCGATGCCCAACAGCCACTTGCCACCGGACGAGCCCGAGGAGGACTGCGTAGGCGGCTGGTACGTCTGGCGTGGTTGCGGCTTCGGTTGAGTGGCCTGCGTGGCTGGACGCCCGGCGCTCGACCCAGGGGCTACAGGCTCCTTCTTGGGAGTAGGAGGTGGTGGCGTCGTGTCCACATCGGACACGAGCGAGGAAAGGCCCGCAAAGCCCTTGCCCTCCCCCTTCTTCTGCTCGTCACTTTCCCCTGTCACTACCCTCTCCCCTTAAACGAATCCGATCCGCCGCTTGGTTTCGCCGCCACCCTCACGCTCCCTTGCCGGTGACGAGTTCAATGCAGCCAACAGGCTAGCCTGATCCAGCCGCTCCTTGCCGGATCGTGCTGCCAGCCTCGCGCCCTCGCGCACCACAAAAGAGACGTCTGATAGCGGCCTGCCCGCCAGTGCCTTTGCCAGCGGCTTGGAATCCACGTCTGATTCTGTCGGCAAGGTGGAGAGCAACTTGTCCAGTAGCGACTGCACCTCAGTCTCGCTGGCAAAATCCACCTTGATGACGTGATCGAAGCGGCCTCTGCGCTGGATTGCTGGATCGATCATGTCGATCCGGTTTGTCATGGCGATGATCAGCACGTCGTTCTTCACGGCCTCCGGGATGCGGCGCAGGAACTCCGCCACTTCCTCGACGCGGTGATGGCCCGATCCCATCTCGCGGTCAGCAAGGAAGGCCTCCATCTCGTCGATCACGAGGACAGACGGCGCGTTCTCCATCGCCTGTTCAAACACCTGTGCGACCTTCTTGCTGGTCTCGTGGATGTAGGGACTGGCCACGCTCGACGCGTCAATCTGGAAGCTCGGCCAGCCGAGGAAGTCCACCAGCTGGTCAACGGCGAAGGTTTTGCCGCACCCGGGAGGACCGTGCAGGATCACCGCCGAGGGGAACTCGATACCCAGTGCCTTGTAGCGGTCGCGATGCAGGATGATGTCGACGATGTGCTCGTTGAAGAAGGCTGCCAGCCCGGGACGCCCAGCGAGATCGAAGACCTTTTGAGGTTCCGGCTTGTCGCGTTTGGCTTCCTCCACCTTCTCGGCAGGTGCAGCTTCCGTTTTTTCGGTAGGAGGCACTTGCTTACGCTGCAGTGGAATGATTTCCCCTACCTCGAAGCCAGCCGCTTGCACCACATCCTTAAGGTGGTTCGCGCCCAACCAGCTCATAGTCTGTCGCAATCTACGGAAGGACTTGGCAGATATGGGGGCGCCGCCGGTCAGCCAGTATCCAAGAACAACGTCATCATCGGCCTGGGAACTGATGCTGTATGTCGGGAGAAGTCGGCTGATCTTCTCCACGTACAAGGCATCCTGCAGTGGCGATGTCGGATCAATGTCGCGAGTCGCCTTCAAGGCCAACGCGAAGGACAAGGCCTCGACCTTGGTATCCGGAGACCGAGCCTCACTAACAGGCAGGATGACCTGGCTGGCACCGCAAGATATCGACTGGAAATCGTGCTCGCCGAATCTGAAGGCACTGAACTCCCCGTCATGAATCAAGTCCGCGGAGAGCCAGCGATCTGCCAGCTCCTGGTGAACCACCAGGGCATGCCCCTTCCCGGCAGTTCCGAAGATCTGCCAGCCGGCACCTTCAAACGCGGCGGAACCGATCTTTGCGCCATCTGGTAACAGGAACCCATTGGGTAACCAAGCATCAATAGCCACGATCAACCTCGCCTGATGTTTGAGCCTTCCATCATGTCGTCGACATTGGAAGCCCCCATTCGAATGGACGACAGCTTTCCAACGACCGCTCGCAACTTGTCGATGTCGTTGGCCTTGAGCGCCTCCGCACCAATGGCAATCAACTGGGCGTGTTCGTTGACGTCCTGGAACATGTATGTCCGTTCGGCATACATCTTGAAGCGATCAATCACGAACCAATCCTGGCGCCACAGAATCTCAAAGTTGCGCCCCCGTAGCTCATCCAGGTGCGATTCAAAGTCACCACTGTTGTTGTCGATGGCGCGCTGTGACGTCCTTGCCAGGTTGTCGAATGCCGTGGCTTCAGTAGGTCGAGCATGCTGCCGCACTACTTCGTCAAAGAATCCGATGACATGGTCAAGATCCAGCTGACGAATATCTTTCAGGTTGCTCTTGCGCACCGCGGCCAGCAGCTTCTTGGCTTCCTGCACCAGATCGTCTGCCTGCTTAGCGTTCTCCGGATCATGCTGGCCGCGGGTGATCGCCTCAGCCTGCTCGAGCTTCTCCCGCGCCTGATCAAAGCGCGGATCCGACACCTTGCCTTCCATCTCCTCCAAACGACTGAGTGCGTGTTCCGACTGCTCCTCGATGAGCTTTGACTCCTTGGAATAGTCGCGCTGCCCAGATTGACGCGAGTAGAAGTTTCGTCCGCTATGGAACGAACCGCCAATGGACGGAACCGAAACCTCCATCTGAATGTTGCCGGAGTCGAGCACTTCGTACTCGCAGACGAGCTCGGCGCCTTTCGCAATGACACCATCATCAAAGTCAGAGCCCTTGATCTCGAACATTCCGATCATGCGGTTGTCCGTAATCGGATCGGAAATTTCGCCCTCCCAAAGCTTGAACTTGAGGGATCCGGCATCACCGGCTTTCAAGGTCTCGTCGGCCCGATAGACCCTCCTTCCCTTCTTCGGCAGCTGGTCACCCTCTCTCACCAGGAAATCGAGTTCCGGGCGCCCCTTCTCCCTTACCTCCACGCCAATGGAGTGGGAAGCGGGGATGGCATCAATGCTCGCGGCGGTACGTGAAATGACAATCTTGTCTTCCTTCAGCGCGATGGGTGCGCCATTGGAGTCAAAGACGAAAATTTTGAACAGATTCTCTCCGGGCTTGGTCAGGGCCACCTCCACCCCGGCGCCGTCCTTCAGTTGGATACGACCGGATGACCACCCGGTATCCAGGCTGTCCACCTGGAACTCTGCGCCCGCGGCAGAACCCTTGCCGAGTTTGAGTACCACCCGGGCCTTGATGTCGGGCGTCCTCGCCTTGTAGTTGATCGTTAGATCCAGGCCGCCACCGGCGCTGATGGTTCCGCGTGCGCTCTTGCGTCCCCGTGCCTGCGTTTTCCAGTCGATGGATTCGGCGAACACCGCCGCGCCTTCCGCAACAGCCGTCATCGGATTGACCTCGGTAGAGGCTGCGATGGCGAGTTCCTGGGCGACCTTGTCACGAAGCGGACGGTACTGGGTAGGGCCGCCGACGAACACGATCCGCTCGATGTCATTGGCGGTAAGTCCAGCCTTCTCGAGTGTCTCCCGTGTGGCCTGAATGGATTCGTCGACCTTTGCGGAGATCAGCTCGTCGTAACGCTGGCGCTCAATCGGGATGTCGAGGTAGATCTCTTCACCGGCCTCGTCGCGGACGCCTATCTCGGTATCCGGCGCATTGATGACGGCCTCCTCCTTCTGGGAGAGCTCGATCTTGGCCTGCTCTGCGGCAAGCGTCGCCACTCGAATCAGTGTTTTGTACTTAGGATTGGCGCTCAGGTCGTCTGGCAGGTCGAAGTTGTCAAATAGCCAGGGCTTGACGACGTTATCGAACAGGGCGCGGTCAAAGTCTCGACCGCCGCACATGGCTACGCCGCCATGTGCAAGGAGATTCACCTTTCCGCCCGTACTGTCGGCAATGGCGACGTCCAAGGTGCCGCCACCCAGGTCATACACAACAAAGATGCCATCGTTCTTTCTCTGCCGCATCACGCTCATCACGGCTGCGACCGGTTCTTGCATCAATGCAACACGGCCAATGCCCGCCATGTCGGCCGCAGCCATCGTGGCGTCCTTTTGCATCTGGTTGAACGCGGCAGGCACCGTGATTACTGTGCCAGTGTCGCCCGCACCCCGAACCTCCTCCGGCAGGTAGCCGAACAGGGCTCGCAGGATTTCAGCCGAGCACTCTTCAGGCGTCATGGCCACATTGACTGCTGGCAGCTTCACCGGCGTACTCGTACCGATGAACCGCTTGAACAGCGTGGCCGAGTTGTCGGGACTCCGAGCTGAATTCCGATAGGCGCGTGCACCAATGTACTTGCCGCCACGTTTGTCGATGAAGATCGCAGATGGCGTGACGTCGTGCTGCTCAGGGCTCTTGTAGAGATGAATCCGCTCACCGTCAAAGGAGCAGATGGCACTGTTGGTCGTGCCCAAATCGATACCGACGTACTTCACAGCTGCACCTTCCTGAGCATCACCGAGCCCTCCCTTCGCAGGCCTTCCGGCCCCATGACAATTGGTTCCAGCATCTGATCGACGATCAGATGATCATCCGCGGCAAAGTCATCCAGATTGAGGGCGGATGCCGCAACGCCCGCGTCGTAGGGAAGCCCCTCGACATTGACCAACTTGAGGCCATTGGCGTCCAGGGATTCTTCCATCTTCTTCTGGAAGTAGCGCACCTGATTGAGGTAGCGACCGGACTCACCTGCATCCAGCTTGCTGATCACGCGGGTGAACAGGCGCGAAAAACGCCAGCCCTCTACCGCCATGTCAATGAGCGATTGCTCGATCTGCTCGTTCTCAGTCTGCAATGTCAGTTCCCCTATAAGTATCGAATTCAAATCCAGATGCTTGGAGCTTTACGTCATCAAAGCGGCGGTGGCGCATGTCCTTCCGGCGGCTTGCGATAAGTCATCCCGAATACCGTATCTGCAAGCCACTTCCTGAAACTGTCGTTGTCGCTGTACTGCCGGAACAGCTCGGTATCGTCCTTCATGAAGTCGATCAGCACGCGACCAAGCGCCTTGTCATGCTCGATCCTGGCATTGGCCGCTCCCGAGTTGGCTTGGGCGTTCTGATAGGCGGTGTCTGCAGCCACACGCTGCGGAATATCCTCGGTGATCAGCTTGCGGACGCGATCCTCGTCCTGCCAGGAGATGTTGCCGAACTGGTCGTTGAAGGTCTTGAGGATGTTGGACAGCGGCTCCAGCTCAGGGTCGCGCTTGCCGGCACCGCCGCCATCCGGCACGGGGTCCAATGAACCATCTGCATCCGCAAGCGCAATCTTCATGGCTGCCTGCTTCTCTACCCGATAGCTGTCCATGTCGATCGTTTCAAGGATCCCGCGGGACAGGTCTTCTTCCTTAGGTGCCGGGAGCTTGGGGACTAGCAGGTTCAGCACTATGGATAGCCGCTCCCAGTCCGCTTGCGTGTACGGCAGGATGGCGGAGAGGAAGGCGTAGGTCCTGACGAACGCTTTGGCCTTGCCCTTGAAGTCGACCTGCGCGTCTTCGTCCAGTTCGTTGTAGGTGGCGACGCAGGCGTCGAGGATCGGATCCAGCTTGTCGCGCTGTGCGCCGGTCAGGAACAGATCCACCAAGCGTTCAACCTGCTCGGGGGAATAGACCTGGTAGCCGTCGAGTGCAGACTTCAGATCATGGAGCTTGTTGGGATCGGTTTCGTCTGACAGCAGCGTCGTCCGGTAGTACGGCTCGAACGAGGCTTTGATCGTGTCGGCGTCGTTCATGAAGTCCAGGACAAACACCTCGCTCTTCTTCGGGTGCGCCCGGTTGAGCCGCGACAGTGTCTGCACGGCCTTGATGCCGGAGAGGCCCTTGTCCACGTACATCGTGTGCAGTAGCGGTTCGTCATAGCCGGTCAGGAACTTGTCTGCCACCACCAGCAAGCGGTACGGGTCTTCGGCAATCCGGTCGGCAATCAGGCTGGAGGCAAAGCCGTTCATCGACGCCTCGGTGACCTTCTTGCCGCCGTACTCGTGCTCGCCGGAGAAGGCAACGATGGCGCGGACCGGGCTCTTGCGTTCAATCAGATACTCGCTGATGGCGTGGTAGTACTGGATTGCCCGTTCGATGCCGCTGGTGACCACCATGGCCCGCGCCTGCCCGCCGATCTTCTGGCGCGCCAGTACGTCCTGATGAAAATGGTCGACCATGATCTCCGCCTTGAGACGGATGGCGTGATCATGGCTCTCGACATAGCGGCGGAGCTTCTTCTTGGCCCGCGATGCGTCGAATTTCGGGTCGTCCTCGATCTTCTTGATCAGCTTGTAGTAGCTGTTGACCGGCGTGTAGTGCTTCAGCACATCCAGGATGAAGCGTTCATCGGTGGCCTGCTTCATGGTGTAGCTGTGGAACGGTCGGTGCTTCACTGTCCCATCGGTCTGCGGCATCGGTACGCCGAACAGCTCCAGCGTCTTGTTCTTGGGAGTGGCGGTGAAGGCGAAATAGCTGGCGTTGGGCAGCAGCTTTCGCGCTTCCATCAGCGTGTTGATGCGGTCTTCGGTGGACTCGTCCTCGTCCTCGTCGTTGCCGGCCAAGGCGCGGTTCATCGCCAGCGCGGTGCGACCGCCCTGCCCCGAGTGCGCCTCGTCGATCAGGATGGCAAAGCGCCGCCCGGCGTGCTCGCTGCCGATCTCGTCCAGCACGTGCGGAAACTTCTGCACGGTGGTGATGATGATCTTCTTGCCGGCGGCGATGAACTGGCGCAGGTCGCCGGAATGTTCGGCATGGCCGACGGTGGCCTTGACCTGGGCGAACTGCTTGATGGTGTCGCGGATCTGCTTGTCCAGGATGCGGCGGTCGGTCACCACGATCACCGAGTCGAACACTGGCTGATCATTCGCCTCCTGCTGCAATCCGACCAGTTGGTGGGACAGCCAGGCGATTGAGTTGGACTTGCCGCTGCCGGCCGAATGCTGGATCAGGTAACGCTGCCCTGCCCCGCGCGCCTGGGCGTCGGCCAGCAGCGCCATCACCACATCGCGCTGGTGATACCTCGGGAAGATCTGGCTGCGGGTGACGCGTCCGGTCTTTTCGTTCTTGATCTCGACGATCTGCGCGTAGTTCTCAATGATGCCGGTCAGCCCGTCCCGGGTGAGCACCTGCTTCCACAG
>Ga0075163_10010472_pt1 | contig 12127 bp, 8 predicted proteins | sample JI1023141ADNA_FD_71478 | JGI IMG/M metagenome (GOLD analysis project Ga0075163, IMG submission 71478) | Wastewater effluent complex algal communities from Wisconsin, to seasonally profile nutrient transformation and Carbon sequestration -... | ecosystem: Engineered > WWTP > Effluent > Algae...
GTCGCCGACCTCGGTGGTGACGGACTTGCTGCCCGTGGTGCGCCCCGTTCCCGTGGCGAGTGATCTCGAGGGCTCGGCATCCGGCGGGATCTCTAGATCCTTCGGCACCGTGCCGGTCGGTGGTCCGCCGACCTCGGTGTGGCGATCGCGATCGACGGGCTCGTAGCCGGCGTCGGTATCGCCGGGCATGAGCGGCACCTGCTCCGAGGCCCGGCGTGCGCGCGGTGCGGCGACCTTCGTGTTGTCGACCTCGAGCTGCGAGAGGCCATCGGCGCCGAGCTTGCGGAACAGGCCCGTCGACGTGGCGGGCTCGCCGCTGTTCGTCTCGGTGGGCGGCGGTTTGCCATCGGTCACGGCCGTGCGTCGGGCGGCGGTAGGCGGATCGTTCAGCTGCTTGCGGATCACGTCGTCGAGCGCGCCGCGCCCGCTCTGCCGCTTCGCGGGGATCACGGTCGCGAGCGCCTCGGCCACGTCGAGCGCGGTGGCCATGATCGACGACTCGTACGACAGCTCGATCAGCGACCGCAGCACCTGGGCCGGACGCATCGGCCGGTCGATCGGCTTGCGCGCGAGGGCGAGCCCGATCACCTCGTCGAGCCGGGACGGCAACCCCGGTCGGAGGCTCGCCATCTTCGGGATCGGCATGTTCTCTATGTTCTTGATGATGTCCTCGGACTCGTCGCCCGGGAACAGCTTCTCGTTGGTGAACAGCTCGAAGATCACGCTCGCCGCGGAGAACAGGTCGCTGCGCGTGTCGAGGGTGTCGCCGCGCGCCTGCTCGGGCGACATGTAGCGCCACTTGCCCATCACCTTGCGCGGCCCGGCGGGAGCGTTGCGATGCGGCCGCGCCGCGACGGCGATGCCGAAGTCGGCGAGCTTCACCTCTCCCGCGCGCGAGATCAGCACGTTCGACGGCGAGACATCGCGATGGACGATGTTGTGGCCGTGCGCGAAGTCGAGCGCGCGGATGATCTCGATCGCGATGTGGAACGCGGCGGGCAGGGGGACGAGGCGCTTCTCGTCCTTGAACTTGCGGAGCATCGCGGCGAGGTCGAGCCCGTCGACGTACTCCATCGCGATGAACAGCGATTCCCCGATCCGGCCGAAGTCGAGGACCTGGACCACGTTCGCGTGCGACAGCCGGACCGCCACCTTGGCCTCGGCGATGAACCGGGCCTCGAACTCGGCGTCGCGGGCCAGCTCGGGGAGGATCCGCTTGATCGCCAAGGTCTTCTCGAACCCGTGGGCGCCGTACGCCTTCGCGAGAAACACCTCCGCCATGCCTCCGACCGCGATGCGGTCCAGCACGTCGTAGCGCTCGAGTGATTTGGTAAGGGGCTCGTCCATGCCCGGTCCTCGCAGTGGCTTGGGCCCGCCCTACGAGGTGGCCTATACTATTGCAATGTCGCGGCACCCGGCGCGTCTGGCGGCGGTCGTCTGCATCCTGATTTTTGGGATGTGGGGAAGCGCGCGTGCCGAAGACCCGCTGCCCGAGGACCTCCCGGTCCCGGCCGTGCAGACCCGCGAGCCGGTCGCGGTCATCGAGCTCGGCAACTTCGAGCCGAACCGCAAGCTCGCCCTCGATCTCGCCGGCGCGCTCAACAACAGCCAGACGCTCAAGCCGCTCGATAGCTTGATCGATGCCGGCGCGCTGCGCGACGAGCACAAGGACGAGGACAAGACGTTCCTCGACGAGGCCGAGAAGGCGCGCACCGACGCCGAAGCGGATGTCGTGAACTACAAGTTTCCCGAAGCCGCGAGGAACGCCGACAAAGGCCTCGCGGCCCTGTACTTCGTGACGCCCTCGCCGCGGTCGCTCCGGTTGTCCGCCGAGCTCGCCTTTCTGTTCGGGTCCGCCCGGCTCGGCGAGCGCAAGCCCGATGTCGCGGCGACCTGGTTCCGGGTTGCCTATGCCCTCGACCCCAACTTCAAGCCGGACCCGATCCGGTACCTGCCGGAGATCGTGCAGGCGTTCGAGGTGTCGTCGCGGTCGACGCCCGGCGGCAAGGGCTGGCTCGAGGTCAGCGGCCCGGGGCGGGTGTTCCTCGACGGCAAGGAGATCGGGACGTCCCCGCAGACGTTCCCCGACATCACGCCGGGCATCCACGTCGTCCAGCTCGTCGGCGACGACCGCGATACCCACGGCAAGCGCGTCGAGGTGGTGATCGGCAAGAAGGCCGACCCGCTCGCGTTCGGACCCGGCACGATCGATCGCGGCAAGCAGGTCAAGCGGGCTCGTCGCGCCCTCAAGAACGCGCCCGATCCGGCGGCGCGCGCGGCGGCGATGCAGCACCTCGCCCGGCTGGTCGGCGTCCGCGATGCGGTGCTGCTGAGCGAGAGCAATGGCAAGACGATCGTGCAGACCTGGCGCGATCAGGCGCCCGGCTTCTCGTCGCTGCGCGAGCTCAAGGACGAGGACAAGGGCAAGCCGGGGGAGTTGCTGACGCCGTTCCTGCCGCCGAAACCCGTCGACCCTCCGCGACCGGATCGACCCTGCCCACCGGGGACCAGCCGGCCGGCACCGCGCGCGGCCTGCACGCCCACGAAGATCGTCGACACGCGCAGCTGGTACCAGAAGCCGAGCTATCGGATCGGCGGCGGCGTGGTCGGTGCCGTGATCATCGGCATCGCGATCTACTCGCTCGCGACCTGGGATCGCACGCTGGGCGTCGATCAGAATCCCGGGTTTACAATCTCGCCCGACCAGGTGCGCCGATGAGATCCCAGCCTGCTCTCGCTGGTCGTGATCACCCCGTGGATCCCGCGCAGTGGGGTCGTGATGCCGCGGCGATGAGATCCGCCCTGCGTTCGCTCGTGCTCGTCGCATGCGCCCCGCCGATTCTGACAGGTGATCTCGACCCCGAATTCCGCGGCCAGGTGCGCCGATGAGATCCGTCTTGCTCTCGCTCCTCGTGCTCGCCGCGTGCGACACGCCCGATCTCAAGATCACCTATCTCGTCGCCGGTGGCATCTCGGGCATGACCTGCGGCGAGACCGGCGTGACCTGCGACCAGGTCGACATGGCGTGCACCAGCGTGCTGCACCTGCGCGTGCTCCGTCCATCCGACCCGGCCGCGCCGTTCATCTCGGTCTGCGAGGAGGTCTCGGTCAACGGCACCAAGGACATGTGCGCCATCAGCAACATCGACCTGCCATTCGCCACGTTGCCGCGCGAGACCCTCGAGATCCAGGTCACCGTGTGGCCGGAGGAGATGGTGATCGATCCCGAGTCCGGCGAGCTCGACTGCGGCAAGCTGCGGCCCGAGTTCGACGCCACCGGCTTCCCGATCGGCGGCGAGCTCAGTCCCGCGTTCGGCGGTCGCGCGTTCTATCACCCGGGTGACGAGGAGACGTTCGTGACGCTCGGCTGCGTCGATCTCGCGAGCGTCAACGAGGCGTCGTGCGCCGGTCAGGAGGCGATCCAGGTGACCTCCACCGTCGGTGACTTCGAGAACCTGCCGTTCTCCGTTTCCTCGACGATCGGCGATCGCCTCGCGGTCACGATCGGCGAGCCCAAGCTGTTCGACGACGGGGCGCAGGTCAGGCACCAGCTCAACTCGGCGAACGTCGCGACGCTCGATCGCACGATCTCCGGCCCGACCCCGGCGTGGGGTGGCGGCGTCGATCTCGCGCTGGTCAACTCGGCCTGCATCCAGGTGCTCGAGGATGGCGCGCAGACCACGTCGACCCTGCGCTGCAAGGCGATCTCGCCGGCCGAGACCTCGCTCGATCTGCCGGGCGTGCGGCTCCCGCGCGCGACCCTCGACCAGGTGCTGAGCTCGCTGTCGCTGGTGAAGTTCCCCGAGGAGGGGCTCACCGTCGGCATCGTGCTCGACTCCGTCGGCGCGCCGATTCCCGGCGCGGTCGTCGACGTCACCAACGGCACCGTCGAGTACCTCAACGCGACGCGCACGGGGCTCGTCGCGGGCCAGACCTCCGCGAGCGGGATCTTCGTATCCCGCGACGCACCCTACGGGACGATCTTCCGGACGTTCATCATCGATCAGACGGTGCCGCCCACGATCGGCGGCCGAGTCGACGGTAAGGTCACGATCGTGATCCTCCAGTCCGACACCCAGATCGGTAGCTGATGGCGAAGGCAACGGCCGTGACCCGCACCTGGTTCCGGGTCGTGCTCGCTCGCCCGGGCTCCACGCCGATCGTCGTCGCCGCCGAGGGCGAGCACCTCGGCCTCGCGATCGCGGCTGCCGAGGCCCACGTCAAGGGCAGCTTCGCGATCGCCTGCGATCGCTCGGTCGATCCGATTCCGCTCGGCGAGTCGGTCGGCAAGCGAGGCGTGGTCGAGCTCGCCGACGACGCCTCGGCCAGCACCGAGTTTCGCTGGCCGCGCGGCGTGCTGCCGAAGATCGGCGTGACCTCGAAGGTCCGCGCCGGCTACACGGTCCACAAGGATCCGAAGCTGCTCGTGATCGAGGCGCAGACCACGGCCGACAAGCTCGTCGATCTCTACCTCGGCCTCCTCGAGCGCCTGCCGAGCGCCGACAACCTCGAGATCCGCGTCCTCGATCACTTCGATCAGGTCGACTACACGGCCGTCTGGCTGACCTCGCGCGTCGACGGCAAGCGCATCCTGAGCTTCCTCGACGATCACGATGTCGAGCTGCTCGAGAACGGCCACGTCGAGATGTCGATCTACGTCCGCGCGAAGAAGGCGACGCTGCGGCTCACCGAGCACAAGACGGTGGTGTGGCTGTCCGACGGCGACGAGCTCCGCCCCGATGTCACGCGCTGGATGACCGAGCTCGGGCTGTCGCCGATCGAGCCGTTCGTCACCGTCGCCGCAGGTGCGCACGAGCACTACCGCGCCGCGAAGAGCCGCGATCGCGAGGAGCTCGAGAAGTACCTCTACCGTCAGCGCTTGCGGCGCGTCGACAAGGTGGTCGCGCGGCCTGCGCGTGGCCCCGACACCGACGGGTGATCAGACCACCAGAACCGGCATTCCAGGTTGTTGGCGAAGTCGACGCCGATGACCGAGGTCGGCTCCGATCGAGCCGTTCGTCCGTCTGAGACGCTCCGGGTTCCGCCCGAGATCGTGAAGCAGCTCCGAGCGCTTGCCGCGCTCGAATGGGGCAAGAAGCGAATTGCCCGTGCGTTGGGCATCTCACGCAATAGCGTGCGCGTTATCTGCGCGAGGGCGCCGCTGCGGACACACAGACGTGTCCGACCGCTTGGATGCTCGACGCTGCTCAGCAAGCGAGGCGTTTGACACCCTCCACCAGCCCCCTGCGTCGTGTCCGTTGTGACGATGGTTGTAACGAACCCCGTTAGAACCATCGTTGTAACGAGCAGCGATCGAGGGTGCGTGCGGGGCTCTGTCACGTAACCGTGGGATCAACCACGCGCGGCGCGCACTCCACGCGATCGACACCTCCATGCGATCCACCGACCGACGAATGATCGCGCCGCCAGAACCGGTGCGCTTTCCAGGTCGCCGGCGAAGTCGACGCTGATGATCGAGGTCGGGTTGGCTCCGATCGTCACCGTACCGCAGGTGAGCGCAGCGAAGAGTCGCGATCGCGAGCTCGAGAAGTACCGTCAGCGCTTGCGGCGCGTCGACAAGGTGGTCGCGCGGGCTGCGCGCGGCCCCGACACCGACGGGTGATCGCGCCACCAGAACCGGAGCGGGCGCGCCTTCCAGTCCTCGCCGGCGAACTCGACGCCGATCCGCGGACCGCTCGCGACCTCGCGCGCCGGCACGTTCGCCCACGCCGCGAGCTCCGGCGCGTCGACGTGCCCGGCGACGTAGAGCGGACCCTTCGCGAGCGGCTTGCGATCGAGCGAGCGATCGATGCCGAGCGCCTTGGTGACCTTGCCCGGACCGCGGCCCACGGTCTTGTCGTCGGCGAGCCCGCGGTACGGCGCGATCGCGCGGATCAGCACCGCCTGACCGTCACCGTCCTCGCCGGTGACGATGTTGAACATCTCGTGGATGCCGTAGCAGAGGTAGACGTACGCGACGCCGCCCGGCCCGAACATCACCGAGTTCCGCGCGGTGACGCCGAATCGCGTGTGCGACGCGAGATCCTCGGGCCCGAGATACGCCTCGGTCTCGACGATCACGCCGGCGCGCGTGCCGTGCACCAGCACCGTGCCGATCAGATCGCGCGCGACGGTCACCACGTCTCGTCGAAACCACTCGGTCGCGAGACGGCGCACTTCCGCTAGCTCCGATGCCGTTCGACCAAGAGCCTCGACCCGAACCCGAACCTCGACGGGAACAGGTGCGTTGCGTCGAGCCCCACGTTGCCGTGCTTCGCCGCCCCTTTCGAAGTTCGTTCCAATCGTCGGTGGAACACGAACGCGCCCAACGGCTGCCTTCGAGCTCGATGCCGGAGATCCAGGCGACGAGCATCGCAACGATGCCGGACGGCTGAAGGCTCCTTGATGATTCGCATCGGGTCGCAACGAGCCTGTTCCAACAGGACCCGGTGATCGTACGAGTCTCGACCGCGCTCGCCGAGCGGCATGCCTAGTTCTTACCGATCAGACGCTCGCGATCGAGCCCCTCGAGCACCGGGGCGACGCGGCCATCGGCGGCGAGGCCGACGAGCAGCTCGTCCACCCGCTCCCGGTACTGCGATGGCGCGAGCTGGCCCTGGAGCAGACGGAACCGGAGGAACAGCAGCGCGGTCTGCACCACATCGGCGAGGCAGTACCGCTGCACCAGCTCGAGCTGGCCGCTCTGATACAGCCCCTCGACCTGCGAGCCGTTGATCGGGCCCTTGCCGGGCAGGCCGATCAAGCGCGTCAACGCATCGAGCTTGCCCGCGCGGACGGCGCCGTGATCGGCGAGCCAGTCGCACAGATCGAGGTGGCCGAGGTCACTGCGGCGATCCCGGACCTGCTTGTCCCGGTAGTACCAGGGCAGCGGCACGGCATGGCAAAGCGACCGCAGCACGATCACGGGGAGGTCGAAGCTCCGCCCGTTGTAGGTGACCAGCACCGGCCGCGCGCTGCCGACCACGGACGAGAACGTCTCGAGCAGCGAGGCCTCGCGGTCGTCTGCCGATCCGGCAACCTCCGGATCTCCCATCACTCCCATCCGGGTGAGCCGGTACTCGTGGTCCAGCCAGAGGTACCCGAGCACCACGATCCGATGTGCCCAGGTGGGCGGGAAGGGTGGCTCGACCCCCTCGGGAAGCTCCGGACGGGGCCATCGATCGAGGTCGGGGACCGTCTCGATATCGAGGATCAGATACTCGGCGCGGGGCGTGCGAGCCACGGCGCGTAACCTAGATCCGCCCTGTGACATCGGTACCCCGAGTGATCCGTCTCGCCCCCACTCGTCGTAAGATAGAGAGCCCATGGCCGTACCTCGCCTAGCGTTCGTGGCCATGCTCGTCTGGGGTGTCGAGCCGGCCGTCGCCGCCGGTAATTGCACCACGGTCGACCTCGATCTCGTGCCCGCCGCCCTGGCCGACAACCCCTACGCACCGCAGATCGTGGCGTGGGTCGAGACCACCGCGGGCGTCTACGTCGACACCGCGTACATCACCGCGCAGACCGGCACCTACGGGCTCGGCAATCGCCCCGGCCGGTTCGACTTCAACAGCGGTCCGAACTGGCCGTACGGTCGCCGCATCACCGTGTTCCCGGTCTGGGCGCATCGCCACGGCCTGATGTGGGACGAGGTCGCGTTCCAGGACGGCGACGAGAACAACCTCTCGCACCCGTTCAACCAGAGCTCGCGCGAGATGCACTTCTGTCGTCCGCTCCAGCCGAGCGAGCCGTCGTGGGATGCGTTCACCTGCGCGTCGACGGTGTTCACCGACAAGGGCGAGCTGTCGACCTCCGCGAAGTCGGTCTATCCGCCGCGCAACGACGTGCTGCGCGGCACGCCCGACGATCCGGACGTCGAGATGTACGATCCGCTGAACCCGTTCGACGGCGTGTCGCAAGCAACGCCGGTCCCGGGCTCGCTGTCGACGCTGTCGTGGCCGGTGCCCGAGACGGTGGGGCCGGGCGACTACGTGATGTTCGTCGAGGTCTCTCGCGAGTCGGACTTCAACGGCGAGTACAACGCCACGAAGTTCCCGCCGCCCATCGGCATCCCGTGGGCCGAGTACGGCGAGCCGTATCGCGGTCAGCCGTCGGTGGTGTATCGCGTCCCGTTCACCATCCAGGCGGATGGCGTGACCACGGCCGCGGCGGCCGAGTACGCCGGCTACGGCGATCCCGACGGCCTCGACGGCACGCTGCGCTCGCCCGATTCCACGATCACCAGCAACGTCGCCGGCTCGGGCGCGTCGCGGCTCGCGATGGTCTCGGTCGATGGCAACACGTTCCGCGTGCGCGTCACCTCGCGGCCGCAGCAGGACTTCGATGCGCCGTCGCTGCCCTCCGATCTACAGCTGGTGTCGAGCACCGGCAACGAGGCGCAGCTCAGCTTCGTCGCCCCCGGCGACGACGGCGCGATCGGCAAGGCGAAGAAGTACGAGATCCGCTACCTGGTCGGCGAGTCGATGACGAACGAGAACTTCGCCACGGCGACGCTGCTCGGCACCACGGTGACGCCGGGTGCCGCGGGCGCCCTGCAGACGTTCACGCTGCCGGGCCTGCTCCCCGGCACCAGCTACTCCGTCGGCATCCGCGCCACGGATGACTGCCGCAACTCGAGCGAGATCGCGACGTACGATTTTCAGACTCCCGAGCGCGGTGCGGGCGAGGTCGACGCGTGCTTCGTCGCCACCGCCGCGTACGGCTCCGTGCTCGCAGGCGAGGTCGACATGCTGCGCCGGTTCCGCGACGTGCTGCTGCGCAAGACCGCGTTCGGCGAGCTCGCCGTCGAGACCTACTACACGTTCGGGCCCGCGCTCGCCGGTTTGATCGGCGAGTCCGAGCTGCTCCGCGCCACCGCGCGCGACGTGCTCGAGCCCGTGGTCGCGAAGGTTCGCGGAGCCCAGGTCACCGAATGAACAAGCTCTCGATCGCCATGCTCCTCGCCGCGGGCACCGCCTCCGCGGACAACACGTGCCCGATCCTCGACGTCACGTTGCAGCCGCAGGCGATCGGCAACGCGCAGGCCGATCGGTTCGCGCCGCAGATCGTCGCGTGGCTCGAGGACGCCTCGGGCACCTACGTCGACACCATCTACATCACGCAGGCCACCGGCACGTTCGGCATCGGCAATCGCCCGGGGCGGTTCGACTTCAACAGCGGACCGTTCTGGCCGTACGGTCGCCGCATCACCACGTTCCCGGTGTGGGCCGAGCGGCAGCCACTGCGCTGGCAGCAGCTCGAGTTTCAGGACGGCGACGACAACGACCTCTCGCACTCCGGGCTCAAGAGCTCGCGCGACCTGCACTACTGTCGCCCGCTCCACAACCCCGACGAGATGGACGCGCTGACCTGCCCGACGAGCACCGCGTACACCGACAAGGGCACGTTCGGCGGCGCGACGAGCAAGTATCCGCCACGCGCCGACGTCGAGCGGCTCGCGCAGGACACGCCGTCCGTCGAGATGTTCGGCCTGCTCAACCCGTTCGACGCGGTCTCGCAACCGACGCCACCGTTCGGTTCGATCTCGACGCTGACGTGGGCCGCGCCGTCGCTGGCGGCAGGTTCGTACGTGCTGTGGGTCGAGGTCTCGCGCGAGTTCGACACGAACTCGACCTACAGCTTCGCGGCGCCGACCGGCATCCCGTGGAGCGACTACGGCGCCCCGTATCGCGGGCAGCCGTCGGTGATCTACAAGGTGCCGCTCACGGTGACCGCCGATTCGGTGCCTCACATCTCGTACGCCGAGACCTACGAGGGCTACGGCGATCCCGACGGGATCGACGGCAACATCCGGCCGCCCGACGCCACGATCTCGACCACGCCGGGCAGCGGCGCCGGCCGGCTCGCGCTGTTGTCGGAGAACAGCCAGGCGTTCCGCGTCAAGGTGAGCTCGTACAGCGAGGACGACGCGATTCCGCCCGCCGCGGTGGCGCCGGAGATCACGGACCTCAGCTCGAACCGCGCGACGCTGTCGTTCTCGGCGCCCGGTGACGACGGCAACGAGGGCAGGGTCACGCGCTACGAGGTGCGGTACCGCGTGCGCGAGCCGATCACCGAGGCGAACTTCTCGACGTCCACGCCGGTCACCGCCGTCGTCGAGCCCGCCGTCGCCGGGAGCGCGCAGACGCTCGAGCTGACGGGCCTGCTGCCGGAGACGACGTACTCGGTCGGCATCCGCTCGTTCGACAACTGCAACAACGCGAGCCCGCTCGTCGTCGTCGAGGTGGCCACGCCGTTGCGGCCGCTCGGTGAGGTCGATGCCTGCTTCGTCGCCACCGCGGCGTACGGCAGCGTGATGGCCGGCGACGTCGAGATGCTGCGCCGGTTCCGCGATTCGCTGCTCAGCAAGACGGCGTTCGGCGAGCTCGCGATCGAGAGCTACTACACGTTCGGCCCGGCCCTCGCGGGCCTGATCGGCGAGTCCGACGTGCTGCGCCAGACCGCGCGCACCGCGCTCCAGCCCGTCGTAAAGCGCGTCGGTTCGCTCGAGTTCTGAGCTACGCTCGCGAGATGCCTCGCTGGCTCGATAGCTCGCTCGCTGGCGCGCTCGTGCTCGCTGCCTCGCCGGTGAACGCGGACACCGACCGGCGGTGTCGCGTGGTCGACCTCGAGCTGCAGCCGCTCGCCAGCGAGGGCAATCAGTTCGCACCGCAGATCGTGGCGTGGCTCGAGGACACCGCCGGCAACTTCGTCGAGACGGTCTACCTCACGCAGGCCACCGGCACGTTCGGCCTCGGCAATCGCCCCGGTCGGGTCGACTTCAACAGCGGCCCGCTGTGGCCGTATGGCCGGCGCACCACGACGTTCCCGGTGTGGTCGACCAAGCAGCCGCTGCGCTGGCCGCTGATCGAGTTCCAGGACGGCAACGACGACGGCCTGTCGCACGCCCTCAACGAGAGCTCGCGCGAGCTCCACTACTGCCGGCCGATGAAGCCCGCCGAGATCGACGGGATGACGTGCGCGACGTCGTTCGTCGCGACCGACAAGGGCATCCTCGGCACGGCGTCGAGCAAGTACCCGCCGCGCGAGGACCTCGTCCTGTCCGACGTCGATCATCCGTCGGCCGAGATGATGGCGATGCTCAACCCGTTCGACACGATCTCCGAGCCGACGCCGATCCTCGGCGCGCTCGCGCGGATCTCGCATCGGCTGTCGCCCGAGGTCCCGCCCGGGGACTACGTGCTGTTCGTCGAGGTCGCGAAGGAATTCGATCACAACGCGACGTACAGCGCGATCGCCTACCCCGGTCCGCAGATCATCTTCGCCGACTACGGCAAGCCGTATCGCGGCCAGCCCTCGGTGATCTATCGCGTGCCGCTCCGGCTCGACATCACCAACACCACCGGCGTCGCGCTCGACTACGCGGGGTACGGCGATCCGGAGGGCGTCGACGGCGCGATCCGTCCGCCCGACGACACCATCACGACGACCGTGCCGGGCAGCGGTGCCGGGCGCCTCGGGTTGATCGCGAGTGGCAGCTCGATGTTTCGCGTCCGCGCGCAGGCGCGCCACGAGCTCGACGACATCGAGCCCGATCATCCGCGGCGGCTCGGCGCGACGGCGATCACGAGCAGCAGCGCGACGGTCACGTTCATCGCGCCGGGCGACGACTACCAGACGGGCACCGTGCAGGGCTACGAGATCCGCTACCGCGCCGGCGAGCCGATCACCGAAGCGAACTTCGCGACGTCGACGGTGGTGACCACGTCGGTCGAGCTCGCCGCCGCGCGGACCGAGCAAGCGCTGGTGATCGAGGGCCTGCTCCCCGAGACCACGTACTCGGTCGGCATCCGCGCGTTCGACGACTGCCGCAACACCAGCACGCTCTCGGTGATCGAGGTGACCACCGAGTCCCGCACCGCCGGTGCGGTCGAAGCGTGCTTCGTCGCGACGGCCGCGTACGGCTCGGCGATGGCAGGAGATGTCGAGCAGCTGCGCAGCTTCCGCGATCGGCTGCTCGGCAAGACCGTGCTCGGCGAGCTCGCGATCGAGAGCTACTACACGTTCGGGCCGGTGCTGGCGCGGCTGATCGGCGAGTCCGAGCTGCTGCGCGCGACCTCGCGGGAAGCACTGCGCCCCGTCATCGATCGCGTCCGCTGATCGAGCG
>Ga0075163_10010473_pt1 | contig 12126 bp, 6 predicted proteins | sample JI1023141ADNA_FD_71478 | JGI IMG/M metagenome (GOLD analysis project Ga0075163, IMG submission 71478) | Wastewater effluent complex algal communities from Wisconsin, to seasonally profile nutrient transformation and Carbon sequestration -... | ecosystem: Engineered > WWTP > Effluent > Algae...
GTCGGCCGCCGATCGCCAGGCGGTCGCCACCCGCGCCGACGACGTCCGCCACCTGGTCCGGATCGCCCGCAGCCTGGTCGACGTCGACGGCGACGGCGTCGCCGCCATCCTCGGCGGCGGCGACTGCGACGAGGGTGACGCCGATCGTCACGCCGGCGCCCGCGACGTCCCCGGCAACGGCGTCGACGAGGACTGCGACGGTGCCGACGCGGTGGCCCGGCGGGCCGCCGATCCGCAGGTCGCGCGCACCCTGGCCGACTGGCGGGCCCAGCCGGCGGTGCAGGAGGCGCTGACCCGGGCCCGCGACCTCGACGTCCTGATCCTGTCGATCGACGCGCTGCGCGCCGATCAGCTCCCGGCGGCGGCCGCCGATCGCGCGGCGTTCCCCCACCTGTCGGCCTTGCTCGATCGCTCGCGCTGGTTCCAGCACGCGTTCGCGCCCGCCGCCGGCACCGACGTCTCGCTCGCCACCGTCGTCACCGGCCGGTGGAACCCGTTCCAGACCATCGCGGTCACCCTGTTCGAGGGCCTGGCCGCGACCGGCCGGGTCACCCACGCGGTGCTGCCGCGCGAGGTGCTGCGCTACGCCGGCGAGACCCTGCTCACCCGCGGCCTGGCCGGGTTCGATCGCGTGGTCACCGACGGCGCCCAGCGCGACGTCGGCGATCGGATCAGCGCCAGCGCCACCACCGACCGGGCGCTGGCCTTCCTCGATCGGGTCGGCGATCGCCGCTACGCGCTGTGGGTCCACTACTTCGACGTCCACGAGCACTCGCAGCTCGCGGTGCCGGCGGCGCTCCTGGCCCGGGTGCCCGACGGCGGCCGCGGCCCGGTCGTCCGCCGCTACCGCGCGCTGCTCACCGCGGTCGACGATCAGATCGGCCGGCTGGTCGACGAGCTCGCCGCCCGCGGCCGCGCCGACCGCACGATCATCGTGCTGGCCTCGGATCACGGCGAGAGCCTGGGCGAGGATCCGCGGCTGCCCGAGCACCACGGCCTGGTGGTCTATCAGGCGCTGATCCACGTCCCGCTGGCGATCCACGTCCCCGGCTGGCCGGCCGGCGTCGAGCCGGCGCCGGTGTCGCTGGTCGACCTCGCGCCGACCCTGGCCGCGCTGACCGGGGCCACCATCCCCGACGTCGACGGCCTCGATCTGACCCCCGAGCTCCTGGCCGCGCCCGGCCTGCGGGCCGACGACCGGGTGCTGGTCGCCCACGAGCAGGATCAGTGGGCGGTGGTGGCCTGGCCGTGGAAGCTGCTCGTCCGGCCGGCGGACAACCTGACCGAGCTCTACCGGCTCGACGAGGATCCCGGCGAGCGGGCCAACCGCGCCGCGGCCGAGCCCGACCGGGTCAAGGAGCTGCGCGCCCGGTTCGGCGAGTTCCCCGCCGTGCCGATGGACCGGACGGTGGCCGGCCGCCACTGGCGCGAGCAGCGCGCCCAGCCGCCGGCCAGGCGGCCCGACGGGTCGTGACGTTTTTCCCGATCTCGCCTGATTCTCGTTCACACTGGCGCCATGTCCAAGGGCGGAAGTGGGGTCCGGTTCTTCCTCAATGGCGTCGCGGTCACCATCGATGATCCGCCGCCCGATCTGCTGCTGATCGACTACCTGCGCTCGCCGGCGGTCGCGCTGGCCGGGCCCAAGAAGCCGTGCGGGCAGGGCGGGTGCGGCGGCTGCACCGTGATCGTGTCGAGCTGGGATCCGGCGCGCGACGAGCCCGCGCACCGGGCGATCAACGCCTGCCTGCGGCCGGTGTGCGCGCTCGGCGGGCTGGTCGTCACCACCGTCGAGGGCACCGGCGCGGCCCGGCCGCCGGATCCGGCCCACCTGCTCCACAGCCTGACCGCGTCGCGGGCGGCGGCGCCGATCGGTCAGCAGGCGTCGCCAGTGCTGGCGGCGGCGACCGCGGCCGGGTCGCGCAAGCGGCAGGCGGTGCTGGCGACGGTCGCGGCGGCGACCGGCAAGCGGGCGGCGGCGCCGGCGCTGCTGCGGGGCGCGACCGCCGCGCCGCCGTCGGAGCGCAGCCACGGCGGCATCAACCCGGTCGCCTACCAGCTCGCGCTCAACAATGGCAGTCAGTGCGGCTACTGCAGCGTCGGCTTCGTCATGAACATGTCCGAGCTGATCACCACCTCGCCGCGCGCGACCAAGCAGGAGATCGAGCAGGCCTTCGACGGCAACCTGTGCCGCTGCACCGGCTACCGCGCGATCTTGACCGGGATGAAGACGTTCGCGTCCGACTGGACCCGGGCCGACGAGCAGAACCGGATGAAGTGCCTGGCCGGCACCGCCGGCGCCGCCCAGCTCCCGGCCGCGGTCGAGATCCCGTTCCCGGCCGACGCCCGCGGCCCGGCCGAGCCGGTGTCGGCCGACGGCGGCGGCCAGGCCTGGCGGACCCCGACCACCCTCGCCGAGCTGGCCGCGCTGCTCCACGCCCACCGCGATCGCCGGGTCCGGCTGGTCCACGGCAACACCTCGTTCGGCGTCTACAAGGACGAGGTCGCGACCGCGGCCCTCCTGATCGACATCCGGCTGATCGCCGCGCTGCACGGCGTCCGCCGCCGGGCCGGTGGGCTGGTGATCGGCGCCGGCACCACCTACCGCGAGCTGATCGAGCGGCTGGCCGCGGTGATCAAGGCCGACGCGCTCGACGAGGCGTCGGCGCCGGGCGCGCTGTCGCTGATGGCCCGCCGCACCGCCGGCCGCATCGTCCGCAACGCCGCCACCGTCGCCGGCAACACCATGATGGTGCTCGGCCACATCGCCGCCGGCACCGGCGAGCCGTTCCCGTCCGATCTGTTCACCGCCCTGGTCGCGCTCGACGTCGCGATCGACTACCTCGAGCTCGACGCCGCCGGCGCGCTGGTGCCGCGGACCGCGACCGCCGGCGCGCTGGTCGACGCGGTGATCGCCGACCCCGGCCTGGTCGCGCGGATCGTCCTGACCGCGTACGCGCTGCCGGCCGCCGATCCGGCCGAGACCGTGCTGGCCCAGAAGGTCGCGCTCCGCGACGTCAACGCCCACAGCATCGTCAACGCCACCACCCGGCTGCGGCTGACCGGCAAGCTCGAGGTGGGGGCGGCGGCGCTGGTGTTCGGCGGCATCGCGCCCTACCCGTGGCGACCGCGCAAGACCGAGGCGGCGCTGGTCGGCACCCGGCTGTCGCTGGCGGCGATGCCGGCGCTGGCCCGGGTCCTGGCCCGCGAGGTCGGCGCCGAGCTCGATCGCTGGGCGGCCCGGCTGCGCGAGGCGCCCGACGAGGGCTTCACCCGCGCCTACCGGATCGAGCTGGCGGTCGGCCTGCTGTACAAGGCGGTCGTCGCGGCGCTGCTCCGGGCCGGGGCCGCGGTGCCGCCCAACCTGCGGTCGAGCGGCGAGCCGACCTGGGGCCGCTGGCCGGTCAGCGACGGCACCCAGCGCTACCAGCCGCAGCCGTGGAAGGCGCCGGTCGCGCAGCCGTACATCAAGGCGACGGCGATGTACCAGACCTCGGGTCAGCTCCACTACACGCAGGAGCTGGCGGCGCCGCCGACCACCGCCCACGGCGCGTTCGTCCAGAGCCGACGGGCGCTGGCCAGCTTCCGGCTGGTGATCCCCGGCAGCGACGCGGCGGTGACCGCGACCGAGCTCCGCGCCCACCTCGGCGCCCAGGCCGCGAGCTTCGTCGACCTCATCACCTGCGCCGACGTCAAGAACGGCGGGGTCAACCTCCAGGGCATGGCCCTCGATCAGCCGCTGTTCGCCACCGACGTCGTCAGCTACGTCGGCCAGTCGATCGCGCTGGTGCTCGCGACCAGCGAGACCGAGGCGGCCCGGCTCGCCGGCTACGTCGCCGCCCGCTGCGTCGCCTACGCCGCGCCGCCGGCGCCGTTCGTCGGCCGCTGGCGCGAGCCGGTGCTCGGGCTGTTCGACGCGATCGCCCGCGGCAGCGTGTTCCCCGACGCGCCGCAGTCGGCGGCCTACGTCGCCCACGTCTGGCGGATCACCCGGCCGGGCAGCCAGCTCGACTGGGTCACCGCCAAGCCGCCGCTCGATCGCGCGATCGTCCGCCGCAAGGCCACGGTCGGCGGCGCGCCGTGCCTGGTGGTCGAGTCGACCCAGCACAACGGCGGCCAGGTCCACTTCTACATGGAGACCCAGGCCTGCCTCGCCGTCCCGCTCGACGAGGGCCGGATCAGCGTGCGGCCGTCGACCCAGAGCCCGATGGAGATGCACCAGACCACCGCGATGGCGCTCGGCCTCCAGTACCACCAGGTCGAGGTCGACGTCGCCCCGGTCGGCGGCGGCTTCGGCGGCAAGACCGAGCAGGCCCGGTTCGTGGTCGGGCCGACCGCGGTCGCGGCCAAGGCGACCAAGCGGCCGGTGCGGGTGGCGGTGCCGCGCGACGACGACAGCGCGCTGATCGGCAAGCGCCACGCCTACTACGGCCAGTACCAGATCGCGGTCGATCGCGGCGACCGCCGGCCCGAGGACAAGGGCGTCATCCACGGCTTCGCGCTCAAGCTGTGGGGCGACGGCGGCGCGTTCTACGACTGCTCGTTCATCGTCTCCAACTGCATCCAGCTCCGCACCGACAACGCCTACCGGGTCGCCAACTTCCAGAGCCAGATCGACGTCTGCCGGACCAACACCGCGCCCAGCACCGCGTTCCGCGCGTTCGGCGACGTCCAGGGCAAGAACATCGTCGAGAACGCGATCGACGACGCCGCGTTCGCGCTCGGCATGACCGCCGAGGAGCTGCGGGCCAAGAACCTCTACGATCGCGGCGACGTCACCCCGTTCGGCCAGGCGCTGTCGTCCTGCTACATGAAGCAGGTCTGGAGCTACGTCCACGACGTCGCGCGGGTCGACGAGAAGCGGGCGGCGATCGAGGCCTACAACCGGGCCAACCGCTGGCGCAAGCGCGGCCTGGCCGTCATTCCGGTCAAGTACGGCTCGGGCTACAACTTCGTCCAGCTCGAGCAGGCGGCGGCGATCGTGGTGGTCAACCAGGCCGACGGCACCGTCGTCGTCCACCAGGGCGGCGTCGAGATGGGCCAGGGTCTCGCGACCCAGGCCCAGCAGGTCGCGGCCTACGTGCTCGGGGTGCCGATGAGCCTGGTGTTCGTCGACAACGCCAAGACGGTGATCACGCCCAACCCGACCAGCTCGGGCGCCTCGACCGGCACGCCGTACGCGGCCGAGGCGGTCAAGCAGACCTGCCAGCAGCTCCGGGCCCGGCTGATGGAGTTCGGCTACCAGCAGCTCAAGGAGCAAGGCGACGCCTGGTGCACGAGCCAGGGCATCGACTTCTGGAACCACGGCGCCGCCGACGGCGGCTGGAGCGCGACCGTCACCGCCAACGGCCGGACCGCGATGATCTGGCAGTTCCTGGTCGGGCTCGCCTACAGCAAGCGGGTCAGCCTGGTCGCCAGCTTCACCGCCACGATCCGCGGCGGCGAGGTGGCGGTGCCGGCGCTGACCTTCAAGCCCGACGACCAGCAGCCCGACCTGCCGGGGGTGCCGCGGGTGGCCAACGCCGCGCTCGGCGGCGGCGTCGACTCGTTCGTCGGCTTCACCTACTCGGCGGCGTGCGCGGTGGCCGAGATCGACGTCCTGACCGGCGAGGTCAAGGTGCTCAGCGCCGACCTGGTCTACGACATGGGCTGGAGCATGAACCCGGCGCTCGACATCGGGCAGGTCGAGGGCGCGTTCGTCCAGGGCCTCGGCTACCTGCTGTCGGAGCAGCTGGTGTTCGAGCCGAGCGGCGACGAGCGCGGCCGGCTCAACACCACCAACACCTGGCGCTACAAGATCCCGGCGATCACCTCGATCCCGCTCGAGCTCAACACCCACCTGTTCCCTCGCGATCTGCCGTCGGTGGCGGCGATCCCGGGCGACGACGGCGACGTGTTCTCGGCCAAGGAGGTCGGCGAGCCGCCGCTGGTGCTGGCCAACAGCGTGTTCTTCGCGATCAAGGCCGCGATCCGGGCCTCGCGGCTCGAGCGCGGGCTGGCCGGCCTGTTCCGCTTCGACGCGCCGGCGACGGTGCAGGAGGTCCGGCGCGCGCTCGAGGTCTCGCCCGCGGACCTGTGAGCGTCAGCGCGGCCGGCGGGCGGCGGGCGGCGGCAGCGCGGCGCCGATCAGCAGGACCACGCCGGCGACGCCGGCGGCGGTGACGGTCATCAGCAGCATCGGCGACAGCCAGGCGCTCCAGCGGGGCACGATCGGGCACACCGCCTCGCCGACGACCAGCGGCAGCGCGCCGGTGAGCACCACGCCGGCCAGGGTGATCGCCGCCGGCAAGGCGAGCTGCCCGACCAGCGCGCGCAGCCAGCGGTCGCGGCCGGCGACCGACAGCGCGATCGCCAGCACCGCCAGCCCGGGCGCGAACGCCTCGGCCATCGCCAGCCCGGCCGGCTTGTAGATCATCGGCGTCGACAGGGTCGGCGCCTGGGCGAGGACGACGAGCGCGATCCAGGCGACCGGGAACCACCACGGCAGCAGCGCGAGCCGGCCGCGGGTGGTCCAGCCGGTGACGATCGCGGCCACGATCACGATCGCGATCGCCAGCGCGATCCGATCGCGCGGCAGCCGCGGCAGCACGTCGTCGTCGTCGACCGGGGCGGCGATGGCGGCGGCGAGCGGCCGGCCCGAGGCGTCGGCGGGCAAGGTGGCGCCGACCGAGTCGGCGATCGCGCGCGACAGATCGGTGACGTGGATCGGGCCGCCGTGGCCGGGCGCGATGCCGGGGCCGGCGATGCAGGCCCGCACCACCCGCAGCGCCCGCTCCTCGCCGCCGTGGCCGCCGCCGGCCAGGTGATCGTGATCGGCGAGCACGAACCAGCGGGCGTCGGCCGGGGTGGCGGCGACCAGCGCCGCCAGATCGACGTCGGCCAGGGCCGCGGCCCAGCGCCACTCGGGCGAGGCCCGGCCGCTGCGGTGGCCGGCGACGTCGACGGCGAGGACGTGGGCGAACGCGAGCCGGGCCGGACCGGCGAACGCGGCGGCGGCCTCGCCCAGCCAGCGGCCGGCCCAGCCGTCGGGCAGCTTCTTGTCGGCGGTCGGCGGGTGGACCTCGGCGAAGCCGAGCGAGTGGACGATGTAGGCCGCGCTCTCGGCGATCGCGACGCTGCCCGCGACCTGGCCGGGGATCGAGCCGGCGCCGAGCGGGCGGGGCAGCGGCTTGCCGGTCGAGTGGAACAGCACGCCGGTCGCCTGCTGGCTGCGCCCCGACCACAGCGCGACCTGCACCGGCAAGGACACGGTCGGGAACCCGACGTCGACGGTGAGGTCGAGGCCGCGCGCGCACAGCCCGGCCCAGGTCGGCATCGTCGGCGCGGTGGTCGCGCCGGCGCCGTCGACGAGCACGACCCGGACCCGCGGCGACGGCGTCAGCCCGGCGCCGGCGGCGGCCGGCAGCACCAGGCCGGGCCGGGGCGGGGCGTCGTTGTGGGTGATGGCGAGGACGTAGGTCCGGCGGGCCTGGGCCAGCTCGAAGAACACGACCAGCAGCACCAGGCCGAGCGCGAGCCGGGCCAGGCGATCGGCGGCGCGGACGGTCACCGGCCACCGCCATCGACGCCGGCGTCGATCGGCCGCGGCGGCAGGCCGTAGGGCTGGTTCCACGGCGCGTCGGGCAGCAGCTCGGCCGGGATCAGCCGCAGCATCATCGGCAGCGCGACCCCGGCGGTGACCAGCGGCATGTGCCCGAACTGCGACCGGACGTAGACCACCCGGGCGGCCCGGACCTCGTCGGGCAGGCCGCGATCGTCGTCGGGGAAGCGATCGAGGGTGACCACCGCGTCGCCGAGGTCGGCGGCCAGCTCCTCGGTCCAGCGCAGGGTGTCGTCGCCGATCATGATCAGGCGGTGGCTCGGCGCCGCCGCCAGCCAGCCCTCGAGCTCGTCGGTGTCGCCGTAGGTCGAGTCGACCGCGATCACCTGCTCGAGGTCGGGGTGATCGAGCCAGCGATCGACGGTGCGATAGCCGCCGCTGTGGCCGACCGCGACCGTGGTCCCCATCGGCCGCGGCAGATCGATCGCCGCCGCCACCTCGGTGAGCAGCGTGGTGAGCTCGGGCCACGACACGCCGTTCCTGGCGTGGGCCGGCGCCTCGGGGGCGATGAACAGGGCGTTGATCGACGACAGCGCGAACTGCTCGGCCAGCCGGTGATCGGCCCACGCCGCATCGACGTCGGTGTAGTAGCCGTGGACGTAGATCACGGTGGCGGCGCCGTCGGCGTGGTAGCCGGCCGGGGCCCAGACGTGGACCGGGCCGTTGGCGGTGTCGAGCCGCCAGTGGTGACCGGCGGCGACCGCGCGCTCGAGCACGGTCGGGGCCGGCGTCGGCGGCGCGTCGTCGGCGATCGAGACCGCCACCACGACGCCGATCGCGAGCGCGGCGGCCGCGCCGGCGCCGATCGCGAACGCACGGCGAGGACGGCTCATCGGCCAACCATGCCCCGGGGAGGCCACCGGGCGCAAATCCCCGGCCGGTCGCCGCCGCGCCGGCGCGGTCAGGCGGGCGGGGCGACGTCGGCGTCGGCGCGCCGCAGAGCCCGCGCCTCGCCGAGGTCGCAGATCCACAGCCGGTCGGGCGGCAAGCCCTGCGCGGCCCACCACGCCCGCAGCCGGGCCGGCGGCTCGCCGACCGCCTCGTCGGTGAGCTTGAACGTGCCCCAGTGCATGGCGAGGAGGTGGCGAGCGCCGAGCGCCTGGTAGGCCTGCGCCGCCTCGATCGCGTCGATGTGCTGGGCCGACATGAACCAGCGCGGCTCGTAGGCGCCGATCGGCAGCATCGCCCAGTCGATCGGCCCGACCCGGCGACCGATCTCGGCGAAGTGCTCGTCCCAGGCGGTGTCGCCGGCGTGATAGGCGGCGCCCTCGGGGCCGCGGACGACGAAGCCGCCCCACAGGGTCGCGTTGCGGTTCCACGGCCAGCGCATCGCCCAGTGGCGGGCCGGCACCAGCGTGATGGTCAGGCCGTCGAGCTCGGTGGTCTGCCACCAGTCGAGCTCGACCACGCGGCGCTTGCCCAGGCTGCGCAGCCGCGGCCCGTTGCCGAGCGGGACCACGTAGAGCGCGTCGGCCGGCAGCCGGCGCAGGCTGCGCGGCGCGAAGTGATCGTGGTGATCGTGGCTGATCAGGACCACGTCGGCCGCCGGCAGGTCGCGCAGCGCGACGCCCGGCGGGGTCAGGCGGCCGACCATGCCGCCGGCGCGGCCGAAGATCGGATCGGTGACGATCAGCTTGCCGCCCAGGCGCAGCGCCCAGGTCGCGTGGCCGATCCAGCAGGCGACCGCCGCGCCCGACGCCAGCGCGGCCGCGCCACCGTCGACGATCGCGGGCCGGACCCGATCGAGGGCGGCGAAGTCGGCCGGCCGCGGCGCCCGGCGGCCGAGCTTCCAGCGCAGCACCTTGCCCGGCCCGGGCAGCGGCCGGGTCGCGCGATCGTCGAAGCGTCCCATCCGCTACCCTTGCCTCGCCCGCGGTCGGTCGCGATCGGCCGGGCCGATCACGCCTTGGGCCGGGTGATCATCAGGTGCGGGTTCTTCTTCGCGTCGGGGTAGCCGAAGCGGAAGGGCAGGGCGCGGGTCGGGTTCTTGCGCCACAGGTCGATGAACTGGCGGCGGGTGTTGGTCGGGTCCTTGATGAAGTAGGCGTCGACGAACGCGCCGTAGGTGATCTGCTCGAAGCCGGCCGGGCCGGCGTAGCTCGGCGGGATGCCCGAGGCGTCGGAGATCATCCACGCCATGTGGTCGAGGAGGTAGCCGCGGATCTTCGAGAAGTCGTCGTACCAGAGCAGGAAGCTGGCCGCCTTGGTCATCACCGAGACCTTGCCCTTGGCGGCGAGGTGGGTGAGCACGCGCGGGTCGGCGTCGAGGTGGCTGTCGTCGAGGTTGGCGACGATGTGGCGGTAGACCCGCGGCGCGGCGCCAGCGTCGCCGCGGGTGCGGAAGGTGATCTCGATGTTGGCGAACACCGACTCCTGCTCGCGCCAGAAGTGATCGACCGTGCCCTTGGTCTTGCCCGGCTTGCGCTTGATCGGCGGCGCGGCGGCGGCGGCGGCGCTGCGGGCCTCGGTCACCCGGCGATCGAGCTCGGCGCCGGTGAGGTAGACCGGGGCACCGTCGGGGCCGAGGTCGAAGTAGCGCAGCGACAGCGGCTCGAGGTCGTTGACCGCGAGCGCGGCCAGCGCGAACACGATGGTGCCGGGCAGCCGCGAGTGCGACGCGGACTGCAGGCTCTTGGTCGTCGAGTGGGCCGACTTGTAGAGCCGGCCGATGTCGTGGCCGATGGTGTCGAGGTCGCGGCGCAGGGTCGGCGGATCGATGCCGTCGATGGCGCGGACGTCGCCGGCGGCCTCGAGCGAGATGGTGGTGATCTCGGTGGCGTCGGGGAAGACGACCAGGGCCGAGCTGAGGTCGCCGCCGCCGAACGGATAGACGACGGTGCTGGGCAGGGTGGCGGGGCGCAGCTCGGCGATGAACGCGCGGGCCTGATCGGCCCAGTGCTTGCGGTAGGAGTCGTAGCGGCCGCGCATGGCGGCGCAGTGGCGATCCTGGGCCTTGCCGGCGTAGCGCGGATCGACGGGGCCGGCGTCGCCGCAGGCGCCGAGCTGATAGAGGGCGTGGACCTCGGGGGCGAAGTCGTCGCCGGAAGGGGTGAGGGAGAGCGAGGCCGAGCCCGAAGCCGAGCCCGAGGCCGAGGCCGAGGCCGAACCCGAGCCCGAAGCCGAGCCCGAACCCGAACCCGTGACCGAACCCGAGGCCGTGACCGAACCCGAGCCCGAGGCCGAACCCGAACCCGAGGCCGAACCCGGGGCCGAGCCCGAGGCCGAACCCGGGGCCGAGCCCGAGCCCGGCGTGGCGCCGACCTTGTCCACGCTCGCGGTCCGGACGGTTTCCTTCGAGCCCGAGCACGCGGCCCAGGCGATGAGCGACACCAGCGCAAGCCTTCGCACGGCGCGGACACTAGCAGGCCGGATGCCGCCCGGCCGCTCCTGGCGACACGGTGGGATGGCGATGTAGGTGTTGGACCCTGTTCGTCAGGTTGTCGGACCATTGACATCACCCCGAAGCGAGATCAATGGCTTGGGCGTGGCACGAGTCTGGAAGTAGTGCCGGGCATGCCCCGACGCCATCACTCGCTCGCCGCCATCGTCCTCGCCAGCACCATCGCCGCCACGGCCGCGCTGACCGGCTGCGGGGCCTCGGTGATGGTGCACCGCCCGACCGATCACGTGGTCGATCACGCGATCACCGGGCTGTGGGTCGACGAGCTGGTCCGCACCGCCCAGGACGGCGACTGGTTGCTGAGCCGGTCGTACAGCGGCCAGGGCGACGCGGTCGTCGTCCTCACCGGCGGCGAGGAGCTCAGCCACGCCGCGATGATCGACGTCACCCACCGCACCGTCATCGAGTCGATCGGCTCGGGCGTGCGCGAGATCCCGCTGGCGCAGTTCGTCGATCGCAACCGCCACCTGATCGCGGTGCGGCCGAGCGGCGGCGAGGTCGAAGGTCGGCTGGCGGTGGCCCGCGCGCGCTCGAAGATCGGCCTGCCGTTCGACATCGGCGGCATGGCCGGCCTCGGCAGCGACAGCCGCTTCTACTGCTCGGAGCTGGTGTACTGGGCCAGCGGCCTGCAGGAGCAGGATCCGTATCGCGAGATCGTGATCACGCCCGGCGAGCTCTTGAAGTACGGCGCGGTCGTGTACTGGAGCGGCAAGCGCGACGACCCGCAGGTGCAGCGGATCGCCGCCGGCTGGGCGGTCGCCCACGCGCCGCCGCGGGTCGCGGCGCGCTGAGGACCCGAACGCAGTGAGGGTCCGACGTAACAAGGAGCGCCGCTGCCGCCTCGTAAGGGCGGGCCGCGCCTCCCCCGATTCATTCTCGCGGGACGCTACGGCGCGCCGCCCGGCACCGCGATCGGCGTCGGCGCTGGCGTCGGCGGCGTCGGCGGCGCGAGCTGCTTGAGCCCGGTGCCCATCACCCACTCCTCGTAGTAGGGCAGCTTGCGCTTGCGCGGCTTCTTGCCCGCCACCCGGGCCACGGCCTTGGCCAGCTCCTCGTCGATCAGACCCTGGAACGCCGGCAGCGGCTGGGCGCCCGAGAGGAAGCGGCCGTTGATGAAGAAGCCGGGGGT
>Ga0075163_10010474_pt1 | contig 12126 bp, 4 predicted proteins | sample JI1023141ADNA_FD_71478 | JGI IMG/M metagenome (GOLD analysis project Ga0075163, IMG submission 71478) | Wastewater effluent complex algal communities from Wisconsin, to seasonally profile nutrient transformation and Carbon sequestration -... | ecosystem: Engineered > WWTP > Effluent > Algae...
GCGGCAGCGGGCGCAAATACAAGCGCTGCTGCGGCGCGCCTGCGTGATCGCCACGAGCCAGGGCCGTCTCGTCGAGCACGACGGCGGCGGCCGGCGGGGTCACGAGCGGCGTGACGGACGGCGGCTGCCGCGATGAGGGCGAGGTAATTGCGGTCGGGCGGACCCGCTCAGCGCGTTGCCAACCGGTTGCCAAAACTTGCGGCACGACGCGGCATGATGCGGCACAAGTCCCCTCTCGAAACGCCCCTATTGCTGAGAATTCGGCCGGATGGCGGAAGCGGGGCGGGTCAAGAGGAGGACCGTGTTTCTAAACCGGGCTCATCGAAGAGGTAGCCATTCCTCGATGGGGCGGTTGGACGTGATGATCGTTGAGCCGCGCTCGTACCACCGCCCCCGGAGATGGTCGTGGCGACCGCGACGACCCAGCGCCTTCAACCTCAGTGCCGGACGTCGTCAACCCGCGGCGCCGTCGACCTCAGCGCCGTCCAACTCGCGGACCCTCGCCCGAAGACCCAGGATGGGGTTCTGAGGCAGTGTCTGGGTTTTTTTGAAGGTCGAAACCGCGCATCCTGTTGACGACGACGTCAGAGACCGGCCGCCGCGCCCCGACCGCTGTGGGGTTCGCAACGCGGGTCGTCGCTCAGGCCATCATTAAAGGCCGTGCTCAAGGTCCTCGCCGATGCGGCGTGTAGGAACGCTCACGGGTTTCGTGGAGGCAGGGTTGAACGCGGTTATGGCGGGGGGGGCGCCGAGAGGGTGATCGACGGGAGGGTGGGGCGGCACGGTGCATTGCGTGGATCCGTGCGATGAACGAATCGGCTTGAGCTCCTCGGTCCAGGATGCCCTCGTCGACGCGCTCGTGCAGCGCAAGGTGCTCGTGTGCGTGGGGCCGGGGCTGGCGATCGCGGCGGGCTTACCGGGGCCGCGTGTGCTCGTCGAGCGCTGCCGTGAAGCCGATGGACGGCTGACGGTCGCGCCGGGGGCCGGCGTGGCGAGGGCACTTGAACAGGCCGAGCACGTGCTGGGGAGTGTGCCGTTCCAGCGCGTCGTCCGCGAGGCGTGGGAGCAGGAGGTGCCGCTCCCGGCGATGGCGAAGGCGCTGGTCGGGCTGGCGCCATGGCTCAACACGATGCTCACGTGCAACCTGGATCGGCTGCTCGAGTGCGCGTTCAATGGGCGTTGGCCGGCGATCGAAGTCGCGGCACCGGACGTGGCTCGGCGCTCGCGCGTCATTTTTAAAATTCGCGGGACGATCGACCGGCCGAGCGGGTGGCTGCTGACCGCCCGGCAGCAGGAGAACGCGGGGTTCTTCGGGACGGTGCTGCAGGGCGAGTTGGCGGCGCTTCTGCGCAGCCACGTCGTGCTGTTCGTCGGGTTCGAGGCGGACGACGAGGAGTTCCTGCGCCTGCTGGCGATCCGTGGGCAGCCGGTCGCGGACCCGCAGCGCCACGGGACGGAGACGATGCACCCCGACGTCGCCCTCGTGCCGGCGACGACGTGCACGCCGGAGGCACAGAGCGAGCTCGGGCGGCGGGGGGTGCTGCTGGTGCCGCTGGCCGACGACGCGGCGGTCACGGGGTACCTCGCGGCGCTGGCCGGGGAGCTCGCGCGGCGGACGGGGCAGGTCGTTCCGGTGAGCGCGGACGAGGTCGAGGCGGGCGAGCCGGACGAGGAGAGCCCGTACCCGGGCCTAGAGTCATTCACCGAGGAGCGGCGGCGGTTCTTCTTTGGACGCGAAGACGATGTGGCGCGGATCCTCGAGCGGCTCGGGACGGCGGAGGCGTCGATGCGGCGCTGGCTGCTGCTCGACGGGCCGAGCGGAGCGGGCAAGTCGTCGCTGCTGCACGCGGGACTGGTGCCGGCACTGCGCGACGGCGTGGGGGAGGTCGTTGGGGCGCCGACGGTGTGGCGGGTCGTGACCATGCGGCCCGGCCCGGCGCCGGTGGTCGAGCTGGCGTTGCAGGTGCACCGGTCGCTGACCGGGGAGGTCGACGGGGCGAGCGCGCTGGCCGCGGAGGTCCAGCGATTCGCGCCGGGGTTGGGGGCATTCATCGCGGAGAAGTTGGGGGCGGGCGAGGGATTGCTGCTGGTCGTCGACCAGCTCGAGGAGGCGCTACTCGTCGAGGGCGCGGACGTGCGGGCGGCGTTCGCGGCGGCGCTGGCCGAGCTTCTGGTGCGCCCGCCGCGGCCGGTGCTGCTGGTCACGGGGCTGCGCAGCGACTTCTCAGGAGAGCTGCCGTTGCTGCCCGCGCTGCACGAGCGGATGACCAGCGCGAGCCCGCCGGTGCGCTACACGCTGGCCACGCTGACGCCCACGCAGCTGGCAGCGGCCGTCGAGCGGCCGGCCCGGGCGGCGCGCGTCATGTTCGAGCCGGGGCTCGCGGGGAAGATGCTCGCCGACGCGGGGAGCCTCGAGGAAGGCGGACGGGACAAGGTGTCGGACACGGCCCTGCCGCTGGTCGCGGTGTTGCTGGCGGAACTATATTCGCGGCGTGCGGGGCGGCTGCTCACGCACGCCGCGTACGAGGCGTCCGGCGGGGTCGCGGGGGCGCTGTCGCGGCGGGCCGACGCGACGTTGGAGCCGCTGGCGCGAACGGTGGGGGAGACGCGGCTCTGGCAGTTCTTTCGCGCGCTGTTTCAGATGGACGCGCAGGGGCGGGTCGCTCGCTGTCCGCTGACCCGCAGCGACGCGGTCGCCGCGCTGGGGGGCGGTGCCGCGGCGGAGGGCGTGCTCGCGCGGCTCACGGGCGGCGGCGGGGCCATGCGGGTGCTGTTCGTGCGGGGCGGCGGGGTCGCCGCGCGGGTGGACCTCGTGCACGACGCGCTGCTGCGGTCGTGGACGTGGTTGCGCGCGCGCATCGAGGCCGACCGGGTCGAACTGCTGCGGGAGGCCGAGGTGACCCAGGCCGCCGAGCGATGGAGACGGCTCGGGCGGCCGCGCGACGGGCTGCCAAGCGGCGGCGAGGCGGAGTACTTCCTGCGGGCGAGCATGGTACCGGGGTCGCTCGCGGAGGGGTATCAGGCGGCCCTGCGTGCGCACATGCGGCAGCGGCGAAATGTAGTGCGGGCCGTCGTGGGGGTGTTGGCGGTCGGCGTGCTCGCGCTGGCCGGTGCAGCGATATATGCGCTGTATCAGCGCAGCGAGGCGGAGGAGCAGACGCAGCTCGCGGAGGAGCGGCTGACCGCTGCGAACATTGTCGTGAATGATATGCTCTTTGATGTGCTTCCGCGGCTCGACGCGATTCCCGGCACGGGCGCGGTACGAAAGCAGATTCACGGGAAGCTCGAGGGACTGCAACAGACGCTGCTTTCGAGCGGGCGGATCGATACCTGGGCCATGCGCAATCGCATGGCCCAAAATATCTCGCGCGGCGACCTCGCCTTGACCCACGATGACCTGGGCCTCGCGCGCACCGAATATGCGGCAGGACTGCGCATCGCCGAAGAGCTTTTTGCGCTCTCTCCCAAAAGCGCCCAAGCCCAGCGCGACCTCTCCCTCTCCGTCGACAAGCTGGGTCGCGTGGAAGTGCTGGCGGGCAACCTCGCGGGTGCGCGGGCCCACTTCGACCGCTCCCTCGTCATCGATGAAGCGCTGGCGAAGGCCGACCCAGACAGTGCCTTCGCCCAGCGCGACCTCTCCCTCTCCCTCGACAACCTGGGGGACGTGGAAGCGGAGGCGGGCAACCTCGCGGGCGCGCGGGCCCACTTCAACCGCTCCCTCGCCGTTCGTGAAGCGCTGGCGAAGGCCGACCCAGACAGCGCCCAAGCCCAGCGCGACCTTTCCACCTCTCTCGAAAGGCTGGGGAATGTGGAAGTCAAAGCGGGCAACCTAGCAAACGCGCGGGCCCACTTCGACCGCTCCCACGCCGTGGTAGAAGCGCTGGCGAAGGCCGACCCGGGCAGCGCCCAGGCTCAGCGCGACCTCTCCGTCTCCCTCAACAAGCTGGGGGACGTGGAAGTCAAAGCGGGCCACCTCACGGGCGCGCGGGCCCACTTCGACCGCTCCCACGCCCTGGCAGAAGCGCTGGCGAAGGCCGACCCAGACAGCACCCAGGCCCAGCGCGACCTCTCCCTCTCCCTCGACAACCTGGGGGACGTGGAAGTGGAGGCGGGCAACCTCGCGGGCGCGCGGGCCCACTTCGACCGCTCCCTCACCATCAAGGAAGCGCTGGCGAGGGCCGATCCAGACAGCGTCGAGGCCCAGCGCGACCTCTCCATCTCCCTCGACAGGCTGGGGGACGTGGAAGTGGAGGCGGGCAACCTCGCGGGCGCGCGGGCCCACTTCGACCGCTCCCTCACCATCAAGGAAGCGCTGGCGAAGGCCCACCCAGACAGCGCACAGGCCCAGAGCGACCTCTCCGCCATCCTCGGCAAGCTGGGGAACGTGGAGGTGGTGGTAGGCAACCTCGCCAAAGCGCGGGCCCACTTCGACCGCTCCCTCGCCGTTCGTGAAGTGCTGGCGAAGGCCGACCCCGACAGCGCCCAGGCTCAACGCGATCTCTCCCTCTCCCTCAACAACCTGGGGAACGTGGAAGTGGAGGCAGGCAACCTCGCGGACGCGCGGGCCTACTTCGACCGCTCCCTCGCCGTTCGTGAAGCGCTGGCGAAGGCCGACACCGACAGCGCCCAGGCTCAGCGCGACCTCTCCGTCTCCCTCAACAAGCTGGGGGACGTGGAAGTGGAGGCGGGCAACCTCGCGGACGCGCAGACCCACTTCGACCGCTCCCTCACCATTGATGAAGCTCTGGCGAAGGCCGACCCCGACAGCGCCCAGGCACGGCGCGATCTCTCCATCTCCCTCAGTAAGCTGGGGGGCGTGGAAGTGCAGACGGGCAACCTCGCGGGCGCGCGGGCCCACTTCGACCGCTCCCTCACCATCAAGGAAGCGCTGGCGAAGGCCGACCCGGGCAGCGCCCAGGCCCAGCGCGATCTCTCCTTCTCCCTCGAGGGGTTGGGGGACGTGGAAGTGCAGGCGGACAACCTCGCGAGCGCGCGGGCCCACTTCGACCGCTCCCTCGCCATTCGTGAAGCGCTGGCGAAGGCCGACCCCGACAGCGCCCAGGCCCAGCGCGATATTACCGCCTCTCTCGACAGGTTGGGGAACGTGGAAGTGCAGGCGGACAACCTCGCGGGCGCGCGGGCCCACTTCGACCGCTCTTTCGCCGTTCGTGAAGTGCTGGCGAGGGCCGACCCGGACAGCGTCGAAGTCTCGTTCGAGCTCGCCATCTCCCACATGGCTCTTTACTTCCTCGCCTACGCCGAGAAGGATAGCCGCGAGATGCGTATGCGCCTCACCGCCGCAGACGCTATCCTCGACGTGATGGCGACGAACGGTCAGCTCGTTGGTTACGCCCGGCGAGAGGTCGTACGAAATCTTGTCAACGACCAACTCGCCAGACTCAAGTAACCCATGCCCACCCCGCACCTCGACACCCTCCGCCAGCGCTACCTCGCCGGTCGCCTCGTCCTCTTCGCCGGCGCTGGTGTCGCTCAGGCCGGCGGTCTCCCGTCATGGCCCGCGCTCATCCGCCTCGTCCTCGACTACGCGCACGCCGACCACCCCGCGCCCGAGACCGCGGCGCTCCTGGGCCGTGCCGCCGGACACCTTGAGCAAGGCGACCTCATCCTCGCGCTCAGCGAGCTCCAGCGGGCGATGACATCGGCGGCGTACGGACAGGCCGTCCGCCGGGCGCTCGACGACAGCCGCGTGCCGGAGGTCCCGCGGCTGGCGCGGGCCATCGCCGCCCTCGCGCCCACCCTGCAGGGCGTCGTCACCACCAACCTCGACCGCTTGCTCGAGCGCGCCTTCGCCGGCGCTTGGCCGGTATACACGCTCCCGCAGCTCGACCTCGGCCAGCGCGCGCACTACATCCTCAAGCTGCACGGCTGCCGCACCGACCGCAACTCGTGGGTGTTCACCCGCGCTGAGTACGACGCGCTGATGCATCGGCAGCCTGGGCTGCGTCGATTCATGGATAGCCTGTATGTCACGAACACACTGCTGTTCGTCGGATACGGCCTACAGGACCCCGACCTCGATGAGCGGCTCGGCGAGATGCGCACCCTCGCGGACGGGGCCCCGCCGCAGCACTTCGCCCTGATGCCGCGCGGGCGGGTCGACGAGTCCCGCCGACGTCACCTGTTCGAGCCGGCGGGGGTGACCGTCCTCGAGTACGACGAGGCGGATGGGCACCGCGCGCTGCATGACATCCTCGTCGAGCTCGCGGCGACCCAGCCGTCGGCCGCGCCGCCGCCCTCGCAGCCGCCAGCGTCGTCGTGGGCGCGCCGCCGCGAGCCGCCGCCGCCGCCCGTGCGGGTGCTGCTGATCGCCGCCAACCCGGCGGAGACCGTCCGCTTGCGCCTGGACGCCGAGGCCGCCGCCATCGACGCGGCGCTCCGAGCGAGCGAGTACCGCGACGCGCTACAGTTGCGCACGGCGTGGGCCATCGACCTCGACCGCCTGCTCGACGCATGTCTGCGCCACAGGCCACATGTGCTGCAGTTCTCCGGCCACGGCGAGGACGGCGGTGCGCGGCTCGAGGGCGCCGTGCTGGACCCGGCCGTCCTCGGGGACGTCCTCGCCGAGCTGCCCGACCTGTGCTGCGTCGTGCTCAACGCGTGCGAGTCCGACGCGCACGCGTGTGCACTCACCCGCCACGTCCCGTGTGTAGTCGCCATGCACGGGCCGGTCTCCGATGATGGGGCGCAGGCGTTTGCGTCGGCGTTCTATCGGGCGCTCGGCTACGGGCGGTCGCTGGGTGTGGCGTTCCGCCTGGCTCGCGCGGCGCTCAGTGGGGTGAGCCCAGAGGAACGTGAGACGCCTCAGCTTCATGCGGCGGATGGGGTGGATGTCGAGCAGATCGTGCTCGTCCGGTCGTGGTGAAGGTGTATCGGGGTCTAGGCGGAGCCAAGCTCGGCCTTGGAGACCTGAGTGGCCTCGTGCTCGCTGATGCTGGATCCCCCCGAGGCGAGATGAAATTGTCTCTATTAACTGATAAAAATGGAGCCGACGACCATGCCGTGATGCTTCAAGCTTTGTGATCGCAGAACCCGCGACGGAGCACTATACGGAGGGGCACGCGCTTGAATCCGCGCGTAACATGGGAGTATGCTGCCCAACGGCCACGTCGTGTCGTATCCGCATCAACAAGGGCTTCTCGACGCGCTCTGCGAGCGTCGTCTACTAGTGGTCGTAGGTCCGGCGGTGCGCGAAGCGGCGGGCCTCCTTGGCATGCGGGAGATCGTTGACGTCGCGCTATCTGAACCTGAGTTCGGCGAGACGGAGCAAGCCGATATCCGCGCCCTCGCGGTAGCCGGCAGGTTTGCCGACGCGTTCGAGGCGATCAAGTATCGCCTCGGACCGCGCTTCGCATCAGTCTTTGAGCCGCTACTCGCCGGACCGAAGGTTGCGCCGCCTGCCAGCCTGCGGGCACTCGCGGGACTTGCAGAGCAACTCTCGATGATCCTGACCACCAACCTCGACAGCCTCGTCGAGACGACGCTGTCTGGAGCGTGGGTCGCACTCGCCGGAGCGACGGCCGACCTCGCCACGCGCACGCGCACCGTGTTCAAACTGCTCGGCACGGCTCACGTTGTATCGTCGTGGAAGTTCACCGCGGACGGGCTGCAGAACGCGACCTATCGCCTGGCGCATGTGCGTCAAGAGGTCTCTGCGGTGCTACGAACGCACCAACTGTTGCTCGTCGGGTTTCGCGGCGACGACGAGCTACTTGAGCAGATTGTGCGCATGCGGGAGCACGCCCCCGAGGACCGCAACGCGCCGGAGTGGGTCGCGTTGGTGCCTCCGGGGACTTCGGACATCGCACGCCAGGCATTCGGGCGCCGCGGCGTCGCGTTGGTTACGATCGATATACCCATGGGGGATACCGCTGCTTACGATGCCGCGGTTGCCGCCCACCTGCGATCGCTGGCGCAGGCGTTCCCGCCAACGTCGCCCCCCATATCGGCGCCCGAGCCGACGCTTACCGGCAATCCTTACCCAGGTCTCGCGCCGTTTATCGAGGCGCAGGCCGCGCAGTTCTTCGGTCGCACCGACGCTCGCGTCCAATTGCTCGGTAAGCTCGGGCGGCGGGGTCCAACGCATGTGCGATGGCTAGCCCTGACCGGCCCGAGTGGGGTCGGCAAATCGTCGCTGCTGGCAGCCGGATTAGTCCCGGCGCTCCGTGCGGGTGAGTCCCCGGTACCGGACGCGCCGACGCGATGGGCCGTGGCACAGCTACGACCCGGGCGTGAGATCCTGCGCAACCTCGCGGAGGCGGTACGTACCGCCCTCAGGCGTGACCTCGGCGTGACCGCGGCGCCAGAGCTGCTGACGCGAGACATATTGCTGCACGATCGCTTGCTCGTCGACTTCCTCGGGCCGCGGCTGGAAGGGGCCGGGTTGCTTGTGGTGATCGATCAGTTCGAGGAGACGTTCACGGTGGGTGCCGCCGAAGACCGGCCCTACCTCGACGCACTACTGGTGCGTAGCCTGCAGGATGTAGACGTGCCCTTCTACCTGGTGACCGCGCTCCGCAGCGACTGCGCAGGAGAGCTCGCGCGACACTTCCCACGGCTTGCGGAGCAGCAGAACCTCGGCACGCTGAGCGCCCGCCACGACCTTGTGCCGCTACGCCCGCACGAACTGCGTGAGGCCATCGAGCGGCCAGCGGAGCTCGCGGGTCGGGTTTTCGAACCCGGACTCGTCGAGCGTATCCTCTATGATGCAGGATCCATCCATACCGATACCAGCGATGTGACTCCCGACGCCGCATTGCCGCTGGTTGCCCATGTGTTGTATGCACTCCATGAGCAGGCTGCCGGGCGCGCGCTCACCCTGCGCGCGTACGAAGCGCTCGGCGGAGTATCAGAGTCGCTCACGCGCAGCGCTGATGGACTGCTAACAGCACTCGCTGAGGAGTTCAGTACTGAGCAGGTACGCAATCTATTAGTAGCGCTAGTCGAGCTGCATCCACAGGGCCGCGATACCCGCCGTGTACTGCCCTGGTCCGCAGCACTCGCAGCTGCGGGGGGAGCCGACGACTCTGATGAGACGGCACGCGAACGGGCCCAAGCGCTGCTGCGCCGCCTGTCCGGTAGTACCGCTGGCCTGTCGCACGAACCTTCCCCTGTGCGGCTTCTCGCCACCTGCGGCAACGGGGAACTAGCCGTCGTCGATCTCGTGCACGATGCTCTCCTGCGCGAATGGTCTACATTGCGCGGATGGCTGCAGGAGGACCGCGCAATCGGCTTGTTAAGCCAGGAGCTCGAGCGCGCCGCCGAAGGCTGGGCAACTCGCGGTCAGTCAGACGATGAATTGTGGCGCGGTGGCCGGCTCGTTCGCGCCGACGCACTGAACCGACGCCTGCTCCCACCAGTCGTTCGATCGTTTCTCGCCGCTGCCGCGAAGCTTGCCAGCGACGAGGCTGCAGCCCAAGCCGCCGAACAAATCGAAAAGTTGCAGGCGGCCGAAGCCCTTGCCGCGGCAGAACGGGCCAGGGCCGAGGACGCGCGAAGAAAGAACCATTGGCTACTCGGCCTTGGTGGGGTGCTGATAGTAGCTACCGCCTTCGCTGCCACTCAGTACCAGCACGCGATAACAGCATCTAAGCTCGCGGAGAACCGCCTAACGGCAGCGAACATCGTGGTGGAACAAATCCTCCACGACGTCCTTCCAAAACTTGAAGCCATTGCGGGGACTGCCGATGTGCGCAAGCAGATTCACGGTAGTCTTGAAACCCTGCAGCAGACATTGCTGCCAGGCGCGGGAGACGACGCGCGCGTGCAGCGCAACCGCATGGCTCAACATCTGGATCGTGGCATGGTTGCGTTCACGCATGACGACTTGACCCTCGCCCGACAAGAATTCAAAGAAGCGCTAATCATCGCGGAGATATTGCTAAAACGAGATCCACAAAACGTCGATTCCCAGCGTTCCCTTTCTGCCGCTCTCGAAAGACTGGGGGCAGTCGAAGAAAATGCGGGAAACCTCGCGGCAGCGCGAGTAAACTACAAGCGCTCTCTGGTCTTAGCAGAAGAGGAGGCGAAGACTGCTCCGGAGAGCACCGCCGCTCAGCACAACCTCTCTGCCGCTCTAAGTAAATTGGGGGATGTAGAACTTGAGGGTGGGAACCTCTTGGAGGCGCGGGCGCGGTACGAGCGCGCCTTGGCTGTGACAGAAGCACTGGCGAAGGAAACTCTCTATTGCTCCGAATCTCTGCGCCCTCTCGCTATCTGCCTGGACAGACTGGGGGACGTCGAATCGCGGAGTGGAAACCTCGAGCGAGCGAGATCAAATTACGAACGCTCCTTGGCCATTCGTGAGACGCTGGCGAAAGCCGCCCCTCAGAGCACTCAAGCACAGCATGACCTCCAGGCATCCCTCAGCAAACTGGGAGAAGTGGAGATGTCGGCGGGGAACCTCGCTAAGGGTCGGGCGCAACATGAGCGCTCACTCGCTATAGCTGAAGCACTGGCAAAAGCCGATCCCCAGAGCATCGAATTCCAGCGTAGCCTCTCCATCTCCCACGAGCATCTGGGGCGCATAGAAGTACAGGCGGAGAACTTCGCAGTGGCACGGGTTAGGTACGAACACTCTCTCGCCCTTCGAGAAGCGCTGGCGAAGGTCGATCCCCAGAGTGCCCAGGCCCAGCGTGACCTCACTTTCGCCCTCGACAATCTCGGGGATATGGAAATACAGGCAGGAAATCTTGCGCAGGCGCGAGCCTACTACGAGCGCGTCCTGTCCGTTCGTGAAACGCTGGCGAAGGCCGATCCGCAGAGTGCCCAAGCTCAACGCGATGTCTCCATAGCTATCAATCAGTTGGGAAACTTGGAAGTGCAGGCGAAGAACTTTGCAGGGGCGCGGGCACAGTACGAGCGCTCCCTGGTTGTAGCAGAAGAACTGGCGAAGGCCGACCCTCAGAGCGCTCGGGCCCAACGCGACATTTCTGTCATCCTCGACTTGTTGGGAGATATGGACTTACTTATGGGGAATCTCCCGAGGGCACGAGCGCAGTATGAGCGATCTTTGGTGATAGCAGAGGCGCAAGCAAAGGCTGATCCGCACAACGCCGATTGCTCATACGACCTTTTTGTCTCGTACATGAAATTCTATTTCCTTGCCGCGGCCGAGAGGAATCTCGCCGAGATGAGTGAACGTCTCGCCCTCGCCGAGGCCATCCTCGATACAATGGAGACGCGCGGCCAGATCGAAGGCTATGCCGAGCGTGAGCGTGCACGGACTTTTGTCAACGACAGACTCACCCACCATAATAAAACCTGCCTACCCCACACCTCGACACTTTCTTCCGGCGCTAACGTATCGGCGGCCTGTGATGGGACGGGTAACTGAGCTCTCAAGGTTGGCCATGCAGACAGCGAGAAACGGATCCACCTGCTACCCGCGCGGCGAGCCTTCCTGGGCATCGTCGCTTAGCTGGGCCCCTCCTCGCGGGTCGCGCAATCTTAGGCGGAGTCTACGCCGACCGGCCCACGCGGTCTGCTGGTCATGCCAGGCGCCAGAGAAGGCGCGCTCGATGAAGCGGTCGAGATTGGTGGTTACCACCCCGCGCAGCGCTGGCGCGAGGGCGGCGAGCAGCGCGCGAGCAGGGGGACCCCGTGCGGGATCGTCGATGGCCTGGGCAACAGCCTGGCGTAGGCGACTGCGGTCATCGCCCGCTGTAGCTCGCTGAACGCGGGGTGAGGTCGCCCGTGGCGCACAGCGAGGCGGCCCGGTCGAGGATGATGCGCGCCTCCGGGCCTCCGGGTCAGGCCGGTCGGTGCGGGCGTACTCGAGGAGGGCGTGGAGGAGTCCGGCCCAGTGGATATCCGCCGGTGGGCGCACCTCCAGGGAGAGTCTGAGAGGTATCACGGCGCGTTGCCACTCGGTTGCCAAAACTTGCGGCACTCTGCGGCACTCCGCGGCATTGGTCCCCTCTCGAATCGCCCGTATTGCTGAGAATTCGGCCGGATGGCGGAAGCGGGGCGGTTCAAGAGGAAGACCTTGTTTTTAAACCGGACAACGTGCTGGTCGGCGCGGACGGGCGGCCGTGTGTCCTCGACTTCGGGCTGGTCGACGGAGAAGGGGCGGCGCTGTCGCGCAACGCCGAGGTCAAGGCGTCGATG
>Ga0075163_10010475_pt1 | contig 12126 bp, 8 predicted proteins | sample JI1023141ADNA_FD_71478 | JGI IMG/M metagenome (GOLD analysis project Ga0075163, IMG submission 71478) | Wastewater effluent complex algal communities from Wisconsin, to seasonally profile nutrient transformation and Carbon sequestration -... | ecosystem: Engineered > WWTP > Effluent > Algae...
CGAGTAAATGCTCATAATCCCGATGATGAAACACATATCGCTCAGCTTCCGCGTCGGTTCGATAGATGTAGGGCTCATCGTGTCGGAACTGAGCAATGGCATTTAATAGTCTCTGGTCAATTTCGGATAATCGTATGAGTTTGTCTCGAAGTTCGACAGATCCGTCTGGTCGACCAGACTGAACCAGAATGTCGACTAAATGGTCGAGCAACAAATAATCACCAGTCAAAGACATGCAGTTTGTTGTTTTTTTTAACATATATGAGATGAGTGCGTATGGTTGAGAAATGCGATTGTCTCGACGGTACGACAGTAACAGGTAAATAAAAAAACTCCACTGACCTTTGACTCGTAGTACTTCAGCACTCATGTCATTTTCCAAATCGTCATCCATCCATCCAGTCGATCCTATGTCGATATCTATAAAAACTGTGATTAAGCGTGACGGTCGTTCCGCCCCATTCGTCCCGTCCAAGATTCTCACCCGTCTTCAACGCCTCAAGCGTCGAGTGGAGCAGTTTCTTGGTCGTGAGATGAAGATTGACGTGGATCGTTTGGCGGTGTTGGCTCAGGACCAATTGGTGGACGGGATCACCACGTCGGAGATTGATGTGCGTACGGCCCAGATTGCGCACAAGATTACGGATCATCCCGACTATTCTCTGTTTGCCGGCAATCTCCTGATGTCGAATTTGGAAAAGAATAACTTCGCGTATGTTCCGATCATTTCGTACGCCAAGAAGGCATACAAGAACAGCAGTGGTCCTCTCATTTCCGATACCGTATACAATGCGATCAACGACAATGAGGCTATCCTGACCAAAGAGTTGTGCATGGACCGAAACTGGACGTTCGACTACATTTCCATGACCACCCTGTTGAAAGGCCAGTACCTGTTGAACGAATACCGAGAAGTGATCGTGGATGGGAAGAGAGTGAGACGTCGTGAAACATTTGAGACTCCTCAGCATGCGTTTCTGCGTATGTCTTTGGCTGTCTACCCGGATAACATTGACAAGGCCCGTGAGTTATACAACCGTTTGTCTCTGCGCAAGATCAGCATGCCCACCCCGTGCTGGTTTAACCTGGGTACCCCGCATCAAAGCGTCATTTCTTGTTTCCTGTTCGGGGTGGAGGACAGTTTGCGATCCATCTACGGACAGTTGAACGAAGCCGCAATGATTTCAAAGGGTTCAGGCGGCGAGGGTATTTGGTGGCACAACGTTCGATCCAAGGGCGCGCATATCAAAGGCACGAACGGAACATCCAATGGTCTGGTGCCGGCCATGAAGGTATATCAAGCCACTGCTCAGTACGTGGACCAAGGAGGAGGCAAGAGAACGGGCTCGTTTGCCATGTACATTGCTCCCTGGCACCCTGACGCTCTGGCGGTCATTCGTGGTCGTCGAAACGTCGGCACAGAGGCCGATCAGTTGCATGGACTACACACGGCTTTATGGATTCCCGATGTATACTATGAACGTCTAGCTGAGTCCATTCGCACACCAGAAGGCAAGAAAACCGTAATGTGGTCCTTTTTCGACCCGAATACGGTTGGACCTATTGTTGATTTAGTGGGTAAGGAATTCACAGAGAAGTACGAGGAACTGGAGCGCAAGGGGCTTTATGTGCGTCAGATGCCGATCTACGCGTTCCACGAGGAAATCATGACAGCTCAGGTAGAGACCGGTGAGCCGTACATGTTGTCGGCGGACAATTGCAACCGTAAATCCAATCAGAAAAATCTGGGCACGATTAAGTCGTCGAATCTTTGCACGGAAATTGTAGAGTACAGCCACCCATCGTCCAACCCGGATGAGAACGAGACCGCCTGTTGCAATCTGTGTTCCATTGTTCTCCAGACACATGTAAATCCAGACGGCACGTTTGACTTTGTAGAGCTGGAGCAAGATGTTCGCGTGGCGACCCAGATGATGAATCGTATCATTGATCTCAACTTGTACCCGACGGCGGCTTCTCGCCGCTCCAATGAGCGTCATCGACCTTTGGCGATGGGGGTGCAAGGTCTGGCCGATGTGTTTGCGCTGATGGACATTCCGTACGACTCTGACCAAGCTCAAGCGTTGAATCGCGAGATATTTGAACACATGTATTTTGCGGCGCTGGATGCATCGTGCACGTTGGCTGAATCCGTTGGTCCATATCCGTCTATCGACAAAAACGGCGGTGCGCCCATTCGTCGTGGCATTTTTCACTTTGAACTGGATCCAAACGAGACCGCACCCGTAGTGCTGTCCATGCCGGATCGCTGGGAGGAACTTCGTACACGCGTTGTCAAGTATGGGACTCGCAATTCTCTGCTCATTGGACCCATGCCCACCGCATCCACCGCCAACATCATGATGTCCAACGAATGCTTTGAACCCTTTTATACCAACGTGTACAATCATCAGACTATGCATGCGGAGTTTACGAAGATTAATGCGCACTTGGTGCGTTCTTTAGAGAAACTGGGACTGTGGTCGACGGAGATGCGTGATCGCATCCTGGGCAATGATGGATCCGTTCAAGGACTCGCCGGCATTCCCGAGCGTATTCAAGCGATGTTCAAGACAGTATGGGAGATTCCTCGTCGTCGAATCTGGAACATGACCATTGAGCGAGCGTGGTTTGTCGACCAGAGTCAGAGTTTTAACAATTATTTTATTGATAGCCCTGAACTCTTTGACGAGATGGTCAAGGCCCTGATTTACGGATGGAAGCGTGGACTCAAGACCAGTTCGTATTATACACGTGTACATAAAACGGCTAACAAGGGCGTAATGGCAACGTCTATGCTGAATCGTGCGGAAAAGTCGGACAAGAGCCAAAGGGAACTGCGGTTGCCTGTGACAGCATCGGCCAGAGGTCAGGTCTGCGATCGTAAAAACAAAGAAGGTTGCGAAGCTTGTTCGGGATGACGTCTGTGCTCTACGATCGTCGCCGCCCATTCAATGTGTGTCAAATCCGATCGCATCCTACACATGAATGCGACGACGAGCCCTACATGTCTGTGAAAACAATAAAATATCCATACATTCGTTATTTGACTGAAGAGGAAACGGAGGTGAAGATGCCTGCCCTTGTACCGATACCTTCTTTGTCGGATAGACGCGAAACAAACATCTCGACCAGTTTCATGGAATTGTTTTGTAAGCCGCGAAAAGGACCGATAGTTGAACTGACTTTGCCTGAGACGGAAGAATTACCTCTTCCAGTACAGCTTTCTCCCAGTGTGCCGTCGGAAGATGGCACCCGAAAGGAATGCCCAAAAATAGACGCTGCGACTCAGACGAATGGTCACGTGGAAACAAAGACTAAACGTGACTGTATGTCCCTAGTTCAATGTGGATTATGTCTAGTTGGCATGATAATATCGGTCGGATATGCGGTGATACTAAACGACACCAGTTCGCATTGGCTAGGTGATTTCTTTCCCGGATGTTAGATGATGTCTATGCGTCATATCAAACGCGCTCACTCATTCATGGTGAACATGTAATAAAGAAAATATTCACGTTGACCTTATAGGACAAAGGCTAAAAATATGGCAGGCACAGGAGGATTCACTGGCGTATGGATCTTGAACAAGGACTTATCAGAATCTGTTCGCCAAGAAAAAGGGTTCAACACGAAAGCTGACATGTTGAAGGAAATGGGACGCAATCGTTTCGAGATTTCAGTGATTGACAAAGCAGATGAGCGATTTCGTCTGATTCATTTTAAGAAACCGGGTGCCAAAAACACCATTCACGTATTTGACAAACATGTGAGAATTTATTTGGACAGCAAAGTGTTGAAGACGGTGGCTTCCATTACCAACTGGCTGAGCATTGGCATCAAACCCATTGATCAAGTACAATATTCGAACACATTGTACACGGGTTACTTACAAGAGCATCCGAATGACGAAAAACGGTTTGGTGCGTGCAAAACAGTGACTTCTTTTGACGAAGGACTGAAAACGTTTACGATCCGCTGGTATCTACAAGGTCCGGACAATGCTCGTGTGCTTTTGCGAGTCTCACACCAAATCGTGACTGTTGAGAATCAAGATAAACTTCAAGTGATCATGGAATATTTTGGAACTCGTAATCCGGAGAAGGATGCTCCTCTCTGCCGTTCGGTGAAGTTGTACGACCGATCTCCAATGGAGGGAGGAGATTTGGTGTATCGAGACAAACATAAGTATCGTCAATATCTGGCAGAAAGTTAGAATATATATACCAAGGGATTACTCTGTGGCAAACTGTTTGTTGTACGGACGGTCGCATCTTATCGAGTGCTGCATTGGGTAAGCTCAGACGACTGTGTATGTATACATGTTTGGCCTGACACATGTTCAGGTAATACTGTAAAAGAATCCGATGGGTCAACAATTCCGACAAACTTAGCTGGGCAGCGCCATTTCCATCTACATTTTTTTTGGTGTGAAAAGAATGTTGAGCAAATGCAGCCAGACCTTTTGGAGCATTGGGTATGGAAAACAAGGCGCGGAGAATGCACGCACATTCAGTGTCCAATAAAATCGCGTCTTCCGTATCGATGGCTGTCACTGGGAGACATTCGATCAAATCTTTTAGATGTGACCATTGCGTTTCAATTGAAACATTCCAATCTCTCAATATACGAAACGCTTCTTCGGTAAAACGTTCACGGTTCATTCGTTAATCGTTAGTTTATTTTGAATTAGAGATGCGGTGTCATGGGTTTTACGTGTTTTTCTCATCATCCTCTTCCGGCTCCAGCTCGAGCTCGATAGTGGGACCTGTCTTTTTCGACAAAGAAGCAGAGGCAGAAAGGGGAGGGATGTTTATGGCAATCACTGGCATATTCATAGGAGGATAGTAAGGACAACCCGTCGCAGAGGTTTCTGTTTTTTCCTCTTCCTCGTCTTCCTCCGAATCGGATCCATAATCAGTCTCTTCCGTGTCATCTTCGTCGTCCTCTTCTTCTTCTTCTTCTTCTTCGTCATCGTCTCCTTCTTCTTCCAGTTCCTTTGCGTATTCTTGTTGGAGTTCATCAATCTTGAGTTCGAATGTTTTGTACTCGGACGTGTAGTGTTCCTCGTCCGAGAGGTCAATAAACGGATGTTCCACGGCATCCGCCAATGAAATTCGTTTGTTTACATCGAACTCTAGCATTTTCAAACACAGATCAATTTCCGGTGAAAGGTTCATCCTGTTCTTGTACGATTTGACAAAGGCCCGGACATCCGGATGCTCGCGTTTCACCTTCTTAATGTCATTATCGTCCGACACGACGCTCATCCCGTTATCTGGCATCTTCCCTGTAATGATGCCCATCATAATGCATCCGCAACTAAAGATATCTGCGCGATCATCGTAGGAGGTCAGGCGACGCGGGTCAACTCTCACTTTGGACCGGGGATTTTCACGCTTATTGAAAAAGTCTTTGAGATCTTTCATGGCGTCTACCTTTTCCGGTGGATAATAGTCGTGTCGTCCAACCACATGATGAAATCCACCAGGCCTGGTCCAGGCGGAGAGGTCAAAGTCGATAATAGTTACCAGTTCATTGGGTGGATTCATCGGATTGACAATGATGTTTTCTGGGCTGATGTCTCTATGTGCCACACCTTGTGCCTTGAGCTCTCCCAGTCCCTCGAGAATAGAACGCACGACCTTCGCAAACAGCGTACGGTCTTTTTGGCAAAGCAAAATATCAATGCCTGCATAGTAGGGAGTGACGAAAAAATAGCACCCGTATTCCAAAGGACCCCAGGCCTCGATCTGAGCGAATCCCTGGATGCCTTTCATATGCAACATGATGGCAATTTCACGAGGAGTATCCTCGACATTCTTACGGAGATCCTTATACTTGTCGCTAGAAACGGTAAGGACTTTCATCTTTTCAGATTCTCGCTCGCGAACCTTGTACACATATCGTCCTGATCGATGTAGAAGCGTTCGGATCACTTGATAGTCATCGGAAAAAGCATGAATAGCATGACGCAGGTATTCATCGTCAATATACTCGTTAAATTCTGCGCCAAATGTATCCTCTTCCTCGCCGCTGGTATCGCTCGAATCATCACTTTGCTTGTCATCATTGTCTTCCTGCACTTGCTCGTCCAAAAAAATATCACAGTCGCTTTGCAAGTCGTCTGGTTTGGTCTCATGCACGACTCGTTCGTCTGTGACAAACAACTCAACATCGTCCTCGGTCTCCTGGAGCTGACCGTGGATATCCATGAAGACGTCCAGCCCGAGTTCTTCCCCAATCGAGGGTGTCTGTGCTTTCTTTGACTTGGACATCCTGTGCGTCTTGTTTTCTTTCTTGCTAACGCATACCGTTGACTTTGAAACTTTACTGATCAAAGCGCGTTTTTTCATATTTGATCTGCGACGAGACTATGCAACTGGAAGTCGTCGAGCTATCCGTTTACGCACCGAGGTTTGTAGCTGTGTGTACGATGGATCCTGCACCCCAGTTTGAACAAGCGAAGGAGGATGTGTGAAAAAGGAATCCGTGTGTTGCTGATCGTAATGAGACGCCATATGTGGTGGCGGCATCGGGATATTCAGTGAATATAGAGATGACGAATTGGAAAAAGATGGTCCCTGGCTCGTCAAAGAGGGTTGATGCGATACTCCTGTATATTGACTGACATAAGAGTTATTTGTATATTGGCTCATGACTGCAGAAGGGCCGATACTATTGCTCATATTGCTCATACTACTATTCGAGTATTGACTTGGGTCTGCCAAAGTGCCTACGGACTCTGCGGACTCTGCGGGATCTCGTAAATCAAGGTTAAAGACAATGCTGTCTCCTTTACGCCATTGAATCTTTTCCTTGATAATGTCGTCATCGTCAAAATCGTCCACGTCATCGATAGTAGACAAGCCTCGCTGTTCTTTGGCCGCCAACATTCTCTGCTTCTTTCGCTCATTTTTATCTTCTAACTCAGCCTCAGGGTCCACATAGTTGCGTTGATTATACGCGCGCCATTCCTCTGACCCCAATTTAACATCTTCAATTTTAAAGCCGGGTCTTGACTTGTACACATAGATAAAATCTTCCATGTTGTCGCCGTTCACAAAGTTATCGTAGACGACCGCCAAGTACATTTTTTTTCCATCTTTATCACGTCGACTGGTTATATTCTTGACCAGAGTGACAAACTGTTCCTTATCGTCCAGTGCGTCAATCATTTCATCGAAAATGATGTAAAGCTGAGGTCGATTGAGTTTCAGCATGACAATGTAGTCAATATTGGTTCGAATGGCTGGCGGCAACTGCTTGACGTATTGACAAGAGAAGTAAATCAGTGCATGGTAATGACGACCGTTACTGAAAAAATCCTCCATGATCTGTTCTTTGGTAAACTTTCTGTTTGACGAGACGTCGTCAAAGATGAGGCCAATGCCATAACATTCTGGCACGGGTTCTTTTTTTCGCATGTAGTACCTGATCTTTTTCTGCTGGTAGGCGATAATTTTCTTGAACTGTTCTAAACCGTGTTTGTCTGTCCCAAATGTGGCGGCCTCGCTCCCTAGCAGGTCCGCCCAAAACATTCGAGTTTTTCCCGTCCCTGCCCATACATACCATCTAGGAATATGGGAGAAATGTTCCATCATGCCGGCCCCTGTCCATGACTTACCTGTGTTTCGCTTAGCGAACGCCACAATGGTGGGATATGGGTTGGTCTTGAAATCGAATTTGAATCTGCGCAGAGTGATGTCATGATTAGCGTCCATTATCAATGAATTGAATCACACGCCGGTCGGTTCTTTATTTATTTGCATTATTGGGGTACATATCGTGTAATCCGCCCCCATGGTAGCGCGTTAGATACAATCACATTTCAAACGGATTATGAAAGAGGAAAAATGACCACTCCTGCAGAAACTCAAATCGAGCGAAACCGTTTGCTTTCGGAGTTGTGTCGAATGTTGGAGCTCATGTGTCTTCACCTCCGAGACGCGACACCCGCATCCAAAGAACACATGGAACTGGAGTTTAGGATGATGACTGACGTAGTAGGGGTCAATCACACCAATCTGGCCATGATCCGGTCTCTGATTGCCAGTATGGAAAGCATGACTAAGACCGATCCGACTCATTGGAAAAAAGTGTTTGATGCGGCGTTTTATACAATCTACAACAATTCGACTCGTCGACGCATCTACTATCATTCCGAGAAAAAAGCAGACGGGACCATTCCTACTACTCACGAAACAGTGATCAAGACTCCGGTCATGGACAACGGGGAAGAAATGCAATTCTTTGTGTCTTGCGCGAATCGACCCACTAACTTTCGAGTCACTCTCTCCAAAGAGCGAATGATTGACCACGACCCAGCCGTGAAACAACATGATGCCATGTCCGTGCACCAGCGACGCTCATTCGAGCATTGCATACGCGGTGAATTCGGGCATCCGTCGGCTGTTGTCGTGCGCTATGACATTACCAAGGTGTCTAAACGCGGAGCAGACAAAAAGGACATCATGGGGGAAGCCCGGTATCACGTGGAAATGGAGCTTGTCTCTCTGCCAAAATGGATTGACGACCCGGAAGCACGAGCGGCTCAGAATAGAGAAGTGGCCAAGCTTCTATTTCAGTATTTTTGCACACTCATGGGGCCGCACGATGAAAACGGACACCTTCTACCGCCTCCAGATCTTTCTATTGTTTCTGTCAAGTGATTGATGACGTGTGCTGTTTAATGAATACATATACACTCATTTTCCAAACGGTTATCCGTCTGATGGACACGGGGGAGGAGAAAGATCTGTTTGATCATGAAGACGATTTGTCAGACGATCCATTTGGCGACTTCCCGGTCGGTCTAGACGAGATGCAACTCCAGGTGGCGTCGGCCTCTTACGTCCCGCCCATCCAGACAGTGTGTGTGCCTCGCACGCACACGTTTCCATGTGAGTTTTGGTTAAATGAAGTGTTCCAATACCTGGACGGAGATATCCTGGGACAACCTCTTTTTCGTAGTCGGGCCTGGGCCTTGGTGCAATTTTTTGCGGTACATAGTATAGGACATCGCAATCTGCACAAGGCCAGTGTTTCTGCAGACCGGCTGTCACCAGTGGAACGTTCAAATCTAGAAGACATTTTGGTCGAATTGAGAAAACCGGGTCGGGCAGAGCACATTCGTCAAGTCATGAGTATCCCCTACCTCACACGTCGATTGCTAAGCTTCTTTGTGGTGACCTATTGCAGTCAGGTCCCTCTGGGATACTATGTGGATCGATCCATATATCCACCGCGCATGATCGGTCAACTGGGTCAACGTTACCAACCTGAGATCCAGGATCGCATTCGAAAGAAAGAGTCTGTTGTATGGGTGGATCTTCACGACGAGTACGTGATTGTACGAGGAAACAGCAATCGAACGTTGAACCCTTACTGCCGATCCACTATTGTCCACACGGAAGAGTTTGGCGACATTGTCCTGTGTGTGCACAATTTCTACATCTGGTTTATCTCCGTGGCTGGACCGGACGTGTTCAATCACGTGAAAGACGACGTGTGTGTGCGAAAGCTGGCGGAGGACAAGCGGCAGAGACTGAAACGCCGCATCACCAGTGACCCTGTTCAAGCCGACCAGTATTTACGGGGAAACCCAACCCATGCGGATTTGTTGCAGCGCAAGAAGCGTGTACCGTTGACTCGCTCGGTGGCTGCCACCGTAACCGTTGGCACGGAAGACCAGACGGCCGCAAATATCCTGCGCATGTTTTTCTCGAATGACAAAGTGATGGCTAATTGAAAGCAGGGTGATGGATGATGATGAATAAACTCTTTTATTGCAAAATATTTGGGAAACCGTGTTTGCTAAGTTGTTTGTGTCTCCGCCGTCTGGCGGGGCACAGTAAACACGTTGTTTATCTGCAAACGGAAATTAGTGATTTCCAGGTACAACTTGGAAAGGAATTGGTTATATCCGTACACTGGACCGGTTCCAGGATGAGCGGCAAAGTCGGTGATAAAGTCAATCTGGACATTTGTCTTCTGGTCGAAAGTAATACCTGCTTGAGTCATGGCATCGTACAGATTGAACTCCCGCCACTCGTTCATGTATGCCTCAGTTTGATTGGATTTCGTGACGGGATTAAAAATGACATGGAAGAGAATCACTTGACCCTGATTTTGACTTTGGTTCGTGTTGGGGCATTCCACTGGTTGCATATGAGTGATCACCGCCTGGGCTTTTGCTCGATCTAGAACACCGTTAAGATTGCTTTCCAGGTCCTTGTCTTGGAACGCTTGTTCACACGCCTCCGTCAAAAACGGTTTCAACACATCAAAATACGGACGGGCTTTGATCTCAGTGTTAAACTTCACCGAAATGTGAACGAGTATCAAGGTGCCACCGTTTTTCCACGCCTTCTGGATGCGACGAGCCACCATACCTGCGCTGGTCGAAGGGGGTCTGGATGCGTTTGGAGCGGACTGTTCGCCGGCGGGAGCAAATTGTACGTTGGTTCCCGAAGGTTTGGATGCGTCGGTCACGATGGAGTTGAGATTGTTGGCCATGTGCAACTGAATGAGTCGGCCACTGTCTTTGCTTAAGTCTCGTGTTTTATCTAAGGCAGCCACCAAATCGAGTGGATTGGTTTTCTGAACCGCCATCCTCGACTCGTCCAAGTAGTTTTGCCAGAGATTGGTCAGACCGAGTGCCACTTGCATGCTGGCATTAGCCTTGGAGAAATTGTTGAACCCTGAATCCAGACGACTGAGCTGGTCTATTTCTCCCAGTCGAGCCTCATTCTGTTGAGCTTCCAAGTGTCGGCGAAGAAGTTCTGGGTATGTACCAGGCATGGATCTGATTCGCTCGATACCGTTGTCCATTGTACCGATAACGTTGCGGAGGTCCTGCATGTAATCAGCTTGATCCTGGAGGGCACGTTGATACACTTGTCTGTCCATATCCGCCAGTTGGACTTGTCGATTGGCTTCCGATTTGAGTTGGCCGGCCAATCCAGAGTCCAAGGAATTGGTCTGTCTAAGTCGATCAATGAGTTTATTTTGCGTGAGATCCAGTTTTCCTTTTGTCAATCGGTTTTCCTCGTCCATCACTTTGGCGTATTGTTGGACAAGTCTCATGCGCAAAGCTCGCAAACGTAACAAATTCTTGACTGCGCCGACTTCATCCGCTTTGCCTTTTTGGACAATTTGATCCAACAAGCGCTGGTCCAGCTGTTCCGGGTTTTGAGTCGTTTGAACAGGCTGGATCATCTCTTTCAGATTAGCATGACGTATATGCATCAGTTGTTTCTCGTATCCACGAAGAGCAGATTGTACTTTTTGATCCATCTGAAAGAGGTCTTCAGGTTTGACGACACGGGAGGAGAGGACGGTGTTAGCCTGGCGTTCCAGGTGATCCACGCTCAAAGAGTTCTCCTCGGGCGCTTTCTGTTCGGGAGAGTCCTTTTTCGGCAAGCGTTTCTCCAGCTCGGAGATTCGACGCTTGGCTTCTTCCATCTCCCGATAATGTTTTTCCATGGCGAACTTATATTTGTCTTCCGTGACGGCCATGATTTTCTTTATTTCATCCACTTCCATTTTTCGCCCGCGACCACATTCGGCTAGCTTCACTTCCAGTTCCTTGCGCACCTTATGTTGCTGCTCCAGCTCGGAGTCCGCCCGGAATTGACTTTGGATAGCGGCCATCAAACCTTCAATGCGCTTTTTGCTTTGCGCATGCACGTCCAACAGTTCCTGAACTTTTAGTTGCTCCCGATTGAGCTGCATGGTCAACTGTTTGACATCATTGCGAGCAATCACCAGTTTCTCATTCAAGGTGTCGTGTTCGTTTTGAGAGATGGAGCGCTTCAACCGGTCTTGATACTCGATTTCCCGTTTGGACACATCCGCTAGCCGGGACTCGAGTCCTTGCAATTTCCCGGCCGAGTCTTTTACCATTTGACCGTACTCCCGGGCCTGTCGTCGAGACTTTTCCAGTTCCACTCCCATCTTGGCTGCTTCCATGACCAACGGTTTCAACTGGTTCAGCTCTCTCTGGTAATTGTCTTTGAGCAGGCGAAGGTTCTCATTGTCCATGGTGACACGTTTAAGATCCTCTTGAGTCGTTGCAATAATCTTCCGATACTTTTGCATGTCCTGCTGCATCATGACAATGGC
>Ga0075163_10010476_pt1 | contig 12125 bp, 9 predicted proteins | sample JI1023141ADNA_FD_71478 | JGI IMG/M metagenome (GOLD analysis project Ga0075163, IMG submission 71478) | Wastewater effluent complex algal communities from Wisconsin, to seasonally profile nutrient transformation and Carbon sequestration -... | ecosystem: Engineered > WWTP > Effluent > Algae...
GTCGATCACCGCCGAATGGCCGATCTCGCCCTCGCGACCGCGGACACCATCCTCGTCGTCGCCCGGGCAGGTCTCGGCACCATCAACCACGCCGTGTTGACCATCGAGGCTGCTCGCCAGACGCGACCCGTCGAGGGGGTGATCCTGTCGTGCCGACCCGAGGACGACGTGGACTTCGCCCGCGAGAACGCCGAGGCGATCGCCGAGCTGACTGGCGCGTTCGCGGCCCTGTTTCCCCAGGACCTCGGGATCCTCCTCGACCGACTCTAGAAGGATTCGGGATCGGGATCGGGGCCGGCCTCGGACTCGGCCTCGGACTCGGCCTCGGACTCGCCTCGGCCTCGGACTCGGCCTCGGACTCGGACTCGGCCTCGGACTCGGACTCGGACTCGGCCTCGGACTCGGACTCGGCCTCGGACTCGGCTTCGGCCTCGGCCTCGGCCTCGGCCTCGGGATCGGGATCGGGATCGGGATCGGGATCGAGATCGGGGCCGGGCTCGGGCCGGATCGGGGCCGGGCTCGGCGCTCTGCCTACCCTGCCCGCACAATGATCGCGCGGTCGCGATCGCCGAGCGGGTAGGGATGCCGGGTGTCGCGCAAGCCAAGCGTCAGCTTCTCGCGTCCCTCCATGCCGAGGACCAGGCCGCCCGGGCGGACCAGGCGCTGGCCGAGGCTGAGCCACTCCTCGAGCGCGAAGGTCGCCCGCGACATGGCGACGTCGAAGTCGCGGTCGATCGTCGGATCGACCCGCCGGGCCTCGATCGTCACGCCGCGCAGGCCTAGTTCGCGGGCCGCGGTCGACAAGAACGCGGTCTTCTTGCGCACCGGTTCTACCAAGACGAACGATTTGCCCGGTAAACACGTTGCAGCCACCACGCCCGGAAAACCACCGCCGCTGCCGACGTCGATCACCCGGCGCGCGTCGCCCAGGAAGCGGACCACCGCGAGCGAGTCGATCACGTGCTGGGTGATCTCGTCGGCCGTTCGCGCCGCCGACAGGTTGATGCGGCGGTTCCAGGTCTCGAACAGCTCGACGAACCGCTCGAGCGCCGACGCCGCGCCGGCCACGTCGAAGCCGCGGGTCGCGGTCGCAAGGTCGTCGCGCCAAGACATCGCCGCCAGTCTCCCGCCGTCGGGCGCAGGTCGCAAGCCCGTCGGGCGCTCACCGCGAGCCGAGCTCCCCGGGGGGCTCCGCCGAGCGCACCCGTCACGACAGCCGCGCGATGAGCTTGCTCGCGCCGTGGACCACCAGCACCTCGTCGACGTCGGCGAGGGCCGCGGTCAGCGACGGCGCGGCCCGGGCGTAGCTCGCCGAGACCTCCGCCGCGGTGAGGTTCGACACCAGGCACACCTCGTGGTCGGCGGGCAGGCGCGGACGGATCCCGAGCTCGTAGATGCCCCGGTTGACGACGTCGATCGGGCCGAGCCCGTCCTCGCATGGCGCCACCAGCACGACCCGGCCGCCTGGCGCGACCCACGGCGCCACTGCCGCCAGCCCCTTGCTGGCCTGGTAGAGCGAGCGGGTCACCGGCGGCTGGTCGGCGACCACGACGCAGCGGCTGGGCGTCGCAGCCGCCGTTAACCAGCGACCGGCCATCGCCGCGCCGGCGCGAAACGCGGCTCGCAGGTCGCCCGCTACCGCGGCCCGCATCTGATCGCGGCGATCGGCGACGCCGTCGAGGAGAAACGCCCGCGGCGCCGCCAGCGCGGCCGCCTCTTCGAGGTCGAGCCGGCACGGGTTGTCGTCGATCGCGCCCGCCACCGCGCCGGGCGCGGCCTTGAGCACATGGTTCACGCGCGCCGCCCGCGCCGACGCCAGGCCGGGAAAGATCGCCTTGGCGCCGGCGCCGAAGCCGGCGAAGTAGTGGGCCCGGATCACGCCGGTCGCGATCACCAGCTCGGCCTCGACGACGGCGCGATGGACCTCGACCGGCGTGCCGCGGGTGGTCGTGCCGACCGTCACCAGGTCGCGCGGGTCATGACCGTCGTGATCGAGGACCGCGGCGCCGTCGTCGGCGAGGCCGAGGGCGGCCAGCCCGCCGGCGCGACCGTGGGTGCCGGTGGCGATCGCGATCGTCAGCCGGACGTCGCGCGGCAGCCGGCCGCGCACCGCGGCCACCAGCGCGGCCCGCGGTTCGTCGCGGGTGGCGTCGCTGACGATCAGCAAGACCCGGGCGCCGCCGGCGACCTGGTCCTCGAGGCGCGGCGCGCCGATCGGCGCGTCGAGGGCGGCCTCGCACAGCGCCCGCGGATCGGCCGGCGCGATCGGCGCCGGGCGCGCCACCTCGGCCACGGCGCCCCGAGTCGCCGCGACCAGGTGACCAGCTCCGAAGCGGACCGCGACGGTCGCCATACCCGACCGTACCACCGGGCCCCGGAGGCGTGACGCGCGGTCGGGCCGCGGGTTACGATGCGCGCTCCTCGTTCGTGTCGAAGCAGACGCTCCTCCTCGTCGACGGCGACCCGCGCAGCCTGCGCGTGCTCGAGGTGTCGTTGCGCAAGGCCGGGTTCGTCGTCACCACCGCGGTCAACGGCAAGGACGCCCTCGACAAGGTCGAGCTGGCGCCGCCCGACCTCGTGATCTCCGAGACCGTCCTCGACGAGCTCGACGGCTTCGCGTTCTGTCAGCGCCTCAAGGCCAACCCGGCCTGGGCCGACATCCCGTTCGTCTTCCTCACCGCCCAGACCGAGATCGAGTCCAAGATCAAAGGCCTCGAGCTCGGCGTCGACGACTATCTGACCAAGCCGATCTACATCAAGGAGATCGTCGCGCGCGCCCGGATCCTCATCCAGAAGCGCCAGCGGACCCGACTCGAGGAGCGCCGCGATGGTCGGACGCGCTTCGCCGGTCGCATCAGCGACATGCCGGTCGTCGATCTGATCCAGACCATCGAGATCAGCCGCAAGTCGGGGCTCATCTACTTCACCGGCGAGGCCAGCAAGCAGGCCGCGATCTACTTTCGCGACGGCAAGGTCATCGACGCGGAGGCCGGCCCGCTCCAGGGCGAGGACGCGGTCTACCGGCTCCTGACCTGGAACGATGGCGAGTTCGAGGTCGTGTTTCGCACGGTGCGCCGGCGCGACGTGATCACCGTGTCGTCGCAGGCGCTCTTGATGGAGGGCATGCGCCGCCTCGACGAGTGGGGGCGTCTGACCGAGCAGCTCCCGAGCCTCGACACGCGCTTCGAGGTCGACGCCCGCGAGCTGACCAACCGCCTCGGCGAGATCCCCGACGAGCACAACGCGATCCTGCGCCTGTTCGATACCCGCCGGACCGTGCTCGAGGTGATCGACGCCAGCGACTACGGCGACCTCGAGTGCCTCGAGGTGATCGCCAAGCTGTACTTCGAGGGCCTCTTGACCGAGCTCGGCCCCGGCAAGCCGAGCCGGCGGACCGGCGAGTGGACGGTACCGTCATCGGTCCTGGACGAGACCCCGGGCCAGGACCAGGACATCATCATCGCCAACGACCCGGTGACGCCGCTGGGCGAGGTCGAGGCCCCGGCCGCGCTCACGCCGACGCCGACCGCGGCGGCGCGGACCGCCGCCGCGCCGGCGCCGCTGCCCGGGACGCCGACCGAGCCCGACGGACCGACCGCGACGCCCCCCGACGACGAGGCCTCGTTCGCCGACGTCCGGCTCACCCCGGCGCCCGATCCGGCGACCCTCGAGGCCCTGCCACCGTCGGCGGTGAGTCGGCTGTTCCAGACCGCGACCGATCCGCCGGCCGAGCCCCGGCCGCGCCGCAAGAGCCTCATCGAGAAGGCCATCGACGAGTCGGAGCTGGTCGGTCTCGGGGATGTCGACGCCATCCTCGGGCTCACCCCGTCGTCGCCCGCGCTGCCCGTGCCGACGAGCGAGGCGCCGACGAGCGAGGCGCCGACGAGCGAAGCGCCGCCGACGCCCGCGCTGCCCGTGCCGACGAGCGAGGCGCCGCCGTCGAGCGATCCGCCGCGGCTGGGCCAGGTCGCCGAGGACGCCTCGCCTTCGGCGCCCGCATCGCCCGCCGACCTCGCGGCCGCGGCCGGGACCGACGAGAGCTCCGGCGTGCCGCAGGTGATCGAGCTCGACGCGCCGTCGCCGGGCCCGCCGTCACCGCCACCGCGCCGCTCGGCGGTCCGCGGCATCGCCACCGCCGAGGTCGCGGGCGAGGTCACCGCTGGGCCCCCACCCGCGGACGGCGAGCCGGCCCGCGAGCTGATCACGATCCGCCCCAAGCGTCAGACCCGCGAGGTCCCGGCGGTCACCGCCGCCGAGGAACTCCCGGCGCGGATCGGGGCGCCGTCCACGCCGCCGCCCGTCGAGCCCGTGGCGGCGCCCGCCCCATCGTCGGTCGAGCCCGACGAGTCCGCCGCGCCGGCGGCCGACGCGCCCCCGGCCGCCCCCGAGGCGCCATCGACCGCGGCCGAGCTGCCGCCCGCGCCCCGGCCGCGCCCGGCCTCGCCTTCGCTGCCGCCCAACCAGCAGCAGCCGCGCTGGCCCTCGATCGTGACCGGCCTCGCCGCCCTGGGCATCCTCGGCTACGTCATCGTCCGCGCCAGCTCGAACCCGGCGCCGCGCAAGCGCTCCGATCCGCGCGCGCTGGCCGCGGCCGACGCCGGCGCGGTGGTCGCGCCGACTCCGCTCGAGCGCCCGCCGATCCCGGGCCCCGACGCCGGGCCGGCGAGCGCGCCCGCCGATGCCGCGCCGGCCGCCTCGCCGCGCGACGCCGGTGGGGCGACCCCGTCCCCCGCGGGCCCCGACGCGGGTCCGGACTACAAGGCGCTCCTCGAGCAGGCCCGCCGCGTCCTCGACGACGGCGACTACGAGGCCGCGCTGGCGGCGGCCGACGCCTCCTTGGCTCAGCGCCGCACCGCCCGCGGCTACATCGTGCGCGCCGACGCCCTCCGCCGGCTCGGCCGCATCGATCCCGCGGTCACCGCGATCGACGCCGCGATCAAGGCCAACCCGAGCTATCCGCCGGCGTGGGAGCTCAAGGGCAAGATCCTGTGGGGCGCGCGGCGCTACGACGAGGCTCGCCCGGCCTACGAGCAGTTCCTCAAGCTGCAGCCGACCGGCGAGGCCGCCGACACCGTGCGCCAGCTCCTGGGCACCAAGTGATGCGGGTCCTCGGCCTCGAGAGCTCCTGCGATGAGACCGCCGCCGCGGTGGTCGAGGACGGCCGCCGCGCCCTGTCCGATGTGGTCGCGTCGCAGCACGACGTCCACCGCCCGTACGGCGGCGTGGTGCCGGAGCTGGCCTCGCGCGCCCACGTCGTGAACGTCGTACCGGTCGTCGACGCGGCCCTGGTCCAGGCCGGCCTCAGCCTCGACGACATCGACGCGATCGCGGTGACCCACGGCCCCGGCCTGGTCGGCGCGCTCCTGGTCGCGGTCCAGACCGCCAAGGCCATCGCGCTGGCCCGCGGCCTGCCGCTGGTCGGCGTCCATCACCTCGAAGGCCACCTGTCGGCGATCTACCTCGAGCCCGCCCCGCCGCCGTTGCCGCACCTGGCGCTCATCGTCTCGGGCGGCCACACCTCGCTGGTGCGCGTCGATGATCACGGCGTGGTCGTCGAGCTGGGCCGGACTCGAGACGACGCCGCCGGCGAGGCCTTCGACAAGGGCGCCAAGCTCCTCGGCCTCGGCTACCCCGGCGGCGCCGCGATCGATCGCCTGGCCGCCAGCGGTGATCCGCGCGCGGTCGCGATGCCGCGCGCGATGACCGCCCGCGCCAACGACGACTTCTCGTTCAGCGGCCTCAAGACGGCGCTGCTCCACCACGTGCGCGCCCACGGCGTCCCCGAGGGCCAGGCGCTCGCCGACCTGTGCGCCAGCTACCAGGCGGCGATCGTCGAGGTGCTGGTCCGCAAGACCCGCCGGCTCGCGCGCCGCGAGGGGCTGGCCCACGTCCAGGTGTGCGGCGGCGTCGCCGCCAACCGCGGGCTGCGTGCGGCCCTGGCCGCCGCCTGCGCCGAGGATGACCTCCAGCTCTACGTGCCGCCGCCCCACCGCTGCACCGACAACGCCGCGATGATCGCGGCGGCCGGCTACTACCGCCTGGTCCGCGGCGAGCGGGCTCCGCTCACCCTCGGCGCCACCGCCAACCTGCCGCTGCCGCGGCGCGCTGATCATGGGCCCACCTGAACGCCCCGGCCCGGCCTTCCCCGATGCCCGCACGCTCCTCGAGCGCCACGGGCTTCGGGCCAAGAAGCACTTCGGCCAGAACTTCCTGACTTCCGAGCGGGTGTTCCGCGCGATCGTCGACGCCACCGTCCGCACCGACGACGACTGGGTGGTCGAGATCGGCGCCGGCCTCGGCACCTTGACCGCGCGCCTGGCCGAGCGGGTCCCCGAGGGCAAGGTGATCGCCCTCGAGCGCGACCCCGACATGGTGGCGGTCCTGCAGGCCGAGCTCGGTCACCTCGACAACATCGTGGTCGAGCCCGGCGACGCCCTGCGCTACGACCTCGCCGCGTGCGCGCGCTGGCGTGGCGAGCCGATCGTCGTGTGCGGCAACCTGCCGTACCACGTCGCCGCGCCGCTGATCTTCCGCACGATCGCGGCGCGCGGCTCGGTCGCGCGCGCGGTCTTCATGGTGCAGAAGGAGATGGCCGATCGCATGGTCGCGCCGCCCGGCGGCAAGACCTACGGCGCGATGTCGGTGATGGTGCAGTCCTACGCCGCGTGTCGTGCGGTCGTGACCGCGCCGGCGGGTGCCTTCACCCCGGCGCCCAAGGTCGACTCCGCGGTGGTCCGCCTCGACTTCACCGCCGCGCCTGCCCTCGCGCTGCCCGACGAGGAACACCACCGCGCGGTGGTCCACGCCGCCTTCGGCCAGCGCCGCAAGACCCTGCGCAACGCGCTGCGCGCGGTCTACGACGAGGCGGCGGTCGACGCGGCCCTCGCGGCCACCGCGATCGACGGCGTCCGCCGAGGCGAGACCCTGACCCTGGTCGAGTTCGCCGCCCTGGCCCGCGCGCTGCCGGCCGTCGCCCAGACCGGGATCATCGTCGAGGATCACGCGTGAGGTCGCGCGATGCCTGAGTTGCCCGAGGTCGAGTCGGTCCGCCGTGGCTTGTTGCGCCGGCGCCTGCGCGGCGTCGCGATTGCCCGGGTGCGCTCGAGCGGCGCGCCGCTGCGCCTGGCCCGGCCCCAGCCGATCGACGCGCTCCGCCGCGCCACCCGCGGTCGCCGCATCACCGATCTGCGCCGCCTCGGCAAGTACCTCTTGATCGACACCGACGGTCGCCACGCCGTCCTGGTCCACCTGGGGATGAGCGGCAACCTGCTCACCGCGCGGCGCGCCGAGCCGTGGGCGCCCCACACCCACGTCGTCTTCGAGCTAGCCGACGGCCGCGATCTGCGGTTCGTCGATCCCCGGCGCTTCGGCCTGGTCGACGTCGTCGAGCGCGGCCGCGAACGCGCCCACCCGAGCCTGGCCGACCTGGGCCCCGATCCGATCGCCGAGGAGCTGACCGCCGAACACCTGGCGCGCGCCGCGGCCGGGCGCCGCACCGCGGCCAAGGCCCTGCTGCTCGATCAGTCGGTCCTGGCCGGGGTCGGGAACATCTACGCCTCCGAGGCGCTGTGGCTGGCGGCCATCGCCCCGACCCGGCCGGCCAACCGCCTCGGCGTCGACGGCGCCCGCGCCCTGACGATCGCGGTCCACGACGTCCTCGAGTTCGCGATCGAAAACGGCGGGACCACGCTGCGCGACTTCCTCGGCGCCGACGGCACGCCGGGCGAGAACGGCGAGTATCTCCTGGTCTACGGGCGGGCCGGGCAGCCGTGCCCGCGCTGTGGCGTGGCGATCCGTCGCGCGGTCCACAGCGGACGGGCGACCTATTTCTGTCCAACGTGTCAGCGGCGCTAGGAGTCTATTCTCGCGTAAGTCGCACGGCGCGCCGCCGTTGGCCCGTCGGTTTGCCCCACCGGGAACCCCTGGGGTACTGTCGCCCCGAGCCAACCCCGCGTTCCGGTTGCGCCTTCGATCCGCACCATGCTGACGGCCGAGCCCGACGAAGACTTGATGGTGCGCTACCAGGGTGGCGAGGTGCGGGCGTTCGAGATCCTGCTCAGCCGCCACCGCAAGCCGGTCTACAACTTCATCTTGCGCTACGTCGGCGACAAGGAGACCGCCGAGGATCTGCTGCAAGAGACCTTCATGCGCGTCATCAAGGGCGCCGAGGCCTACAAACGGCAGGCCAAGTTTACGACGTGGCTTTACACCATTGCGAGGAACCTGTGCGTTGACCAGACCAGGCGACGCAAGCACCGCAAGCACGCCTCGCTCGACGCGCCGATGGCCGCCGACGAGGACAGCGGGACCCTGCTCGACGTCGTCGCAGGCAACGAGATGGGCTCCGACCGCAAGACCGCCAACAAAGAGCTGCACGCGCGGCTGCAACGCGCGATCGCGTCCCTGGGCGACGAGCAGCGCGAGGTGTTCTTGATGCGCGAGTTCCTCGACATGCCGTTCAAGCAGATCGCCGACGTGGTCGGGGTCCCCGAGAACACCGTCAAGAGCCGGATGCGCTACGCCCTCGAGAAGCTGCGCCTCGAGCTCGACGAGTACAAGGACCTGGCCAAGGCGGCGCCGTGAGGACGTGATGACCGATCGCGAGCCGACCGACGACGCCGAGCTGGCGGCGCTGTACCGCGAGGGCGACGTCGACCTCGAGCCGCCGCCCGGCCTGAGCTCGGTGCGCGACCTGATCGGCGCGGCCCGGGCCTCGGGCTTCGACGAGGAGCCGCCGGCCCACCTCGACGCGTTGCTCCTCGCCGCCGCCCGGCGTCACGCCCCGGCGCCGCGGCGACCGTGGTGGCGCCGCGCCAGCGACTGGCTGCGGCCGGTGGTGCTGCACCCCGCCCTGGCCGCGGGCATGGCCTTGCTCGCGGTCGGCGTCGCCGCTGGCGTGATGTATGAGCGCGGCCGGGTCCAGGTGGCCCAGCCGTCGGTGCGCCCGCCGTCGGCCGGCCCCGCACGGCACGCGCAGGTACCTCCGCGCGGACCCGACGACGCGGTCGCGCGCGACGGTGCGGCCACGCCGGTCGACGAGGCGGCGGCGCCCGCGACCGAGGCCGTGGCCACCGAGCGCGAGCTGACGGCGTCACCCGTCGAGCCGACCGCGGTCGGTCCGCGGCGCCCGCCCAAGCCGGTCGGCGGCGCTGGCACCAAGGCCCGCGTCACCGCCGGGGACGCGCCGGCCGCCGGGGGGCCTGGCCGCGGCGCGGGCTTCGCCGGGACCTCCGAGGTGGTCGTCGCCGACGAGAATGACGCGCTGCCGCCGCCGCCGCCGCCGCCGCCGCGCGATCCCGACGCGCCGGTCGAAGATCGCCAGGCTGCGAGCGCGCCCGCCACCCGACTCCCAGAGGCCGGCGAGGCGCCGGTCAAGGCCACCGGCTCCGTCGAGCTGCGCGAGCAGCTCCTTCGCGAGGCGCAGACCGCGGCGCGCCGCGGCGACTGCGCCACGGTGAAGGCCGTGGCCAAGAAGGCCGCCGCCCTCGACCCGGCGTTCTACCGGGTCGCCTTCGAGCGCGACCGCGACGTCGCGCCCTGCTTGGCCGCGCCCTCGAAGTAGCCGCGGGTCCAGGTCCGGCGCGCCTCCGGCGGCAGGTCGCCGTGCCGCGCCCGGTAGGCGTCGAGGAACGCGCGCGTCGGCCCATTCCAGTAGCCGCCGCCGCCCAGCTCGCCGAACTCGCCGTGATAGCGCGCGGCGATCGCCGCGAACCGCCGGTCGCGCTCATCCTTGGCGACGATCGACGCCGCCGCCACGGCGGCGTGGCGCGCCTCGCCGCGGTCGTAGGCCTTGAGCGTCGGGTACTGCGCCCGCAGCGGCGCGAACAGGGTCGCGCCGTCGGCGATGATGCGGGCGCACGGCGGCGCGCCGCCGATCAGCACGCACGCGCGCTCGCGCTCCAGCAGGTTGAGCTCGCCGCGCTCGACCCGGACGTCGATCTCGTCGGCCTCGACCACCGCCACCGCGACGTGGGGCGCGCGCGCCCGCACCAGGGCCGCGAGCTCGGCTCGGCGCGCGATCGCGGCGGCGCCGGCGCCGAGCTGCTTCGAGTCGCACACGCCAGCCCGGGTCAGGGCCCGGGCCGCGCCGGCGTCGAGGGCGACCGCGGCCAGGACCATCGGCCCGAGCACCGGGCCTCGTCCGGCCTCGTCGATCCCCAGGGTCAGCGCGCCGCGCCAGGTCGGCCCGACCCCAGGCAGCCCGAGCTGGCCGTCGGTCACGGCGCCAACCGGGCGGCCACCGCCTCGAGGACCTGATCGACCGCGACCGCGAGCTCGTAGGCCTCGACCTCGATCCGCAGCGCGGCGCGATCGAGGGCCGCGGCGGCGGCGCCCAGCGCCGACCGGCCGGCGCGGGCCAGCGGATCGGCGACCACCGCCTCGAGATCGGGCGCGGCGCGAAACAGCGCGTGATAGACCGTGTCCGGCTCGAGCGCGAGCTTGGGCAGGTCGGCGCGGAAGAAGTGATCGACCGCGCCGCCGGCGAGGAAGCCAGCGACGTAGGCCCGGGCGTAGGCCAGCGGCGCGGTGGTCGCGGCGATCGCGGCCGCGGCGTCGGACGGATCGGTCACCACCGCGTGGACGTCGCCGGCGACGCGATCGGCCGCCGCGCGCAGCATCGCCTCGTAGCCGTCGGCCAGGAGCGCGATCAGGTAGTCGCGATCCGCGACCGCCGCGCTGTGACTGCCGAACGGGAGCTGGCGCGGGCGGACCAGCTCGATCACCTCGTGCGCGGCCCGGCGGTACAGCTCGCCGACCGCGGCCGCCAGGGTCCGTCGCTCGCGGGCCACCACGGCCTCGTCCCAGCCGGCCTGGGCCGCGACCACCCGCTCGCGGGCGGCGTGGGCCGCGGCGGTCCGCTCGGCCAACGCGCGCTCGCGCTCACCGACCGTGGCCCGCGCCGCCGCGACGATCGCGGCCAGGCGCCTCGCCACCGCGCCGCGCTTGATCGCGCGCGCCTGCGCGAAGAACCGCTCCTCGAGCGCGCCGGCTAGCGCCGCCCAGCCGCCGTCGTCCTCGCCGCCGGCCTGCTTCCACGCCAGCGCCGCCCGGGCCGAGAACGGCACGATGTGCTCGACGCGCTCGCCGAGCTGGCCGCCGACGTACTCGATCACCTCGCGCACGTCGTGGGCCGAGAGCTGATCGCGCTTGTTGAGGACGCCGAGCACGCGCTTGCCCTCGGCCCGGATCGCGTCGAGGGCCTTGCGCTCGCTGGCCTTGCCGCCCTGGCCGGCGGTGAACACCCAGACCACGGCGTCGGCGCGGCCGATGAACCCGCGCGCCGTGGCCTCGTGCTCCGGCAAGATCGAGTTCAGGCCCGGCGTGTCGATCAGGTTGACCTTGGTCAACGATGGCAGCGGCAGGCCGATCTCGACCCGGTCGATGGCCGCGGCCTCGGCCGGCGTCAAGGCGCGCAGCGCCGCGTGCAGCGCGTCCCAGCCCAGCTCGCGGGCGGCGCCATCGCGCCCGACCAGCCGACCGCCGCGCTCGTGGGCGTACTTCACGACGTTGATCGTCGCGGTGGTCGGCGTGATGCCGGTGGCCGCGACCTCGGCGCCGATGAAGGCGTTGACGAAGGAGCTCTTGCCGCTCGAGAACTCGCCCATCACCGTCACCAGGAGCGGCGTCTCGAGCTCGGCGATCGCCACCGCCACCGCCCCGACGTGATGCGCCAGCTCGACCCGGCGCGCTAGGGCCGCGACCAGCCGCTCGCCGAGGCGATCGAGGGCGCGGTCGTCGTCGTCGCTCGCGCTGGCCTCGGCGTAGGCCGCCGCCAGGGCCGCGCGCGCCCGCGGCGAGGCCGGGGCCAGGAGCAGCGCCGCGCGGGCCGCGTCGGCGGCCGCCGCGCGCTCGCCCAGATCGAGGGCGCACCGGCTGGCCACCAGGTGGGCCTCGACGTGATCGGCGGCGCCGGTCAGGAGCGCGCGGGCCACCGCGGGCTGACCGTTTAGGCGCAGGTCCTCGGCTCGCGCCGCCAGCGCGATCGCCGCGTCGGGGCGGCGGACCAGGAGATCGTTGGCCCACTGCACCGCGCTCGCTCGCTCGCCGGCGACGTGAGCGGTGGTGACCGCGTCGATCAAGACCGCGTCGTCGCCGCCCAGCGCGAGGGCCCGCTCGTAGGCCAC
>Ga0075163_10010479_pt1 | contig 12123 bp, 10 predicted proteins | sample JI1023141ADNA_FD_71478 | JGI IMG/M metagenome (GOLD analysis project Ga0075163, IMG submission 71478) | Wastewater effluent complex algal communities from Wisconsin, to seasonally profile nutrient transformation and Carbon sequestration -... | ecosystem: Engineered > WWTP > Effluent > Algae...
CCGGAAGAGGCCGTCGTTTCATCTGGGGACAAGAAGACCGTTATGGTCGTCGGCGCAGATAACAAGGTTACTGAAAAAACCATCACCACTGGGAATCGTCAGGCTGGGTATGTCGAGGTTATCTCGGGCCTGACCAAAGGTGAGAAAGTCATCATCGAAGGTCTGCAAAAAGCCCAGAACGGTGGTGAAGTGAAAATCTCCGGCGAAAAATCCATCGCCCAGACGATTTCTGAGGCCGTGGAATATTCATCCGAGCGTAAGCAGGAAGCCATCTCGGTAGGGCCTGCCACGACCGAGACACCTAACGTCCAACCTGCGGAAGCCTCTCCGGTCATCGAACAGTCTCCAGAAGAAACAGCCCCGACTGAAGCAACCCCAGTGCCAGCTCCTGAGCCTACACCAGAAGCAGCCCCTACACCTGCAGCTGAACAAGGTACTTCAAGCGGACAAAACTAACCGGATTTATATAACAGGACAAACCCGATGATCCTCTCAGACATTTCCATTCGCAGGCCAGTCTTCGCGAGTGTACTGAACCTTCTTATTATTATCGTGGGTATCATTGCCTACGGGAAGCTCGCTGTTCGAGAATATCCGGATATCGATCCACCCGTTGTCTCCGTCGAGACAGCCTATATCGGCGCATCAGCGGATGTTGTCGAAACAAGGATCACTCAAATTCTCGAAGACAGTATCTCAGGTATCGAGGGCGTCAAAACGATCGATTCCAAATCGCAAGACGGCCTGTCGACGATTACCGTTGAATTCATTCTGGGCCGCGACGTTGACGAAGCCGCCAACGATGTTCGTGACCGCGTGGGTCGTGTGACCGCCCAGCTACCAGATGAAGTCGACGCGCCTCAGGTTTCCAAGAGCGACACTGATGCCCAGCCGATTTTCTGGATTGCCCTCCAGTCTAAAACCCGCAGCGGACTTGAGCTGACGGATTATGCCCAACGCTATCTGATTGACCAGCTTGCGATTGTTGACGGCGTGTCTGCCGTCCAGATCGGTGGAGCGCGTCGGTATGCGATGAGAATCTGGCTCGACCGGAAAGAGATGGCGGCGCGTGGAGTGACTGCCTCTGATATCGAAGCCGCCTTGCGCCGTGAGAACGTCGAACTTCCGGCAGGCCGGATTGAATCCCTTGATCGCGAGTTTAGCGTCCGTATTGACCGAGTTTACAATAAGCTCGAAGATTTCAGCAATATGGTCATCCGCCGCAGTGATGATGGCTATCTCGTCCGCGTGAAAGATATTGCGAAAGTCGAAAAAGGTGCACTCGATGAACGGACTGAGCTTAAATACAACGGCAAGTCTTCGATCGGTCTCGGGATTGCCAAACAATCCAACGCCAACACCCTGGATGTGATCCGCGGAACCAAAGCGGAGATGGAAAAAATCATTCCAACCCTGCCTAAAGACATCCAGATGGAAGTCGCCTTCGATTCCGGCGTTTACATCGAGGCATCGATCCATGAAGTTTATCTGACGATCGGCCTGACGATCGGTCTGGTTATTTTCATTATCTGGGTCTTCCTTGGCGACCTGCGCGCAACAATCATTCCGGCCACAGCAATTCCCGTGTCGATGGTTGGAGCTTTCATCGTATTGTGGGCCCTTGGTTTCTCGATCAACCTTCTGACGCTTCTGGCCCTTGTTCTTGCCATTGGTCTGGTGGTTGACGATTCCATCGTTGTTCTTGAGAATATCTATAAACGCATCGAGAACGGTGATCCGCCTCTAGCTTCCGCTTACATCGGAACAAATCAGGTCGCGTTTGCCGTTATCGCGACAACGCTTGTTCTGGTTGCCGTGTTCATGCCCGTCTCCCTCATCCCGGGCGACGCAGGAAAACTGTTCACTGAATTTGCGTGGGCTATTATCGGAGCCATTCTATTCTCGGGCCTGACAGCCCTGACCCTGACGCCTATGCTGTGTTCGCAAATCTTGAAGAAGCCTAAAGACCATCACAAAAAGAACTTTATTACGGACAAAGTGAATGGCTGGCTGGATCGCTTCGGAGTGAAGTACCACAGCCTGCTGGATACCTGCTTCAGAAAACCCGCAAGAATTATCGCCTTTATGGTTCTGGTTCTCGCTTTCGGTGTCTTCCTTGTTCAATATATCCAGTCTGAATATGCTCCGAAAGAAGACCGCGGCTATTTCCTTGCGGTCATGAGCGCTCCGGAAGGGGCGTCTCTTGAATACTCCAAACGTCATATGGCGATGATGGAAGAGAAGATGCTGAAACTTCTCTCTCCAGAAGCTGGCGGACCTAAAGAAGGCACCGGAGAAGCCAATGGCGTGGTCTCTATCGTTCCAGCCGGATTCTCGACAACCGGCGCTGTCAACGGCGGGTTCGTCTTTATCCTTTTGAAACCCTGGTCAGAACGCGCCCGCAAAACCGGGGAAATCATCTGGGGCGATTTCATGGCCGGAACCCCGGGCCTGTTCCAGGATTTCATGTCCATTCCCGGCGTCTTTGCCTTCCCGATTGAACCGGGATCTCTTGGTCAGAGCGGATTCAGCACGCCGGTTCAGTTCGTCATCGGAGGAAATTCTTATGAGGAACTGGCGAAATGGCGCGATCTGATGCTGCCAAAAATTCGTGAGAATCCATCCTTGCGTAACGTCGATTATGATTACAAGGAAACCAAACCGCAGCTTCGCCTTCGCATCGATCGCGACCGTGCGGCTGACCTTGGTGTTTCAGTATCTGATATCGGCAACACGATGCAGACCTTCTATGGATCGCGTGAAGTCACCACATACATGGATGATGGGGAAGAGTATGATGTTGTATTGCAGGGCCAAGATGGAGATCGTCTGCGTCCCGACGATTCGACAAATATCTATGTCCGGTCCAGTACATCTGGCGAATTGATTCCTCTCTCGAACCTCGTCCAGCTAAAAGAATCCGCTGATGCTGGATCGTTAAACCGCTTCAACCGTGTGCGCTCGATTACAATTTCAGCAAGCATGGCTCCGGGCTATTCACTGGGCGACGCTTTGCAGTTCCTAGAAACGACAGCGCGTGACGTTCTCCCTGAAGAGGCCCGTATCGATTACAAGGGAGAAAGCCGCACCTTCAAGGAGTCCGGCGCAGGTATCTATCTGACCTTCCTTCTAGCTCTGGTTGCTGTTTATCTCTTCCTTGCCGCGCAGTTTGAGAACTGGATTCACCCGTTCATCATCATGATGACTGTTCCGCTGGCGATTGTCGGGGCGCTCTGGGGGCTGTTCCTCTCGGGGGCAACGCTCAACATTTTCACTCAGATCGGCTTGATCATGCTCGTGGGCCTTGCAGCCAAGAACGGGATTCTGATCGTTGAGTTCGCAAACCAGCTGCGCGATGAAGGCATGGAATTTGTTCAGGCGATCAAAACCGCTGCCGAACAGCGTCTGCGCCCGATTATCATGACATCGATTGCCATGGTGGCAGGCGCCGTTCCTCTGATCACCGCCTCAGGAGCCGGAGCTGAAAGTCGCTTCCCGATTGGGGTTGTGATTGTCGGCGGGGTCTGCTTCTCGACCTTCTTCACTCTGTTCGTCGTCCCAACCTTCTATTGGCTGATGGCCAAGAACACGATGCCGCCGGAAACGACAGGACGGAAGCTCGAAGCTGAGCTTAAATCCCTCGAAAACAGCGCAGAATAGACCTAAGTAAACCTTGGCTCTGCTGATTTCAGGCTGTATAACCACGGCATGAGTTCCTATGCAAACAAAGGCGATCTGACCACAGGCGCAATCCGCGGACACCTGATCCGGCTGAGCGTTCCCATGGTCTGGGGTATTTTTGCGATCATCAGCTTCCAGCTGGTGAACACATTCTATATCTCCATGCTTGGAACCGACCCTCTCGCCGCGATCACTTTCACTTTCCCGATCACCTACATCATCTTCGCGGTCTTCATGGGCTTCGGGATTGGGATGTCGTCGGTTATCTCCCGCCTTATCGGTAAAAAACTTGCCGGAGAAAATACCAGCGAGGATATTCGCCGCGTGACCACTCACGGGCTTGTCATGGTTGTGATAGCCAGCGCCGCCGTCACCATTGCCGGTCTGTCCCTCATGAATCCTTTGTTCAGGATGATGGGTGCAAATGATGTCATGATCACAATGATCGATGACTACATGCATATCTACTTTATCGGAACAACATTCATCTGCCTGCCGATTGTCGGCAATTCGGCCCTGCGTGCCTCAGGCGATACGATGACTCCCGCGATCATCATGACAACGGCGGCGGTTGCCAACGCTCTGCTCGATCCGTTGCTGATTTTCGGCCTGTTTGGCTTCCCGCGTCTTGAACTGCAAGGGGCTGCGATCAGCACAGTGCTATCGAATGGGTGTGCGATGATTGCAGGACTTTGCGTCTTGCATCGAAAATCCATGATCGACCTCAGTCATCTGAAGGATCTGTCCCGCTTTTCAGATTCAGCAAAACGCCTTTTGTTCGTAGCTATTCCGGCAGGCCTGACGAGCGGACTTCCGGCCATTCTGAATTCAGCTATCATTGCGCTTCTTTCAAAATCAGGTGCTGCTCCCGTCGCAGCGTTCGGTGTCGTCACACGGATCGAGGCCTTTGTGTTCATCATCATGATGGCTCTGTCCGTCGGTATGGGCCCCATCATCGGTCAGAACTGGGGGGCCGGACGTCACGACAGGGTTCGTGAAACATTGAAGCTTGCCCTTATATTCTGCGTTGTCTGGTCAATCTTCGTTGCCATTACCCTTTACCTGTTCCGCATGCCGATTGCGTCTGTCTTTACGCAGGATACAGACGTCGCGAAATACATCGCCCTCTATCTGGTGATCGTGCCGTTCTCCTATCCCCTCGCCAATATCGTCAGCGGATGGGGATCCGCTTTTAATGCGATGGGCAAACCACAATATTCTGCGAGCATGATCTTCCTGAAAATGATTGTGATCCTGATCCCCGCCGTTCATCTGGGCTACAATACCTATGGCATTACGGGCGTCTTTGCTGCGATCGCCATTGTGAATGTTATCACCGGGATCGCTTTCCATCTCTTCGGCTGGAACCGCTGTACACAGAAAGCGGTTGCTCCTCATCCTTCCCCGGTCTAGGCCCAACGATGCAGCTACCCGAGACACTCCGTTCTGTGATTGAAGGCCTGGTCGAGGGACAGTCGATTCAGGATCTGGCCAGACATTATCAGGCCCTGTCTGACCGTTATAGGCGTGAGGCCGCAGCATCATCCTTACAGATTGCCAATCCCTCCGAAGCCCTCGCCTATGTTGCGGCCCGCTTGCCTGCGACCTATGGAACGGTCTCTCACGCCTGCAACCAACTGGCGCAAACCCTGCCCGACTTTACGCCAACAACCCTTCTTGATATTGGCTCAGGCCCTGGAACTGCCGCACTGGCCGCCCTCCATGCGTGGTCAGACAGCCTGAATGCCGTCTACCTGCTGGAGCCAAATCCCTATCTTCGTGACTTGTCGCAGCGTCTTTTTGAAGCCACAGCGATCAGACCCGCCTATGAGACAACGCCACTAAGCACAGCACCGCTGATCGGAAAATACGATCTTGTTCTGGCGTCCTATGTTCTGAATGAAATCCCGGAGCTTGATCTTGAGCATGAACTGACACGCATTTGGGAGGCGACAGCAGGAACGCTTGTCCTGATTGAACCGGGCACGCCCCTAGGGTTTGACATTGTTATCCGCGCGAGGGCACACCTTATTTCCCTTGGAGCCAATCTTGCCGCACCATGTCCGCACCATATGAGCTGCCCACTGGCCAAAGCCGAAAGATGGTGCCATATGTCCGTCAGGATCGAACGCAGCGCCTTGCACAAAAAACTTAAAAACGATGCCTCTCTCGGCTATGAGGATGAAAAGTTTTCGTATCTGATCGCCAGCCGCACCCAGCCGCACCCCCCTCAGTCCCGGCTGCTTGGACACCCACATGGACAAAAAGTGATTGAACTGGAGCTTTGTAAAGCAGATGGGGCTTTTGCTAACGAAATTATTTCTAAAAGAGACCCACGCTATAAGACCGCCCGAAAAAGTAAATGGGGCGACGCCCTCTAGTTTCAGCCCGGCTCAAATCAGGCCCACAGCATATAGGCAGCCAACAGCTCTGATACAATCAGATAAATGGAAATCAGTATGGCTATAGGCCAGTTTACTTTCAGGGTATGCCGTGCAGTGAAAGCTACTATCGCGCATAGAATTGCCACAATCACCAGAATCAGATGACCCAGCTCTTCAGGCGTAAATCCAAAAAATACTAGCAAGGCAAGATAAGGCAGCATCAGAACAAAACCCGTCACATTTAGCCAGTTGGTGACGATCCCGAATTTCAGAAATTTATGGCGACACTCGAGAATCCATGTCAGCAGCCAGACACCGCCAAGAAAGAAGAACAGCGATACGATGCCCCGGTAAAGCATCGCTATCAGAATGCTGGTGAGTGGCATGCCCTGAAATTCAGTTTCATAACTTGCCACTGGAATATTCAATGGCACCATCAGCAATGGCACCAGAAAGGATATTTTAAAGGTAGGGAGGGTTGCATCAAAACGATCAAACCCTCGGGCTAAAAACGAAGAGACTTCAAGACACCCCCGAAGAGAGCTCTTGATTGAAGAAATTACAGGTGATGTCATGAGAAGTTTCGCCCCCGATACATAGGGACTATTCTTTGCGGGCACGATGACCCTGTCAAGGGAAACAGGCTATTTTGTGATGGCCCACCACAATTTTAACAAATCTCTCTGCTCAATCAGCATCTGATAGCGCTTTTGCAGATCTAAATTATCATGGATGGAGTCAATAACCTGTGATCTTCGTTCCGGACTGAGCTCATTATCCGCAAGAGCCTGAACGTCGAAATCATCAATACTCTGGAAGTTCATATCTTTGGTCATCATACCTTGCGTCCTTAAGGCTTGAACGCCTTACTCTCTCAAAAGTTCCCCTATTTTGAACAAATACTCCAATGACACACAAATATGGAACTATAAGATCGCCGATCCGTTAGCTCTGTATCATACAATTTTTGAGGAGAATCATCATGTTACAATGGGCCATTTCATTTCTAGTGATCGCACTGATCGCTGCCGTTCTTGGTTTTGGAGGTATCGCCGCTGTTTCGATTGATATCGCCAAGATCATCTTCCTGGTCTTTATCGTGCTGTTTGTAATTGCCGCGGCCATGCATGTGCTGCGCGGTAAAGCACCCCCAGTCTAAACTTCGACTTAAGTATCCCAAAGGCCGCAGCATCCCTGCGGCCTTTTCTATTGTGTGGCGTGTAAGAAGTGCCTTATAAAATAGGTTCTATCTGGCTTAAAGACTGTATGAATGGATCTGGTATGGACAAGACATTTTTAAGAAATTTCCTTCTGTTGGCTTCCATCGTCATAGCCTGCGTCGGTGTATTGAGTTACTCACTGATATCAGGAGAAAAAGAAATCAGTCGCACTGATGATCTGGTCGTACATAGTTATGATGTCATCACGAAGTCAGAACAGCTTTCCACGCTGATAGAAACCATGCTGGCTGCGCAACGCGGTTACATTCTTTCGGGTCAGAAAGACTTCCAAAACGAGTATGAAATCAAGAAGACTGAGCTTTCAGATCTGATTGCCGACCTCTCTGAACTCACCAATGACAATGCCCGTCAGGGAAGCCGGATTGATGAGCTTCGTCACCATGTGAATGTTTTCAGTGATCGTCTGGAGCAAAAATCACGGCTGGTTAAACCAGGATCAAATAAAGCCCTTGGCGATCAGGCCTTCGGAGATTTGGCGGCGGTGAATGATGCTCGTATCAATATCCGCAGAATCAACACTTCGATCCTCAAAGACGAATATGATCTGCTGAAAAAACGCATCGGAATAATGGAAAACAGGAAGCATCAGTATTTTAACTCCCTTTTGATTGGTGGAATTGCCGGTGGCGGATTACTTCTGATTATCAATGGATTCTTATTCCAGGCCCAGCGTCGCAGGACACACGCCGAACAGATCCTTGAAGACTCTCGCCAAAGATTCGCTATGGCATTGGAAGGCAGCAATGACGGGATTTATGATTGGGATATCACAAACAATAAGGTCTTCTACTCAAAACAATTCTTCGTGATGCTCGGGTACACAAATAAGGATGCTTCTGAAGGCGTCATAGACGACAGCACGATGCTGATACATCCAGACGACGTGAAGCCGACCCTTGCCTATCGGGAAAAATATCTGCGAGGTGAGATCAAGGACTACAACAGCACTTTCAGAATGCGCCATGCCAATGGCACATGGATGTGGATCAATGCCCGTGGCAAAGCCTTGTTTGATCAAACAGGAACCCCGCTGCGGATGGTAGGGGCGCATAGCGATATCACCTATCTCAAAGAATCCCAAGAACGCCTGCAACGCGAAAAAGATCTGGCTGAACAGGCCAACCGGGCTAAAAGTGATTTCCTTGCCCATATGAGCCATGAAATTCGTACTCCGCTGACAGCCATTTCAGGAATTGCAGAGATTCTGGATAAAGCTAAAAGCGGCATGGATACCAAGCAGCAGAAGCTCATCAGTACCCTTGGGACAAGCACATCATCTCTCAAGGATCTGATCAGTGATATTCTTGATTTCTCGAAAATCGAAAGCGGTGAGCTGGAACTTGACGTCAAGCCGTTCAATCTTTCCGACCTTTTTGAACAGGTCATCAGCATTATGTCTGTGAGGGCCCATGAGAAAAAACTGCTCTTTACCTTTGAGTATCCCGCACTCAACAAAATAAAATTCCTTGGAGATATGACACGACTACGCCAGATTCTCATCAACCTGATCAGCAATGCCCTCAAATTCTCAGATAAAGGCAAGGTCGAGGTTTACGCCTTTCAGGCTGAAATTGATGGAAACCAGGTTCTGAAAATTCAGGTGAAGGACTCAGGAATCGGCATCAGTGAAGATAAATTCGGGCTGATTTTCGAACGCTTCAAACAGGCAGATTCTTCAGTTTCCCGCAAATACGGCGGAACTGGACTAGGCCTCCCAATTTCAAAAAATCTTGCGAAAATGATGGGCGGGGATATTCAACTTGAAAGCCGTCTGGGGGAAGGCTCAACCTTTACTCTGATCGTTCCTTTCACTTCACTTGAAGAGGCAGGACAGTCTACCGAGAAGAGCAGCGATATTTTGTTGGAAAAGAAAGAACATCAAAAAATATCTGGAGAAAGACGCGCTCTTCTCGTTGAGGATTACGAAGGGAATATCCTAGTGATTGGATATATTCTTGAAGAGATGGGCCTTCCCTATGACGTTGCCAAGACAGGTGTCGAAGCGCTCGATCTGTGGAGACAGAATGCCTATAATGTCATTCTGATGGATGTGCAGATGCCTGAAATGGATGGGCTCACCGCTTCGAAAACCATTCGAAGCATGGAGCTTGAGAAAAGCATTCCACGGACACCCATTATTGGTATGACCGCTCACGCTCTGGTCGCCGATAAGGATAAATGTATCGAAGCGGGTATGGATGCCTATCTCCCAAAACCTATCGTTGAAGACGATCTCAAAAATCAGATCATGACCTTCATTGAAAACAAGCAGGCCGCTTAGACATCGATATACAAAAGGCATTCATAAAAAAAAGCCCGGCATGAGAGCCGGGCTTTTTCTTGATAACATTCCTGATAACATTCCTACTTTAAGCGGCCATATGGTATGGCACCGGAGTGTGCTTGGTATAAGCAGGGGAGTATTGAGGCATAACGCCACCATTTGGTTTATCCAGCAGGTTCTGGAGGCATTCACGGGCACGGGACAGTCTTGAACGAACGGTACCAAGCGGCAAGTTAAGAACTTCGGATACTTCCTGGTATCTCATCCCTTTGACAGCAATCAGAACGAGAATTTCGCGATGCTCTGGAGAAAGGTCATTCATGACTTCAGAAACGCGTCCCAAGTGAACGATATGATCTTGAGAAGGCTCGGTTGTCAGAGTTTCCAGATACGATTCAGGATCATATTGGGTTTCGAATTTTGTTTTACGACGATAAGACGAAACAAAAAGATTAAACATGATTTTAGAACTCCAACGATTGAGGTTGGTTCCCTCTTGGAAGAGATGCTTTTTCTCGATGGCACGCATAATGGTCGACTGCAGAAGATCATCTGCGTCAAAGGCATTACCGGTCAGGCGCAGCGCGAAGCGGCGCAGGTCAGGCATCTGAATGATAAGCTCGCTATTGTTAAACATCTCTAAGTTCCTTTCTGGTTAACCTCTCGTCTTTTATTTCTTTGAGAGGCTTTGACTTGCGCCGGGTGGATGTTCGTTCCCCCGACACCTCCACTTTGACTGGCTGATGTAACCTGCGTTTGTCCGCTTCGTTTCAGTTTGGAAATTTCTTGTTTCATTTGTGTAACAAAGCCCCTATAGTCACGTTTAAGTTCCCAGAAAAGGCTGATGCTATGAAGAAATCGACAGTTATCTGTGTAGATGATGATGCAGGCCTGCAAACAGTCATTGGCCACCATCTGGAAGAGCAGGGCTATCGGGTCCTAAGTGTCATGAGCGGGTCAGAACTTCAGGAACGACTCGAGACCGAGTCGGCGGATGCCATCCTGCTTGATCTCATGCTTCCTGATGCTCAGGGCCTCGATCTCATTAAAACGATTCGGAGCAAGACAAACACGCCGATCATTATTGTCAGCGGCAAAGATGATACGATGGAAAAAATTATCGGGCTTGAAATGGGCGCCGATGATTACATGACCAAGCCATTTGCCATGAGAGAGCTTTCAGCACGACTTAAAGCGGTTTTACGTCGTTCCACAGCAACCGCTGAACAGAGCATCACCGAGACACCTGCCCCATCGGCAGAAAAAATTAAATTCGAAAACTGGGTTTTAGACCGTGCCCAATATCAGGTTTTTGATACCCAGCAGACCTCTCTTGAACTTACTATTGGCGAATTCAGGCTTCTTGAAGCCTTGATTCTAGCAGCCAATCGGGCCCTGACGCGTGAATATCTGTTTGAATTGACCCGTGATGGCAGCTTCGATGCCTATGACAGGGCAATAGATATTCAGGTTGCCCGAATCAGGAAAAAGTTGGGGGATGACCCCAAGACTTCTCAGCTCATCAGAACGGTGCGCGGAGTGGGCTATATGTATTGCGGATCAGTAGAGCAAGCGGCCTAAGTCTCGGCCCGGCTTTAACCTTCTCATTTAAAAGATTTTTTCCTCTGTCAGGGAACTTCTCGTGCCGCTTGGGCATTTGATACCCTGTCTGCATCATTTAACCTATGAGGAAAGAAAATGAGCCATCTTATTTCAGTACGCCTGATGACCCTGTCCCTGCTTGCCCTGTCTGCTATCAGCATGTCGGCATGCACCAACACCGTTGATGGTGCTGGCCAAGATATCGAACGTGCAGGCGAAAAAATTCAAGAAAACGTCCACTAGACTATTATTGCGTATATAAAACCACATGGAAACGCGTCAATTAGTGATCATTCTTTTAGCTCTCTTTATGACTGTAATGGCCTTCTTTCTGGTCAATATGGCCCATGAAGGGGGATCGATAACCGATGAACCCGTTACCGTGAGCACGCAAGATATTCCAGCACAATGAACCTGAACACTTTTTGACAATAGAAAAAGAGAGGAAAGCCGATGAAAAGCGCCCTTATGTTTTTGATTGGAGTCCCGATCCCGATTATCATCCTTTATAATATTTTCTTTTAAGGATTCGGAATCATCACCTTCAGATTCAAAAAATTGATCGTCTTATCGTTTGCTGTGGCAGGTTTTATAACCCTGCCACAGCCTTCATTTGCAGCCGACCCTCAAGCAGGAAAAGCCCCACTAGTACAAGGACCCGAGCCTCCTTTGCCCGGCGAAACACCCACTGCGCCGACGCTTGAAGCTGCCCTGTCTAAAGAAGTCAGGAAAAGCAATAAACGCAATATCATCACAGCCGTCTATGAGAACGACCTTATTGGCAGCGGCACTGACCAGTATTATACGAGCGGCGTGCGCCTGAGCTATTTCGACGTCAACGCTGAAATCCCTGAATTTGCCCGTGATATCGATGATGTCGTCCCGACATTTTCCATCAATGATACCTCGAGTATTGTCTACTCTGTGGGCC
>Ga0075163_10010480_pt1 | contig 12122 bp, 17 predicted proteins | sample JI1023141ADNA_FD_71478 | JGI IMG/M metagenome (GOLD analysis project Ga0075163, IMG submission 71478) | Wastewater effluent complex algal communities from Wisconsin, to seasonally profile nutrient transformation and Carbon sequestration -... | ecosystem: Engineered > WWTP > Effluent > Algae...
AGAGTGAATGTATTTCTGAAAACTTCTGGCCAATCCTGGCCGACAAGAAATGCGGTAATAGGGTAGGCGAGTAATGTCAGGGCGAGCCACTTTAGGATTTTTGCGTACGATTTATAATTAACAAATATAACCAACAAAACCACGATAACAGAGTAGAAAATAGCTAGCAGAGCAAATGGTAAATCTACGAATAACTGAGTTGTAGCAGCCATAGCACCCAAGTCTGCGCCAATATTGATTGTATTCGCAACAACAACCAGTCCGACGGACATGTATAGTAGCTTTTTGCTGTAGTTTTCTTTGATAACTGCAGCCAGGCCTTTGCCAGTTATTGCACCGATGCGTGCGCAAGATTCTTGGACTGCAAGCAGGAGAGGGAACATCAATGGGAATGCCCAAAGTAGTCCCAGCCCAAATCCGGCACCCGCCTGCGAATAAGTAGCAATTCCAGATGGATCATCATCGGCAGCACCCGTAACTAGACCTGGACCAAGAACACGCAAAAAGCGACTGAATCTTTTGTGACTCATTATGCCCTTGCCAATAGCATACGTACGATGTTCGGCTTTGGTTATTTGCCTATTTAGCTTTCGCTCGGTCTTGGTGAATCTATTTAGTTTTTTGGTCATATATCAATCAGAGTTAATCGTAGTACTTATGCTTTCTTGTAATTAAAGCATACTCTATTTAGCGTCATGAATCGCATGGATTTTTTACTGTACCAACCAGGAAGTTGATTTTTGCATATAACAGGGTCACAATATTCATTATAAGAATTGGAGATATAAATATATGGAATTAGCGATTTTTCTAATAATAGTTTTTGTAATCGTATGGGCACTAGGTGTGCGTATTATTAATCAGTATGAGAGAGGTGTAGTCTTTAGGTTTGGTAAAGTTCGTGGTGTCGTTAAAGATCCTGGATTTAGAGTTATAATTCCGATTGTTGATCAGATGCGTAAAGTTAGTATGCGTACCGTAACCTTGCCAATAGAGACTCAGAAAATAATCACAAAAGACAATGTTAGTATCGACGTCGCTGCAGTCGCATATTATCAGATTATGGATCCAGTTAAATCTATCGTAGAAATAGAAAACGTAGTATCTGCCACCTATCAGATTGCCCAGACGACAGTCCGTAATGTAGTTGGCCAGACTACACTTGACCATGTATTGAGTGAAACAACGGCATTGAATGAGAAAGTCAAAGCAATACTAGATGGTGCAACAGAAAAGTGGGGAATCTACGTTAGCAATGTGGAACTTAAGGATATCCAATTGCCTGATACTATGCAAAGAGCCATGGCAAAAGAAGCAGAAGCCGAGCGTGAAAAACGTGCCAAAATTATTGCAGCAGAGGGTGAAGCTCTAAGCGCCCAGAAACTAGGTGATGCAGCAGACATTATTTCTGCACATCCAATTGCGCTACAGTTACGCAACCTGCAGGTCTTGAGCGAAATAGCAGTAGAGAAAAACAGTACAATCATATTCCCTAGTCAATTCATGGACACGGTCGACAGCGTCAAAAACTTCATGGCAAAAGAGAGCAAGTAGGCTACATAAAGCCATCCTAATCTACAATTAGCGACAATTACTTAGATATCTTCTTTCCAATATTCAAGCCAGCGATCGTATGCATTAAGGTTTGATATTACTCGCTTAAAATTGATTGGTATTCTCAAGGTTTCAGAAGAAGATATCAAATTATTTATGGCATCTTTACTTAATTTTACACCCCTAGGATTAGTTCCAGGTTTGGGTAGTTTCATGTAATTATCGCTACCCATTTTGTTTAGACAATTAGTTTGTACATCACGAGGAATTAAGTATAAATACCCGACATCATCCCAGTTGATATGTACAAGCAAAATATCACATGCTGGCTCATAGTTAAGAGCAAAAAGTCGAGCTTTTTGAGAGTCTACAGTCCATATTAACTTTATACCGCCAATATGTTTGCCCGAAACTGTTTTTATAGATAGCGGTTCGTCATTAACCAAAACATCAATCTCAGCCATTGTTATAGGTAGATTAGGGTTCACAAGCTTGTTGCCAAACTTATACATAAGCAAAGCGATAATAATTCTCTCTCGTGCAGACCCAATTTCCATACCTAGTTTGCCGTTTCTAGAATTGTCTAATTCTGCCATCAAAAACAAGCGAGGAAGTAATTGCTGAATCTTTTTTATTAACTCCGCATCACTAAATATGGAAGTGTATATCCCTGTATAATTGTTCATTTGAATCTATATTACAGTCATTCATCAGAAATTACTAAGTTGTCTTAAAATTTAGCTAGCCGGAAATAGGTTTTGTTGAACAAAAACACTACTTTTTAACGTGGGCAATTTGTGTTCATCCATATCGACGTTGAAAGACTGCAGTGTGTCTACAATAGCTTTTGCAAGATGCCAGCCGAACACAGGGGCAACTGCATTACCGACCTGTCGATATGCATCACTAGTAGAGTTTACAAAAACAAAATCATCCGGGAAAGACTGAATTCTTGCAGCTTCACGTGCAGATAATCTCCTATTATTCCCATAGTGGAATTCAATGTTACCGTGGTGTTCGGCTCTCATAGTTGGGCCAGGTTTGTCCGATTTTGTAGTTGAATTACCTTGTGTGCCTGGGAATAACTTTGCTTTTGAATATCCAGAATTCGGTAATTTGAAGTGTTTGTTGTCATTTTCTAGATCACCGATAGCTTGTTTAAGAGTCACCCATTTTTTTAACTTATTACTTCCCTCTACATCGTGTGTTGGTACCGGCCAACAAAATTTTTCACCAATATCTTTGCGTAAACCAACTATTATTACCCTCTCTCTGGTTTGAGGTACGCCAAAATTTGCAGTATGCAATAACCTGTACTCAACGTTATATCCTAAAGCCTCAAAATCATCCACCATAGTTTTAATTCCAAGACCATTTTCCCAGGACAGTAGACCTTTAACATTTTCTGCAACAAATATCTTAGGATTAACTTTTCTAACCACCTCCGCCATACTTAAGTAGAGTTGGCCTCTTTTTACTGTTAGCCCTCGACGCTTCCCAGCTAAACTAAAATCTTGGCAGGGAAAACCACCAACAACAATATCCGCACTAGGTATTGCTATCTGGTCGTCTAAGACTTTAGTGATATCGTCACATACTACATCTGTATGCGGGAAGTTAAGCGCCATTGTTTGGCATGCTTTGGGATTATTATCATTCGCCCATGTAACTTTTAGCGGATTTTTTTTGTATTTTTTGCCGAGGTATGTAAACCCACCTTCTAGCCCTAAGTCTAAACCCCCACATCCTGAAAATAACGACACTACTGAATAGTTTTTTGACATTTCACCCTTTATTTATCTATAAGCTTAAGCATAGCATACGCGTAGAATTTCGCGTAGTTGTTATCCTATCTAACAAAATGCTTTATTGACGATTATTGTTTACTATTATGATTGTTGAGTCTGTGTTGCTACACCAATTAAAAAGCCCCACTTTCGTAGGGGCCTTTTGTGATGTAGCTTCAAAAAGTTTAGTAAGCTTTTTTAGCTCCGCCTGCTACTGCTTTTTCAGCATTGTCCTTAGACATCATTGCACAAACAGTTGTTCCGCATTTTTCGTGCTTTCCTTTGGCCATGAAGCCACCTTTTGCAGTTTGGCAAATCTCTGGTGCTGACAACTCAACACCTTTTTCTTTACATTTAACGCAATATCCTGAAACCATGTCTATCTCCTCTTAAATTAATTGTTACTGCCATTATAACGCCTCCACAGCATATAACCACTATAAAAGAAAAGTAGGTACAGGAATGCACTGTTTACAATTTTAACTTTTATATCAAAATGCTAAACCGTACGCTCATAATTTTTAGTATACCCGGTAGAAAGTTAGAGTCTTGTTTGCGATGGCATATTTCACCATATCTACTTGATAAAGTGACCTTAACTGTATATAATTCATCTCTGTTAGCGGGTTTAGCTCAGTTGTTTAGAGCGCGTCCTTGCCAAGGACGAGGTCGAGAGTTAGAGTCTCTTAACCCGCACCAACTAATGAACGTCCCTAAGGGGCGTTTTTTAGTTGGCATCGGCGTTAAATACCTCTAACTCTCGACCGAGTAAATAAAAAATAGTCGAGAGTTGTAACCGACCCTAGAACCAGTCCGACTGGGTCAAGGGTCTAGAGTCTCTTAACCCGCACCAAGAAAAGCACCACCCAAGCGGTGGTTTTTTTCTTGATACGAGCCAAGTGAATCTCAGATTCTCGACCTCGTAGAGGGAGAGAGTGAGAAAGTCCGGTGGACTTTTGCAAGACCGGAAACCCGGCCTTGGCCGAGTTGAGGTGTGGCGACGGCTGATTTGTAGCCATAGCTACAAGTAAGACCGTGGCGAGTCTCTTATTAATCTCGACCGAGTAAATAAAAAATAGTCGAGAGTTGTAGCTGACCCTAGAACCAGTCCGACTGGGTCAAGGGTCTTTAACCCGCACCAAATAAAGTTCCGACCTTACCGGTCGGTTTTTTTGCACTATTTAGTTCAAGCTAACTTGTTTGACCTAAATGTTAAAATTATAAGTACATAGACTTTAAAAAAGGAGTAAATAAAATGGCTAAATATGTAGATGGATTTGTTCTTGTAGTACCAAGAGGAAAAGAAGACGAATATCAGAAAATGGCAGAAGAGGGTCGTGATTCTTGGATGAGGCACGGAGCACTGCAATATTTTGAATGCAAAGGTGATGATCTAAAACAGCAAGAAATGGGTGATGAAAAATCACGTGCTTATTCCGAAATGACAGGTGCGACCGATGATGAAAATGTATGGTTCTCGTTCATTGTTTTTGAATCAAGACAGCACCGTGACGAAGTAAATGCAAAAGTCATGAAAGAAATGGGCGAGACCTATGATGAAAACACTGATTTTGTAATGCCGACTGACATGAAAAAAATGGCATACGGTGGATTTGAAGTTACAGTCGAAGGTTAGATATTTTATGAGCAATTCAAGCAAAAAAGTCATAGCAGGTGGTGTTGATGAATATATTTCAGAGCAACCCAAAGAAATTCAAACAAAACTAAATGCTATTCGGTCTGCAATTCGAATAATAGCACCCGATGCTATCGAAACGGTTAGTTATTTTGGCATACCAGGATATTGCTATGAGGGCTATGACTATAATGGAATGTTTGCTTGGTTTAGCTACAAAAAGCCATTCATTAGGTTACATGTCCGGCCACCTGTTCCAGAAAATCATGTCAGTGAGCTCAAAGACTGCAAAATATCCACTGGAATTATAGGTTTTCCGGAACAGAATGAAGTTTCTCCTACGCTAATTAAAAAGCTAGTGTCAGCTAGTCTTGCTGAAATGAAGAGTGGGACTCAAAATAATTAGCACTGACACAAATGTAATGTTGCTGTTTTAATAATGTACATCACACCTGAGAAGTTTAACTTGCCCAGGGTTTAATTGTTGTGTTTGTCATTTTGTGGTTAAATACGGGTATTGTGGTAGTCATAAACCAACCATGCGCTTCATTTAGGCGAACAACATGGACTGACACGAAAAAACCACCCGGATGAATGAACTTTCATCAAATTAACAAGGAGTCACTTATGTCAGACAAAGACAAAAGTAACAAAGACTACGAAAAGGATTACGACTGGAGTCAAGAGAACAGTTTGAAACACTGGCGCTCTTGGGGGTCGTGGTTCAGCTGGGGTAGCCCAGTAGGTCTTGGTCTGTTCTTCATTTCCGTAGCGGTAACGCTGTGGATTATGAGCCAGGCCTTTGGCTGGAAGTAAATACTTCCCAAACCTAGCAAAACAGCATTGTCATCAAATGCAGTGCTGTTTTTATTTATAGCAAAAACGACGTCGTAACTTTATAAGGTTATGCAAATGTGTATAAAATTATGAACTCCGAGTTATATCGGAGATAACTCGGAGTTCGTGTTACTATAATATTTAGGAAATAAGTAAGAATAAATTTCTAAAAGAAGAGAGGGTATAGAAATGGGAGCTAGGAGAGCAGGGGAACAGCAGGTTAGAAACTTGACTGTTAATCGGACTGGGACTTATTCTATTTCCCTTCCGATTGAACTTGTAAGAGCTCTGAAATGGCAGCAGGGTCAGAAGTTGATTGTTTCAAAACGAGGCAAGAATCTGGTTATTGAGGATTGGAATTAGACTTTGTAGTTGAAGAGTTGAAGAGTTGAAGAGTTGAAGAGTTGAAGAGTTGAAGAGTTGAAGAGTTGAAGGTCTGGGGTAGTGGTAGAATTAAATTATGAGTACAAGTGCCACCAGAAAAGATATCGACGATGTTTTAGGTGTGCTTGACGTGATAAATATGCGGATGGACGAGAGATTTACTAAGCTTGAAGATGACAAAGTGAACACACACGAACAAATAGCAAAAATTATGAATAACCTAGATGGTTTTTGCAAAAACGCTAGAAATTTCAGATGATGAAAGATTAGTTATGGGACACCAACTTGAAAGATTAGACCGTTGGACACATGAACTCGCCGAAAAATTGGCTATAAGTTAGTAGTTTAGATAGAGAAGTTGAAGGTCACAGAGCTGAAGTTTTGAAAGTTTAAAGCCGTAGGCCAGATGGTGTGATAATATTTGATTATGAAGATACAGATTGATGAGTTACAAGCAAAGGTTTTGGCAGGAGTAAACAAACTAGGATATCAGGGCGACGATGCGCAAACTATTGTCGACGTACTAATGTATGCGCAACTGCGTGGCAATAATCAGGGCATAACCAAGATAGCTACTGGTGGTGTGCCGAAGGCAAGCGAGGCACAAGAATACAAAATTGTGAAGCAAAACAAAGCAGGTGCGCTAGTTTCTGGTGGTCATTCTATGGTCGCTACGGCCAGAGCCACTGATCTTGCAGTTGAGCTTGCAAACGAACACGGAGTTGGTATTGTCGGAGTCAATCATACATTTACGTCATCAGGAGCAATAGGTTATTTCTCTAGGCAAATTGCAAGCAAAGGCTACGTTGGTTTTGTCTGTGTTGGTAACGGCTCTTTTGCTTTTGTAGCACCAGACGGCTCTGCTGAGCCAAAATTGGGCACAAATCCGTTTTCTTATGCATTTCCGTACACTGGCGGAGAAGTGGTTTTTGACAACGCCACTGCCGCAATGGCGTTCTTCGGCATCGTAGAGGCCAAACTGAAAGGCGAAGTGTTGCCAGTGGGTATTGGCTATGACAAAAACGGCAATTCTAGCACTGACCCCGCAGAAGTGTTAGATGGATCAATCTCTACATTTGCAGGACACAAAGGTTTTGGCCTGTCGCTACTTGTTCAGCTACTTGGTGGTCCATTTTCTATGGCGGGCACTCCTGGCGTGAACGAAGATGACGGTTCTGGAACATTTGTTCTGGCTATTGATGCCGGATTACTTGCAGGCAAAGAAGAATACATGGCTAGAGCAACTGAACTGGTGAAACAGATCAAATCCGCAACGCCCCTTCCTGGACGACAAGTTATTCTACCCGGTGAACACGGCGACAAGCTTAGGGAGCAAGCGCTAGCCAGCAACGAAATTGAAATAGCAGACGCAATATGGAACGAACTCGTCACGTTAGTTGGTGAGGACTAAAAATGATTGTTATTACAGGTGCTAGTGACGGGCTGGGTCATCAACTTGCAAAACTATACAAAGAGGCTGGCAAAACAGTCGTCAATATATCACGCCGTGAATGCGACTACGCAGACGTGAATGTTTTTTGTGACTTGCGTGAGGACTCAGAGATTGAAAAAGCCACAGAAGAAGTTATGGCTATTGATGAACCACTTGAAGCAATCGTGAACTGTGCAGGTGTAATGTCAATTCAGCCTTTGGGGAAGATTACCTCTGATGAAATTAATCGGGTCATGTCTACGAATGTTAATTCTGCAATTCTGCTTGTTTCTAAATTGGCAGACCGAATTAAAAAAGACGGCACAGATATTGTCAACGTTGCCTCAACTGTCGGGTTGAAAGGTTACGTTGACCAAGCAGTATATGGTGCGTCTAAGTGGGCTATGCGTGGCTTTAGCGCCAACTTGCAGGTTGAGCTAAAAGATACGCCTTGCCGTGTAATCAGTTTCTGTGTTGGTGGATTCAATTCTGAAATTTCCAAAAAAGCCACAGGTCAGGATATTGCAGACCCAGAAAACTGGATGAATCCAGCGGATATCGCAGCCTACATGAAACAAATACTAGATTTGCCAAAGAGCATGGAAGTGTCCGAAGTTATAATCAACAGAAAACCAGCAAAATGAAAAATGCGATCATTTTGCACGGCAAGCCGGACGAGGAAGAGTACTACGACCCAAAAGCTCCTAGTATGAGCAATGCGCACTGGATTCCTTGGCTCCAAGCACAGCTATTGAAAAATAATATTTGGGCAGCTACGCCTGAAGTTCCAAATGCTTATCATCCAGAGTGGGAATTGTGGTGCAGAGAAGTCGAGCGGTTTGATATTTCCCCAGAAACTATTTTAGTTGGCCATAGCTGCGGTGCAGGATTTTGGCTTAGATGGCTAAGTGAACACAAAGATGTAAAAGTAGCAAAATTGATACTAGTTGCTCCTTCGTTTGGGTATGGTTGGCACGGCGACAACTTTTTTGAAAACTTTACTCTGGATTCAGATTTATTGTCACGTGCAAAAATCACAATATTTAATTCTGACAATGATAACAATAGTATCCATCGTGCTGTCGACGAAATAAGGGATATTATTCCTGATGTTGAAATCAAAGAGTTTCATAATTATGGTCATTTTTGCATAGAAGATATGAATACACAGGAGTTCCCCGAACTTGTAGAGGAGTGCCTTGCGTGAATGTCCTTTTGACGATAAAAGAAGACGGAATTATTCCGGGAAGCCCGGATCCAGGGCAACTAGAAGTTGATGAATCCAACTTTAAAGTCCGTGAGGCTGCACGGGCTGTTTTGTTGGACAATGATGGGCAAGTTTATCTGCTGTATGTGGCAAAACATGGATATCACAAACTGCCCGGTGGCGGAATTGATGAGGGAGAAGAAATTCTGCAAGCACTTGAGCGCGAGCTGATGGAAGAAGTCGGTTGCAAGGCAGAAATAATTTCAGAGCTAGGAATCATTGTGGAATTTCGCACATATGACGACGGCAAGCTGAAGCAGACTTCATATTGTTATCTTGCCCGGCAAGTTGGGGAACAAGTAGAATCATCTTTGGAAGAGGGCGAAATCGAAGAAGGCCTGACAGAAGTTAAGGCTGGCAGTATTGATGAAGCCATTGCCTTGTTAGAGAGAGACGAGCCAGATAATTTGGAAGGGAAGTTTATTCAAAAAAGAGACCTGGCATTTCTGCGTGAAGCTAAGGCTAAAAACTTCTGATATACTGAAAATATATTTGAGTAACGTGTTAAGGATTGATTATGGCTGGCTTAGAATCAGAACAACATTTAGCAACGCCCAGGGTTAACGACAGGCTCGCTGACATGGAATCGAGACTTCTAGCTCTTCAACCCGCTCTTGGCGTTCTAATGGACAAAGCAGTGCAACTGTTTGAAGACATTTATCCGCAAGCACCGCTGCTTATGGAGGTATCAGAGCATCCCATTGTGCTGTATAAGACTCGTTCACTAGACACCTGCCCGATTGAATTAGTGCCTACACTCCGTGAACTAACGATCGTGCTTGACGCAGGTAGGTGGGTGAGAATTTTCCGTAATTCAGAAAGCACCCCTGATTCATACCCTAGACAGATCTTATGGTTCCGGCGCCCAGAAGGAGTTAGCGAACGTCAGATTGATGTCATGCGAACGCATAGCCCAAGGCGTATAGAGATTCCATTTGACATAGAGACTTCTGATTTCAATGTAATTGACAAACATGTTAGTACTGTTGGCGGTGGCGGGTATGCAGGCCAAGAACCGTCTATTGAAGAGACAAATTTAGCGCTTGATGAAGCAAGAGTGGTTGCCAGGGCTTATGGAGTTTTAGTACCAGTACTTTAGTTTTTGAATTTTTTATTAGTAAAAAATCTTGAAAGGGCGTTACTGCCACGATTACTTTCGACCCCGCCTCAACTTACATTAAACAAGTTTAAAATCAGTTTCCGACCTTGCTAAATGCCACTGGCATTTCTCACCCCGCACCAGGCATTAAGGTTTCTATAACTCACTCCAAAATCATCTCACCAATTCGGTTTTTTCGCTTTATGCTGATTGGCTACAGGGCTCGTCTGGTTGATTTCATCAGTTTTGCGTAGGGTGGTTTGGCTACAAATGCGCAGAAAGGTTACTTACTTTCGACGAGATTATAGTTCGGATTGTTGCAACAATATGACATTTAGAAAAGCTCCATTGTGCGTTATGTTTATTGATCCGTAATCTGTTCCAACTTATGTTCGGCGAAGTAGACCTCATGATACAAACATGCGATTTTCTTGCTTGAAATGATGGTTATAATCTGCAAGCCAGTCGTATAATAAAATTATGAAAAAGAGTAGTATTTTGCGGATTACGGTGGTGATATTGTTGATCCTGTTAATTCCTTTGGTTGCTTTGCAGTTTACGGATTTTTTCAGTTTCGGTGACAAAAATGATATATCACAAAGCGAACAGGCCGAGACAAAAACTTCAAGTGAAACGAACGAATCGCAGCTTTCAGTTACAGAAAATAAATCAACTTCTACAGTTGTCTACGGCAATAATAACCAAAACGTACCCATAATTGTATCGGAAAAGGATCAAAGTACGGCTGTCATCAATTCACCTACGGAAACATCTGGTTCGATTGATATAAGCAACGGAGATGTAAATTTAGATGACCTGCACAGCTACGTAAATATATCTAGAAAAAATGTAGGATCCAAAGACTTAAATAGGAATGCTTTGTTGGACAAATCTGCTGAACTCAAATGCAAAGATATGGTCGCTTTAGATTATTGGGCACACGACGCACCGGACGGGAGTGAACCTTGGGTATTTTTCAACCTGGTTGAATATACATACTCAAAGGCTGGAGAAAACCTTGCATATGGATTTTCTAGCGCCAAAAGTACGGTGCTAGGATGGGAAAATAGCCCTACGCACAAGGCTAATATGCATGATCCTGCATTCACAGATGTAGGATATTCTATGTGTGAAAGCCCTAACTTTGTTGGTGACGGAAAAATGAAAATTGTTGTACAGCATCTAGCGAAGCGGTAGGACTAATTGGATATTTTCTCATGACTGGGCGGTATAATGGGACTATGAAAAAGAAGAATACTTTTGTTATCTTTACAGTAACTTTGTTGATTTTGGTGGTTCCTTTGGTTGCTATGTGGCCTTTGGACGAGTTTGATTGGGGTTTTGCGGATTTTGTAAGCATTGGGGCAATAATTTTTGGCACAGGCCTGCTGCTTGACTGGGTAGTGCGCAAAGTGGATAAGAAGTACCGTTTGTTGGTCGTGATAGGGATAATACTTGCATTCTTCCTAATCTGGGCAGAACTAGCCGTTGGAATATTCAACTCCCCAATAGCCGGCAACTAAAACCCCCTCCTAACTTCCGTCCCTTAATACCTTCTTTCTCTCTCACTTCACATTGCCAATCTAGAACTCCGAGTTAACTCCGATTAAACTCGGAGTTCGACAATCATCCGAACTTGATATGGCAAAAGGTATATAATTATCCTTATATGAATAAAACAATGATGTATCTGTTTATCAGTATTGGTGGCGGAATTGGTGCCTATATACCTGTTTTGTTTGGTGCTGATGGGTTTTCTGTCTGGTCAGTCGTTGGGTCAACAATAGGCGGACTGGCCGGTATCTGGGCAGCATACAAAATTTCTCAGTAATAAATTTCAAAAATTTGGAGGTGCGTACGAGTAACGCTCTCGTCTTCCAGCTTTTGCAGAGCTGTGCCTAACTTCTCGGCCAACGCACCAAATTAACTAGTACATCTTAACATGAAGTATGGACAACTCACAGGGGAAGAGCCTAGAAATCAGGTTTAGTTATCAAACATCATAAAAAATTGATATAATCTGTTAGATACATCTGGGCGAGTGGCGGAATTGGTATACGCGACAGACTTAAAATTTGTTGGTTTAATAAACCTTGAGGGTTCAAGTCCCTCCTCGCCCACCAAAA
>Ga0075163_10010481_pt1 | contig 12122 bp, 8 predicted proteins | sample JI1023141ADNA_FD_71478 | JGI IMG/M metagenome (GOLD analysis project Ga0075163, IMG submission 71478) | Wastewater effluent complex algal communities from Wisconsin, to seasonally profile nutrient transformation and Carbon sequestration -... | ecosystem: Engineered > WWTP > Effluent > Algae...
TTGGCACGCTGGGCGTGCTGCTGGGATCGGAAGGCACACCGATGCCTGGTGGAGGCGGTCTCACCACGCCGGGTCCTGTCGAGCTGCAGCGGTTGCTCGCCACACTCCGCGCCAAAGGCGTGCGCACGGTCGCCATGGAAGTCTCTTCGCACGCGCTCGATCAGCGTCGCGTGGAAGGCATTTCCTTCGCTGCCGGAGTGTTCACCAATCTCACCCGTGATCATCTCGACTATCACGGCACCATGGACGCGTATCGTTCCGCCAAATTGCGTCTCGTGGGGTTGCTGGCTCGTGACGGTGTTGCGGTGTTCAACGCGGACGACCTGTCCTGGCGCGGTGTGACCAATGCGCCACGTGCGTGGACATTCGGTATCGACACGCCGGCGGATATCGCGGCGCGTGATGTCGTGTTTCATTCACATGGCAGCCGGTTTCTGCTGGTCGCCCGGACCGGGGCATTGCCGGTGTCGTTGCCGCTCATCGGCGATTTCAACGTGTCCAACGCGCTCGCCGCCGCGTCCGCCGCGCTCGCGCTTGGGATGCCATTGGCCGAGGTTGCCGAACGTTTGTCGAGCGCGCCGCAGGTCCCAGGGCGTCTCGAACGTTTGCGCACATCGCCGACGGTGCTTCGCGACTATGCCCACACGCCGGATGCACTCGACCGGGCCCTGCGCGCAGTCCGCCCGTTCACACGCACCGACGACGGACAGGACGGTCGGCTGATTGCCGTGTTCGGATGCGGCGGCGATCGCGATCGCGGCAAACGCCCAGAGATGGGGCGCATCGCCGAATCGCTCGCCGATGTGGTGATCGTCACCAGCGATAACCCGCGCACCGAAGACCCCGAGCGTATTCTGGATGACATCGAGGCGGGGATGCTGCGCCGCGACCATCAGCGCATCGTCGATCGGCATGAGGCGATTGCGACAGCTTTGCGCCTCGCGCAGCCGGCCGATGTGATCGTGCTCGCTGGCAAAGGGCACGAAACGTATCAGATTCGCGGCACTGTCTCGTACCCGTTCGACGAGCGCGAGATCGTCCGTGAACTTTCCGCAACACTCGGCGGTTGACGCTATCATGACGACTTATTCAACCGCCGGCACCGCGTTCGTCGCGACACCCGTCGTGCGTCCGGACATCGCGCACCCGTACTGGACGCAGGAACGCGTCGCACGCGCGCTGGGCACCGGTCCGTCGGCGCAGTTGCCGTTTGGCGGCATCTCCACCGATACGCGCGCCATCGTCACCGGCGATCTTTTTGTCGCGCTTCGTGGCGATCGGTATGACGCGCATGACTTTCTCAGCGAGGCCCGCGACCGCGGGGCTGCTGCACTGGTGGTCAGCGACGCGACCAAAGCGGTCGGCCTTGGACTCCCGGTGTATGTGGTGCCCGATACACTGGTCGCGCTGGGGCAGCTCGCCACCGCCTGGCGACGGGCGTGGGGGCGAAGTGTCATCGCGGTCGCCGGCTCAAACGGAAAAACGAGCACAAAGGAACTCCTCAAGGCAGCACTTGGAAGCACGCTCGCGGTGCACGCCACATCAGGCAATCTCAACAACCTGATCGGCGTGCCACTCACACTGCTGGCGATCCCGTCGGGCGCGGAAGTGGCGGTGGTTGAACTGGGCACCAACACGCCCGGCGAAGTCGCCACCTTGCGCGCCATCGCAGAACCCGACGTGGCCGTGCTCACGTCCATCGGTGAAGAACATCTCGAGGGTCTCGGCGATCTCGCCGGTGTCCTGCGCGAGGAAACCGACGTGTTTCATGGGGTCACACTGGCTGTGGTGCCGGTGGCCTTTCCCGACGTCGTGCGCATCGCGGGCGAGCGCGCCATGGCCGTGGTCAGCGCCGGTCTGGCCGACGCCGATGTCTCGCCAACCGCGTGGGGACTCGATGAGCAGGGACGCCCATGGCTCGAGGTGGAAGGCACACGATGTGAGCTGCCGGTGCGCGGCGCGCATCAAGCCGCCAATGCGATGCTGGCCATCGCCACCGCGCGCGCGTGCGGAGTGCCAATCGCGGCCGCGGCCGCCGGCATGGCGGCGATGCCCGTGCCCAGCATGCGCGGCGTCTGGGAACCACTCGGCGACGCCGTGCTCATCAACGACGCGTACAATGCGAATCCAGCGAGCATGCGGGCCGCGCTCGCCTTGCTCGATCAGGTTGGTGGCACGCGCCAGCGGGTGGCCATCCTCGGCAGTATGCGCGAACTCGGCGCGCAGTCCGATCAGCAACATCGGGAGGTCGCGCGTGCCGCGCTCGCCTCATCGGCTGATGTCATCGCCGCCGTCGGCGACTTTGCGGCGGCGTTTGCCGCCGAGTCGCCCAACGATCCGCGTGTGGTGGCCTCCGCCGAGTTCGATGCGATCTGGCCGCGTCTGCAGCCACGGCTGCGTCGTGATGCGGTGATGCTGCTCAAGGCCTCACGCGGCATGAAACTCGAGCGGCTGGTGCCATTGATAACCGCATGGGCGACGACGCCCGACGCCTCCGCCTGATCGACCACACCCTCTTCTTCAGTTTACGGACGTCACTCGCCCTTGCTCTACGCCCTGCTGCAGCCGTTCGCGCGAGATATTCGCATCTTCAACCTGCTCAACTACATCACGTTCCGGTCAGCGGCCGCGTTCGTGACGGCGTTGCTGGTGTCGTTTATCTTCGGGCCGATCATCATTCGTCGGCTTCGGGCGATGGCCGTCCATCAGGTGGTGCGTGAAGGCACACCGGATTCCCATGCAGGGAAGGGCACCACGCCCACCATGGGTGGGTTGATCATCCTGGTCGCGTCGGTGCTGCCGGTGCTCCTCTGGGCACGACTCAGCAATCAGTATGTGATTCTGGCGGTGCTGACGATGGCGTGGATGGGGGCCATCGGGTTTCTCGACGACTATCTCAAGTTGCGTCAGAAGCGCGCGGGTGAAAAAAACCGCGGGCTCGTGGAGCGCTACAAGCTGGCTGGACAGGTGACGTGCGGCATCGGTCTTGGCCTCTGGCTTTGGCTCTCGCCGCTCTCCTCGTTGCCTGGCGCGTCCACCACGCTGCCCTTCTTCAAGTACATCCTCATTGTGCCAGCATCCGCCGGACTCGCCTGGCTGTACGTGCTCTGGGTGACGTTCATTCTCACTGGCTTCAGTAACGCCGTGAATCTCACCGACGGTCTGGATGGACTGGCATCTGGACTGATGGCGATCGCGGTGCTCACCTTGGCGTTGTTCGCGTACGTTGCCGGCCGAGTCGATACGAGCGAGTACCTGCAGATCTTCTATCTGAAGGGTGCGGGTGAATTGACGGTCTTCTGCGGCGCGGTGGTTGGCGCCTGTATCGGTTTTCTCTGGTACAACGCCCATCCCGCGCAGGTCTTCATGGGGGACACCGGGTCACTGGCCCTGGGCGGCGCGCTCGGTGCGATCGCGATCCTGCTCAAGAGCGAGTTTCTGTTGCTGATCGTCGGCGCGGTGTTTGTGGCCGAAACGGCATCGGTGATCATTCAGAAAACCGTCTTCAAGGTGCGCAAGCGCCGCCACGGCGAAGCGTATGCCAAGGCAAATCGGTTTTTCCGGAAGGCGCCTTTGCATCATCATTTCGAGATGAAGGGGTGGCCAGAAACGCAGGTCGTTATCCGTTTTTGGATTCTCGGTGTGCTGTGCGCGATTCTGGCGCTGAGCACCCTGAAGCTGCGATAGTGATGCAGGAGGGTTTCCATGGGTGATACTCGACTGCCTCAGGATCTCGCGTCCATCGTGGCGCGACGGCTGGCCGAACGCCGCGGCGAATTCGCCGTGATCGGCATGGCCCGTAGTGGCGCATCGGTGGCCCGCATGCTGCGCGCAGCGGGACTGTCGGTGTACGTCTCGGACGCATCCGATTCCGCCGAGGTGCGCGCCACCGGCGCCGAGCTCGAACGAGCGGGCGCTATGGTGCAGGTGGGCGGACACGATCTCGCGCGCATCGCGCACGCATCGGTGGTGGTAGTGAGTCCGGGTGTTCCACCGAGCGCGCCACCGATCGCGGCGGCGCGTGCGGCCGATGTGCCGATCGTCAGTGAGGTCGAAGTGGCACTGCGACTGCAACCGGCACTGCGCGTGATCGCCACGACGGGCACGAACGGCAAGACCACCACCACTGCGCTCATTGGGCATCTGTTGCGGGCGCTCGGGCACGATGCGGTGGACGTGGGCAACATCGGCACGCCCATTTCGGAGATCGCTCTGCGCGCGGTTCCGCCGTCGTGGGCGTCGCTCGAGATGTCGTCGTTCCAGTTGCACGACACGCCAGGGTTCATGCCCGATGTTGGTGTCCTGACAACGCTTAGCCCCGACCACCTCGATCGCTATGAGAGTGTCGAGGCGTACTACGACGACAAGCGGCGCATGTTTGCCAATGCGTCGATGTCGTCGCAGTGGGTGGTGACGGCCGACAACGCCGACGCGATGGCGATGGTGCAGGGCATTGCCGGGCACGTGCACTGCTTCTCCACGAAGCGCACCGATGTCGCAGCGTACTTCGATCGGGCGTCGGGGATGTTGCACGTGCTGGGCGCGCCGCTGGTATCGCGGGCCAAACTGGCGCTTGCCGGCGATCACAACGTGGCCAACGCGCTGGCGGCACTGCTGGCCGTCATGGTCGCCGACCATCTGCATGCCACACTTGGCGCGCGGCAGCGGTTGGCCGACGCCATCGCCACCTTTCATGCCCTGCCGCATCGGCTCGAACCGGTGGCCGACCGCAGTGGCGTGCTCTGGATCAACGATTCCAAGGCGACGAATGTCGCGTCCACCCAGGTGGCCGTTGCCGGGATGACTCGACCGGCGATCGTGCTGCTTGGGGGACGGCACAAAGGCGAACCGTACTCCGCGCTCGTGCCCGAACTTCTGCGCACAGCCAAAGTGGTGCTGGCGTACGGCGAGGCCGGGTCGCTGATTGCCGGTGATCTGGAAGCGCCGCTTCACGGGCGCGTCGCCGTCGAACATCTTGGCGATGCCACATTCGCCGATGTGGTGCAACGTGCCCGCGAACTTGCCGTACCGGGGGACGTCGTACTGCTCTCTCCTGCCTGCTCGAGCTTTGATATGTTCGCCAACTACGCCGAACGCGGCCAGACGTTTGCAACACTCGCCGGGCGCGACGGGACCAGCCTCGCATGACGGATGCGGTGATCAGCGCGACGCGTGAGCGGTGGCGCATGAGCATCGAGGCGCGTGCGCTGCTGCTGGTGACGGCGGTGCTGGTCGCCTTCGGACTGGCCGTGCTCTACAGCGCCAGCGCGATTGTCGCCATCAACGAGGGGAAGCCGGGCCACCACTATGTGCTGCGGCAGGCGACGGGCGTGCTGGCCGGCGTCTTCGCGTTCGCTTTCGCGGCCAAGATCGACGCTGAGATCTGGCGACGGTTGGCGTGGCCCATCATGGGGCTCAGCATCTTCCTCATGCTGGTCATCATCATCCCGGGGATTCCGGGCTTCTCGGGAGAGATCTACGGTTCGCGCCGTTATCTCTTTGGCGGATCCATTCAGCCATCCGAACTCGCCAAGTTCGCCGTCCTCATCTGGACACCCATGTTGCTGGTCAAAAAGGGTGACGCGGTTCGGCGACTGGGGAAGGGGTTGCTGCCGTTTATTGTGGTCATCGGCACGCTGAGTCTGCTCGCGATTCTCGAGCCGGACTACTCGGTGGCCATGATGTTCTGCCTGCTGATGGCCGTGCTGCTGTTTGTCGGCGGCGCCCGCGTGGCGCATTTCGTGTTTCTTGGCGCGCTGGCGGTGCCACTCATGGTGCAGCAGCTCTCGCAAAAGGAGTACATCCGCGAACGCGTCCGGAGTTTTCTGGCCAACGAGGCCAGTGACACCACCCGCAAGGCACCCACCGCTGATCAGCAATATCAGTCCCTGGTGGCCGTGGGTTCTGGTGGAGCGGTCGGCGTTGGGTTTGGACAGGGCAATCAGCAGCGCGGATGGCTGCCGCTGGCGTACAACGACTTTGTGGGTTCGGTCGTCGGCGAAGAGTTCGGTTTCATTGGCATGGCCGGACTCACCATCGCCTTCGCACTCTACGGCTGGTTGGGATTCCGCATCGCGCGCAATGCCCGAAGTCCGTTCTGCTCGCTGCTGGCCGTCGGGCTCACGTTTGCCACCGTGCTCACCGCGTTCATTCACATCGGCGTCGTGATCGATCTGCTGCCCAACACCGGACTCACGTTGCCGTTCGTTTCGTACGGCCGCTCCAATCTCCTGCTCACGTTGGGGATGACGGGAATTCTGGTGAACATCGGCAGCGAAAAGGAACGGGTCTACGGCGTCGCGGCCACCGATCCTCTGGTCGCTCGGCCCGCGTAGTGTCGGCGCCACGCAGTCGCCGCATCTGGTTTGCCGGTGGAGGCACAGGTGGGCATCTCTATCCAGGACTTGCGATTGCGCGGGCTCTGGTAAAGCAAGACGCGAGCTTCTCACCGTACTTTATCGGTGCCAAACGCGGGATCGAACGCGAGCTGTTGCCGACCACCGAGTTCCCGCACGCACTTCTTGATCTGCATCCGCTGTATCGTCGGACGCCGTGGAACAACTGGCGAACCGTGCTTGGCGCGATCAGCGCGTGGCGCGAACTGAGCGCACTCGCGCGGGTGGCGCGCCCCGAAGCGGTACTCGGCACCGGCGGCTACGCGGCTGGCGTCGCGCTGGCCTGGGGACGTGCGCATGGTATTCCCACCATCCTGCACGAACCCGACAGTCATCCCGGCATGACGACGCGCACGTTTGCCGGCGGCGCACGCGCGATCTATCTCGGGTTTCCGGAAGCCAAACGCCTGTTGTCGATTGCACCGGGCGCCGACGTGCGTGCGCTCGGACCGCCAATCGAGCCACCACCCGAACAGCCCATCACCCGCGCCGCCGCGCGCGAACAGTGGACACTGCCCATCGATGCCTTTGTCGTGCTGACCGTGGGTGGCAGTCAGGGCGCGCGCGCGTTGAACGAAGCGATGCTGGCGTGGTGCGAGCGCGGGTTGCCCGAGGGCGTGGCGTTGATTTGGGCCACCGGCCGAGGCCAGGCCTCGGCGGCGTATCTCGAAAAAGAGTCGGCCATGGTCCGCGTGCGTCCGTATCTGTCGCCCATCGCTGACGCCTACGCGGCTGCGGATATTGCCATCACGCGCGCCGGAGCGATGAGCATCGCCGAACTCTGCGCCTGGGGGATTCCCTCGGTGTTGGTGCCGTTGCCCACATCAGCGCAGGATCATCAGGCGCACAATGCCACGGCGCTGGCCTCGAGCGGCGCAGCCATCCACTTGCCGCAGGCGCAGCTCAGCGTGGAGCGGCTTGAGAGTCTGGTGCGAGATTTCCGCGCTCATCCAGAGCAGTTGGGTGCCATGCGGCGGTCGGCGCGCGCACGCGCGACGCCGCACGCGGCGGCGGACATGGCGACCGCAATTCTGAGCCTGCTCGGTCCCGCCTAACCAACACGCGCGAAATCTCACGATTCTGCGGTTGTTGTGATTTCCAACAGTGGCGTGGCAATTGCGCCTGCGTCGCGTTGAGGTCTGCGCATCAACGCACGCGGCGAAGTCTCACCGCGTCACTCGGCACCAATCGCGGTGGCATTGTTCTGCTTTTGCACACGCTTTTCGAGAATGCAGATTTGTGAATGTGCGCGCAGAGAGTTTGTAGCAGCGCCACGTTTACCGTTTGTCCCACATGACCTTACCGTCATCTGCTGTTCATGTGTGCGGCCAATGAAGAGCGCAAAGATCACGCGCTGAAGTAATCCACATGCGTGCCGATTTCCTCTGATTGTGCTTTTGCATGGCTGATAGACGATATTGGGCCATGCTTTCTCCGCTTCTCGACACGTCAGATCCGCGGCCCGTGCACTTCATCGGCATCGCCGGTGCCGGCATGAGTGCGCTTGCGGAATTGTTGAAAAGACGGGGCGTGATGGTAGCGGGAACAGACGCCAACCCGGGTGGCGCGCCTGATCTCGAGGCGCTTGGTATTTCCGTGTCGGCGCACGATGCCGCGCTGGTGACGCAGGCGCGGGCTGTCGTGTATTCATCGGCCATTCCGGCGGCGCATCCCGAGATGGTTGCCGCTCGTGCGCTCGGCTTGCCGTTGATCCGTCGCGCCGAGGCGCTCGCGGCGGCCGTGAGCGGAGGGGCGCTGGTAGGCATCGCCGGTACTCACGGAAAAACCACCACCACTGTGATGACCACCGAAGCGCTCGCCGCCGCCGGTGTCGATCCGACGGGTGTGGTGGGTGGACGCGTGGGAACGTGGGGCGGCAATCTCAGGCTCGGCACGCTCCACGCCGCCGACGCGGCCAGCGTCGCAGGCGCCTCGCAGCCAACGACGCAGGTCCCCACCTATGTCGTTGAAGCCGATGAGTATGACCGCTCCTTCCTCGCGTTGACACCAACAGTCGCCGTCGTGCTCAACGTCGAGGCCGATCATCTCGACATCTATGCCGACCTCGCCGACATCGAACGCGCGTTCGAGCAATTCCTCGCGCCAGCGCGCGCCGTGGTGCGCTGCGCGGATGATCTCGGGGCCATGGCGCTGCGTATTCCAAGCGGACCCGATGTCATCGCGTATTCCGCCACGGTCCCTGGGCACGCGCCATCCTCTGGCGCGGCCGACGCACGTCTGGTGGCACGCGATCTCGAACTGACGGCGGCGGGGGCGCGCTTCACGGTGGTGTTCGACGGCGACGCGTTGGGAGAAATCCGACTCGCCGTACCGGGTGTGCACAATGTCCGAAACGCCTTGGCAGCCTTGGGCGCTGGACTCGCACTTGGATGTACCGTGCCGGCGATGGCGCCTGGACTCGCCTCCTTTACTGGTGTCGAACGCCGTTTCCAGCGACTCGGCGCGGCGTCCGGGATCGAGGTCGTGGACGACTACGCGCACCATCCCACCGAAGTGGCCGCCACGCTTGCCGCCGCCCGCCATGCGTTTCCCGGGCGCCGGATCGTGTTGGCCTTTCAGCCGCACCTCTACTCGCGCACACGCGATCTGCAGGTGGACTTTGCCGACGCGCTCTCGGCGGCCGATGTGCTGCTGCTCTGCGATATCTACGGCGCGCGCGAAACGCCAGAGCCCGGCGTGACCTCCGCGCTGATCGGTGATCGCGTGCGACAGGGTGTGTTGCAGTGGACGGGTCCCCGAACGGGCGCCGCTGACGCGCTCCGAAACATCGCACGTGACGGTGACGTGGTACTCACCATGGGAGCCGGCGATATCACCAGAACGGGGCCAGAGTTGCTGGGCCTGCTGCGCGGATGACAGCCGGCATGCCTTCATCCATGCCGTTCGACGAACCGTCCAGCGGTTCGCGTGCCCGCGCATCACGTCGCGAAAAGACTCCGGCGGGGGATGACGCGCCGCCAGCCGATGGCGTTCGCCACTGGCGCGATCGTCCGCGCTGGCTGCGCCTCCTCGTCTCGTTGTCCGTGATCTCCGCGGCCGTGGCCATGGTTGCCAGCCCCTGGTGGGGGCCGCGGGCGTTGTCGCGTCTCGACTTCTTTCACGTCCGCACGGTCGAACTTCAGGGGCTGCGCTACGCGAAGGCGCCCGAGCTTGTGCGCGCCCTCGCGGTCGACACCACCGAATCGGTCTGGCAGCCACTCGATTCACTGGTCGCGATCATGGAGGCGCAGCCGATGGTTCTGCGCGCCGTCATCGAGCGCGACCTGCCTGGGACACTGCGCGTGCTCGTCACCGAGCGCGTGCCGGTGGCGTTGGTCCCGACCAAGACGGGTCTGCGTCCGGCCGATCGCACCGGCGCCGTGCTGCCGATTGATCCGGCCGCGGTGCCACTCGACCTGCCGATCGCCTCGGTGGCCGACAGCGCGATGCTGAGTGCACTCGACGCACTTCGGGCCGATGCACCCGAGCTGTACGCACGCATTTCAGAGGTGCGGAAGGCCGGAAAGCATGAACTGCGCTTCACCGTCACCGGCTCCGCCATTGGTGCAGCGGGGCCCACGATGGCCAATACCCTGCTCGTGCGCACGAACGACGACGTGACCGTGGCACGCTTCAAGGACATATTACCCGTAGAAGCGGATCTCGCGCGGAACCACCTGCGCGCGGTCGAGCTCGACCTGCGCTTCCGGGAACAAGTGATCGCCAGACAGCCATGACAACCGACCCGATTGTAGCCGCCCTCGACATAGGCACCGCCCACACCACCGCGATCGTTGCGGCGGTTCACGGCGATCTGCCTCGCGCACCCATGCTCAAGGTGCTCGGCATTGGCCGCACCCGCACCATGGGTTTGCGTCGAGGGGTCGTGTCGGACATTGAAGAGGCGACGCGGTCCATCCGGAAGGCCGTCGAAGAAGCCAGCAAACATGCCGGCGTGGCGCCCGAGGCGTTGTACGTGGGCATCGCCGGCGAACATGTGCGCGCCATGTGCTCCACTGGTGTGGTGGCGATCAGCGGCGACGAGATCAACCGCGCCGACGTGGAGCGGGTGAACGAGGTGGCGCGTGCCATGGCCATCCCGCAGGACCGTGAACTGTTGCATGCCATCCCGCAGGAGTATCGCGTGGATAAGGCCGACGGTATCCGCGATCCCATCGGCATGATCGGCACGCGTCTCGAGACGGAGATGTATCTCGTCACCATCGGCAGTTCGCCGGCCATGAACCTGCGCAAGAGCATCGAACGCGCCGGCTACAAGGTGAAGGAACTGGTGCTCGAACCGTTGGCGAGTGCGTTGGCCGTGTTGTCGGAAGAGGAGAAGGAGCTCGGCGTCGCGCTGATCGAACTGGGCGCGGGCAGCACCGATCTTGCACTTTTCCACGAGGGCAAGATTCGTCACCTCGGCACCATCCCGTACGGTGGCAACGCCGTGACGAGTGATATCGTGCAGGGGCTGGGTGTCACGCAAAACGATGCCGAACAGCTCAAGGAAGCGTACGGCTGCGCCTACGAACCACTGATGACGGTCGACCAGCTCATCGCGGTGCCGGCGACGGCCACGCACGGTGAGCGACATCTGTCACGTGAGCTCATGACGCACATCATCCATCAGCGCATGGATGAAATCTTCGACAAGGTGCAGCGCGAAATTCAGACCGCCGGGTTCACCGGCAAACTGAACGCCGGCATCGTGCTCTCCGGCGGCGGCGCGTCACTCGAAGGCATCACCGATCTCGCCGCCGATGTGTTTGGGCTGGGCGTGCGCGTGGGCATGCCCGGCGACAAGCTGGGCGGACTGGTGGAAACCGTCGCCGATCCTCGGTTTGCAACCGTGGCCGGTCTCGCACTCTACGGCGCTCATCGCGTTGCACTCGGAGGCGTGGTTGCGCGACGCACGTCGATGAGTGGAGCGGGCGTGGACAAGCTGGCGGGGCGGGTGAAGACGTGGTTGCAGGATTTCTTTTAGGTCACACGCGCTTCGACGACTGCTAGCGGTCCATCTGCGTCGACACAATCGGATGCTGCACTGCCGTCTCCCACGGTAGCGTCGGCCACCAGCGCTTGGTCACCACGGGTAGCGTCGGTTCGACACTCTCTCCGGGCGCCGGCGTCGCGACCACGGCGCCACTCACCGCCGCGCCGGCCATGATACGCTCGATGGGTTCGGTCCAGCCGTGATACGCCAGGCGGAACAGTCCCCAGTGTACCGGCAACAGCACTCGGCCGCGCACCATCGCGTGCGCCTCGAGCGCCTGCTCGGGACCAATGTGCCAGTCGGGCCAGGCGCGATGATACTGCCCGATCTCGATGAGCGTGCAATCGAAGGGTCCGAGCTTCGCACCAATCTCACGCATCGCCGGAAAGAGCCCGGTATCGCCTGAGTAGTAGATGCGGTGCTGCGCGCCGATCATCGCGAAGCCGTTCCAGAGTGTGGCGTTGTTGTCGATGAGCATGCGTCCGGAGGCATGACGCGCGGGTGTGCTCACCACGTCGAGCGTGCCCACTTTCGTGCGCTCCCACCAGTCGAGCTCCACGATGCGCTCGCGCGGAACGCCCCAGTATTCCAGATGTGCGCCGATGCCGAGTGGGACGATGAACTGCGCGCCCGCGGCCGAGAGTGCGGCGACCGTCGGCTGATCGAGATGATCGTAGTGATCATGCGAGATCAGCACCGCGTCGATGCGCGGAAGCTCGTCGAGCGCGATG
>Ga0075163_10010482_pt1 | contig 12122 bp, 9 predicted proteins | sample JI1023141ADNA_FD_71478 | JGI IMG/M metagenome (GOLD analysis project Ga0075163, IMG submission 71478) | Wastewater effluent complex algal communities from Wisconsin, to seasonally profile nutrient transformation and Carbon sequestration -... | ecosystem: Engineered > WWTP > Effluent > Algae...
AAAAGATTTCACGTACGAGATTGTTGTCAATAATGTGGAGGATATAATGATACCACCATTTTTGGTCCAACCCTTTATTGAAAATTCTCTTGTTCATGGATTGCTGCATAAAGAGGGTGAGAAGAAATTGAAAATTGTCTTTGAGCTCGCAGATGATTTGATTTGTACGATTGAAGACAATGGAATCGGCCGGGAAAAGTCCAAAGCCATTAAGCAAAGACAAAGGGTAGGGTATGATTCGTTTTCAGGGAAGGCAATTCAGAGACGCTTCGAGATATTGGGGAATGTATTGAATGGAAAGTTTGGATACACGTATCACGATTTATATGATGACAATGAATCCTCTGGAACGAAAATAGTTTTGGTGATTCCGGTGAAAAGACAATTCTAGTCCATTGCTGAGGTAAATCGGATGATTCCTGAATTTATATAGAATAGTTGTATTTAAAGTATAACATTAACCTCTGTGAATGTTTTGAAAGCTGTAATTGTCGATGATGAAGAAAGTGCACGAGACGTGCTGCAGAGTCTTCTGGAGCGATTTTGTTCTGATGTGGAGGTGATAGCGAAATGTGAAAACCTGCTGGAGGCAGTATTGGTTATTGAGCGTGAGAAGCCTGACGTGGTATTTCTGGATATAGAGATGCCCAACTACGCTGGGTATGAAATCGTAAACTTCTTTAAGACGATCACTTTTGAAATCGTATTTGTAACCGCATACGATCAATATGCCATACGGGCATTCGAAATAGCTGCGATTGACTATCTTCTTAAACCAATTGATATCGAGCGGTTAAAGAAGACACTTACGCGCGTGCGTGACAATCGGGGAGATGAACAGCAAACCAATCGTCTCTCGTTGTTGGGTAGCACCTTGGAAAACAAGCAACTGAAAAACATTGTCATCAGTGACCGCGGAAGTCAGCATATAGTCCCAATCGAAACAATTATTGCTATAGAGGCTCAGGAATCATACTGTACGATTCACACAACAGACAAGAAATACACAGCCAGTAAAAATCTCAAGCATTTCGAGACAGTGTTCGATTGCCTTCCACAAATGATTCGTGTACATAAATCCTGGATCATCAACCTCGCCTGTATGCAATCCTATTCTAAATCTGAATTGACGATTCAGATGAAAAATGGACTGGTGGCCAAGCTTTCCAAATACAAGAAAGCTGACTTCGAAGAATCTGTCGGATAGATTGATTGTCAATCGATGGTCCTATTAGCTTAACTCTTACATTCTTTCCCTTCCCTTATCCATTCCTATAGTATATCTGGCGGTTGCTGAAGAATTTTCATCTGTATCATGGCTGTGGAGTATACTTGATAAAAGAACCAAAAACTATTCAGATTCACCTAAAAACCAAAACAATGAAACGACTTCTTTTATTGATGCTGTTTGCCCTGTCATTCGGCTTTGTAAGCGCCCAAACAACAGACATGATCACCGCACTGAATGCCATTGGCGAATCAGTTGTGTATACTGAGTATTGGGATGTAAACTCACCGGCTGGTGGCAAAACCGTTATTGCTGAAAAACGCTATGTGGCCACTTTAAAGCCAGTGAAAAACAGATTTGGAAAAATTGTTGGATTTGACGCGGTTGAAAAAGAAGGTGGAAAGAAACGGATCACCTACGATCACATGTATAACAAATTTGATAATTATACTCATCCCGCCTATATGTCTGCTGCTTCGAATCATGCATACGTAATTATTAATGGTGTAATTTTTTACCTGGAACATTTCGAAAGTACTGCTTCGTTTGAAATTGATGCAGTGTGGATGCCAACCATTCCAAAAGATAGAGCGAGCGAACCCGTTTTCAAGGGTGGTAAAATGAGTGAAATGAAATCTACTGACCTGATGAAGTTGGTTAAGGACTATTTTTCTGAAATGAAGAAAATTCAGGATGCTAATCCCTACACAGATGCTGAACAGAACGAAGTTGATGCCATGAAATTTACGGTTGATTCAACCCGACTTACTTATGATAATGCGAATGCAGCTTATTGGAATTCTCCCGAGGGACAGAAGAAATTGAATCAGCTTCGTAAGCCAAGAGTTACGTTGGTAAATGATACAGGAGGAGATTTTCTGATCTGTTTCGGTCAAGGTGTTTCAGTCACCATGAAACCAGGAGAGAAAAGAGAATTTTCCTGCGACAATGGAAAAATCAACCGTGGAAAAATCAGACCAAATTCTCCTCAGTTGGATGATACGGGAGTTACTATTTTAAACCTGGACGGAAATAACTGCGGTGTTACCATTAATGCCTCAGCACTTAAGTGATTTTCTATTCAAGCAAGAAACACATCAGAAGTGATGTGTTTCTTGCTTATCTATTCAGAAAGTAGTTTGCCGGATACCTAAAATCGATTCTGGCAGAGTGACTTTCCCTTCTGAATCCTTTTATTCATAATGTATTTGAAGGGGATTACACACGCAACGAACCACGAAAACCTCTGGCAGCATAATACGATTCAGCACCGTTGTGGTACACAAACACCTGTCCATAGCGCCAGTCAGCAAAAATGGCTCCACCAAGTTTTCTAATAGCAGCAGGAGTTTTTATCCAACTCGATGTTTTGGTGTCGAACTTCCCAAATTTTTGTAACTCCCGGTATTCTTCTTCGGTTAGTATCTCTATTCCCATATCGGCAGCCATCTGCGTAGCACTATTCTCAGGCTTATGTTCTTTCCTCGACTCCAGGGCTTCATGGTCGTAACAAATACTTCTTCGACCTTTCGGGCTTTCTGGTGAGCAATCGTAGAAAATATAATCATCTGTTTTTTTATCATGCGAAATAACGTCAGGCTCGCCACCCGTCACTTCCATTTGGTGGAGCGACCAAAGCTTTTCCACATTGCCTGTAAGCTTTGCCTGCAGCTTACTCCAATCGAGATTTTTATGACGAGCCATGTTTTTCTCAAAGCGCACTTTTAACGTGCTGAGTAACTCTTTGCTATCTTCTGCGGATAATTTCTTTTTGGGGTTCTTCATCTTGTTGCTATTTTAATTACTTCTTGTTAGTGAATGTAAGTATTCGGTGTAACTCTGTCATTTATTGAGTGTGACCAACCCCTTTGGCCATTAACCCTGCCAGTAGAGGAATTATAAAAAGCAGTAGCAATTCGAAGCGCAGCATCCAGAAAATTATTTTTGGTATAGAAACCATTTCTTCAGGATCTCCTTTTCTATTCTTGAGAAAGAAAATGGTTGGATAAATCGAAAGAATACCAACCATAGCAAATAGCGTAATTTTTGTGTGGAAGATCCAGTTCTTACTATAGAATTCAGTTGGTTTTCCTACACCACTAAACCACAGGGTAAGTCCTGCTCCCAATAAGGTTATAGCAGCCATACCATAAATGGCATCCACTCGCGCCAGACGCGCCACTGAAGAACGAGGTATTTCTTTTTGCAGTAATAAATGCTCTGCCACTAAGGTGGATACTATAACAAAAATGCTGGTGAAGTGCAGATAGCGCAAAATGATTTCCAGGGTCATAAGTATTTTTGCTAGCTAAAATACCGTATTGATAGGAGTGCAACAAGAAATTTTTATACAGGTAACACCTATTCGGTAAACAAATCCATACTAACCAGGAATTCGATCGTTCGAATAATTCAACTCGATCATGTGTGAGTCTTATTACTCATACTTCAAGGTCTCTGCTGGATTTGTGGCGGCTGTACGTAAAGTCTGCGTGGCAATCGCACCTAAGCCCAGCGAGACCAGTATCATAATACTGATTGCGACATCCCAGATACTTATCGACACGCGGTAGTATTGAAGCTGTGATAGTAGTTTATCAAAAAACAACCAGGTAACAGGAGTAGCAAAGATGACTGCCAGTGACATCAATTTTACATATTCCTTGGAGAGAAGATAGGTAATACTTGCAGCACTGGCGCCCATCACTTTGCGAATCCCCACTTCTTTTGTTTTGCCTTCTGTTGTGTATACCACCATACCCAATAAACCAAGGCAGGAAATGCTAATGGCTAATACTCCCAGAAAGCCAACTATCTTTAACAGGATTTTATAACTATCGTAAGAGTCAGCAATTTCTTTCTCAAAAAAGTTAGCCTCAAACTTTGTATCAGGACTTAGCTTATTCCAAATTTCTTCCATCCTTCCAAGTTTAGAGGCTATATCCGTGGAGGCAATATTAAGATTAGCATAATTAAATTGAGATGGATTGTAGCGGAAAAAGAAACTATATATTGGCTCACGCAGGTTCATAAAGTGAAAGTTTTTAACAACTCCGATTATTTGCAGGTCCAGGCTATCCACCGTATAGACTTTTCCAAGGGCATCAGAGGGTGTAAGAATGTTGTGCTTTGTTAAAAACTCTTCGTTGACAATGATGCCTCGCTCAAGCCTATTTTCTTCCTTCTTAAAGTTCTCTCCAGCGAGTAAGGTTAGCCCTAGATTTTCCAGGTAGTGCTCATTAACAAACAGTTGAAAAACTTGAAGGGAATCTTGTTGTCCCTGAGCTTTTACGTAGGTTTCGCTGGCGTTAATACCTAAAATGCCTGAGGAATAGGAGATAGTGTTGACTGAGGCTAAAGAGGAGAAATGCGCATCAAAATTCTGACTACTCACATCTTGCAGAGGAACATCTAGTAAGTTGGCCTGTTGAAAGCCAAAATCAAAGTTGAGTGTATAACGGTACTGCTTGCTAAATACGACCAGCCCAATAATAAAGGAGAAGGACAACACAAATTGAAGAACTGTTAATCCTTTGCGTACGTTAGAAACAGATACGGCTTTGCTGGAACCGGAATTTTTTAGTGCTTGAATAGGATTGAGCTTGGAGAAATACAAAGCAGGAACCATGCCTGCAATCAGTCCTGCCAATAAGGCAAACAGCAGAAATCCGGCTAGCATTTTAGGAGTAAGACTCAAATCAAGTTTGTTGGCAGCCACCAACATGGATTGAAACTCTGCCCGTATGAGAATAAAAATGAAACAGGCGAGTAGTAGTGAGATGAACGTGATGACTACCGTTTCGGTAATGAATTGCATAAAGATCTGCTGCTTCAAACTCCCCAGGGCTTTACGCAGACCAATTTCTTTCGATCGCTTTAAGGCCCTTGCAATAGAAATATTAGAATAGTTGAAACAAGCCGGCAGAAGTATGAGCAAGCACAACGTGCCGAAAATGACAAGGCTTACTGAATCCCACTGCACTCCTAAACCAGCACGTAATTCAGGTCCCATGGTAATATCCTCCAGGGCCTGTACTTGAAAACTGACTCTTACCTCATCGTTGGCTTTGTACATTTCTGTCTCGATACTGCTTAGCTGATTTAAAAGAGCAGACATGTCAGTGTTGGGCTTTGTTAGGAAGTATACGTACTCCGGATAAAAATTTGTCCAGGCATCCTGTTGACTGCGCGCTTGCGCAGGTGGAAGTGTGGAATAGGAACAAAGTACTTCAAAGTCCAGGTGTGTATTTTTAGGAACATCGGCCAGTACACCACTCACTATGCATTCTCCAATACCTTCAATCGTAATTGATTTGCCAACGATTATCTCATCGGTAAATAGTTTTTTGGCAGCGCTTGCTGTGAGTACTATCTGATTGGGTTTGTCCAGGAGTGTTTCCGGATTTCCTTCGATAAGTGGAAAGGAGAAAAGTGCGAAGAAGTCAGGGTCTGTATAGTATCCTCGCAACGGAATCTCTTTGTGAGCATGCGTAATGACAGCCTCAAAGGATGAGTTAATCTTAGCTACTCTCTCAATGGTGGCAGATTCTTCTTTTAATTTATCGCCTAGTGCCGCTGGTGCAATGGCAAAATGATGGGTAGTAGTTCCTTCGGTAATGGTAGAGGTGATGCGATAGAGGTGATCCTTATTTTCATGAAAGGATTCATAATTTGTGAGGTAGGAGACGACTGCAATAAAGAGAAGACTCACCGACATGCCAATGGCGAGACCAATAATATTTATAACGGCAAAGTACTTTTGCTTTATGAGATTGCGGAAAGCAACTTTAAAGTAGTTCTGTAGCATAGTAAGGTGGTTGAAGAGTGAAGTTTCTGAATGATGGACCTTGCGTTTACGTTTCCATAATGCGTACGAGGTGATGAGAGAGAGTACTTGTTTCCAATATGTTTTTCTTGCGTAGCGAACATTGACTTTTTTTACATTTCGATAAAAATTCTCCTCCAAGTCTCCTTGTAAATCTTCAACATTGGCATGGCCACTATACCAATCAAATAGTTTTGAAGCGAGTTTGGGAGGGTGTATAGGCTCCATATCAGAATGATAGTTTTACCTTGGAAATACTCCACAATTCATCCCGTAGTGTTTTGGTATTATTCAATGCAATTTTTCCTTCACGGGTAAGGTCATAGTAGCGTTTGCGTCTGCCGCCTCGTTCTTGTGTTGCCCCACCCGTCCAGGATTTCAACAATCCTTTTTCTTCCAATCGTGTGATGGTGGAGTGCAGTGCGCCAATACTCACTTCGCGACCGCTATACATTTCGATGGCCTCTTGAATGGCCACCCCGTAGGCTTCTTCACCCAGGCTGGCCACGGTGAGGAGCACAAGTTCTTCAAATTCTCCTAAATAGACTTTCATGCAGCATATGAATCATATGCCTTATACTGAAAAAGCGATTTATTTGTTTCTATTTTTCAGAACAAATAAAGATTTTTTTTAACTAACGAGTGATGGGTGATCAATTTTGAAAAGCAGAGTGTTCAGATTTGAACAGAATGGAGGCATTACACGTCACTTATCAACTAAAGCTAAATACCTGTGTAATTATAAGGTGTAATACTCCTCAGTCTTTCCTTTACTGCTTCTTTTACATTCAAGCCTTCAATAAAAGCAGCAATTGATTGAGCAGTTACTTTTTCATTCTTACGAGTCAACTCTTTTAAGGCTTCGTACGGATTCGGATATCCTTCTTTACGTAATACAGTTTGTATGGCTTCTGCCACAACAGCCCAGTTATCTTCCAGATCGGCATCAATGGCTGCTTTATTCAACTCCAATTTATCGATACCGCGTTGTAAAGATTTGATGGAAATATAGGTATGTGCAAGTGGTACTCCTATGTTACGCAATACAGTTGAGTCTGTTAAGTCGCGTTGCAGACGCGAAATGGGCAGCTTCGCAGCCAGGTGTTCAAAAATCGCATTCGCAAAACCTAAGTTTCCTTCTGCGTTTTCAAAGTCGATAGGATTTACTTTGTGAGGCATAGCGGAAGAACCAATTTCCCCAGCTTTTATTTTTTGCTTAAAATAATTCATGGCAACATATTGCCACACATCACGACTAAAATCAATGAGGATCGTGTTAATGCGCTTCAGGTTGTCAAACAAAGCCGCCATGTTATCATAGTGCTCAATCTGAGTCGTAGGATGACTGCGCACCAATCCTAGACGGTGGCCCACAAATTCATTCGCGAATTTCTTCCAGTCTATTTCCGGATAGGCAATATGGTGGGCATTGAAGTTACCAGTGGCACCTCCAAACTTAGCAGCATGCGGAATAGTTTTGAGTAATTCTAATTGTTTGTTGATTCGCACCACAAAAACACTGATTTCTTTACCCAATCGGGTTGGGGAGGCTGGCTGTCCGTGAGTACGGGCCAGCATGGATATGTTATCCCATTCCAAACTTTTCGCAGATAACTTCTCTACCAAACTTGTCATGGCAGGTAGAAACTCCTTCTCCATAAATTCCCGCAGTGATAAGGGAATTGCTGTGTTGTTGATATCCTGTGAAGTGAGTCCAAAATGTATAAATTCTTTATAATCGCTCCAACCAAACTCGTCAAACTTCTTTTTGATGAAATACTCCACGGCTTTTACATCGTGGTTGGTGGTTTTTTCTATTTCCTTAATGGCCAGTGCATCCGCTTCTGAAAAATTCTTGTGAATAATTCGCAATTTTTCGATTTCTCGGGCAGGGAAATCTTCCAGCTCAGGTACTATACCAGTCAGACTGATGAAGTATTCAATCTCCACCAATACACGGTAGCGGATCAAACCGTATTCTGAGAAGTAGGGGGCCAGGTTGCGAGTGTTGTTGAAATAACGCCCGTCAACCGGGGAGATAGCAGTTAGTGAATTGAGTTGCACGCGTAAAGCATTAAGAGACAAAAGTAACAAAAAATGAACAGTACCGGTCATTAAATAGTAAGACCGGTACCTGAAGGGCAAGCTCTTTTTTCTAGCTTTGCCGCGATGAAATTCTATTGGTTAGCCCTGTTGTTAGTCGGTTCAACGCTTGCCCTTGCGCAAACTAAAAATAAGCCAGGAATCGAGTTTCCTGTTCAGAAAGCAAAGGACCTTATTCAGGTAGATGGAGAGTTGAATGAAGAGAGCTGGAAGCTTGCGGAGCGCGGTAAGGATTTTTGGGTAACCAAACCCATTGATTCTATTGCCCCTTCCAATCCTACTTATTTTTATATCACCTTCGATGACGAATTTTTATACGTAGGCTTTGAATGCATGGATGATGGGGGAGAGCCGATTGTTCAGTCCCTGCGAAGAGATTTTGATTACGGTCCGAATGATAACGTAGGTATTTATATGAATACCTATAATGATTTCACAAATGGATTTTACTTTAACATAACTCCTTACGGTGTACAACGTGAAGGTACTGTGGCAAATGCCGGTACTTCGGATGGTGATTACTCCTCCTTCTGGGATAATAAGTGGTACTCAGCCGTCAAACGATATGAAGACAGGTGGGTGGCAGAACTCGCCATTCCCTTTAAGTCTATTCGGTATAATATTGGTGAGTGGAACTTCAATGTATTGCGTAACGATGTAGAACGAAACCAAATTTCTAGCTGGATTTCGGTGCCGGTTCAATACATGCCAGCCTCTTTTCAAAATTCGGGAAAAATGATTTGGCAGGAGCCGCTTCCAAAACCCGGTATGAATGTTTCAGTGATTCCCTATATAACTGCCGAAACCGATTCGGATCCTTCGGAAACTGACTATGGAGCCAATGCGGGTTTTGATGCCAAGATTGCCATTACACCTTCTCTGAACTTGGACCTTACGGTGAACCCGGATTTCTCTAATGTGGAAGTAGACCGACAAGTTATTAATCTCACGCGCTTTGAAGTAAACTTTCCGGAGCGAAGACAATTTTTTTTAGAGAATACAGACTTGTTCTCAACACCAGGCTTTGTAGAAACGCGGCCTTTCTTTTCGCGAAGAATTGGCATTGCTGAAGACACGGTTGGCAACCTGGCGAAGGTGCCTATTGTATATGGTGCCCGCCTCAGTGGAAAACTGGGAGAGGACTGGCGTGTGGGTGTAATGAATTTACAAACGCAAGAGGAAAAGAAATTGGGGCTGCCGGATCAAAATTATACTGTGGCCGTGGTGCAACGTCAGATCTTTGAACGCTCGAATGTTGATTTAGTGTTTATCAACAAGCAATCGCTTGGGCTGGAGAAGTATGATTCCAACGGCTACTATCATCCATCAGTGATTAGAAATAAATATAACGAAGTGGGCGATACACTAACTTCTCTCAATACCTATAACCGAGTAATCGGGGCGGACTTCAACCTCTTTACAAAGAGTAATCGGTGGAACAGCGATGTGTACTACTTTAAATCCTTCGATGATTTCAGCGACTCAGACAATTATGCGTATGGTGCTTTTGTAGGTTATTTTAGCCGTAACCTTTCGGTGTTTACAGGGCACGAAAACCTGGGTAAAAACTACAATGCAGAAGTGGGGTATGTGCCACAAATGGAAGTGTATCCAGGATATGCCAACGGATTTATTCGCGTGGAAAATCCACTCTATCCTAAATCAGAACGCATCGTAAACATAAGACCGAGCTACGGATACAATTTCACGATGACACCCGATGGCAACATCACAGATAAAAATTTCTCTGCTGATTTGGGTGTTAGCTTCTATAACACGGCTGGTTTTGGTGTATCGTACGCAAGAGTTTATCAGGTTCTGCCTTCTTCCTTCAATCCCATTTTTCCGGAAGGCGATTCTACTTACCTGGCAGGGCAGCAATACGAATGGAATGAAGTTTCCATGGGGTATAGTTCGGATGTTCGCAAGTTGTTTAACTGGGATGCAGGTGTTTCGTATGGTGGGTTTTACACTGGTGAGCGTCTGAATGCCAATGCTGCCTTGCGATACCGCATTCAACCCTTCGGAAGTGTTTCCATCTCAGCCGATTACAACGACATACGCCTTGGGCCGGTATATGGAAGTGCCACCTTTTTACTCTTGAGCCCACGCCTTGATTTTACCTTTACTGATAAGCTATTCCTGACTACTTTTGTACAGTACAATAGCCGTTTTGATAACATCAATCTAAACGCACGATTTCAGTGGCGCTTTAAACCAGCGTCTGATTTCTTTGTTGTATATACTGAGAATTATTTCCCAGAAGGCCTCGTTAGTAAAAACAGAGCCCTGGTATTAAAACTCACGTATTGGTTTAACCTTTAAATCTGTCAGACTGAGCCCGCCTGCACGTAGCCGTTTTGGCAACTGCAGGGCTGTCGAAGCCAGACAACTACAATTAGGAACGTATAAATACATACCATGGCATTTGGATTTTTTAAGAAATCGGAACCCAAGAAGGAAGAGCAACACAATGGTCCGCACTATTTCGATTTGCGTGTAAAAAACATTGTAAGCGAAACGAAAGACGCCATCTCCATTTGGTTTGAGCAACAGGCAGACAGAAAAATTTCTTATAAATCAGGGCAGTTTTTAACGCTTATTGTTCCTGTCAATGGCAAGGAAGTGCGCAGAGCGTATTCGCTTTGTTCTTCACCCTTCACCGATCAGGATTTAGGGGTGGCCGTAAAGCGCGTTGACAATGGATTGATGAGTAATTGGTTGCCCGATAATCTAAAAGCGGGCCAAACGGTGAAGGTGATGGAGCCGATGGGACAATTCACAACAGAGTTTGCGAGTGATAAAAAACGTCACATCATCATGTTTGCAGGAGGCTCGGGCATTACCCCCATGTTCTCCATTATCAAGAGTTTACTAACCCAGGAGCCGGACAGTATAGTTTCTCTTATTTATTGCAACCGCGATATCGACAGTATTATTTTTAAAGATGAGTTGAGTAAGTGGGAAACGAAATACGAAGGTCGCTTACATGTTATCCATGTGTTGGACAATGCCCCGATGAACTGGCAAGGCTATTCGGGATTGTTGAATCCGGAAATGCTGAAAAAATTGTTTGAACGTATACCAGATTGGGGTATTGACAAGACAACGTATTTGATGTGCGGTCCGGAAGGCATGATGAAGAATGTGGACACGCTCTTGGCGCAACACAATATTCCGGCCACCAGCATCTTCAAAGAAAGTTTTGTGCAGGGCATCATTGCGAAGGAAGCGAAAAAAGAAGATGTCAAGACTTCTACTGAAGCCAAGACACGCGAAGTAACTATTCGCTACGATGGTCAGGAGTTTAAAGTGACTGTAAAACCAAAAGATTCAATTTTAGCCAGTGCCCTTGATCAGGGCATTGATTTACCTTACTCTTGTCAGAGCGGTTTGTGCACGGCTTGCCGTGGTAAAGCGCTGAGCGGACAAGTAAAGCTGGACGAAGAGGAAGGCTTGTCTAAGTCGGAGCGTGATGAGGGTTATGTGCTTACTTGTGTTGGTCACCCCATGACAGATGATGTGGTGATTGAGATTGGCTAATCTTGACGCACTAATCGGTTAGTCTTCAATAAGATCCTTCACAAGCCTTAACTGGAATTTGAAATCTGGGGTTTTAAATTCTAGACTTTATGTTTTTCGTTACTCACTAAATTGGTCAACGTCCACTCTACCTTTTTTTCGAAAGAATGTTTGCGCACGGCACAATCTTTTTTCTCACACACCTTACAGGAAAAATCAAGGCAACCATCGGAGTGAACGAATAGTTCTAACGAATCTCCAAACTCATCGCGCACCAGCTTAGCCAACGCATCAATTTCTACATGTGCTTCGTGTACATTCAAATACCAAGGCACTGTAAGGTGACAATCCAGGTGCAGCGTGCTGCCGTATTTGATGATGCGTACATTGTGAAGGTCTATCCAGTTTTCTTTACGGTTGTTTTGAAGAATCACCACTAATTTC
>Ga0075163_10010483_pt1 | contig 12121 bp, 10 predicted proteins | sample JI1023141ADNA_FD_71478 | JGI IMG/M metagenome (GOLD analysis project Ga0075163, IMG submission 71478) | Wastewater effluent complex algal communities from Wisconsin, to seasonally profile nutrient transformation and Carbon sequestration -... | ecosystem: Engineered > WWTP > Effluent > Algae...
CGCATAGGTGATCAGCGGCCTTTGGAAAACGGGGATGAGCGGTTTGGGCAGTTGGTCAGTGAGTGGGCGGAGCCGCTCACCGAGTCCGGCGCCCAACACAAAAGCCTTGTTCACGCGGCGGATTTACGTTCTCATGTCAGGCGATGCAAACGGAAATGCCACGAGGCCGACCGATGCGACCCCGCTGACCCAAACAACGCTGACCATGACGGACACAGAGCGCAGAATCATCGCCGCCCAAGGCTACGTCGAGCTGGGCCTTTTCGCGGAAGCGCGGGAGGAACTGAGCGTGCTACCCGAGAGCCTGCATGAGCGCACGGATGTGACCGAGGTGACCGTACTCTGCCTCATGGGCGAGCACCGCTGGGAGGAAGCTCTCGCCTCTGCCCGACGGCTCTGCGTCACGGAGCCGGAGGAACCCGGCGGATTCATCCACGCAGCCTATTGCCTCCACGAAATGGGCCGCACTCGCGAGGCCGTCGATGTGCTGGTGCGCGGTCCCGCATCGCTGCAAGGAAAGGCGGTTTTCTTTTACAACATGGGCTGCTACCGCGCGCGTCTCGGTGAGGTGGAGGCTGCGGTGGAGATGCTGCAGAAGGCATTCAGCAAGGACGAAAGCCTGCGCCGTTCCGCGCGCCGCGATCCCGATCTTGACGCCCTCCGCCCGAGGCTGGAGATGATCTGATGGCGCACCTGCCACAGTCAGTCGAAGAGGCGGTCACGCAAAAGTTTGAAGAGAACTTCCGCGAGCGCGGCGAGCTGGGCGCGTCGCTCTCGATCTGGAAAGCCGGCGTCGAGGTGCTTTCGCTCTCTCACGGTTCCACGAACCGCGAGCGCACCAAACCGTGGACTTCGGAGACGATCGTGCCCGTGTGGTCGGCGACAAAAGGTCCAGCAGCCGTGGCGTGTTTGGTCGCGCTGCACGAAGCGGGATTGCCGCTCGACTGCGCGGTCTCCGAGATCTGGCCCGAGTTCGTCGCCGCAGGAAAAGAGCACATCACTTTCGCTCAAGTGCTCTCTCACCGCGCCGGACTCTGCGTGCTCGAAGAGCGCGCGCCGATGATGAACTACGACGCCGTCATCACCGCGCTCGAACGCCAAACGCCGCTCTGGCCTCCGGGCACATGGCAGGCTTATCATGCGAGGACGTTTGGATTTCTGCTCGATGAAATCGTGCGTCGCGTCACTGGCGCTGCATCCATCGGCGAGTACTTCCGCGAGATCATCGGCGGGCCGCTAGCGCTCGATTTCTGGATCGGCCTGCCACAAGATCGTTGGGACCGCGTCGCGACGATTTACCCCGGCAAAATCAGCATCAACGCGCGTGACCAGGCATTCCTCAAAGCCTTCAACACACCCGGCTCCGTCACGCAGCGCGCATTCGCATCGCCCGTCGGACTCGCTACCGTCAGTGATTTAAATAGACCCGAGGCATGGGCTGCTGGCTACGCATCCATGGGTGGCGTCGGCTCCGCCAGTGCGCTTGGCAATTTTTACTCGATGCTCGTCAGCGGCGGCCAATCACTCGTGCCAACGGAAGTGATCGACCAGCTCCGCACGCCACTCTCACAAGACAACGACGCCGTCCTCTGCCTCGACGCCGCCTTCAGCGTCGGCATGATGATGGACCCCGTTCACGCGATGACGGGCGAGAAGCTCCGCTCTCTTCTCGGTCCTTCGACCCAGGCCTTTGGCCATCCCGGAGCTGGTGGAAGCCTCGCCTTCGCCGATCCCGAAAACCGCATCGCCTTCGCCTATGTGATGAACCAGATGGAGATCGGCGTGCTGCCCAGCGAGAAAGCGCTGGGATTGGTGGAGGTGCTCTACTCGGCCTGAATTTCCTGTGACAAGAGCAGCGGCAATCGTATGCATCTCGCTTCGACCATGTGGACCCCCATCAAACCATTCACCGACATCAAGCTGGAGAAGACCAGCGACGGCATCGCCAAGATCACGATTAACCGGCCAGAGGTGCGGAATGCGTTTCGGCCGCTGACGGTGCAGGAGATGCTGCAGGCGTTCGACATTGCGCATGAAGATCCCGATGTCGGCGTGGTAATCCTCACGGGCGAGGGCCCGGATGCGTTCTGCTCCGGCGGCGATCAGAAGGTGCGCGGCCACGCGGGTTACATCGGTGGCGATGGAGTTCCGCGTCTCAACGTGCTCGATCTTCAGAAGAAAATCCGAAGCATTCCCAAGCCAGTCATCGCCATGGTCGCAGGTTACGCCATCGGTGGCGGGCATGTGCTGCATGTCGTGTGTGATCTCACCATCGCGGCGGAAAACGCGCGCTTTGGCCAGACGGGACCCAAGGTAGGGTCGTTCGATGGCGGCCTCGGCTCCAGCTATCTCGCGCGCATCGTGGGGCAGAAGAAAGCGCGGGAGATTTGGTACCTGTGCCGCCAATATGACGCGCAGCAGGCGCTCGACATGGGCCTTGTGAACACGGTCGTGCCACTCGCTCAACTCGAAGAAGAAACCGTGAAATGGTGCCGCGAAATCCTCGCGCACTCGCCGCTCGCGCTGCGCTGTTTGAAATCCGCGCTCAATGCCGACTGCGACGGCCAGATGGGCCTGCTCGATCTCGCCGGCAATGCCACCTTGCTCTACTACATGAGCGAGGAGGCGAAAGAGGGGAAGAACGCCTTCGTGGAAAAAAGGAAGCCGGATTTCTCGAAGTTTCCCCGTGTGCCCTGAGACTGCGAGCATGGGCAAGTGTGCGCTCCGCAAGGTGGGTGGACAACGTCGAGGCCATGCGCAGACATTGGGAAGCCGGACGCACACGGAGTCCAAGATACCGAATCGGCACCTCAAGCACCAAGCTCAAAGGGCTTGCGGCAGCCAGCCCGGGGTTCGCGGAGCAGAACCCCGGGAACAAACCCATGACCAACCCGCCTCCAGCGCGAACCCCAACGGGGTTCCGTCCATTCCCGCCCGCAGAGGACGAAACCTCGTTGCGGTTCGCCGCGTGAGCGGGAGAATCGCTTCGATGAGGCCCAGAGTAGTGCTCCGCGCTGCCCTGCCATTCGAAATCATTCTTCTTTCTGTCGGCGGGTCGCATCAATGAAATGGCTTTCCGCGATCCACATGACCCTTCCTGTCTCAATCATAACCATCCTTTGGTCACTTCCTCCTGCGTTAGGGCCCCCTGACCGAGGAGCCGCTGCAATGATGCGACCTTCGTCGCTAATCGCATCATCGTTCACTGGATCAAAAACCAACCAATCGGAGGCTCTGCCGGTATCTGGATCAATAAGCGGATACACTTCTCGAAACAACTTTGGGTCCGCTCCGATGCGGCGCAAATCCTCCATGCTCTTTGGCCATCTCCCATCGTTCTGGGCTCGAAAATTCCAGAACAACTGCGAATTGCTCTTTAGTTTCCCCGACTGGTGAATCCATGGATTACTCGGCGCAATCCTTCCGCATGAGATAAGCCCTACACAGTGAGCAATCGCAAGAGCGATGTTCCTTCGAGTCATCCAGAGAGTTAATGGTGGTTGTAAATGGGACCACCGTTTCGGACAGGCTCACTTTCCCAGAGCAACCGGTGCACCCGCAGACGAAGACAGCACCTTTTGCAGCGGCTTCGGATTGATGCCGAGGGCGACGATCACGACGGCTAGCGCAACGGCGATGCCTTTGGAGGCGGTGGAGACTTTGAGGGGCTCTTCGGTTGCGCCTTCGGTGGTGTAGATGGCGAGGATGACTTTGAAGTAGTAGTAGAAGCCGGCGGCGGCTCCGATGATGGCGCAGCCGATCACGCCCCAGTAGCCGTGATCGACGGCGGCGACGAAGACGAGCATCTTGCCGAGGAATCCGGCGGTGAGCGGCAGACCGGCGAGCGAGGCCATGGCGATTGTGAGCAGCAACGCGAGGAGCGGTGAGCGGCGGCCGAGGCCTTTGAGGTCGTCGAGGCTGTCGCCGATGCCGTGACGGCGGAGGACGCACAGCACGAAGAAGGCGAGCACGGTCATCGGCAGGTAGGTGGCGAGGTAGAAAGCGACTACGCCGCCGGAAGAGATGTCGAAACGGGCGGACGAGCGGCTGGCGAGCGCGAGCAGGAGGAAGCCGGCGTGCGAGATGCTGGAGTAGGCGAGCAGGCGCTTCACGCTCGTCTGGAAGATGGCAGGCAGGCTGCCGAGCAGGACGGTGATGGCGGCGCTGATGAGGAGGAGATTCGTGACCTCGCTGGCGACGCGCGAGCCATCGGTGAGCAGGGCGTCGATGACGCGCGTGAGGACGATGAAGCCGGAGGCCTTGGAGCCGACGGAGAGGAAGGTGGTGACGGGAGTGGACGCGCCTTGATACACATCGGGCACCCACATGTGGAAGGGAGCGGCGGCGACCTTGAAGCCGAGTCCGGCGAGGAGGAAGGCGATGCCGAAGAGCAGCACGCTCTTGTTGACGGCGGGATTCTTGACGGCGGCGGCGATGCCGTCGAAGGAGAGTGATCCGGTCGCGCCATAAACCCAGGCCGCGCCATAGACGAGCACGCCGGTGGCGGCGGCACCGAGGATGAGATATTTAACTCCGGCCTCCAGCGAGAGCGCGCTCTTCCGCGTGTAGGCGACGAGGACGTAAAAGGCGACTGTGACCAGTTCCAGCGCGACGAAGACGGTGACGAGGTCTTTGGCCGAGGCCATCCACATCATGCCGGTGCAAACGATGAGCGGCAGGCCGATGAGTTCACCGATTTTGCCATCGAGCGAGTAGTTCGAGAGCGTGCTCTCGGACTCGGCGATGAGCCAGAGCACGAGCGCGGTGATGACGAGGGCGAATCCTTTGTAGAAGAGCGAGAGCGTGTCGAGCGAGTAATACGGCGCGACGAAGGCTGGCAGCGATGACTCGGCGTGCGATGCGCCGCAAAGGAGCAAGAGCGCGACGACGGAACCCGCGATGCCCGTCCAGGCGAGTGTGCGATGAGACAATGCGGGGAGGAAGGCGGCGATCAGGATGATCGCGAGACCGAGCAGAGCGAGAAGAACTTCAATGGAGAAAACCGACATATCGCGTGTGACTGGGTTTCGTGTCGTCCTCCGTTAGAGACCCGCGACCTTTCCGGCGGTCCAGGCGGTTTTGATGAGATCGATCAGCAAGCCCGGGCAGCAGCCGACGATGAGCAGCACGGCGGCGAGCAGCACGAGCGGGATGCGCTGGCTGAACGCGGGGTCCTTCATGTACAAACCGGATGCCGCAGTGCCGAAGAAGATCTTGCGATAGGCGCGGAGCATATAGACCGCGGAGATGACGACGCCCCAGAGCGAGAGGATCGTGGTCCATTGCAGCGCGCCGAGTTTTTCTGGCGACCAAAGTTTGGCGTCGAAAGTGCCCATGAAGACCATGATTTCGCCCGCGAAGTTGGCGAGGCCGGGCAGTCCGATCGACGCAAAGGCGGCGAAGGCGAAGACCACGGTGAGAAACGGCGCGTGCGTGGCGAGTCCGCCGAGCTTGGAGAACTCGAGCGTGCCGAGCTGATTCCGCATCCGGCCGCAAAGCGCGAACGACAGCGCTATCGAGATGCCGTGCGCGAACATGAGGACCACCGCGCCCTTCAGCGCCAGCTCGGTGCCGGCGGCGATGCCGAGGAAGATGTAGCCCATGTGCATGACGCTGGAGTTGGCGAGCATGTCATCAAGGCGGTCCTGATGAATGGTGACGAGGCCCATCACGAGGATGTTGCCGAGCAGCATGACCAGCAGTGCGTTTTGCACCCACTGCGCTTGTGCGCCGAGCGGCAGTAGCGGCAGCGCGATGCGGAGCAGACCGTAGAGGCCGAATTTTTTCAACACACCAGCGTGCAGCATGGCGACGGACGTTGGCGCGGTGGCGTAAGCTGGCGCGGCCCAACTGTGCATCGGGAACAGGCTGACCAGCGTGCCGAAGCCGAGCAGAAGGACGAAGAAGATCCACTCCTGCGTGGCGGCGGGGATGGTGGCGGACTTGTGGGCGAGCGCGGTAAGGTCAAAGGTGAGCACGGGGCCTTCGCTCAGATTCAGCACCAGCGCGGCGAGTCCGGCGAGCAGGACGAGGCTGCCGATGCCGAGATAGACAGTGATCTTCCACGCCACGGCGCGGCGCGTCTCCTTGTCGCCGTGACCGTGCAGTGCGATCATGAGGAAGGTGGGGATCAGCGCCAGCTCGTGGAAGGCGTAGATGAAGAAGACGTCGGTGCTGAGGAAGGCCCCAAGCGCGCCCGCCGAGATGAGCAGCGAGGCGATGTGGAAGACGGAATCCTTCTCGGCGAAGATTTGCCAGACGGCGGCGAAGGTGACCAGCGTGGTGAGCAGCGCGAGGATGAGGCTCATGCCATCGATGCCGACGGCGAAGGAGATGGCCGGATTCTCCAGCACGACGCGCGAGCTGACATTCGCGAACTCGCCTGCGCCGAGCTTGCTGGCGTCAAAGCCGAGCGCGATGCCGCCGACGATGAGCAGATTGATCAACGCGGCGGTGATGGACGTGAGACGCGCAGGCGCACCGAGCCAGATGGCCAGGGCGGCGACGATGGGGAGGAAGATGACGATCTCGAGCGGGCTCATGTTAGTTCTCCATCAACCTCCAATTCTCGGCAGCACAAACACCGCGACGTAAATGGCCAGCACGATGCCGGCTCCGAGCAAAAAGGTGTAGCCCTGCATATGGCCGGACTGCAACGAACGGGCAGCCGAGCCGATGCGGCACGCGATGGCGGCGGGCAGGCGGGCGACAAGGCCATCGACGAATACGCGCTCGAGGCCGGTGACGATCCACGCGAGGCGGTCCTGCGCGTATTTGATGATCACGGCGTAGATCTCGTCAATGTAGAACTTGTTGGCGAAGAGCGGGATGTTGAGCGGGTCCTTGTCCTTGCCTTTGTAGAGCTTGAACGCGAGCGCGACACCGGCGACGAGGGCGGTGATCGAGATGCCGACGATCAGCCAGTGCGCATCGCTGTGATGCTCATGCGGCACCATGGCCTGGAGGCGGCCACGCACGAAGGGGATGGCCGAGATAAGCGACATGATGGAAAGCACGAGCAGCGGCGCGATCATCACAAGAGGAGGATCGGAGGCGTGGCTGGCGGAGTCGGTGCGCGGCTTGCCGAGGAAGGCGACGATGAACAGTCGCGTCATGTAGAACGCCGTCAGGAAGGCGGTGAACGCGCCAACGGCGAAGAGGATTTTGCAGTGCTCGTAGGCGGCACCGAGGATCGCTTCCTTGCTCCAGAAGCCGCTGGTGACAAACGGCACGCCGATCAGCGCTGCCGTGCCGATGGCAAAGGTGAGATAGGTCGCAGGCGTTTGTTTGCTCAGGCCGCCCATCTTCCAGATGTCCTGCTCGTGATGGCACGCATAGATGACCGCGCCGGAGCCGAGGAAGAGGAGAGCCTTGAAGAAGGCGTGGGTGTAAAGGTGGAACATGCCCGCCTCGCCTGCGCCGAGTCCGACGGCCATGACCATGTAGCCGAGCTGCGAGAGCGTGGAGTAGGCGAGGATGCGCTTGATGTCGTTCTGCTGCACAGCCATCAGCGCGGCGAAGATCGCGGTGAGCCCGCCGATACCCGCGATGACCTGCCCCGCCATTTCAGAAGCGCCGATCAGGAAGCTGACGCGCACGAGCATGTAAACACCAGCGGCCACCATCGTGGCGGCGTGGATGAGGGCGGAGACGGGCGTCGGGCCTTCCATCGCGTCCGGCAGCCAGACGTGCAGCGGCACCTGTGCGGATTTGCCGACGGCTCCCATGAAGATGCACAGCGCGGCGGCGGTGATGACCCACGAGTGGCTTTCCTTGAGATCGTGCAGCGGGCCGGTTTTGAAGCTGTCGGCTAGGTCGGCAAACTCGACGTTGCCGTGATTCAGGCCGAAGAGCAGCAGGATGCCGATCATGAAGCCGAAGTCGCCGATGCGGTTGGTGAGGAAGGCTTTCTTCGCGGCCTCACACGCGGAGGGTTTTTGAAACCAGTGGCCAATGAGGAGATAAGAGCTGAGGCCCACCAGCTCCCAGAAGATGAACATCATCACCAGGTTGTCGGCCAGCACGATGCCGGTCATCGAGAACATGAACATCGAGAGCGAGCCGAAATAGCGCGGGCGTGCCTCGTCGTCCTTCATGTAGCCGTACGAGTAGAGATGCACGAGGAAGCCGATGAAGGTGACAATGAAAAGCATGCCGCGGCTCTGGCCGTCGATCAGCGCATTGATGTCAAAGCTGAGCGAGTCGCTGATGTGGATGAACGACAGGATGTGCTGCGGCTCGCCGATGGGCGTGTCCTTGGCTCCGAGCATGATCATGCTCAAAATCGCGCAGATGGCTGAGGAGCCGATCGAGATCAGCGCGGCGGCACCTTTGAGCTGCCGATGGAGCAAGAGGATCGTGAACGCCGAGAAAAGCGGCAGAAGCAGGACGATGGAAGCGGGCGTGATGGAGTTCATTCGGTGTTCCGGCGGTCCAGGTCAGCCATGCATCTTCGTCACGGATTCCACATCGATGCTGTTCTTTGCGCGATAGACGGCAACGATGATGGCCAGACCGACGGCGACCTCTGCCGCAGCGACGGTGATGGTGAAAAACACAAGCGCCTGCGCCGTGTAGTCGGGCAATCCATCAACGAGATGGAAACGCGAAAAGGCCACCAGCGCGAGATTCGCGGCGCTGAGCATCATCTCCAGGCACATGTAAAGGACGAGGATGTTCCGGCGGATGACCACGCCCGCGAGTCCGAGTGAGAAGAGCGCGCCGCTGACGAAGAGGTAGTGATTCAGCGTGATCATTCGCGTCCTCCTTTGGGTGAACTTTCCTTCTTGCTCAGCACCACCACGCCCACGGTTCCGACGAGCAGCAGCAGGCCGACGATTTGCAGGTGGAAGGCATACTTGTGGTAAAGCTGCAGGCCCATGAGCTTCGTGTCGGGCAGCACGCCGTCCTTGAGATCATTGGCGATGGTGGGCAGCGCTTTGTCGCCCATGGCGGCGAGCGCCTGCTGCGGTCGGAGCGCGGCGTCAGCGGTTGATTTGCGGCCCGCCTCAAAGCCGGTGAGCACCGTGGCGACCTGGATCACAAGCACGCCCGCGAGGATGATCGCAGCAGCGACGGCGGCGTAGTTCGGCCGCAGCTTTTCAGCCGCCTTGATGTCGAGCAGCATGATGATGAAGAGGAAGAGCACCATCACCGCTCCGGCATAGACGAGCACCTGGATGGTGCCGATGAAGTAGGCATCGAGGCTCACAAACAGCGCCGCCAGTCCGACGAAACTCACCGCCAGCGACAGCGCGCTGGTCACCGGATTCCTCGACGCGATGACCATCACTCCGAAGAGGAGCGTGATCGCGGCGAAGATGTAGAAGAGCGGCGGGAACATGATCTACTTCAATTCATTCCATTTGTTCACCAAGCCGACGCGCTTCCCGCCGATCTCGTAGAGACGCTTTTTGTCGTGCAGCATCTCGGCGCGAGAGGTACCGGTAATGGCGTAATCTTTGCGGAGATAAATGGCCTGCTCGGGGCAGACTTCCTCGCACATGCCGCAGTAGATGCAGCGGATCATGTCGATCTCGAACACCTTCGGCCGCTTCTCGACCTTCGCCCACGGATCATCGCTCGGGATCTCGCTGGGGATGATCTTGATGGCTTTCGGCGGGCAGATGAATTCGCAAAGCTGGCAGCTCACGCAGCGCTCGCGGTCGTGTTCGTCCGTCACCAGCGCGGGAGCGCCACGGTAGTAATCGGGCAAATTCAGATCCCACTTCTGCTCGGGATACTCCATCGTCGTCTTTTCCTTCCGGCCGATGAGAAGGAACAAATTCTTGATCGCGTGGCCGAGCGTGAGCTTCATGCCCTTGATGAAGGGCGAAATGAACCACTTCTCGTGCCAGGCTAGCTTGGGGCGTTGAACGGTGATGGTAGCCATGGTTTGCGCGTTACTTCAATGGGCACCAAATGAGGATCACGGCCGTGAGGATCACGTTCACGAGCGCGAGTTCGAAGAAAACTTTCCAGCCGAGAGCCATGAGCTGGTCGAAACGGAAACGCGGGAGCGTCCAGCGCACCCAGATGAAGAAGAGGATGCAGCCAAAGACCTTGGCGAAGAACGTGGCGATGTGCAGGAGGCCCGTGTAGAGCGGCGTGTGGCCGGGAACGAAGTGGAATTGCAGGCCGGTGAGCTGCGAGAGCAGCGGCCCGAACGGAATACTCCAGCCGCCGAAGAAGAGCGTGACGGCAAGACCCGAGCCGATGATCATCGCGGCGTATTCGCCGAGGAAGAAGAGTGCGAACTTCATCGAGCTGTACTCGGTGTGGTAACCGGCAACGAGTTCCGTTTCGCACTCCGCGAGGTCGAATGGGGTGCGGTTCGTCTCGGCGAACATCGAGATGGTGAAAACGACAAACGAGATGCCGAGCGGGATCAGCAACACCCAGCGCGAGAGCGAGAGGCCCTCACCCCAAAACGGCAGCAGCAGCCAGCCGTTGGCGTCTTGGTAGGCGGACATCTTCGAGAGATTCAGCTCGCCGAAGATCATGAGCACAGGGATGATCGAGAGGCCGAGCGAGATCTCATACGAGATCATTTGCGACGACGAACGCACGCCGCCGAGGAAGGGATATTTGGAGTTCGACGACCAGCCGGCGAGCACGATGCCGTAAACGCCGAGCGACGAAATCGCGAACATGTAGAGCGGGCCGACATTCAGATCTGCGATCACCGATTTGATCGGCTGCGCGATGCCGAACCAGCTCAGGTCCAGCTCGCTGCCGAAGGGCATCACGGCGCAGGTAAGCAGCGCGGGCACCATCGTGAGGCAGGGAGCCAGCCAGTAGTAGAACTTGTTCACGTGGCCCGGCGTGAAGTCTTCCTTCAGGATGAACTTCAGGCCGTCCGCCATCGGCTGGAGCAGACCGCCGATGCCGAGGATTTGGATGTCTTTTTTGAAACCGAACAGCGTCAGAGGGATGCCAACACGATTTGGCCCGACGCGATCCTGAATGATGGCGCTGAAGCGGCGCTCGGCATACACCGAGTAGGCCACCATGGGCAGGATCACCAGGAAGGTGAGGAAGATGATCTTCGCCGCCGAAGCGATGAGGAACGCGATGTTGAAGCTGGCGAAGAAGTCTGCCATGGCCTATCCGACGATCATTCCTTTCGCTTTCCGCTCCTTCTCGCGTTCGAGCAGCGGGATTTTTTCGTTCGTCTCCATGACCTGCGCGCCGAGGTCGCCGATGCGGCTGAGCGTGAGTCCTTCAAAAATGGAAATCTCGGACGCCATCAGCTTGAACACGTCTTCGACGGCGTGGAGGCCGTTCGAGCCGCCATAGGCGACGATGAGATCGCGAATAATCTCCCAAGTGTCGTGCGCGTTGCCGGGGCTGTTGATGGCGCGGTTCAGGCGCTGGAGGCGGCCCGTGACATTGATCATGCTGCCGCGCTTCTCAGCATAGGACGAGCCCGGCAGAACGACATGCGACAGATCGGCGGATGCGTTTGCGAGAATGTGCGAGCTGACGAGGCAGGAGAGCTTTTGCAGATCGGCCTTCTCGAAGCCGGCCTTGAGCAAATTCTCGCCGAGCGCGAGCACGGCCTTGATCGAGCCGCTGCGAACGCCGTCGATGATGCTCTGCAACTTAGCGCCCGGCTCGATCCCGAGGATCTTGCGGACGCCGTTCGAGTTCGGATTAAGATCGTCAGCGCGGAGATACTCGTCCGCACCGCCAGTGCGAGGCACGACATCGATCTGCGTCACGCCCAGCGTCTTCGCCAGCGAGCGGACCATGAACAACTCTTCGTTCGTCATGCGACCGGAGGCGACGATGGCGATCTCGTCGGCCTTCACAGACTTCAGTCCGGCAGCAGCGGCAGCGAGCGCTTTTTTCCAGGTGGTCGCCTCGTGCTTGGTGCCCGCTTTGACCATCGGATCGGTTAGGCGGTACTCGCTGTTCACGAAATGGAAATCGTTGCGGCCCTGGTCGCACATCCACGACGAATTTACGTCGTTGTTGTCGCGCGGCGTCTGGCGATAGACAGTGTTTTCACGGCTGCCGATCTCCGTGTTGCAGCCGCGGCCGCACTTCGTGCAGATCGACTTCGTCTCGTTCAGGAACCAGACGCGCATCTGGAAGCGGAAGTCATTCGAGGTCAGCG
>Ga0075163_10010485_pt1 | contig 12120 bp, 11 predicted proteins | sample JI1023141ADNA_FD_71478 | JGI IMG/M metagenome (GOLD analysis project Ga0075163, IMG submission 71478) | Wastewater effluent complex algal communities from Wisconsin, to seasonally profile nutrient transformation and Carbon sequestration -... | ecosystem: Engineered > WWTP > Effluent > Algae...
CCGACCTGCACCACCGCCGACCCCTGGAGCGCATCATGACCACACCCAACCCCGAGATCCCCCGCTGCACCGCCAAGACCTCGGCGGGCAATCCGTGCAAGCAGCGACCCATCCGCGGCGGGACCGTCTGTGCCACCCATGGCGGGTCGGCACCGCAGGTCCGTCGCAAGGCCGAGGAGCGCCTGGCCGCCATGGACTTCGCCCGCCAGGTCCAGACGTGGGGTGGTCGGATCGACGTCACCCCACCGGAGGCGCTGCTGGAGCTGGTGCAGGCCAAGGCCGCTGAGGTGGCCTATTGGAATCATCGGGTGGATCTGCTTGACGAGTCTGACCGGGCCGGGCTGCTGGTCGCCAAGACCGAGTTCGGGGAGGGTCCCCAGGGGCCCGTCGACACGGTGACCCGCCAGCCGGGCCCGCACGCCTTCCTCGTGCTGCTGCACAAGGCTCAGGACCAGCTCGCCACCTACTCGGCGGCCGCGATCCGCGCCGGCGTCGATAAGGCTCTCGTGGAGATTGCGACCGTGCAGGCATCCGCGGTGCTCGACCTGGCCCGCCGGATGGGCGAGGAGGCTCGGCGCGACCTGTCACGGCCGCTCGATGAGATCCTGCTCGACCTGATCGGAGGCCACCGATGACCGACCGCACCTGCCCCGCCTGCCACCAGCGCTCCATCGACGGGCACCTGTGCCACCAATGCACCAAGCGCACCATCCGTGACCTCCGAGAGCTGCCATGGCTCTACCTCGAAACGATGCGGGCCGTCGTCGGCCTAGTGCGACTGGGGAGCCCCGTAGGGGGCCGTGGATCCACGATCCCGCTTCCGGTGAACCTCCGGGCCTCCCACGCCGCCGACGCCGTCCGTGCCGGGCTCGTCGCTTGGGCGCGCATCACACACGGTGCCCCCTGGCCCGGGGACTCGATCACCGCCATGACCAGACACCTGACCGACCGGATGAAGGACCTGAGACGCCGCGAGGACGCTGCCGAGCTGGTCGCCGACGTCTCCCGGTGGACGTCCAGCCTGCTCGCCGTCATCAACCGGCCCGACTGCCGCCGCATCCCTGTCGGACCCTGCCCCCTGGAGCACGATGGCGCCCCCTGCGAGGGCCGAGTGTGGGCTGTGCTGCCCGCGGATCCAGACCTGTCCCCGCATGCCGCCTGTGACGTGTGCTGCGACCCGGACGCCGACACGATCATCGGCTGGTGGGAGCCCGCCGACGGGTCCGGGCATCCGTCGTGGGCGACGCTGGGGCGGCAGATGCTCAAGCGGGCCGAGGAGGTCGAGCGGCAGCGTGCGCTGGCCGAGAGCGTCGGAAGGAGGACGGCATGAGCTACGCGCAGATGCTCGCCGACGCCTACCGCGCCCGGGAAGACTGGGAAGGCGCGATGGTACGACTCGCCGCCCAGTACGGGGCCGACACCCCGGCCGCGATCGCCAGGCTGCGCGAGCTCACCACGACGACGCCCATGGGCCTCCGCCAAGCACTCGCGCACGTCGTCGCCGACCCGCCGCGTGTCCGCCCGGAGCCCGGCTTGCATGTGACGCGTGAGCAGGTCGAACGCGCACTCAGGGCGGGGAGGACTCGCGCGTGACCGAAACAACCACCTGGATCCCTGTCGCGGATGCCGCCCACATCGTGAAGGTCCCCGCCAAGACGGCCTACCGGTGGGCGCTCCGTGACGACGTCCGCCGGATCGTGCACCGCGGCCGGGTCCTGGTCGTCCTCGAAGATGTCGCCGCCGTGAGACACGCACTGCGGGGTACTTGACAGGTCGAGTGAGAATCGACATCATCAGAATGTCTGAAATGTGTAGTTCCGTTCAGCAACCTCGCACGCTCAACCGAAGGCCCGACGCTCACAAGGCGGACGGGCCTTCGTCTTTCCCGGCGTGATCCGCCGCCCCGATCCCCCTGCCGTCGCCGGACCCGCGTCAGCACTCACCACGACGCCGAGCGTCACCCACCCAAAGCCTCCGGCTCACAGGCGGGACACGAGACAGGCGGGGACACCGCGGCGGCAGGGAGGCCCCATGTCCCAGCCCGTGTAAAGCGCGTAGCCGGGTTTAGAATCGAATGCATGCGGTCAGAAGGGCTAGGCGAAATGACGATCGCGCTGCCCGAGCGGCTGCGGAGGGCCATCTGTGACCAACTGAACGGCGGCCGGCGGTGGGCTTCACCGCTTGACCTAGCCGTCGCCCTAGACCAGCGGATCAAGCGCACCCCGGCCCTGGAGCTCATCAACGCCGAACTCGTCAAGGCCTTCGACACGCCCGACGCGCGCCTCGCGATCTCGATCCCTCCCCAAGAAGGGAAAGGGCTGGCGCTCGACACGCCCATCGCCACCCCAACCGGATGGACCCTCAACGGCGACCTGCAAGCCGGCGACACCATCTTCGGTGGTGACGGACGTCCGTGCACTGTCACCATGGCGCACCCGCCACGCCTCCTGGACTGCTACAAGTTCACCTTCCAGTCCGGTGCCACCCTCGTCGCGGACGGCGACCACCGGTGGCTTGTGCAGGACCGCTACACCAAGACGCCCAACGGACGTAAATGGATCGTCACCGACACGCGTACCATCGCGAAGAATCCGCGCCGCTACGGTGTGCCGACCACGCCGGCACTGACCCTGCCCAACGCGCGGCTCCCCATCGACCCGTACGTATTCGGCGCGTGGCTCGGAGACGGGCACAGCCTGTCCTGCCGGATCACCACGGGCACCCAGGATGAGCAGATCCTCGACCACATTCGCGCGGCCGAGTTCCGTGTGACCCGCGTGGGCTCGTCGATCACGTGGAAGTTGGAAGACCCGGCACCGCAGACGGAACGCCGCTCCCCGTTGCGGGCGAAGCTCCAGGACCTCGGCGTGTGGGGCAACAAGCACATCCCGACCACCTACCTGCGCGGGTCGGTGGAACAACGCCTCGCCCTGATGCAGGGCCTCATGGATACCGACGGGAGCGCGTACGCCAACGAGTCTGGGGATGCGCGCTGCGAGTTCACCACGGTCAACGAACAACTCGCCGCGGACGTGCTTACGCTGGCGCGGAGCCTCGGAATCCACGCTGCCAACCACGAGTCCCGCGCGACCCTGTACGGCCGCGACATCAGCGCCCGCTGGCGGATCCGGTTCACCACCGACCTGCCCGTGTTCCGGCTCGAACGGAAGCTCGCACGAATCCAGGCGGACTCTCGGAAGCCTCGCCGCCAGAACGGCATCATGTCGGTGGAGCAGGTTCCCCCCGTGTGGACGCGCTGCTTGACCGTGGACAGTCCCGACCGGACGTACTTGGCTGGCCGCGACCTGATCCCAACACACAACACCACACTGGCCGTCCTGCACTTCATCGTGTGGGCGCTGTCGCAGTCCCCGGACATGCCGGTCGTCCTGGGTACCTACAATCAAAGCCTCGCCAACCGTGGCGGTCGCCTGATCCGCAATACGATCGAGGCGCACCCTGAGGTGGGCGTCCGGATTGCCCCCGACAACGGAGCCCGTCACGAGTGGTCAATCGCCGGCCATGACGGTGGCCTGGTGGCCGCTGGTCGAGGCGTCGGAATCTCGGGCCGGCCAGCCGGACTGATCGTGGTGGATGACCCCTTCAAGGAGGGTGAAGCCCAGTCTGAGACCATCCGTGATGACGCTTGGGATTGGTGGGCTGAGGGCCTGTCGGCACGGCTCTCTCCCGGTGCGTCCGTGGTGGTCATCCACTGTATAGTGGCATCCATGCGGGTACTGATGGGAGACGGCGGGTGGAAGCGCATCGACGAGATCCGGCCCGGAGACCGGGTGGTGGCGCTCGACGGATCGGGAGTCAAGCTTGCGACCGCCAGCGTCGTGGCGCAGAAGATGTCCGGGGTTGACCCGACCATCACAGTCAAGACCGACCGGCTCTCACTCACCACGAACGGACGCCACCCCTACGCGGTCCTGCGTCGCACCGCCCGCCGCCCGCGAGCGCAAGACATCGAATGGGTGCGAGCCGACGAACTGAAGGTAGGAGACCTCGTCGTCACGGCGAAGTCCCTGCCGAGCGACTTCGTCGCTGACGACACGCTGCCCGACGGGACCAGCGTCGATGAATCCCGCGCGTGGCTGCTGGGCTACATGCTTGGCGATGGCTGGGTCACGCGGCACGTGCGCCGCAATCAGGCCGGGAACCCCGCCAGTTACGCTGTGTGCATTGCGCGTTCCAAGAGCCCCAAGGAGCACAAGCGCGACCTCGACGAGCGCGTCATTGCGGCCCTGGGGGACTGGTGCCCGAACAGGATCTACAGCACCAATTACGGCTACTTCCGCGCCGACTGGAACGCTGGTGGCCGCCTATTGCTGGATCTCGGGTATGGCGCCGGCGCCCACGGCAAGCGTGTCCCCGCGTGTGTTTGGCGATGGTCTCCCGAGCTTCGTCGCGCTTTCATCAAGGGGTACGCCGAGGCCGATGGATCGCTTCAGCGCGTGAACGCCTCGCGCAACGCGGGCGCCGAGACGTGGCGCGTCGGGTCTGTGAGCTATGACCTGTTGGATGACGTCCGCATGCTCGCCCTCACGTGTGGCATCCGTCCGACCACCGTCTACCGCGGGAAGCCAACCACCTACCAGCCCCCCAACAGCCCGAAGCCGATTACCTCGGCCATCCACACGCTCGGGCTGGCGTTCCTCGAAGACGCGGAAGAGGGGCAGTCGCTCCTCAGCGAGTACCGACACCCGAATCCTGCCGAGCTTCGGTACGAGAAGGTGCGCAGCATCCACCACGGAGACGCCCAGCCCGTCTACGACATCACGGTCGAAGGTGTTGGGAACTTCGTCGCAGAGGGCTACGTGGTACACAACACCCGCTGGCACACCGACGACATGATCGGCCGCCTACTGGAGCGCGACGCGCACGCAGGCTGGACCTACCTGAACATCCCTGCCCAATGCGAGAATCCGGCCACCGACCCGCTCGGACGCACGCAGGTCGGTGAGTTCATGATCTCGGCGCGCGGACGATCGCAGCGCCAGTGGGAGCAGCGGAAGCTGACTGCCGGGTCGCGCGTCTGGAACGCCCTCTACCAGGGCCGCCCCTCCCCCGCCGAGGGCGGACTGATCCAGCGGCACTGGTGGCGACGCTATGCCCACCCACTGTGGACGACCCGCGACGACGGCAGCCTGTGGGCGCCCACCATGGACGAGGTCATCATCTCCGCCGACCTCGCCTTCAAAGGCACGACCACCTCCGACTTTGTCGCGATCGGCACATGGGGACGCCGCGGCACCGACGCCTACCTGCTCGACCTCGTGCACGAGCGACTCACCTTCGTGGAGACCCTGCAGCGCTTCGAGGCGCTGTGTCGCCGCTGGCCGCAGGCGACCCTCAAGCTCGTCGAGGACAAGGCCAATGGCCCCGCCCTGATCGCCATGCTGTCCAAGCGCATCCCCGGCATCGTGCCCGTCAACCCGCAGGCCGGGAAGGTGCAGCGCGCCGAGGCGTGGGCTCCACTCGCCGAATCCGGGCACGTGTGGATTCCCGAGCAGGACATTGCCCGCTTCGACGTCGACGGCTTCGTCGAGGAGATGGCCGCTTTCCCGAACGGCTCCCACGACGACCAGGTCGACCAGACGTCGCAGGCCCTGGACCGGATGCTGCTGCGGCCCCTGCTGGCCGGACAGACCTACACCGACGACCTCGATGACCTGGGCGACTGGCGCATCGGCTACTGACGAGTGACGAGAGGGGGACGCGGGTGAGCGACCAGGCCGACATCAGCCCCGAGCAGTACGCGGGCCTCCTCGACACCATCCAGATCCTCCGCGAGTCCTTCGCCGACGTGCAGCGTGTCCTCGACCGTGACCAGGCCGGATGGGCCGCCCTCGGCTCACTGACGGACGATCTCGACGGCTTCGATCACGCCTTCCGCAAGCGCCACGCTGCCCGCATCGCGGTCGCCATCGCAGCCAACCCGCTGATCAAGCGGGGCGTCAATCTGCGCGCGTCCTACATTTGGGGCGAGGGCATCTCGATCAGCGTCGAGGACACCCCCGACCAGGGCCAGGACGTCAACGCCGTCGTGCAGGCCTTTGTGGATGACCCCTCCAATGCGGCGACCTTCACTGACACCGAGGCCCACATCGAGTGGGATCGGCTCTGCGCCTCGGTCGGCGAGGTCTGGCTGTGCCTGCCCACCGACGACATCACTGGCCGTGTGCGGGTCCGCTGGCTACCCGCCTACCAGATCACCGAGATCGTGTCCGACCCCGAGGACGAGGCCAGCGAGTGGCTTTATCTGCGGGAGTGGACGCCGGCTGGCAAGACGACCACGGAGCGCGCCTACTACCCGGCGCTCGGCTACCGCCCGCAGGTCCGCGACCGCTTCCACGCCAAGGGCCAGGACCTGATCCCGATCCGCTGGGGCGCCCCCGTGCGGCCCGTCAGAGTCAACAAGATCAAGGGACGCGGCGTCGGGGACGCCTTCGCCGCGGTGCCGTGGGCGGACGCCTATAAGCGCTACCTCGAGGACTGGGCCAAGTACATGGCCAGCCTCGCCAAGATCGTCTACACGGTCACGACGCGCGGAGACAAGGTCAATCAGGCCGCCGCGCACATGGTCGCGCTCGCTCAGCAGCCCGCCGGCGGCGGGCTCGCGATCGACCCGAATACCAAGCTGGAAGCCGTCTCCAAGTCTGGGGCGACCATCGATGCCGACTCCGGACGCCCGCTCGCTGCCATGGTGGCAGCAGCCCTCGACCTGCCCGTCACGACCCTGCTGGGAGACCCGGGGGTCACGGGGGCGCGCGCCACGGCCGAGACCGTCTCTGCTGACTCGTGGGCGGTCTTCGACGTGCGCCGCGACCTGTGGCGCACCGTCATCCGCGACATTATCGGCTGGGTCATTGACGCTGCCGTCATCGCCCCGGCCGGACCCCTGCGGGGGACGATCGTCCGCGACGGGGACAGGCTCACCGCCCAGCTTCCCGATGGTGACGGGCGCACCGTCAAGGTCGACTTCCCTGAGCGCGACGACGACACCCTGCTCGACCGGGTCAAGGCGGTGCAGATCGTCGATCAGTCCGAAAAGCTACCGCCCCTCACGGCTCTGCGGCTCTACCTGCAGGCGCTCGGCGTCAAGGACTCCGACGAGATCCTCGACATGGTGACCGACGAGTCGGGCAACTTCGTGCCACTGGACGTGCTGGACGGCCAGGTGCGCCAGCAGATGCAGGACCGAGGGCTGCCGGCGTGAGCGTCAATGCGAAGACGGTCCGCCGTCTCAATGCGGTCCGGATCGCGCTGAACTCGCGCGTGGATGCCACGACCCGGGCGCTCGCCCAGGGATGGGGTCGCGCCTTCGAGGAGATCTCCGACGAGTGGTCGGCTGCGATCGACGAGCTGCTCCGTATCGGGGATGGCGAGTGGCCATCCCGAGCGCAGATCGCTCGTGCCGGACGCGCCTCCCGTGCCATGCGGGCCACGATCGCCCGACTGGAGGCACTGTCACAGGCCGCCGGCGTCACGGTCAGCGGCGAGCTCGCCGACCTCGTCCGCATGGCTGACGACTGGGAGAAGGCGCTCGTCGGGTCGCAACTGCCGTCCGTGATCGACTGGGCGCGCGTCGACCCGGCCGCCGTGGACGCGATCATCAAGCGCACCACGGGCCGCGTCGAGTCGAGGCTGCGTCCTCTGCCTGCCGAGCAGGCGGCCGTGATGAAGCAAACCCTGATCCGCGGCGTCCTGGTCGGCGACAATCCGAAGGCCGCGGCGTCGGAGATGCTCAAGCGCCTCGGGGGCAACTTCGATGGGGGCCGCCGCCGCGCCGAGGTGATCACGCGTACCGAGATGATATCGGCTCACCGCGAGGCCGCATTGGCATCGAGAGGGGCCAACGCCGACGTCCTCAAGGGCTGGATGTGGACCGCCACCAAGTCGGACCGCACGTGTCCCGCGTGCCTTGCGATGGACGGCCGGGAGTTCGCTGTCGATGCGTCCGGACCTGACGGGCATCCGTGCTGCCGATGCACTGCTGTGCCGATCACGAAGAGCTACCGCGACCTCGGCCTCGACGTCGACGAGCCCCCCAGTGAGTACCAGAGCGGCCGTGACTGGTTCGCCGAACAGCCCCGCTCGACGCAGATCCGGATTATGGGCGCCGAGAGGCTCCGTCGCCTGGATGTCGGCGATCTCGGGTGGGACGACCTGCCCATCCGCCTAGAGAATCCCGATTGGCGGCCGTCCTACGTGGTCCGCCCGCTGGCGGCGTAGCCGCCCACGCGTCACATCGCAGGCAGACCCACTCCTCCATCGTCCCGTCGCTGGACAGAGTCAGCGCACGCAACTGCCAGTCGTGCTCGCACTCCACCCTTCGCACGCTACCCGAAAGGGGCACCCATGCCGAAGCTGCTCGACCCTGCCCGCGCACTGGTGAGGCTGGACGAGTCCCGGCCCTCCGGTGGCGTCACCGTCATCACTGAGGCCGACAAGCCCAGCCGCTTCCTCGTCAAGATCATCGACGAGGGTGAGGGGTCCTCGGGCTACTACCCGGCCGACGCCCTCATGCTCGCCGAGGCGGACCGGGTTTTTGCCGCTGGCACCCACATGTACCTCGACCATGCGGCGGCGCTGAGGCGTGGCCCTGGCGGGGAGCGCTCCGTGCGTGACCTGGCGGCCGTGCTCATCGAGGACGCCCACTACGACGCGGCGCTGCGCGCGCTCGTCGCTGAGGCGAGGATCTTCGGCGACCACGCCGAGGCGTTGGCTGAGATGGCCCCGCACATCGGGGTGTCGATCTCGGCGTCGGCGATCATGGGGCCGCCGATGGAGGGCCAGCGCAAGGCCACCGTGCGACGCCTGGTCATGGCCGAGTCGGTCGACTTCGTCACCCACGCGGGCCGCGGCGGGGCGATCCTGGCCGTCCTCGAATCGGGGCGGGCGGACATCGCCGAGACCACCGCCAGCGACCTCGGGGACCAGATCGGCCGTGCCGTCCGGGCCGCCTACCACGATCCGGCCAGTGATCAGTTCGCCGGCCTGCGCGACTTCGACCCGGACGCCGGGCTCGCGTACTTCTACCGTGGCGACGCCGTCTGGCGGCAGCCCTACGAGGCAGCGGCCGACGGCCTGTCCGTCACCCTGACCGGCGCACCCGAAGAGGTGCGCGTCGTCATCACCTACGTCCCCGTCCAATCCGGCGGGGTCACCGCACCCACACAGGAGGCACCCATGAGCGACGAGCTCAAGGACAAGGTGGCCACGCTGGAGCAGCAGCTCAGCGAAGCCACCAAGCGCGCCGACGAGGCCGAGGCCAAGCTGGCCGAGGCTGATCTGCGCGACAAGGTCACCGAGGCCAAGCGCCAGGTGTCCGCCAAGGTCGCAGCGAAGACCGAGGGGATGCCCGCCACCATGGCGACCCGCATCGCCGAGGCGGTCGACGCCCAGATCACCACCCCCGACGTCCCCGCGGACATCGAGACCCGCATCGACGCCGCGATCGAGGCCGAGAAGGCATACGCCCGCTCACTGAGCGTCACCGAATCCAAGCTGGTCGGCTTCGGCGCCAGCGAGGCCGCATCTAGCACCGCCAAGCCCACCCGGTCCCCGTGGGGCCGCGAGATCAAGGAGTGACCCATGGCTACCAACGAGAAGTTCCGGGACGCCGACCACCTGTCCCTGCCCGTCCTCGCCGGCAAGAAGGCCGGTGACCCCGTCCGCGTGGGCGGCCTGAACGGCGTCTGCCAGACCGACCGGGCCGCGACGTCCGTCGCGGTGCTGAATGCTGACGGCACCCCGAACACCGCCTACAACTACGGCGGCGGCAACCCCGACGGCTTCGCCACCGTCTGGCTCAAGGGGGCGCATGAGTTCACGGTCGCCTTCGCGGTCGCGAACGTCGGCGACCCTGTCTACATCCTCGCCGACGGCTCCGCGCTGACCGACACGGCGTCGGGCAACAACCTGTTCGGCCACGCCCTCACCACCAAGACCGCCGCCAGCGGTCCCCTGACCGTTCGCGTCGCGAACTGAACCGGAGGAACACCATGACCACCGAAATTCTGACCGGGGAGGCCGCGGCCTCCGCTGGTGGCGAGGCCGAGTTCTCCGGCTTCGCCAACCCGCGCAACTACCGGGTGTCCGAGTCGGCGCGAGATCGGGCGTGCAGCCTGCTCACCGACGCCTTCAGCGGAAAGTTCGGCGCCGGCGTCCGCCTCGCCGAGGCCTTCACCACCTCCGACTTCAAGCTGGCAGCCTTCGCCCAGCTCGACGTCGAGATGCGGGCCAAGTACACGGAACTGCCGTCGCAGTGGAAGTCCTACACGGACACCACCCTGACCAACGACTTCCGCCCCAAGCGCCTCGTGCGTCGCGGCTCGGCGGTCCGCGGCATGCCGCTGGTGCCCGAGCTCACCGAGTACCCGGCCGACGACAACCGCTTCTCCGATGCCTACGCGATCCAGGTCGCCAAGCACGGCAAGCGCAAGGCGCTGTCGTGGGAGGCCTTCGTCAACAACGAGGCGATCGACGAGCTCGAGGACATGCCCGCCGCGCTGGCTGCCGACGCAGCCGATACCGAGGCGATCGCGGCCGCGTCGAACCTGCTGCTGCTGGATCAGAAGACGCTGTTGGCGACGGACGTCAACACGAACTTCTTCAAGGCCGGCAACGGCAACGCCCCGGCGAACCTGCCGCTGACGCGCGACAACCTCAAGACCGTGCTCGACGGCATGGCGGTCAAGAAGGATCCGAACACCAAGCGCGTCATCGCTCGCCCTGACGTGGTGGTCGTGATCCCGAAGGCGCTGGAGCAGACGATGATCAACATCGTCGCCCCGCGTTACGTCCGCTCGGAGGTGGTCAACGGCTCGACCACGACGATCACCGAGATCGACAACCCGCTGGCGGGCCTGTCCTACGTCGTCGAGCCGTTGCTCGACTACATGAACACCCACGCCAAGGCGGCCACGACCTGGTTCGTCGTCCCGAAGCCCGGCGGCCCCCGTCCGGCCTTGTGGCTGGCGAAGCTCCGCGGCCACGAGACGCCCGACCTGCGCGTCAAGGCCGACACGGGCCAGCGTGTCGGTGGCGGCGCGATCTCGGCGGTTGAGGGGTCGTTCGACATCGACGACATCCAGTACCGGGGTCGTCACATCGTCGGCAACCAGACCGCCGACGCGCTTTTCACCTACGCCAGCTACGGCTCGTAGGGCTGAGGCGGAGAGGGGGGTCGGGCATGACCATGACGCTGAGCCAGCGCGAGCTGGTCGATGACGGCACGGTCGGCTACGTCCGGCTCCTCATCTCCGACCTCGACTCCGCGGAGCCGGTCCTGTCCGACGAGCAACTCGCGCTGCTCATCGAGAAGGCAGGGTCGGCGCTCGCCGGGGCAGCGGACGCCCTGGACGTCATAGCGACGTCTGAGGTGCTGCTGTCCAAGAAGATCACCACCCAGGACCTCACCACCGACGGGCCCGCCGTGGCTGCCGAGTTGCGCAAGCAGGCCGCTGCTCTGCGCGCTCGCGCGGCGTCCGAGGTAGCCAAGGTCACCGAGGAGGCGTGGGGCATGCAGGCTTTCGACATGTCGGGCGCTCCGCGGCGTCCCGAGGTCACCGAACGGGGATTCTGATGCCCCTGCCGACCTCCCGTGTCATGCCTGACGGGTGGGCTGCGCGTCACCGCCCGGTCGTCGCCGGATTCTTCTGCGACACCGTCACGATCGAGCGCAAGACGGGCGCCGTCACCAAGGACGATCTCGGCACCGAGGTCCCCCTCTGGGAGGTCATAGGCGCCGATCTCGCAGCACTGGTCCAGGTGGTCCACTCCTCCTCCCTCGACCAGCGCGACAGCGCCGGACGCCCCATCGTCATCTCGGACTACTACGCCCGCCTCGCCGTCGAGTGGCTGCCGCGGGACGGCGACCGAATCACCGTCACGGCCTCCCCCGATCCGGCGAATCTCGGCACCTACATCGTGTCGCGCCGCGAGTCCCAGGGGCACGTCGTGGACCGCACCGTCCACCTGGAGCGCGTCTCCTAAATCACGATCCCCGGTCGCGGGGGTCAAGCGGTCAAAAGCTCCGTCCGGAGAAGCTGCGCCGACATAGTCGGCCGAAGGGCCATCGAGGGGAGTCCGTGGCGGGCATAGCCCGGCCTG
>Ga0075163_10010486_pt1 | contig 12120 bp, 11 predicted proteins | sample JI1023141ADNA_FD_71478 | JGI IMG/M metagenome (GOLD analysis project Ga0075163, IMG submission 71478) | Wastewater effluent complex algal communities from Wisconsin, to seasonally profile nutrient transformation and Carbon sequestration -... | ecosystem: Engineered > WWTP > Effluent > Algae...
GGCGCCGCCGCCCCCGCCGACGACCACCCGGCCCCCCGGCCCCCGCCAGGTGACGTACTCGGTCACCGGCACCAAGGCTCCTGGCGACATCATCACCGTCACCTATATCGACGCGTCCGGGCGTAGTCGCACCCAGCGCAACGTCTACATTCCGTGGTCGCTGACCGTCACACCGATCTCGCAGTCCGAGGTCGGTTCGGTCCAGGCGTCGAGCTTGTTCTTGGTCAGCCGGCTGAACTGCTCGATCACCACAAGCGATGGCACCGTGCTGTCGTCCAACACCGGTAACGCCGCACAGACAAGTTGCTGATGCTCAAAGACACCGAGTTTGCTCGACGTACCCTGTCCGGTCCGGAGAACCTGGAGCGCATCCTGATGGCGGCGTGTGCCGTCATCTGGCTGGCAGCGCTGGGCGCCGCGGTGGCCGCCACCGTGTCGCTGGTGGACCTGGCCAGCGGCCGCGGCACCGTGCGCGCCGAACTCTCCGAGGCATCCGGTTCGGACACCCCCTGGGTGCTCTACACCGTGATCGGCATCTCGGCGGCCGTCATCGTGGTGGCGATCCCGCTGCTGGTGCGCGCCCGCCGGCAGAGCGGCCACCGGTCCTTCACCCCGGGCTCAGGCTCGGTCGTCGACGACATCGCCGCCATACCGCCCCGCGACGCCCGGCGCAGGCAGGTCGAACCCGTCTCGGACACCCCCGCCCGGGGGGCCGCCGCCCTGCCGGCGGTGGTCGACCAGGTGTACGCGCGCTTCGGGCTGTCGATCGCATGTGCCGTCGGGGCGGGCACGCTCGCCGTGGGTGTGGCCACCTACCTGACCGCCGGCGACAGCGGCAGCGCCGCGGTGGCGTTCTACATCATCGCCGGCATCATCACCGTGGCGATGCCGGTGCTGCCCTGGTTCTTCCTGCGCGAGTTGAAGAACGTGGTGGGCACCGACTAGTTCGGTCCTCCCGGCAGCGGGCGCCACCGCAACGGTGGGTCCTCACCGACCCGTCCGTCCACCGCCTCCCGCAGCAGATCGGCGTGGCCGGTGTGCCGTCCGTATTCCTCGATGAGGTCACACAGGCTGCGCCGCAGGCTCGCCCGTTGCCCGTCCGGCCAGGCGATGCACACCAGTTGATCGAGGCCGCCGTCGGCCAGCGCCGCGGTCAGCCTGGCCCGGGAACGCGCCACGGTGCCGTCCCACAGCGAGTAGAGCTGCGCGGGGGTGTCGTGGGCAGCCGAAGTGAAATCCCAGTCCGGGTCGGCGTCCCAGTCGGCGGTGTCCCACGGCTCGCCCATCGCCGAATCGTCGAGGTCGGGGCCGAAACGCTGGGCCTCGGCGCGCGCGAGGTGCTTGAGCAGCCCGCCGAGTGTCAGCGCCGAGGCACCCACCCGGGTCTGCAGTGCGGCGCTGTCGAGCCCATCGGCCTTCCAGCGGAACGTCATCCGCAACCGGTCCAGCGCCGCGAGCAGATGCTGCTCCTCGGTACCGGCCAGTGGAGGCTCCCACGGCGGATCGGCCGGCGGATCAGCGTCCATGTGGGTGAGCGTACTGCGCGGGGTAGGGGAGTGGCGCACGAAGAAGGCCCGCGCAGACGTGCTGCGCGGGCCTTCTCCTGGTGAACTACTCAGTGGTGTCCGTTGGACCCGTTCGATCCGTTGGAACCGTTGGTGCCCTGATGCTCGGCGAGCACCGCCAGCGCCCGGTGTTCGGCGCTGTGCGCCGCCTCGGTGAGCGCATCGTGCTCTTCGACCGGGTCGGCGAACAGGAAGTTGCCGGTGCCGGGTGCGCCGCCGGATCCGAGCTTGTTCATCCGCTTGGGCAGGGGCGCGCCCTGGTATTCCAGCGGAATCGGATGCCCGTGATCGTCGACCGGGCCGAGCGGCTGGTGCAGCTCGATGTAGGCACCGTGCGGAAGCCGCGTGATGATGCCCGTCTCGATACCGTGCTCCAGCACCGCACGGTCACTGCGCTGCAGGCTGATCGCCCACCGGTAGGTGATGTAGTAGACGACCATCGGCAGCACCACCATGCCGATACGGCCGATCCAGGTGGTCGCGTTCAGCGAGATGTGGAACTTCAGCGCGATGATGTCGTTCATGCACATGAAGGTGAGCAGGATGTAGAACGAGATCGCCGCGGCGCCCACCGCGGTGCGCGTCGGTGCGTCACGCGGACGCTGCAGCAGGTTGTGGTGTGCGTTGTCGCCGGTGAGCTTGCGTTCGATGAACGGGTAGACCGACAGCAGCACGAACACCAGGCCCATGCCGACGGCCACCCACACCGACTGCGGGATGGTGTAGTTGCCGATGTAGAACTCCCAGGCCGGCCAGGTACGTGCCAGCCCGTCGGTCCACATCATGTAGAAGTCGGGCTGGCTGCCCGCCGAGATCTGCGAGGGCTTGTACGGTCCGAGCACCCAGATCGGGTTGATCTGCAGCAGACCGCCCATCAGCCCGAGCAGGCCGGTGATCATGGCGAAGAAGGCACCCGACTTGACCGCGAAGACCGGCATGACGCGCACGCCGACGACGTTCTTCTCGGTCCGGCCCGGGCCGGGGAACTGGGTGTGCTTCTGGAACCAGACCAGCGCCATGTGGGCGCCGATGAGCGCCAGCATGATGCCGGGGATCAGCAGGATGTGCAGCGCGTAGAGGCGCGGGATGATGATCTCGCCGGGGAAGTCGCCACCGAACAGTGCCCAGTGCAACCAGGTTCCGATGACCGGCATGCCGAGGGTGATCGAGGAGAACGCGGCCCGCAGACCGGTGCCCGAGAGCAGATCGTCGGGCAGCGAGTACCCGAAGTACCCCTCGAACATTGCCAGGATCAGCAGCAGCGAGCCGATGACCCAGTTGGCCTCGCGGGGGCGCCGGAACGCCCCGGTGAAGAAGATGCGCGCCAGGTGCACCATGATCGACGCCGCGAACAGCAGCGCGGCCCAGTGGTGGATCTGGCGGACGAACAGGCCGCCACGTACCTCGAAGCTGATCTCCAGGGCCGATTCGTAGGCCCGCGACATCTGCACACCGCGCAGCGGTTGGTAGACGCCCTCGTAGGTCACGTGGGCCATCGACGGATCGAAGAACAGCGTCAGCCACACACCCGTGATGAGCAGGATGATGAAGCTGTACAGCGCGATCTCACCCAGCAGGAACGACCAGTGCGTGGGGAAGACCTTGTTCAGGATGCCGCGGCGCACCGCCTCGGAGGGGTGGTACCGCGAATCGATCGCATCGCCCTGTGCCGCTGCGATGTCTCCGAGCTTGGGACTCATGATTTGCGCTCCCAGAATGCCGGTCCGACGGGTTCGATGAAGTCGCCGTTCGCGACCAGATAGCCGTCCTTGTCGATGGTAATAGGCAGCTGCGCCAGCGCACGTGCGGCCGGACCGAAGATGGGCCGTGCGAAGTGCAGCGCATCGAACTGCGACTGGTGGCACGGGCACAGAATGCGGTAGGTCTGCTGCTCGTACAGCGAGGACGGGCAGCCCAGGTGCGAGCAGACCTTCGTGTAGGCGAACAGCTCACCGAAGTTGAAGCTCTCCTGGCCCTGCCGCTTGACGACCTTCTTCATGTCCTGCGGCTTGATGCGGATGAGCATCACCGGGTTGCGCACACCCATCGCCACCTCGAACAGGTGGTGGCTGGATTCCACGGTGACCCCGTCGCCGTCGGACTCACGCCACGGGAACACGGTCTCCATACCGCCGGCGTCGATGTCTTCGGGACGCATCTTCACGAACGGCGATTCGCCGGGGATGCCGGTGGCACGGGCCAGGTAGATGGTCTCGCCCTCGAAACGCGGGGTCCACCCCGAGGTCCAGAGCACGGCCTTCTTGCCCTCGGCCGTCTGCACGACCGGCTTCCACGGGTTCTTGATCAGACCACCGAGGAAGGCGACCAGGGTGCCCAGGCCGAACGCGCCCAGCCCGATGCCCAGCGACAGACCGACCAGCTTGCGCCGCTTGATGGTCGAACCTTCAAGGGCGTCGGTCAGATTCGCGACGATGGTCTTGCGGTGAATCTCCGCCGAGGCGCCGTCGTGGCGGTCCTGGATGGTGATCTCTTCGGGGATGAACTTCTTCTGGAAGAGCACCGCGCCGACGCCGATCGACAGGATCGACAGGCCGAACGTCAGGCCGTACAGCGGGGTGGCCAGCGTGTAGATCCGCTCACCCTCGGCGCCGTAGGGCACGTACTCCCACGGCCAGAACAGGAAGACCAGCAACAGGGCCAGGCCGGAGAAGCCGGCGAAAAGCAGCCAGTACGCGACGGTGCGCGAGGCACGCTTCTCGGCCTTGGTGCCCTCGACGGGCCAGCGCGGCTCCTTGTAGACAACCTCGACACCGTCGAGCTTGCCGCCGAGCGCGAGCAGTTCCTCGCGCGACATCTCCGCCAGTTCGGCGTCGGTGGGCTGACCCGGAACCGGACGTCCCGAGGTGTCACCGCCCTGAACATCTCCGCTCATGCGCGTGCTCCGATCCACAACGTCATGCCGACAGCCGCCACGATCCCGATGATCCAGATGGCCATGCCCTCTGTGGTGGGGCCGAACCCGCCGAGGCCGTAACCGCCGGGATCGGGCGTGTTGGCGGCCTGCCGCACGTAGGTGACGATGTCGGCCTTCTCCTCGGGGGAGAGCTGGCGGTCGGAGAACTTCGGCATGTTCTGCGGGCCGGTGAGCATGGCGGTGTACACCTGCGCGGGAACCTTGGCGGCTTCGCCGAGATCCGGTGCGTACTTACCGGAGGACAGGGCTCCGCCCTTACCGGTGAAGTTGTGGCAGGACGCGCAGTTCAGCCGGAAGAGGTCGCCACCGCGGGCGACGTCACCGGAGAGCAGGGACTCGTTCGCGATGTGGCCGTTGGCTTCTCGCGGCACGACGGGGCCGCCGCCGTTGGCCTGGACGTAGGCGCCCAGCGCGTCGATCTGATGCTCGTCGAAGACCGGCTCCTTGCGGGGGGCCTGGGCCTCACCGCGCATCGCGGGCATCCGCCCGGTGGAGACCTGGAAGTACACGGCGGCCTCGCCGGTACCGATCAGGCTGGGGCCGCGGTCGGGCACACCCTGCAGGTTGGCGCCGTGGCAGCTGATGCACGAGGTGTCGAACAGCTGCTTGCCGGTGCGCAGCAGCGCCGACTGTGATTCGTCGGCGACCGCGACCTGAGGCGTCGGGGTCAAGGTGGCCGCGACGGCGCCGGTCACGGACAGCCCGAGCAGCAGCAGCACGGCTGCGGACAGGCGTCGACGCAAGCGACGCTGCTTGACCGTCGCCGGCTTCCCGGAGCGGGACTTGCTGAACATCGAACCCCTTCTCATCGGCGTGCCGCTCATCGGACGAAGTAGATGACGGCGAAAAGAGCGATCCACACGATGTCGACGAAGTGCCAGTAGTACGACACGACGATCGCCGCGGTTGCCTGGGCGGGCGTGAACTTGGACAACCGGGTGCGGATGAGCAGGAAGATGAAGGCGATCAGACCGCCGATGACGTGCAGGCCGTGGAAGCCGGTGGCCAGATAGAAGACCGACCCGTAGGCACTGCCGGGGATCGTGGTGCCGTGCTCGACCAGGTGGATGTACTCGTAGCCCTGGCCGAGGACGAAGAACAGTCCCATCAGGAAGGTGAGCACGTACCACCGGCGCAGCCCGAACACGTCGCCGCGCTCGGCGGCGAACACGCCCATCTGACAGGTGAAGGAGGAGGCGATCAGCACCGCGGTCACCGGTACGGCGAGCCACAAGTTCAGCTCGGTCGGCTCCGGCGGCCAGGCACCCTGGGCCTGCGCACGCGCGGTGAAGTACATCGCGAACAGTCCAGCAAAGAACATCAGCTCACTGGAAAGCCACACAATGGTGCCGACACTGACCATGTTCGGTCTGTTCAGCGAATGTACGCGGGAGGTAATCGCGGTCCCCGAGGTCCCAACAGCGCTCGTCACAGGTGCAAGTATGACGCTTTGTAGTTGACCAACACCACCCGGGTTCGCAATTGAGTTCAAACGTGTCCCGGTAGGCAGTCGTGACAGGCTCGGGACGGGGCGTGCGCGGGCGATAGCATCACGGCGTGTCATCCGCGCAGAACGCTTCCGACAGTCCGATCACGTGGCCGCAGATCCTCGGTCGCCTCACCACCCACCAGGATCTGGTGCGCGGGCAGGCGGCGTGGGCGATGGACCAGATCATGACCGGCGCGGCCACTCCCGCGCAGATCTCCGGTTTCGCGGTGTCGATGCGGATGAAGCGGCCGACGTCGGCGGAGGTCACCGAACTCGCCGACACCATGCTCAAGCACGCACGCCGGGTCCCCGACAGTGCGACCGGGATCGACGCCGTCGACATCGTCGGCACCGGCGGGGACGGTTCCAACACGGTGAACCTGTCCACCATGGCCGCGATCGTCACCGCCGCGGCCGGGGTACCGGTGATCAAGCACGGTAATCGGGCGGCGTCCTCGCTGTCCGGCGGCGCCGACACCCTGGAGGCGCTCGGGGTGCGCATCGACCTGGGCCCCGACGAGGTGGCGCGCAGCGTCGCCGAGGTGGGCATCGCCTTCGCGTTCGCGCCGCAGTTCCACCCCTCCTACCGGCATGCCTCGGTGGTGCGCCGGGAGATCGGTGTGCCGACGGTGTTCAATCTGCTCGGGCCGCTGACCAACCCGGCGGCACCGCGCGCCGGGCTGTTCGGTTGCGCCTGGGCCGACCTGGCCGAGGTGATGGCCGGGGTGTTCGCCGCCCGCGGCGCCAGCGCGCTGGTGGTGCACGGCGACGACGGTCTCGATGAGCTGACCACCACGACCACCAGCACCATCTGGCGGGTGCAGGCCGGCACGGTCGAGCGGCTGACGCTCGATCCGGCGGCGTTCGGCTTCCGCCGCGCCGATATGAGCGAACTCGTCGGCGGCGATGCCGAGGCCAACGCGGCCTCGGTGCGCGCGGTGCTCGGGGGTGCCAAGGGGCCGGTGCGCGACGCGGTGGTCCTCAACGCCGCGGGCGCGATGGTCGCGCACGCCGGGTTGTCCGGTGACGCGCAATGGGTGCCGGCCTGGCAGTCCGGATTGTCCCGCGCGGTCGAGGCCATCGATTCCGGTGCCGCGGAACGGCTTCTGGCGAACTGGGTGCGCTTCACCCAGAAGGCGGCCGGCTGACTCAGCCTGCTCTGACGCGACCGCGCCGCGGTGCGTGTACCCCGTACCGGTCGTCCAGGTCGTCGGCGCGGGTGTCGGGCTGTGCGGCGGCCAGCCGGGCCGAGCGTGCGGCGGCGGCCCAGTCCGCCCAGCGCGCCGCCGACCCGATCGGACTGCTGTACCCGCCCGCGCAGCTGACGATGCGGACCCCCGGTCCGGTCAGCCATCGGGTCAGCAGTGCCGTCTCCTCCACCAGCGCACCGCCCAGCGGTGCCTGCTGGGGCAGGATCGCTTGCGCCGCAGCGGTTATCGCCTCGACGACGGGCATCGGTGGCACGCCGCGCCGGGCACACCCGGCCGAGGCCAGCTGTCCGTGCCGGATGACGGCCAGTTCCCAGCCGCCGTGCCCGTCGGGACGCGCCGCGATCAGTTCGTCCACCGCGGCCAGGGCCTGCAGCCGCTGCCCCCGCCAGGTGGCCTGCACCGCGGCCGCGGTGTGATCGCGCAACCGGGCCGCCGTCTCGTAACGGTGCAGGCTCGCCAGCGCCTCGATCTGGGTGAGCACCGTCCTGAACGCGGCATCCTCGACGCCGTCGAGCAGGTCGGCGGCCCGTTGCGCGGCGCCGGCGTAGCCGGCCATATCGGCACCGCGCGTCGCGGGGCAGGGGGAGAGTTCGCGCTCCTCGCAGAGGTGGAGCGCGCTGCGCGACAGCCGGGCGGTGCAGGTCCGCACACCGGTGCCGCGGGCCAGGACGTCGACCGCGCAGACGGCGTCCGCGCGGGAGGTGAACGGCCCGATCATGCGGGAAGTGCGCGGCGCGCGCACCACCGAGAAACGCGGAAACGCCTCGTCGGTGAGGGTGATCCACCACCAGCGGCGCGGGAATTTGGACCTGCGGTTGTAGGGCGGGGCGTGCGCGGCCAGCAGCCGGAGTTCGCGCACCCCGGCCTCCAGTTCGTGCGCGCACTCCACGTGATCCACGCGGGTCGCCAGCGCCACCATCTCCTTCATCCGGGTCCGTGGGTCGGCCCCGGTGAAGTACTGGCCCACCCGGCGGCGGAGATCCACCGCGGTCCCGATGTAGAGCACCTCTTCGGACGGCCCGCGGAACAGGTACACCCCGGGCCGGGCCGGGACACCGTTGACCAGGTGCCGCTTTCGGCGCTGCGGGGCGGTGGCATCGGGCAGGTAGGCGCGTAGCTCCGGATAGCTGTGCACACCCTGGTTCCCGACCCGCTCGATGAGCCCGTGCAGCACGTCGACGGTGGCGCGGGCATCGTCGAGGGCGCGGTGGGTGGGGGTGGTGGTGGCCGAGAACAGCCGCGCCAGTGCCGACAGTTTCACGCTGGGCGCCTCGTCGCGGGTCAGCACCCGCCGCGCCAGCCGTACCGTGCACAGCACCGGCGGCCGAGGCCAGGTGATGTCGAGTCGCTGTGCCGCCGCCCGCAGGAACCCGATATCGAACCCGGCGTTGTGCGCGACGAGCACCGCGCCCCGGGCGAACTCCAGGAACGCGGGCAGCACGGTCTCGATGCGGGGTGCGTCGTGGACCATCGCCGAGGTGATGCCGGTCAACTGCACGATCTGCGGCGGGATGCTGCGGCCCGGGTCGACCAGGGTGGCCAGCTCGCCGAGCACCACGCCGCCGCGGATCTTGACCGCGCCGATCTCGGTGATCGCGTCATGGTCGTTCCCGCCGGGTGTGCTGGCGTTGGCACGGCCGCCGGTGGTCTCCAGGTCCACCACGACGAACGTGGTGTCGGCCAGTGCCAGATCCGCCATCGGGTCCACATCGGCGAAGCTCAGCTGCTGCACACCGGTGACGGTAGGCCCCGGCGCCGACAACCCGGTTCAGCGTGTCGGTCGTCGACGGGCGTGTCGGTACCCGTCGTTACGGTGCCGAGGAACTGCTCAGGACACGAAAGGCGACCCCGATGACACAAGACCGGACCGACCAGGTCGACGAAACACCGGACACCGGTTCGGTGGTGATCGACTGCGATGACTGCGCGGTGCGCGGGCCGGGCTGCCAGGACTGCGTGATCAGCGTGCTGCTCGGCGTACCCGAAACTTTGCTGGACGATGAGCGCCAGGCGCTCGCGGTGCTGGCAGACGCCGGGTTGGCGCCTCGGCTGCGCCTTGTTCCGATCCATCGCCACGAGGGTCCGGATGGTAGAACTGGTGTGGCGTGAGGACACGCGAGTGACCTTTGGCAACGCCGGGAAGTCCGAATTTCATCCCGGATGCCTGTTAAGTTCACGTCTCCCGTTGGACAAGCCCGATGCCGTTTCGTAACCTATTCGAGACCTGAGAGCAGATCGTCGCGGCGTAAGCGCAGTGGTAAGGACGCAATATCTTGAGGCCCCATCGCACACATCGACGCAACAGTGGCGTTCAACGATCCCTGGTCGGTGCGTTGGCGAGCCTCATCGTATTCGGTGGCGCCCTTGCCGCCGGTGTGCAGGCCGACCCGGCCGAGGACGCACTGGCAAAGCTCAACGAGCTGTCGCATCAAGCCGAGATCGCTACCGAGAACATGCATGCCGCGCAGCTTGACCTCGACAACAAGCTGGCCGCGCAGCGTGCAGCCGAAGAAAAGCACGCCGCCGACATCGCGGCGGTCAACGCCGCCAAGGCCGATCTGGCAAAGTTTCAGGGCGCCGTCGACAAGATGGCCGCCGCGCAGTACATGGGCGGGCGCACCGACGGTCTGGACTCCATGCTGACCGCGAGCTCCCCGCAGGTGTTGATCGACCAGCTGGCCGTGCAGCGCGTGATGGCCACCGAGATGTCGGTGCAGATGCAGAACTTCCGGGACACCAACGTGCGGGCCGCCCAGGCCGAATCGGCCTCCGCCCAGTCCGCGGCCAACGCCAAGACGGCCGCCGAGCAGGCCGCCGCGGTGCGCGCGGACCTGCAATCCAAGCAAAGCAAACTGCAGGTCGAGATCGCCGTCGTCAAGTCGCAGTACGAGGTGCTCACCCCGGCCCAGCGTGAGGCGCTGGCGGCCATCCCGCCGATGCCGGCCCCGGCTCCCGCGCCCGCCCCCGAAGCGTTGCCGAACAACGACCCCGGTGTACTGGCCGCGCCGCCCGAGGGCATCCCGCCCGGGGATATCGCCCCGCCGGCAGCCGCGCCGGGTTCCGGTCCGGCCGCGGTCGCCATGCAGGCGGCGCTGACCCGCGTCGGCTCGCCCTACTCGTGGGGGGCCGAGGGCCCCGGCGCCTTCGACTGCTCCGGCTTGGTGAAGTGGGCCTTCCAGCAGGCCGGCATCGCACTCCCGCATTCCAGTTATGCGCTGGCTGCCGGTGGGCAGGCCGTGTCGACCGACCAGATGCAGCCCGGCGACGTGGTGTCCTACTACTCCGATGCCTCACATGTCGGCATCTACATCGGCGACGGCATGATGGTGCACGCTTCGTCCTTCGGTAAGCCCGTGGTGGTGGCCCCGGTCAACAACGCACCGATCTACAACGTGCGTCGCTACTGAGGCACGCAGCTACTGAGGCATGCACTGTGCGGCGCGCTGACCGCCGCGGTCCTGCTGTCCGGGTGCCAGGCTGACTCACCGCCGGTGCCTCCAACGCCCAGTGCGACGCCCAGTTCGACGCCCAGTACCGCGGCGACAACCAGCATCTCGCTGCCCGACGGGCGCACCGCCCGACTGCGCGGCCTCGGCGGCGCACGCAGCACGCCGATGATCGGCCGCCTCAGCGCCGAACTCCCCGCGGCAGCGGCCGCCGTCACCGGGTTCTGGGGGCCTGATTGGCCGCGCGAGATCGTGGTCGTGGTCACCGAATCCACCGAACAGTTCCGTGTGCTCGCGCACGGCAGCCCCGATATCGCCGCGGCCACCACCGCCGACGGCATCGTGTTCGCGCCGGGCGCGGCGGACATGAGCGACACCGCGCTGCGGATCGTGGTGCGCCACGAACTGTTCCACTACGCCGCGCGGGGGCAGACGGTTGCGGACGCCCCGCTGTGGGTCACCGAGGGCGTCGCCGACTATGTGGGCCGCCCGGCCGCCGCTGCACCGGGACCCGAGCGTGCCGAGTTGTTGGCTCGGCTGCCCGAGGACACCGACCTGCAGACCACGGGGGCGGCCCGGTCGCTGGCCTACGACCGGGCGTGGTGGTTCAGCCGCTACATTGCCGACCGGTACGGCCCGGAGACTCTGCGTGCGTTGTACCTGCGGGCCTGCGGCCCGGGACATCCCGACCCGGCCACCGCCGTGCGCGAGACACTGCACGAAGATATCGGCGACGTGCTGGTGCAGTGGCGCCGGTGGATGACCGGATGACGCCGCCGGCCGGTATGAGGAGAGCGATGACCCGGGTGCTGTTGGTGACCAATGACTTTCCCCCGCGTCGCGGCGGCATCCAGTCATATCTGGAGGCCTTCGTCGGCGAGCTGACCAGCACGGGCAACCACGAGCTGACGGTGTACGCCCCGACCTGGAAGGGCGCGCCGGACTACGACGAGCGCGCCGGTTACCGGGTGGTGCGTCACCCGACCACGCTGATGGTGCCCGAACCGACGGTCGCCCACCGGATGCGTGCCCTGATCGCCGAACACGGCATCGAGACGGTGTGGTTCGGCGCGGCAGCGCCGCTTGCCCTGCTGTCACCGCTGGCGCGCAAGGCCGGTGCCACCCGGGTGGTGGCCAGCACGCACGGCCACGAGGTCGGCTGGTCGATGCTGCCGGTGGCGCGCCACGCGCTGCGCCGCATCGGCGACGACGCCGACGTGATCACCTACGTCAGCGGCTACACCCGGGGTCGGTTCGCCGCGGCGTTCGGTCCGCGGGCCAGCCTGGAACGACTGTCTCCCGGGGTCGATGTCGACCGCTTCACCCCCGACTCGGTGTCCCGCGCGCAACTGCGTGCCCGCTATGAGCTGGGGGACCGGCCGGTGGTTGTGTGCCTGTCCCGGCTGGTGCCGCGCAAGGGCCAGGACATGCTGATCCGCGCGTTCGACCAGATCCGCCGGCGGGTGCCCGGTGC
>Ga0075163_10010487_pt1 | contig 12119 bp, 12 predicted proteins | sample JI1023141ADNA_FD_71478 | JGI IMG/M metagenome (GOLD analysis project Ga0075163, IMG submission 71478) | Wastewater effluent complex algal communities from Wisconsin, to seasonally profile nutrient transformation and Carbon sequestration -... | ecosystem: Engineered > WWTP > Effluent > Algae...
TATCCACGATCCGGCGGCGGCTGACTACGGCTCTGGCCAGTCGCCTGCAACGATGTCCATGCTGCGCACGACCGATGGGCCTGCCGCCTTCCCGGGTGCACAATTTATGACGCAGTAAGACTAGAGCCCTGTGCCGTCTCATGCGCCGATCGTCCGGCGCATGACCGCGAAGCGATGGCGCGCGGCGGTGTAGTCGCTCGGTCGCTGGCCGGCGGCCGTCCGGTGGTGGACGTGCCGCCAGTGATCGAGATCGACTTCGGCGGGATCGATACCGGCGGCCTCGATCGCGTCCATGTGGCCGAGCACGCGCTCGACGCGCTGCCAGCCGCTGACGGTGAGCAGCACCTCGCCACCCGGGCGGACCAGCGGCAGCGTCTGCAGCGCCGCACCGGGCTCGACGGTGCGCACGACGTCGATCCGCGACAGCACGGTGCCGATGCCGTTCGAGGTCCAGCGCACCAGCGCGAACGTCGTGCCCGCCGCGAACGAGAGGGCGCGCCGGCGAGGATCGATCCGGTGCTCCGCGACGGCCGCTCCGAAGCGGAGCCACTGTTCGACCTCACCTTCGATCCAGGTCAGGTCGACCGTCGTGAGTTCATCCGGGTGCGCAGCCGCCGCGGCCGCGGACTGCCCTGCAGTCGATGCAGCGTGGGTCATGACGGCTCTCCGTCGCTCGCGACGGGCGCGCCGATCGCCACCGAGTCCTCCGTCGTGAAGGCAACGGCCGGTTCGGATGGCGCCCGGTCGCTGCGATCCCGCACCCACGGTGGGAGGAGCCGGGCGAGCAAGCTTCCCGTGCGGCGGTTGACGAGCGCGGGAAGCGGGAGACCGAGGAGCTCGTCCGCGAGCGCGGCGATGTCGCGACACGCCGGATCACCGCCGACGAGTTCGTCGACGAGGCGACCGTGAGCCATCGCGTCGGCAAAGATCCCGTGATGGTCGACCGTGCTGTCGAGAAGCGCCGGCTCGTACTCGGCGCGCATCTCGGCGATCTCCCGGTCACGATCGAAGCGCGGCCGGGATCGGTTGAACACGAAGCGCACCGGCGCGGCGCGACTACGCGCGCGTGCATCCAGCGCAAGGCTGACCATCGCCAGTGCGGCGGCCATATTCGCGGGAGACGGCCGGGTCGGGATGATCGCGAGGTCGCCGACAAGAAGCGCCCGCAGGCTCAGCGCACTGTCGCCCGAAGGACCATCGATGATAACATGCGCACGGCGCGCCAGGCGAGCCAGCGAGCGGGGATCGAGCCGCTCGGGGGCGGCCGGTACGACGCGGAACAACGGGACGAGACCCGTCCGGATCCGCATCTCGTGCCATCGAAGGGCGCCGAGCGTGGAACTGACATCGACGACGATCACCCGCTCCCGGCGCGCCGCCCACGCGGCGGCCAAATGCAGCGCCAGCGTCGTCTTGCCCGACGCGGGTCCGCCGTCGAGGAGCGCCGTGATCATCGCGCTCCTCCCTTGGGAGGGGTCGCGCCGGCAGCGTCGAGGGGCTTCGTACCCGATGCGACGAGGTCGTTTATCGGGCGCTGACGTCGCTCGGATTCGGGGTTTTCCACAGCCCTCGAACCCTCTTCTACGTTAGATTCTAAGTTAGATCTTAAGTTAAGGGCGCGAATCCGGCTTTGCGCTCCATGGGTTACACCCGATTCGGGTTCCCGATGGCACGGCGCTGTCGTTCCTGAAAGCACGGCGCCATTGGTTCCGGATGGCACGCCTGCTTGCACAGCTTGTCCACAGCCGCGTGCGCGGCTGAAGCCGAGCCGCGCGCCGCCGTCCGGCGCGGCCTCGACGAAGAGCATGTAGCCGGGCAAGGGCTGGCGCCGGGCGATGCCGCGGAGCTCGAAGGCGAAGCGCTTGAACGGCGAGAGGCTGCCCGACTTCAGGTAGAGATGGCGGAAGTCGAAGCGCCAGCCCCCGCGCTGCCGGCCGGCGTGCTTACGGACGAGACGGTAGAGCCAGCGCTCGAGGCCCCCGGTCAGGGCGAAGTAGGCGGGATCGATGGTGAGGACGAGCGCGTCCTCCAGCACGGCCTGGTAGAACCAGTCCGGCAGGATCAGCTCGATGCCCTGCGCGCGGCCGCTGGGACCGGTCAGTTCGCGCCACTCGTTGATCCAGGAGAAGCGATGGCGCCGGCCAGCGAGCGGCTGGCGCAGCGAGGTGCAGACGGTGGTCGATTGCAGCCGGTCGAGCGCGGCCTTCAACCGCTGGTAGTCGCGCACCGAGGTTCCGCGGCCGATGTAGCAGAGGATCTCGTGCGGCGTCGCCGCCATGAGCCGCGAGGTGCGGAGACCGGCGTCGCGGGCCTCGACGATCTGGCTCGCGGCCCAGATCAGGACGTCGGCGTCCCAGATCGTCGCCATGCCGTACTCCGGCACCGCCTCGACGCGGATCGAGACGCTGCCGGCGGCGAAGTCGATCGGCGTGACCCGGTGGCTCTTCGCGAGCGAGAAGAACGGATAGGCCATGAGGTCCTGGGCATCGCGTGGGGCGATGTCGCCGGGGAGCGCGCGGAAAAGGTCGAGCTGTCCACGCTCGGAGGGCGGGTGCCGTCGTTGCATTGTCGGGATCTCGTCAGCGCGCGTGTCGCGCCGGGTGCCCGGCGTAAGGGATCGGGTGCCGCTTCGCCGGAAGCACCTGCCCACGCGGGTCCGAGGTGGAGGTCACGGCGCCGCGCGCGACCCAGGCTTCGAGCTCGGCGACGGCGTAGACCACGCGTCCGCCGAGCTTGTGATAGGTCGGGCCGGTCCCGTAGGTGCGGTGCTTCTCGAGCGTACGCGCGGAGAGGCTGAGGAAGGTCGCCGCCTCCTTCGTGCGCAGGTAGCGGGGCGGCAGGTCGCGGCGCATGATCATCTCCGGCAACGAGGGACCCGCCGGCGAAGTGGCGGCGGTTCTCGACGACGGTGGCGGAGCGAGCGGACCGCAGGGGATGGGGAAGATTGGGGGATCCTGAATCCCCACCCCTGCTTGTCCGGGAGTGGTCAGCGGCGTCGGCGGTGACGCAGGAGCTGAAGGTAGCCGCCGGCGATCATCGCGACGCCGCCATGCACGAGGCCGATGACGGCATCGCGCAGCGACGAGGTCTTCCACGCCTCCGCGGCAACACGCTCCTCATCGTAGAGCGCGGTCGCAATGTCGCGGTAGGTGGCGCCGAGCGTGCGTCCATCGGCAGCCTGCAACATCAAGCGCAGACGGCGACGCTGGTTCGCGGTCATTCGCGTGTCCGGTGGTGCGGTCAGGTCGCGACATCCGCGCCAGAAGCGCAGCAACGCCTCGACGCGGCCGAGCAGGTCATCGTCGAGCGGAACGAGCGCCGACAGCGGATCGAAGGCGGCGACGCCGGCCATGAAAACGACTTGGGCGACCGCGCCGGCCCGATGGAACACCTGATGCCGGCCCTCCTCGCTGTCGCGGCCCGACATGGACGTCACCGCTGGCCGGGCCGGACCCGCCGTGAGGAACTCAGGTGTCGGTGCGAGGACCAGGACGGCCGGATCCGCGGCGGGCGCCCAGAGCACGTCTTGCGCCAGGGACGAAAGCCCGGGCCGCGCCGCGAAATCGCAGCCCCCAGCGCCGCTGCGCGGCGTCAGCCAAGGGATCGTCCTGCCCGCTGGTGGCGACCAGCTGCTGGTAGTCGCGCTGGTAGTCCTCGTTCCGGCGGAGGCATTCCCAGGCAAGGCCCTCGACGCTCAGGCCATCGAAATAGTCGTAGCGGTCACGCTCGCGCCAACCCGATGTATCCGGTCTCATCCCATGAACTCCCGCAGCACACGCAAAAGTTGAACTCTGGGCCAGAGAATCTAATCGCTAGGGTTGTGGGAAGTGGGCCAATGCGCATCACGCGATGCAGGATAGGCATCACGCGACCAAGTCCTATCCGGGCAAACGACCCTCACTGAGCAGCAATCGGAAGCCCGTCTCGCTCATCCATCGGGCCCGGGCGAGGTGGCTGTCAAAAACTCGACGCGAGCGGTCGGGCTCGCGCGTGGGATCCATGCCGAATAGGATGGCGACGATCTCCTGCCACGCGGCGTCGTCGGTCATGGCGTCGAGCAGCCGCGTGTAGAGGCGGACATGCGCCCGGTCGTAGTCGGTGAGCTCGTCACTCGTCGGTGCGATGTCGTCGAAAGGCTCGGTCACGCTGTTTCGCCGGCTCCCGGCAGTTGGGCGGCGAGTCGCGATGGCGCGACCCTAGCACCACCCACACGCAACGCTCGACAGATTCCTTGACCGATTTCTCGGTGATGCACGGATTGTCCGGACGTGGTTCCGATGTCGATCTTCATTGGCGGTACCTCTCGCGAGACGCGCTCTGGGCGCGCATCCCGGACCTGTCAACTCAATACATACTATAGTTGATAAACTCAAAGTGTGTAAGCTGCGACCGCTCGCGCATGGACATGCGCAAACTGGTCGGCCGGAACTTCGCCCGCCTGCGTCGGGAAAAGGGCCTGACACAGGAGGAGGAGGGATGGTGCGTCCGCGGACGCCAACCGGGAGACACGAGTGAGACAGCCGTCCTCGCCGCGCGAACGGAGGGAGGTCAGCCCGATCGCAACCGATGTCGCCCCGGTGCCTCCCGCCCACCCTCGCCGTACTGTCGCCGCTCACGGCCACCAAGGGCGTCCGGGACGTGGACGCTCCCCCCGGACGGATGACCGGATCCGAAACACGCCTGCCACGAGGCCAACTGCGACCGGAGGAGCCGACCAATCCAGCATGAGCGCATCGTCGAGCCCCACACACCGCCGGGCATGACGAGAGCCGCGAGGACCTCGGCGCTTCGCAGATCGAGCCGGGCAGCACGACGCCGCTCCAACCGCGCCGCGACATTAAGGTCAACGGTCGACCATGCTTGAGGCAAGGGCGCCCGCCGGAGCAAGCTGCGCGGGGGTTCGCGGGGGGTGCGGCACGATGCCTGACGGCAATGTCATTCCGTTTCGGTCGAAGCAGCGGCAGCGGCTCGAGCGGACCGCCGACGAGGTGATCGCTCTGCTCGGCCCGGAGGCGAGCCTGCGTGTCCGCCATCTCGCCCGCTCTCCTGACCCGGACAGCCGCGCGCGGCTTCTGGCTCTGGCCGAACTCATCAAGGAGAAGCAGGGCTTTGGCTGGCTGCTCGTTGAAGACCTCGCCGACGCGGCCTCCTGACGAGGCGCTGCTTACGCTGGCCGCCTTTGCCCGAGTTCGGACAACTGCAGTTCTTTTGTTGCACTCTCTTGTTGAACTCGCCCTGAACCCGACCTAACGCACGACATTGGGGCGAGACAGCACATGAACAGGACCCGCGATGGAGAGCGAACCTTCGATCGACCGCACCGAACTTCTCGCCCTGACAGCCGAGATCGTCTCGGCCTATGTCGTAAACAACGCCCTCGACACCGGCGCAGTGCCCGAGGTGATCGCCGCGGTCTTCGCAAAGCTCGGCGAGCTCGCCACCGACGAGAAGCCGCTTCCGGCGACGCTGACGCCGGCCGTGCCGATCAAGCGCTCGGTGACCGACGATTACATCGTCTGCCTCGAGGACGGAAAGAAGCTGAAGATGCTGAAGCGGCACCTGATGACCGCCTACGGCATGACCCCCGAGGAATACCGGGCGAAGTGGGGCCTCAAGCCTGACTATCCGATGGTGGCGCCGGCCTATGCCGCCAAGCGCCAGGAGCTCGCGAGGAAGATCGGCCTCGGCCGCAAGCCCCGGACACCGGCGCCGGCGCCGGAGCCGACCAAGTCACGCGGCCGCAGGAAGGCGGCCGCCTGATCGGCCGACGCGGCCTCACCGCTCGGGGGCCGCGAGTGCCATCAGGTTCGCGAGCGCCGCTGCGCCGATGGCGAGACCGCCGACGACGCTGATCGCGACCACCGCAACCGGCGCCGCGACCGCGTGCTTCACCAGTCCATGCACGAGGGCATAGCCTGCGATCATCGCCGGGCCCGCGAAGAGCGCGGCACCGGCCAGCCTGACGGCCGGGTTCCGGGCGAGCGCGAGCAGCGCCAGGATCGCCGCGACGGCGGCGATGGCGGCGACCGCCGCCGCGACCGCCGACAGCAGGACGCCAGCGCCCCCGGCGTGCACGACGTTGAACGCCGCGGCGCCGACCATCACCGGCATGGCGTAGAGCGCGAGGTTGTAGGCGATGACGGTAACCGCGGCCACGAGGGCGACGGCGAGCAGGGCGAGCGAGATCATGGCATCCTCCAGAAGCCAGGGATCGGGGGCGATCACGAAAGGCGGCCCGGGAGAGCTTTCCGCCTTCGACTGTGCTGCTTCGCCGGTTCTGCAAGGATGTCCGCATCTGACCCGGACCAAGGGTCCGGGTCAACCGGGATCGACGCAGTGTCGAGGAGACCTGCGGAGCTTACGCGCCGCCGTCGATCTTCATCACCGGGACGCCGAGCTTGCGGGCCTTGTCGGCGAGGTTCTCCTGGATGCCGGTGCCGGGGAAGACCAGGACGCCGATCGGCATTGTGTCGAGCATCGCGTCGTTGCGCTTGAAGGGCGCGGCCTTGGCGTGCTTCCCCCAGTCGGGCCGGAAGCCGACCTGCGGCACCTTGCGGGCGTCGGCCCAGCGGGAGGCGATGAGCTCCGCACCCTTCGGCGAGCCGCCGTGCAGGAGCACCATGTCCGGGTGCTTGGCGTGGACCTGGTCGAGCCTCGCCCAGACCGTGCGGTGGTCGTCGTAGTCGGTGCCGCCGGTCACCGCGACCCGCGGGCCAGCGGGCAGCAGCAGCTCGGCCTCCGCCCGGCGCTTCGCCGCGAGGAAGTCGCGGCTGTCGATCATCGCCGCGGTCAGGTGGCGGTGGCTGACCCGCGAGCCGGTGCGCGGACGCCACGAGCTGCCGGTGTGGTGCTCGAAGCCCTCGGCGGCGAGGTCGCGGAAGAGCTCGAGGCTTTGGCGGCGCTCGATCAGGGTCTGGCCCTCGGCGGTCAGGCGTTCGAGCTCGACCGACTTCACCTCGCTGCCGTCCTGCTCACGCTGGAGGCGGCGCTGCCCCTGCTCGTTGTCGTCGAGCTCGCGCTCAACGCGGGAGGCAGCGCGGTGGAAGAGATTGACCGCGCCCCAGAGCAACTCCTCGAGGTCGGGCTCGAGGCGGGTGTCGCTGAGCGTGGCGACGAGGGCGTCGAGGATGTCGGCGACGGCGGCGGCGACAGCGTTGCCCTCGGGGAGCGGGCGAGGATCGGGCTCGTCCTCGAAGGGACGCCAGCCGTAGAGCTGGAGCTCGGTCAGCACGTGGTCGGTGGCGGAAGAGGTGTGGACCGGCTCGTCGCCTGCGCCGTCGTCGTCATGGGCCATCTCGGGGGGCTCCTTCGCCCTGATCGACCGCGACCGCCGCGGCCTTCTGGCGACGACAAGCCGACGGGCGGACCGGTCCGGCAGCCCGAGCGCCTTCGCGAGGGCCTCGATGGCCAAGCCCGGCTATTTTGCCTCGCGATGCAAAGGCGACCCCTTCGGTCGCCGGCGGAAAATAGCCAGCGGCGCGCGCCATTGCCGGACCGGCCCGCCCGTGGGCCGCTCGCCCCTGAAGAAGGCCGTGGGGACGCGGGTTCGACGCAGGGAGCACCAGGATTGCATCTGCGGTAGAGACGGCACGACGAGCCAGTCTGCCCGGTTTGCCCCTCCCGGCGACACGTGCCTCACCGCGCCAGGAACCGTTCGGCGTCCTCGGGACGAAGCTGCCGCCGCACCGCCTCCCGCAGGGCGCCGAGGCCAAAGGCGCGCAGGTCGTCGTTGAAGTCGCCCCGCACCGGCACCAGCGCCACCACCTCGATCCCGGCCGGGGCGGCTCGGATCGCCAGCGCCTCCACCGCTGCCTCACCCGCCGGATCGCGATCCTGGACGACATAGAGCCGGCGCAGCGCCTCGGGGAGCCGGACGGCGGCGAGGTGGCCGGCGGAGAGCGCCGCCAGCATCGGCAGGCCCGGCAGCGCCGCCCGCACCGAGAGCACCGTCTCGATCCCTTCGCCGACGGCGAGCACCTCCCCGGCCATGCCGAAGCGCACCCCGTGCCCGAGCAGTTCCCCCATCGCCCGCCGCGGCGTGACGACCCGCGCCTTTCCGCGCCCGGTCGGGGCGAGCCAGGTGCGATGCGCGCCGGTCTGCCGTCCGGCGAGATCGGTGACGGCGGCGACGAGCGCCGGCAGCCGCAGGGGCGGCCCGCGCTCGTCCTCGCGATGGTAGCAGCGGGGATGGAAGCGCAGGGCGTCGATGCCGGGCGAGATCGCGATGCCGCGGCGGCGCAGGTAGGTCTCCGCCAGCGTCCCCGCGATCGGACGCGAGGCTGCGAACAGCCGCCGCGCCGCCCAGGCGCTGTCGACGAAGCTCGCTGGCCGATCGCGCACCTCGCGGACCGGCACCGGCTCCCGAGGTAGCCCGAGAAACCGCCGGGCCTCCTCCGCGGCGTCGCGAACGCCGGCGAGGCCGAGCGCCTCCCGGATGACGTCGAGCAGGTCGCCATGCTCGCCCGTCGCGGCGTCTCGCCAGCGCCCGACCGCTCCGGGACCGCGGGCGGGTCCCGAGAGCCGGACGAACATCGAGCGCCCGGCAGCGTTCCTCACGTCGCCGACGATCCAGTAGCGCCCGACCCGGCGGCCGGCGGAGAGATAGGCGCGGCAGACCGCCTCGGCATCGCTGCCGAGGCGTACCGCGAGGTCGGCAACGTCGGAGCGCGGCATCAGGCGCTCCGCTCCGCGACGCCGGCGACCGGCCAGCGCGCGAAGAGCCGGCTGAGGACGGCCGAGCCCTCGGCACCGGCCGGCACGAACAGCCGCAGCTTCCACGAGATGATCTCGCCGAAGAGCCCGTCGGCCTTCAGCCGCTCCCGCATCGCCTCGGTGAAGCCGACGAGCTCGATCCGGTCGGCATGCATGACGCGGGAGCGCCGGAGCTGCAGCCCGTCGGCGAGGTCGATGACGATCCGCCCGTCGCGGAGCGCCGCGAAGGCGTCCTCGGGCGACAGCGCCGGCGCGGCGCCTTCCGCGGCGAGGATACCAGCGACCCAGGCCGGCGACACGCGGCGACCGACGATGCGCTCGCCGTCGTCGGTGCGGAGGCGATAGACCCGGGTCGAGTCCTGCGGCAACCGCTTCCAGATCGGCAGCAGCAGACCGGAGACGATGTGCAGGGTCGACTCGGTGAAGGCCGGCACCTCGGCGAGCTCGGCCTCCCAGGCCGCGGTGAAGGTTGCCGGGTCGGTCTCGGCCCAGTGGGTCTCGCCGAGCGCCTTCGCCGGCAGGTTCACCGCCTCCATCGGCCGGATCAGCCGCACCCGCCGCTCGATCTCGCCGTCGTCAAGCATGACGCTCGCCGCCGGCACCTGCACCGCTGCCCGGCCGGAGCGGCTGTTGACGAGAAGCCGCGCGCCCGGTTCGCCGGCGCGGGCGAGCGCATCGGCGGCCGCCAGCGGCCGGTTGCGCTGGCGCTGGCGGATGGTGAGGAGCCGGGTCTCGGCGCCGGTGCGCGGATGGGTATGGATCGTCCGGCGCTCGCTGACGGTGAAGCTCTCGGCGACGAGGGTCTCCAGCCCGAGGTCGTAGATCCCGGCGGCGATCGCGCCCTCGACACGCGCGGCGAGGAGTTGCTCGAAGGCGGTGAAGAGCACGCCCTGCAACTCGATGGTCAGCGCCAGCAGCCGGTTCAGGAAGGTGGTGATCGGCGGCAGGTCGTCGCGGACGCCGTTCGCGTCCGTGAGCTTCAGGCCGGTCGCCGCCTCGAACCGCTCGAGCGGGCAGCCCTCGATCCTGCCGCGGACGATCAGCAGATAGAGCTGGCGCAGCGCGTCGCGGGCGTAGGGGCTTTCGAGATTGTCCTCGGGGCGGAACAGCCCCTGGCCGCCGGTCTGGCGCTGGCCGCGGGTGATGGCGCCGAGGGTGTCGAGCCTGCGGGCGATGGTCGAGAGGAAGCGCTTCTCGGCCTTCACGTCGGTGGCGATCGGCCTGAACAGCGGCGGCTGGCGCTGGTTCGTCCGATGGGTGCGGCCGAGCCCCTGGATCGCGGTATCGGCCTTCCAGCCGGCCTCGAGCAGGTAGTGGACGCGCTGGCGATCGTTCCTCGCCGCGAGGTCGGCGTGATAGCTCCGGCCGGTGCCGCCGGCGTCGGAGAAGACCAGCACGCGCTTCTTGTCGTCCATGAAGGCCGCCGCCTCGGCGAGGTTGGCCGACGCGGCCCTGCTCTCGACGACAAGGCGGTCGCCTCCGGCAGCCCCGTCCGCGGCTCGCCGCCGGATGATGCGCCGCGAGCGGCCGGTGACCTCGGCGACGACGTCGGTGCCGAAGTGCTGGACGATCTGGTCGAGCGCGCCGGGCACCGGCGGCAATGCCGCGAGATGCTCGATCAGCGCGTCGCGGCGAGCGACCGCCTCGCGGCTCTCGACCGGCTGGCCGTCGCGGATCACCGGGCGCGAGGCGAGATTGCCGGCGCTGTCGGTGAAGGGCTCGTAAAGCTGCACCGGGAAGGAATGCGCGAGGTAGTCGAGGACGAGCTCCCTCGGGGTGATGTCCACGCGGACGTCGCCCCACTCCTCGGTCGGGATCTCCGCGAGCCGGCGTTCCATCAGCGCCTCGCCGGTCGAGACGATCTGCACCACGGCGGCGTGTCCGGCGTCGAGGTCGGCCGCGATCGACCGGAGCAGCGTCGGGGTCTTCATGCTGGTGAGGAGATGGCCGAAGAAGCGCTGTTTGGCGCCCTCGAAGGCCGAGCGCGCGGCGGACTTCGCCTGCGGGTTCAGCGTGCCGGCGGCGCCGGTGACGTTGGCGGCGCGGAGGGCGGCGTCGAGGTTGTTGTGAATGACGGCGAAGGCGCCGGCATAGGCGTCGTAGAGCCCAGTCTGCTCCGGGGTCAGCGCATGCTCGACGAGCTCGTACTGAACTCCGTCGAAGGAGAGCGAGCGGGCGGTGTAGAGGCCGAGGGCGCGCAGATCGCGCGCGAGCACCTCCATCGCTGCGACGCCGCCGGCCTCGATCGCCTCGACGAACTCGGCACGGGTGGCGAAGGGGAAGTCGGCGCCGCCCCAGAGCCCGAGCCGCTGGGCGTAGGCGAGGTTCTGCACCGTGGTCGCCCCCGTCGCCGAGACGTAGAGGACGCGCGCCTCCGGCAGCGCGTGCTGCAGCCGCAGGCCGGCGCGGCCCTGCTGCGAGGCGGCGACATCGCCGCGCTCGCCCTTGCCCCCGGCGGCATTCTGCATGGCATGCGCCTCGTCGAAGACGATCACCCCGTCAAAGTCGGCGCCCAACCAGTCGACGATCTGCCGCACCCGGGAAACCTTCTCCCCCCGGCCGTCGGAGCGCAGCGTGGCGTAGGTGGTGAAGAGGATGCCCTCCCTGAGCGTGATCGGCTTGCCTTGGGCGAAGCGGGAGAGCGGCGTCACCAGCAGCCGCTCCATGCCGAGCGCGGCCCAGTCGCGCTGCGCGTCCTCGATCAGCTTGTCGGACTTCGAGATCCAGACCGCCTTGCGCCGACCACGCAGCCAGCTGTCGAGCAGGATCGCCGCGGCCTGGCGGCCCTTGCCGACCCCGGTGCCGTCGCCGATCATGAAGCCCTGCCGGAAGCGCACCGCCCCCTCGGCGTCGTCGGCGGCGGCGGTCACCCGGTCGAAGGTAGCGTCGACCATCCAGGCGCCGGCGAGATGAGCGGCATGCGCCTCTCCAGCGGCGATCACCGTCTCCAGCTGCGCGTCGGAGAGCAGGCCGAGGATCGTCGTCGGCAGCAGCGGGCGATAGCTCGGGCGCGGCGGCATGACCGAGGCCATGGCAGCGGACTGGACCAGCGGCGTCGGGTGCGGCGCGGCGCCCGGGATGCGGATCGACTGGAGCGCATAAGGCTCGTAGACCGCGTCGGTCAGGTGAACTTCGGACCCCGCCACCTCGTCGAGCAGCTCATAGGCCAGCTCGGCCGCGGCGGGCACAGCGGCTGCCGCGACCGGCGCGATCTGCGCCGACCGTCTGGCCGCCGCGCGGCGAGTGGGCGCCGCTGTGGACCGCGCCTCCCGAGGTCCCGACCGCTCGACCGGCAGACGCGGCGGCACCATCCTTTCGATCCAGCCGAGCAGCGTCGCGACGTCCGGCGCCACGCCTGGCGTCGCGGGGAAAGCCATTGGATCCTCCGCGGGCAGCTTGTCGATGAC
>Ga0075163_10010488_pt1 | contig 12116 bp, 8 predicted proteins | sample JI1023141ADNA_FD_71478 | JGI IMG/M metagenome (GOLD analysis project Ga0075163, IMG submission 71478) | Wastewater effluent complex algal communities from Wisconsin, to seasonally profile nutrient transformation and Carbon sequestration -... | ecosystem: Engineered > WWTP > Effluent > Algae...
TATTTATGTGAACTATGTCTTGATTAATTAGTGGAATTCGGCAAACCAGTTCGTTTAAGTTAGAAATAATTTTTAATTTTTTGATTTGTAAATAACCGCTATCAGCCATTAAACCGGAAATAAAATGAAAAAAACATCTTCCTTTGGATAGCTCTGTGCCTCATCCTTATCAATCTAAGCTCCTGTGCTCCTGATGACCATACCTCCAAAGAATATGGTTTTCTTTATGGGATTTGGCATGGATTTATTCTTATTTTTTCACTCCTAGGGAAGTTATTCGGGATGGATATAGGAATCTACGCTGAGCACAATACTGGCCTTTTCTATTGGCTTGGCTATATCATCGGAATTGGCGGGTTAGGAGGAGGTGGTGCTTCTATGAGAAGGGATAGATAACAGACAAAAAAAAAATGGTTCTACTTTCTTACTAATTTTACATGACTTAGTTCTTGTTTACTTCACCAAACAACAAAACAATTCCACCAAACCACTTACCAAATACTAATTACCATGTTTAGAAGTAGAATTTTCTGGATTATCATCGTTCTATCCACGATTTCAGCAGCAGGATTTTATGCTTATCAAAAACTCTACAATACTTCCAACCTTATTGAGCATATTCCTTCAAATGCAGCTTTTGTATTCACAGTCAATTTCAAATCATTGTCAGGCAAATTGAACTATGAAAAGCTAAAAAAAATGAATTTCATGCAGGAATTGAAAAAAGTGGCTAGGCAACGCAGTCGGGAGGAATCAGAAACTGTAAATAACTTATTAGATAATCCATTCACAACAGGAATAAATTTCCTCAAGGATGCTTTTGTATTTGGCGTTTCTAAGAATGGAAGTGAGGCATTTGGGCTCGTTTTTGAAATATCTGATGAAGATGACTTTGAGAAATTTATAAAAACGCTTCCAGAGGTAAAGAACCTACCAGCTAAACAAGAGCACTATACGACTGTTGATCTCGAAGAAGGCGTGATTCTCGTATGGAATGACAACACGGCAATACTATTAGGAAATATGCGAGAAGGAAAGGAAAAATATGCGGATCAACTCATGACAATGGAAAATAGTGAGTGCATTTCTTCGATTCCAACCTTTAAAAAATTCATATCATCCAAATATGATGTTGGTGCGTATTTCGCTTATGACGGTGTTGCCGAATTATTTTCAAGTAAATTCCGAAATATTCCAAATGATTACAATCTGACTGGTGCGACAGCTGCGCTAACCTTAAATTTCGAAGACGACGAAATTGTACTTGACACTGAAATCAATGATCCTTCAGGCAAACTTGAAAAAAACAATATGCTCTCAGAAAATGGCGTCGGCAAAAAGACATTGTCAAATATCACGAATGACAAAATACTTGCACTTGGGACTTTGGCTCTGAATTCTGATAAGCTGATAGAAAATTTGCGAATGAATGACGAATACTCTGAATCTATATCTGAAATTGCAAAAGAGCTAGGAGTTGGAATTTCAGATATTGAAACCATGTTCGCCGGAGAAATTTCCTTTTGTATTTCAGGATTCGAGATGAGCACGTTGCGCAAAAAGGAGTACACATATAACCCTTACACATACGAACCTATTGTTACTGAAAAATTGGTACCTCAAGTGCTTCCAATCATTATCAGCAATGTACAACTCGATAACATGATCGTTTTTAATCAATTGATGGCGAGAGCAAAAGCGATTAAAGGAACCAAGTATTGGAGTTTGAATTCGGAAGGAATTGATATTTATTTAGTTGAAAATGGCGACGGCGTGACCATAACCAACAGCCTCAACGTGGCCGATCGTTTTTCTTCTCAGGGAAGCCTAAACGCAGAACCAAGTGATCAAATTCAAGATTATGTAACTAATAATTCGGCAGCGTTTTATGCCAGTTTATGTATGGAGGATTATCCTGTTTCATTGCAAGATGAAATCAAGCAAGAAATGGGTACCCGAGCCTTTCAACAAATATCCAATGTCACGAGCGAAATGAACGACATTTCAATTACCATTTCAGCAACAAAGATTGTGGCAAGACTCGGAATGAAGAAAGGTAAAGAAAACAGTTTGTTTAGGATTATAAATATGTTAGACGAAATTGCTATGGCTAGTTGATGGAGATTGAATTAAAAAATTTGCAATTCGAAACGATATCCCTTCAGAAATCTTCTGATTTCTGGAATCAGTCTGTTAAATTTCCAAGCGGAGGTAAATTCTTACTTAAAGCGATTTCAGGATCTGGCAAGACGACTGCCATTTCATTGCTATATGGACTGAGAAAAGACTATACAGGCCAAGTCCTAATTGATGGTTGCGATATCAAAAATTTGAGTCCCGCAGAATGGTCAATCATGAGACGAACTAAGATTTCTATTGTATTTCAGGAACTCAAGCTTTTTGATCAGCTCACCGCTGAAGAAAATCTCAGAATAAAACTTCAATTGACAAATATTCCGGATAAAATTTTAGAATATTCAGAGAGACTTGGGATGCGAGAGCATCTTCAAAAAAAGGTGAAAATTCTGTCTGTTGGGCAAAAGCAACGGATAGCCATCATAAGATCCCTATTACAACCTTTCGATTACTTATTGTTGGATGAACCATTTAGTCACCTTGATCCTGAAAACACACAAAATGCCTGCGCACTTATTGATGAAGTTTGTTCGGAGCAGCAAGCCGGTTTAATACTCACCTCTCTCCATGACCTCCATCACATGAAATACAACTCAATACTTGCTTTGTAAATGCTATTTCGTCTTCTCTTCTATCGGTCGTCGCCTGTGCAACTTGCATTCGCAGCCATTGGAACACTTATTGGGCTGACTCTTGTGCTAAGCGTTACTCAAGTTCACTATTCACTAGAAGAACTTTTATCTGAACAGAAGGACCTGCTGGGTGACCAATATCTGGTGATTCAAAAGAATATTTCGGCTCTAAATACTCTTTCAATAAATGATTCCAAATTTTCACCTGAAGAATTTACTGAAATAAATCAAATTGAAGGTATTAGTGGGGTTGCCGCGTTTCGTGCAAATAAATTTAAGGCAAACATATTTGTTCCGGAGGGTAGCAGTGATATGCTTCCACAGCTTTATTCAGATTTGTTTTTTGAATCTGTACCTGATGAATTTCTTGATGTAAAAGACACTGAATGGAAATGGAAAGATGGAGATTCAATAGTTCCTATCATTGTTCCAAAGGACTATTTGAATCTTTACAATTTCGGCTTCGCGCCTGGACAAAACATGCCACAGGTTTCTGCGAAACTTATAGGAATGGTTGATTTCAGAATTCGACTTCGAGGCAATCAAAAAGAAGGTATATATCACGGTTTCATCGCTGGCTTCAGTTCGAGAATAAACTCGATATTAGTTCCAGAAACATTTTTAATGTATGCCAATAATGAATTTGGCAATAATGAAAGTTCAAACCCTTCCAGACTGATCATAAAATCTTCTGATTCCTCGTCTCCAGAAATTTCGAAATACCTGCAAGAAAATGGTTATGAGTCAAATGAGCAAGGATTGAGAAATAGTAGGTTAAGTGCGCTGGTTCAAACAATATTATCCATCATATTGCTCATAGGATCAATTATAATTGGTCTCGCTTTATTAGGTATCATTCAAAATGTTCAACTACTTATAAGCAAGAGTGACTATGAGATAAAAACCCTGGTCCTTATCGGCCATTCCCATATAAAAATAATTTGGCACTATCTCAAGTTCTATTCAATTGTACTCATCGCAATTTCAATCGTTTCATACTTTCTATTATGGCACATTGTCATCTATTTGAAAGATTACATGACTGAAAATGGATATGATATTTCTAGCAACATTCATTCAAAAGTCTATGTGTTCGGCGTACTTCTGATGGTTGGCATTTTGGTGATCAACTACATTGCACTTGCTCTTGGAATTCGAAAACTAGCGCGATAATGAGATAAGACATCTATTTGAAACGGAACTAGGTGGTCAGTTTTGACGGAAATTCGCATCCGCCAAAGGATCAATTGCTTTTCCATATGTTTGCAAAAACGCTAAGCAAATAAGAAATGAACAAATCAACATTAACAGTTCGAAATGTTATTAGATGGACATATATGAGTTTTATTTGGGTATCACTCACATTATTTATTGGTGTGACCTTCGAAGCGTTTAAATCTAGTTGTGGATACATTGAGCCAATTCAATCAAATATGAAAAATCATTCACAACTAAACTCAGTTGATACAAACCTTATGCCTTCTGACTCCATCGCAGATTTCCAATCCTTTGAAAACACTGTTTCGGCCAATCCGGAAAATCATCTAAATGCGAATGGAAGATGGAATTATGTCGTCCATCATATTTTGACCTTCGAAACTTATTTCTTGATTATTGTTGCTATAAGCAGCGCAATCTTCGTAGAATATTTCTTCTTCATAAAATTTGCACTTGGAGGTAAACTCAATTTAAATGACTTTTCATTTTTAATTTTGATACTAATATCATTGGCACTCTCAGGATATTTTCTCGGAAATCTAGAATTTGCATTTGGAAAAGACATCACAATCCTTGATAAAGACAAGAGGTTTGCTGCTCTAATAAGTTTCATAATAGTTGTGAGTTTAGCTTGGATATCTCGATTTAGAATGGAACGAAGTGTCGAACTCCTTCAACATCAGCAAGCCAAAGAGATTGAAGATCAAATACTGGCCTCACTCATGATCAAGGACTAAAATTTGCTAACACACTATGGAATTAATTCTCTTATTAATATTGATTATAGAGGCTGTTTTTCTAATACGCCGAACTTCGCAGGAAACTCGGTCTTTCAAATTAAAAAACGGTCCTATCCTTGACTTGAAATTTCTAAAACAAGAGTTTTCGAAAAGAACAACATTTACGAGGATAATGAGCATACGGAGCAATGATCCAGAAACCAAGCGCAATCAGTATTATTTCAGTGACTACTTTCAACTATTGTATAAATATATATCAGCTGCTCAAAACTGCATTGTAATACATGACTATATAGATCATGGTAAATACCTGAAGACAATGGGAATGGATGTCAATGATCATATTGCGCCATATTATGAGCATTACTTTCGATATTTAGAAGAGATCGTCATATCCAATCCCACCTTAAGTATGTGAGAATACTTTCGATTCCACATCAGAAATATAGATTAGGCATGAGTGAAAATGAAGTATTCGCTGCTGCTATTGAAAATTCATACGATCAGACTATTGCGCACATCAGAAGACTTTTACAATTTCCAAATTTCGAATTTTTCATCCAGCCGCAGGCAGTGAGGGGATTTAGCGAGATACTTATCGATAAGAGGTACTGGATTAAAGAGATCGACTATTATGATGACCAAATGGTATGCAGTCCTGATTTAGTGCAAATTTCCCACTATCTCGATACTTTGACTTCTGAGAATATTGTACTTCGGGAGGCCAAACTGTTGTTGAAAAACATGGATTCTTCTTGCAAGAATTACTATGAGCTTGAAGGTGAGCCAAAAATGAAAGCCGTTTCTGAAGAACAGTTTAATTTGAATCGAACCAGCGTGATTGAAGTTTTAAATAAGAAGTTATCAGACGCCGAGTTAAATGTATCCGCTGAATTTAGTGAGAGACAACAGCCTATTATAGACGGCCTGAGCAAGAATATTGCTGTTTTGCGATCGAGCAAGGAGGAACTCCTTACAAGGAACAAAGAACGAGAAATGCGAATACGTGAGTTTACTATCAAACTTCAGACTCCTAACGGTTTGAATGAGTTAGAATCTGAACCTGCATATTTGAGACGCAAAATTCATCTGGAAGACCCGCAACATTCAAGTGAAAGCAACCTTTCGAGGTTTACTTTGAATGAGACAACCGATGAAAATGGAGAAAGTAAAGTTGAATTGCGTGAAAATCCATTCTTACATGATAACGTAGACTAATGTCACATGGAATGAAATAAATTGGAGCAAGAGTAACGGCTAACAAATTTGGCTATAACACGAAAGTGGATAAAAAGGCAGTATGGACATTGATTGCACCTCGAATAAGCATAGCGTATTACGATAATTATTGATTTCTGTTGTGAAGAAGGTGCATTGGAAGCTTATTCCTTTTGGCTATTTATTTTGTTAATTAAAGATAGAACGACTTAATAATGTCCAAAACCCTTTTAATTTGTTTCATCTTACTCTAAGAACGACATGACATAATTAACTAAATCTAAATTACATGCAAATCTTTCCACTACAATCGAAGCCAAACTTGGTTTCACACATACTTCTTTCCTTTATTCTTTTTTTCAGTAGCTCTATAAATTCAGAAGGACAAAAGGAAAATGAATACACAGAGCAAGTCCTTTCAATGGAAATCGATTCCTTTTTTGAATTTTCGCATCTTTCAAATAAAAACAATAGGCTATATATCGAGCCAAAGCAAGAGTACGGACAATTCATTACAGAGCCGATTTCAATTCCCGAGGAATGGCAGAATCAACGAACTCTGATTTTCCCAAGATTTTACGAAACATGTGACGACCAAAACATTGAAGTAGATTACAGATTGTTATCGGAAAATGGTGAATGGTCCATTTGGCAAACAGGTACAATGGATAGCCATAGTTTGGATTATGAAAAAATACAAGGGCAAGATTTCTATACGCAGTCGTTAGTTCCTGCAGTCGTCGAAGGCTCTGACATTTCAATTCAATTCAGGGTGAAACTTACATCACAAGAATGCGGATTGGCCAGTGTAAAGATCTTCATCATCAAGTCTTGGGAACCAACAACAAATGACGCGGAATTTGAATACATGAATAGCTTGGCCTGTGAGTGTCCAACACTTCCATATGTCAGCCGTGTTGGGTGGTCGTGCCCACAAGGTATGGGGTCATCCTGGAGTCCGACAATTACAGATTTTACGCATGTTGTAGTTCATCATGCGGCGGGATATGGATATACTCCATTGTCCGCAGTGCATGACATTTGGGTGCAGCATGCACTTACACAAGGCTGGGGTGACATTGGTTATAATTGGTTAATAGACGCAAATGGCACAATATATCAGGGGCGTGCATGGAACGGTACTAATGAGCAAGTAATCGGAGCTCATATGTGTTCATGTAATGCCAATAAGATCGGTATTTGCTTATTGGGAAACCTTGAATTGAACCAAGCTACCCCTGCTCAATACAATTCCCTTGTTGCTTTGATTGGTCAGAAGGCGTGCATGGCCGATATTATTCCAGACCAATCTTCCTATACTTCATATAATCCAAACAACAATGGATGTACTTCTGGTAATTTATTGGATGTGATCGGTCATAGGGATGGTTGCCAACAATCTCCACTTTATACCAGCTGTCCGGGCGCACAATTTTATCCATTGTTATCTCAACTTCGGAATGATGTTGTTGATTATATTGTTAGCTGCAACTCGACGTCTGGTTGCTCCTCTAATGATTGTTGTGATTATGCTACGAATTTGCAAAGCTCGAATTCGTGCATTTATGTAAGTGGAACGGTTGCAACTGCCTCTGCAGATTATTCATGGTCACCAGCTTCTTGTGACGGTGCAAGTGATCTGCGTGCTGACGTCTTTTATCGCTTCACAGCAATTGAAAGTGAACATACAATTACGGTTGACCCAAGCGGAGATCTCGACGCTGTTTTGGCTATTTATGCTGGCCCCAATTGTTTTAACCTTCAGGAAATTGACTGCATTGATACTCCAGGTGGCAATGGTATAACAACTACTTTGACAACCACAGGATTAATACCAGGTGAAGATTATTTTATTCGCATATATGATTACGGCAGTACTAATGCTACTTCCGGCGCATTCAACATTTGTGTAACACATCAAAACAGCAACGGCAATGGTTTTGATGATATTGTACCAGAAGATTATAGTGTTCTCACGAATACCGTGGAAGCAGGCGGCAACCTATCTGTGATTTGCGATCAAGCATATAATGCCGGCTCATCAAATAGCATAGATGTGAATTTGGGATATTTTTTATCTACCGACTGTATTTTCAATTTTGGAGACATTTTTTTAGGTAGTGATGAGTCCAACATTGGAAGCAGCGATATCTCAGATACAGAAACTGCAGATCTACTAATCCCAGACGCAACAGCCTCAGGCGAGTATTTTTTACTTTTCGTCGCTGATTATGATGACAATATAGAAGAAACCACAGAAAATAATAATGTAGGCTGTGTTAGTTTTAGTGTGATTAACAATTCTGGCAGCGGCAATGATGATATAGTGGTAGAGAATGCAACCGTAGAACAAAATGTTGTATTTGCCGGTGGTGAAGTGTCCATATCATGCGATCAAGCATATAATCAAGGTAGTTCTGAGCTTATTGATGTGAACTTAGGTTATTATTTGTCCACCGATTGCACGTTCAATCTTGCTATTGACATTTTGCTGGATGATGATAATTCGAGTATTGGAAGTTCTGATATTTACGATACAGAAATCGCTTCCCCACTAATTCCTGTTGATATTCTTCCCGGGGTATATTTCATACTTTGTGTTGCAGATTATGACTACGCAATCACAGAAACTAATGAGAATAACAATGTTGAGTGTATTCAAATCACAGTGAGTGGTTTGGCCCCAGATTTTGCTATCAGTAATTTAACCATTACTAATCAATCAATTTGCCCTGAGGCAATTGCTTTGGAAGTCGCATTTGATTTGCAGAATATTGGTGGTTCAGGAACAATTAGTTTGCTCACTCAAACTGGATTTTGGTTAGTACCACTCAATGAAGGATGTCCTCAGGAATTACCCATTTCAAGCGGGACTTACATTGATGATTTCAACATTTTCAGTGAGGATATGGCAGATGACTTTGAACACATAACAAGCTATTTGATAATTCCCGTTTTGCCCGAAGGTGAATATCTACTTGTGGCAGTAGCCGACCATGACACAGATATTAATGAAATAGATGAGGTAATGAACAATATTGCGTGCACATCTTTGACGATTAATTCTAATGCTACGCCTCCTCCAGCGGTTATTCTTGGAGAGCAGACCATTTGCCCGGGAAGTTCAATTGTCTTATCAATTGAAAACTTCAATGAACTAAATGCGATATATAATTATCTGTGGTCAACTGGCAGCGAAGAAATGACTATTACTGTAACGGCTTCTGGAACGTATTCAGTTCAGGCTTACGGTGATGGTAATTGCAGTGATTCAGTAATTACCGAAATTGAAGTCGTCTTGTTAAATGATGATTCTGATTTGGATGGAATACCTGATTGTTCAGATGATTGTCCAATTTTATTTGGGCAGATTGGAAATTCGTGTAATGACGATAATCCCAACACCTTAAACGATATTATCAATATCAGTTGCCTCTGCCAGGGAACATTGGTATCTATCCCCGGCTGTCTTGATCAGACAGCATGTAATTACAATAGCGCAGCAAATGAGGACAACGGTAGTTGTTATTTCACGAATGATATGTGTGATGATGGAAATGAAACAACGCAAAATGATATTATCAATGAGGACTGTCTTTGCGAAGGAACTGTTGTTGTTGCAGAAGGCTGCACAAATGAGTTGGCTTGTAATTATGATCCATTGGCCCTCTCCGATAATGGAAGCTGCCTAATGATCGGCGAATCTTGTGATGATCTTAATGATGAAACTGTTAATGACTTCGTTAATGGTGAATGTGTATGTATTGGTGAACTTATCAATGAAACTGGTTGTACAAATCCGATAGCGTGTAATTATGTAATGATTGCCACAATAGATGACGGTTCTTGCAATTTCACAGGGGATCCTTGTGATGACCTCAATAATGAAACCATCAATGATATGTACGATGCGAATTGTAGCTGTATTGGCGAGAATAATAATATCCTTTTGGGATGCACTGATATAAATGCATGTAATTATGATTCTGAGGCCACAATTAATGATGGATCATGTCTTTATGGATTATCAGGATGCACCGATGAGAATGCGTGCAATTTTGATCCACTTGCTATTTGTGATGATAATAGTTGTGTGAATGAAAACTCATCTCCATTTGATGGAGAAGTGTTTTTTAATGAATATCCGATCACGGCTATTTACAATTGCGAATTTTCAATAGGCAGTTCCTATACTTGGTCTATCGCACCTGAAGGAATTGGTAGTTTTCTATCAAATAATATTGGCCCTTCAATCGTCAATATTCAATGGAATTCAAATGGCCTTGCTCTACTCTGTGTAACCGAGACATTTGTTCTAAACAATGGCGACACTTGCACTGCACTTTCATTTTGTCAAGAAGTTCTTCTGGCAACTGATATGGACGAAGTTCCAGTTAATGAATTTCTTTTATATCCAAATCCTACAAATGGAATTTTGACTATAACGCCATCAAGAAATTCAATAAGTACTTTTGCTTCTTTATTTGATTTAACAGGCAGATTGATGCTAACGAAACCGATTTACGGCCAGACGGAGTTGTTCTGTCCTGGTATGTCAGCCGGTGTATATTTTGTGTTAATTTCTGATGGTAATACAATTCATAAATACAAAATCATTTATGAACCTAAACTGTAGGACGCTTCGCACCTGCCCTAAAAAATGAAAAAGGAGACTTGACCAATATTAATGATATGCTTTGGAATATTTACCATCACAGATAATTTGGAAATTCCGTCCCAGTTGACCACTGAATTCCAGTTCCATTTGACCAGACTCAAGTAAGAGCTAATTTGGAAATATTTTGAAGGTTCTTGCATGTTTGCGATCCACACCTGATGCAAATTTCACTGCTGTTGATTGTCTCAAATGTTCAACGCACCTAGCTGATCTTAGGAGTGATCAATTTGAGCAGGAATTCAGTGGTCAACTGTGACGGAATTTCCAGGCATTCTACCTTGCTAATTTCACTCTCGTTATAATTTTTGCATCCATAAAAAAATCAAAAGCGAAGATTTCTGCCGCTTAGTTTTGCAATTATGACCACACCATTATTCAAGCACATCAAAAGGCGATTGATACTAGAACTCGAGGCGGCTACCACAGAGATCAAAGTTGCCATGTGCTGGTTTACCAATAAAGAACTTATGGAAGCTTTGTGTCATCGCTTGAAAGAAAATGTAACAGTCACACTTGTTGTATTAAATGATCGCACAAACAATCGCCCAGATGGTGTAGATTTTCAAGAATTTGTAAATCAGGGCGGCATTTTCTACTTCAGTAGCGAGGAACATCCGATGCACAACAAATATTGCTTGATAGACAATACCACGTTAATCACGGGCTCCTATAATTGGACATATTTTGCAGAGCAGAAGAACTTTGAAAATGTGATCGTTACACAAGATATTGATCTAATAGCAGCATACCAAAAGGATTTTGACAGGGTACTGCGGAAATGTAAAAGAGTTAATCTTGTTGCTCAGGAAGCGATTATGGGTATATCGTCTTCGACAATTGTCGAGGATATGAAAATGGCGACCAAAGATGAAATGGTAATTAAGACCACAAGAATTACTTCCACCAAACCAAGGTATTTGTCGCAATCATTGGGAGAGAATGTTCACGGCAACATATTTCTGATCTTTATACCAAGAGGTACTAAGGTTCCAACAACGGGAATGCAAAATCTAACGACCATTAACGACGATCAGACAAGCTGCACAACCGATATCAGATCGGGTGAAAGTCCAATTGGTACTTCAAATGAAGAAATAGGCCAGTTCACAATTTCGGATATCCCTCCTCTACCAAAAGGAGTAGTTGGTCTATTGACATCATTTGCGATAGGACATGATGGCATATTGATGGTGCGTGTTGTTGTGCGAGAAACAGGGGTTGAAACGTTGCATATGTTTAACGTTGAACATTTACTCGTCAATGAATTGTAAAGAATTCTACTCAGAAATATCCGATTTACCGCTTCGACTCAAACGCCCCACTAAAATCAGCTATCTGCTCACTGGTTTCATTTGGTATAAGATCCTTCGTCTTGAACCATTTTAAAAACTCCTTGTCGTATAAATCTTCCCAGGTCAACTCGTAGTAGTGCTTTACAAGTTTGAAATTCTTGATTAGCTCGCTTGCATCAGGAAGCTTCACTTTAGCTATTAC
>Ga0075163_10010489_pt1 | contig 12116 bp, 11 predicted proteins | sample JI1023141ADNA_FD_71478 | JGI IMG/M metagenome (GOLD analysis project Ga0075163, IMG submission 71478) | Wastewater effluent complex algal communities from Wisconsin, to seasonally profile nutrient transformation and Carbon sequestration -... | ecosystem: Engineered > WWTP > Effluent > Algae...
CACCCGTGCCGAATAGGTGGTCGGGAACGCCGGTCCGGCCTTGGCGAGCATGGTGGGATGCAGCAGCGCCTTGGCGCCGGTACGGAAACCGTAGATCAGCCGGCTGAGGTCGCGTTCGTCGGCGAGGAGGTTGAAATCGACCAGCGGCTCGGCGCGCGGATCGGTGCTCTCGATGGCCATGCGGCCGCGCGAGAACGGCTTGTTGAGCCAGATGAACAGGGTCCCGACGCGCTGGCCGATGGAGTGCCAGCCCGAGCGGCCGATGAAGGCCGCATGCATATCACCGGCGGGGGCGTCGGGCAGGTTCGAGGTGAACCGCAGGATGGCGTGATCGTGATGCTCGTCGAGATCGGTCATGCGCATGTCGGGCGGCAGATAGGTGCTCACCGCGGTGGATGAATGCTCCATCAGGTTCTGCCCGATGGCTGCCTTGTCGAGCACGACGGAGATGCCGAGCTTGCCCAGCGCCGCGGCGGGACCGACGCCGCTCCGCATCAGCAGGGCCGGGGAATGGATCGCGCCCGTGGAGACGATGATGCGGTCGGCGGCGATGGTGCGGGAGGGGGCGCCGCCATAGGGCGCGATGACCGCGCCCGTCGCCTTGCGTCCGTCGAACACCAGCTTCTCGGCCAGGTGTTCGGTGATGATCTCGAGGTTGGGGCGCTGCCGGACCTCGGGCGTGAGATAGCCGACGGCGGTGGGGATGCGCTCGCCCCTGTCGCTGAGCGCGATGGCGCCGACGAATATCCCGTCCTCCCATTTGCCGTTCTGGTCAGGCAGGTGCGGGTAGCCCTGCGCCTTGAGCGAGGCGATGACGCCTTTGGCGAGCGGCGACATGCGGGCGTCGCTGATGCGGCGGATCGGGATGGGACCATCCTTGCCGTGATAGGGCCCGCCGAAATCGACATCGCGCTCGAGCTTGCGGAAATAGGGCAGGGCGGCATCCCACGACCAGCCGGCGGCGCCGAGGCGGCCCCACTCGTCGTAATCGTCCGGCGCGCCGCGATTGGCGACCATGGCGTTGACCGACGAGCCGCCGCCGAGCAGGCGGCCCTGCTCATAGCGGCGCGGTGCGCGCGATGCGCCGCCGGCGGCGCCCAGATAGGCCTTGAGATCGGGCCAGATGTTGTTGTCGTCGATATAGGCGCGGCCGGGATAGCGCGTGCGCACATGCGGGGCCATGGAGGCTTCGGTGAGATCGCGCCCGGCCTCGACCAGCGTCACGCGATTGCTCTCGACCTCGCTCAGCCGCGCTGCCAATACGCAGCCCGCCGAGCCGCCCCCGATGATCAGAAAATGCACGCCGGATCCTCCTGTTGCGCCAATCATGCCACAGGCACGCCGACGCACGGGCGCGAGCCGCTTAACCGGGGGTCCGATTATGTGCCCGGCGGGCTTTATGTGGCCCGATGCGGGTCGCAGATTCCGTGGCGAACAGGAGCGGCCCCATGAAGTTCATCAGCACCAATCCGGCGACCGGCGCGCAGATCGCAGAATATCCCGAGCACAGCGCGGCCGAGGTCGAGGCGATCGTTGCGACCGCCCATGCCGCGCACCGATCATGGTCGGCGCTGCCGGTGAGCAAGCGGGCCGAAATGCTGGCGCGGCTCGCGCAACTGCTTGAGGAGCGCGCCGACGACTATGCGGCGCTGATCGTGAGCGAGATGGGCAAGCCGTTCGCCGAGGCGCGCGGCGAGGTTGTGAAGGCCGCGGGCGGCGCCAGGCACTTCGCGGAGAACGCCGAGACGTATCTCGGCGACGAGCCGATCCCCGGCACGCCCGGCGTGATTCACTATGAGTCGCTCGGAGCGATCCTTGGCATCATGCCGTGGAACCTGCCGTTCTGGCAGGTGCTGCGCTTCTTCATTCCCACGGCGCTGGCGGGCAATGTGGTGATCGTCAAGCACGCCGAGACCGTGCAGGGCAGCGCCCGCGCCATCGAGCAGGTGATCCGCGATGCGGGCGCGCCGGCGGGGGTCTACACCAATCTGGCGATCGACAGGGACAAGGTCGCGGCCCTGATTGCCGACCGGCGCATCGCGGCGGTGACGGCGACGGGCAGCGAGCGGGCCGGGCGGTCGATCGCTGAGGCGGCGGGCAGGAGCGGCAAGAAGGTCGTTCTGGAGCTTGGCGGCTCCGATCCGTTCGTGGTGTTCGAGGACGCCGATTTCGACAAGGCGGTGGCCCTCGGGATCACCTCGCGCTTTTCCAACAACGCGCAGAGCTGCATCGCCGCCAAGCGCTTCATCGTCGAGCGGTCGATCTACGACAGGTACGTGACGGCTTACGCCAGGGCGGCCGATGCCATCGCCATCGGCAACCCGATGGAGGCGAGCACCAGGCTCGGACCGCTGGCCAAGCTCGATATCCTTGACAATACCAAGCGCCAGGTCGCCGATGCGGTGAAGGCAGGTGGCAAGGTGGTGACCGGGGGAGCGGCGGTCGAGGGGCAGGGTTACTTCTACAGGCCGACCGTGATCACCGGACTCGATCCCAAGGCGCCCATCGCGTTCGAGGAGTTCTTCGGCCCCGTCGCGCTGATGTTCCCGTTCGACACCGAGGAGGAAGCGATCGCGCTCGCCAACGCCACCAACTATGGTCTCGGCGGCGCCGTGTGGTCGCAGGACAAGGCGAAGGCGGCGCGCGTCGCGGGCCGGCTCGAAGCGGGGGCAGTGTTTGTCAACGACTTCGTGCGGTCGGACGCCCGGGCACCCTTCGGCGGCACCAAGGGCTCGGGCTTTGGCCGCGAACTGGGCGGGCTCGGCGCGCGCGAGCTGACCAATGCCAAGGTAATATGGACGGCGGCCTGACGGGGCCGCTAAGGTCCGGTCCATGGGCAAGACTATCCTTATCACCGGCGCTGCCGGCAATATCGGCGTCAAGATCACCACGCATCTGCGGCAGACGAGCGACCACAAGCTCCGGCTGCTCGACCGGCGCGCTTCTGGCGATATCGTCGCCGCCGATCTGGGGAGTTGGGATCCGGAATGGGCCCGGCATTTCGACGGCGTCGACATCGTCTTCCACTTCGCCGGCAACCCGAACGGCAACGCCAACTGGGCGAGCGCCAAGCGCGACAATATCGCTGGCACGCTGCGCGTGCTGCGGGCCGCGCGCGAGGCGAACGTTCGCCGTGTGATCTTCGCCAGCACCAACCAGACGATGCTGGGCTACCGCTTCGCCACGGGGCCGGTGACCGTCGACATGCCGCCGGCGCCACTCAGCCCCTATGGCATCTCCAAGCTCGCGGGCGAGGAAGCCGGCCGCGCCTTTACCGAGGAGACTGGCGGCGATTTCCTGGCGCTGCGCATCGGCTACTTCCAGCCTGGCGAGAACCGGCCGGGTGCGCACATGGAGATCGGCGAATGGGGCCAGTCCATGTGGCTCTCCAATCGCGACATGAACCAGGCCGTCGACAAGGCCATCGCCGCGCCGCCTTTCGGTTTCGCCGTGGTCAATCTTGTGTCGAACAATGCCGGCATGCGCTGGGATATCGAACACACGCGCGAGGTGATCGGCTACGTGCCGCTGGATGCCGCCACGCCCGTTATCGCGGACAAGCAGCGCGAGGACGACCGGATCGCCCGCGCCAGGACGATTGCCCCTGGCGACTGGTTCGACGAGCGCTTCTTCTCGGTCGACCCCTGAGCCTTCCGGCGGAGGAATCGTCACTCCCTGGGCAGCCTCGATAGGGCGGTGAATCCGCCTTTGGTCAGATTGACCAGTTGGTCAAAAAACGGCAGTGTCGCGCGCATGAAAGTCCTCATTCTGGGTGCCGGCGTCATCGGCACGACCTCGGCTTACTACCTCGCCAAGGCCGGCCATGAGGTGACCGTCATCGACCGCCAGCCTGGCCCGGCGCTCGAGACCAGCTTCGGCAATGCGGGCGAGCTGAGCTATGGCTACGCTTCGCCCTGGGCCGGTCCGGGGATACCGCTCAAGGCCATCAAATGGCTGACGATGGTGGACGGGCCGCTGGTCATCCGCCCGATGCTCGATCCGCGCATGTGGATCTGGGGCTTGCGCCTCCTCGCCAATTGTACCGAGCGCGCCTATGCGGTGAACAAGTCGCGCATGGTACGGCTCGCCGAGTACTCCAACGAGCGCATGGTGGAACTGCGCGGGCTCAACGGCCTCCACTTCGACGGCCGCGAGCGCGGCACGCTGCAGCTCTTCCGCACGCAGAAGCAGCTCGACCATATCCATGGCGACGTCGAGGTGCTGAAGCAGTACGGCGTGCGCTACGAGGTGCTCGACCCCAAGCAGTGCGTTGCCGCCGAACCGGGTCTCGCGACGGCGACGGTACCGTTCGTGGGCGCGCTGCGGCTGCCCGACGACGACACCGGCGACTGCAAGATGTTCACCGAGGGCATGGCGAAGCTCGCAGCCGCCGCCGGAGTGACGTTCCAGTTCGGCGTCAAGATCGACGGCATCGAAGCCGATGCCGAGCGCGTGACGGGCGTTGCCACGAGCATCGGCCGCCTGACCGCGGACTCCTATGTGGGGGCGATGGGCAGCTACACGCCGCTGCTGGTGGCGCCGCTCGGCATCAGGCTGCCGGTCTATCCCATCAAGGGCTATTCGCTGACCGTGCCGATCACCGACGAAGCGGTGGCGCCGGTGTCGACCGTGATGGACGAGACCTACAAGGTCGCAACGACCCGCTTCGAGAACCGCATCCGCATCGGTGGCACGGCCGAGATCGCGGGCTGGGACATGACGCTCCGGCCGCACCGCCGCGGTCCGCTCGAGCGCTCGCTGCGCGATTTGTTCCCCAAGGCCGGCGACCTGTCGCAGGCGAGCTTCTGGTGCGGCCTGCGGCCAATGACGCCCGACGGCACGCCGGTGATCGGCCGGGCCAAGTACAGCAATTTCTACCTCAGCACCGGCCACGGTACGCTCGGATGGACAATGGCGGCCGGCTCCGGCCGCGTGCTGTCCGACCTCATCTCCGGCAGCAAGCCCGACATCGATACCTCCGACCTCGATCTCAGCCGATACGCGGCCTGAGCGCTTCCGCGCCACGCTGAATGGCACCGGTCCGTGCCATCCGTGTGACCCCATGCGTGGTCTTGGCCCAGCTCGTCGGCGTCACGATCAGCTCGCGCGCCGCGAGCAGCGCCGCGATCGAGTGAAGCACCCAGTAGAGCGGCACGAGGAGCTGGATCGCCATCAGCCGCCTGTCGCGCAGATGGATGAGTCCGCTCAGCACCACGGCGAAGGCGCCGCCATAGCCTGCAGTGAGGATGCAGAGCGCGAGCCAGTCCCACACATCCTGGGGCAGGAGCCCGGCGACGCCGTCGAGCATCAGCCGCGCCAGCAGCGTGCCGAGGAACAGGGTATGCAGCAGCGATGACAGGATCATGCCGCCGACGAGGATATGGAAGCCGAGGAACGCCTTCCAGCCCAGATCGCCGAGCAACCGTCGCGGCGTGCGCGCGTGGACGAGGTAGGTCTGCATCCATCCCATTAGTTTTTGTTCGCGGAAATACATCGTCGTTCGCTTGCGTACATTTTACTAAGCAAGATCAATTGGTTAGTATTTGTGGACGTTCCGCAGCGATCGGCTCCGTTCGCGACGCTTGTTGCGACGGTGTTGCGACGGAGGAAGCAAATGAGTGCAGGAACCACACGCAAAGCAGTGGCTTTGACTCAGCGCTTGGTTGACGCGCTGGCGGCGGAAGCACGTCCCTATAGGGTGCCTGACCTGAGGTGCATCGGCCTGGCCGTGCGCGTTGCGCCGACCGGAGTGAAGACTTGGGATTGTGTGTTTCGAGTTCACGGTGCGGGTCTCGTTAGAAGATGCTCCCTGGGCCGCACCACCGATGTAGGCCTTCAAGTAGCACGAGCCAGAGCAACCGAGCTCACCACGGCAGCCAGAACTGGGACCGATCTTCTCTTCGAGGAGAAGCGTCGCGCTGATGAGCTATCGAACCGGATGTCCGTTGGAGACCTGATAGATAACTACATGCGGCGTCGCGCGGAAGGTCGCCTCCGTACCGCGCACGAGATTGGCCGGCGACTCCGCCGCGCTATGTCTTCTCTCCTCAGTGCGCCCGCAGCGGAGGTCAAGCGTCGTGACATTCGTCCCCTTCTCGATGCCGTTGCCGATAGCGGTCGGCCTCGAGAGGCGGAGAAGCGGCGTCAGACAATCGGGGCAATGTTTCGCTGGGCCCTGTCGCAAGACATGGTTGAGCTCGATCCGACAGCGGGGCTGACAGCTTACGAAAGCGGACGCACTAGAGACCGCGTGCTAACCTTTGAAGAGGTTGGCACATTGTGGGCATGGCTGGCGACTGATGAGATCCCGGCAAAAGTCTCGACCATCATTCGATTGCAGTTGCTTATTGGAGCACGCTGCGGAGAAATCGCGGGTATCGCAGCCGAAGAGATTGATCGGGAGAACTGGCTTTGGACGTTGCCAGCGGCGCGATCAAAGAACAAGAGACCGCGCGTGACGCCAATCGTGGGTGAGGCCCGCGAGTTGCTATCCCCCTTTCTTTCACTCGCGGAAAAGGGTCCGCTGTTCCCCGCGGAGACTGGGTCCACCATGAGCTCGGTTCATGTGGGTCAGAGCCTCTGGTACCGACGTGCGCGCCTACCAATTCCCAAGTTTACGTCGCATGACCTTCGCCGCACTGTGGCCAGCGGTCTAGTCGAGATGGGTGTCCCGTTGGAACTGGTGGCCAAAACGATCGGTCATGATGCTGGAGGGCGTGAGGTCCGTACTCTGGTACGCCATTACGTCCGGACTGACATGATAGAGCACAAGACCAGGGTGCTGACAGCGTGGGATAGTCGCCTCAGCGAAGCTGTGTCAAACCCCAGCTCCTCGTCGAGTACTCGACAAAAGGCGCAGCGATTGACACTCGAGTCACGAGTACTGCTGCGCTAGGTTGTAACGTCTGACTCTTGGGAGAAGCTGACTTGGTCGCAGGCATTCGACAAATCCGCGCAGCGGCCGGCAAGAGGTTTCCAGATGAACTACTAAAGCCGATCCGCTATGCAACCGCTATTGAAGAGCTGACGGATGGGCAACAGGCAGTCGTCGGGACCGAGCAGCTCTTCGCAGAACGAATGCGCAAACTTGAGGTTCTTGCGGTGCATCTGGGCGCAAAATTCACGGCCAGCGACAGTGGAAAGTTCGCCTTTGAGTACGCTCTAATCCGCCTGGCAATCGAGTACGTCCCGGGGTTTCGCACCGCCTCACTTGCTCCCCGGTCCGCGGGCCGGGGCAAAAAGTGGACAGTTCACAGGAAGGCGGACCTCATTCGTCGTGTGGATGAGATCATGCCTACCACAGTGGCAAGGACTTATGGCGCCGCCTGCGCTCGGCTCGTCGAACTCGGAGAATTTCAAGAGGGGAGTAGTGACGGCACTACCGCGCGCGCGCTGCGCAAGCGACTTTCGGAGGCTCGGGCCGACAAAGAGGCGATGGAACTGGTGTACGGACCACAGGGTGTGAATATCATTTCCGAATATGTTTCCCGGGGATACTCGGAAAAATAGGCGTGCCAATCCCTGTTTGGAATCACGAACAGGGACGCCCCCAGATGAACCTCAGCGCACCGCCGCACCACGCGTTTACTATCAAGGACTTTTGTCGCAGCTATGCGATTGGTCGAACGTCAGTCTATGCAGAGATTGCTGCCGGTCGCCTGCAGACGCGGAAGGTAGGGCGGCGCACTATTATCCTGTGCGAAGATGCCGAAAGCTGGGTGGCGTCCCTGCCGATGGGTGCAAGCGCGGATCGCGGTGGTCTCACCCCCATGGGGTCGACGTAGCGATGCCAACGGCAGGGTCGGGTCCAATGAGCAATGCTCGTAGACAACGTCCCTGCCCTGGAAGGGCCACCAGAACTAGCCCTTGCTCATGACGCCTCAATAAGGTGCCTCAACCAACCAGCCCGAGGGGCATTGGTTTCTGAGGAATTCTCGGACCGAAGCTATGTCACGCGACTTCGCCATTATTTCGCCCTTGGTTTGGCGAGACCTGCGGCTCAAGCCGTTGGGGGTCGACGCCATCCTTGTGTACCTTTTCCTTCACACTTCTGGCCAAACGTCGATGTCCGGCTGCGTCTTTTGCCCGCCGGGGGTTGCGACCACTGATCTGCCGTTGTCCGACGTGCAATTCGCCTCGGCCATGCAGAGCTTGGAACGAGTAGGCTTGATCGAGTGGGACCGGGAGAGGCACTACGTCTTCATTGTCGATTGGTACCTGCATAACAAGGTCTCGAACGCAAAATGGTTCAAGGGCGTCTTCCTGGATATTGAGAAGTGCCCATCTCCCACTATCGCAGCCGCCGCTAGGCGTGCAGCTGGGGTCCGAGAGTTGGCTTGGCAGGAAGAGCAGTCGAGCGAAAAGGCAAAGTATCGGAAAATTGCGCGTCGTAAGGCCGAGCTCGAGGCGTTGACGGAATCGAACTACATGGCCGCGAGGCCTTTCGTGGCAAGCACTACGCCTCGCAGATAGCCTATCGATAGGCTCGCGATAAGCTATCGAAATACAGTGACACAAACACATGTCGAGAAGATGAGAAACTCGTATGCCATCGGTCCCAATGGGCACTACGCACTCTCGGAGGAAGAGCAGGCGATGTGTGAGCGAGTAGCAAATCGCCTGTTGGATCTGCCTGCTGTCTCTCAAGGCAAAGACGGGCGCCGCCTCTCGATCGAACACGAGGATGAAAGCATTGGCCGTGTAGCTTGGATCGACGCGCTGAGCGCTAACTCCATCAACACGGTCGAGCTGCTCTTTCATTATCTCAGTCGAGCGACCGCCTTCGGGGGGGCAGTGAACGAGACGAACCTCAATGCTGCGCTCGACATGTTGGTCGACTTGAAGCCAACGAATTCTGCGGAGCTGATGCTGGCGACGCAAATTGTAACGATGCACGTGGCCTACCTTGAGGTCGCCTCAGCAGCCGCCACGTCTGAGTCCGCCTTGCAGCAAGAATGGTCACTGCGCATGATGGTAAGCACGTCGAAGGCATTCGCGTCACAGCTAGAGACCTTCCGGCGTCTTCGAACGGTCCCCCAGCAGATAGTCAGGGTGGAGCACGTGCACCTTCATGCCGCGAGTGCCACGCCGGGGGGAGCACAAACGTTTGAAGGAGAACCCCATGTGCGGAGTATTCCCGAACGCGGCGCAGTGCACTGCGACCTCAAAGCGAACAAGGAAGAGGTGCCGCGGTCCCGCGGTGCGAGGAAGTAAGGTGTGTCGCTTTCACGGCGCGCGAGGAGGGCATTCGTCCGGTCCCGCACATCCGTCATGGGTGCACGGATTTTACTCGATGGAGGCAACTGACGGGCGCCGGAGGCTCGAGGTGCTAGTGCTCGAGATCTCGACAGCCAGCGAAGACGACCCAGTCTAGCCTTGCCTGACGCCCGGATCGTGGCCGACCACAAGTCGTTCCTCCTGGCCGCCAGTGTCGCTCCCCCAGGTCCGAACGATGTTTCCATTGAACCATGTTTCACACGGAATGCACGTGAAACAGGGGCCAAGCAAAAGCGCCGTCTTTGTCGTAGTAGTGCGACTTCTAGCACCGCATCGCAATTGTCGCGCCGACCCTCTACCCCCTTGCTACCAGCGTTGGTCGCTCGCAGAATAGCGTATGGTCAGTCATCCCCTCTTGTTGCCGTTGCCCGCGGAGCTGGTTGCCCGGGTTCGCGCCGGGCTACTGACACTTCTTCCAGGCGAGGCGAGGGTTCTTTGCGAGACACTGCAGGGCTACTCGGCCAGAGAGATAGCGAATGTTCTCAAAATATCTCCCAGGACAGTCGAAACTCAGATGGCGCGTGTTACCGCCAAGTGTGGATGCAGGAGCGCGCAGCTCCTTCGTATCTGCTGTTATGACCTTGCGCATGATCGCGATATTCTCGACGTTGTGGGGCTCAGGGCGGCGATGTACCCGGCAAACGTGGGCAATCGGAAGATAGCTGGATACGGTGTCGCGTGACGCCGCTCGAACGCATTGAGCTCTCTGAGCGCGTCATCAGTTCATGGGAAGGTCATGGACAGCCAGGCGGGCCCATCCCTGAAAGCCTGCGCATGATCAGCGAGGAACTAGCCAGACTGCTCGAGGTTGCGACTGCAGCACCGGAGCTTTCTGGGCAGATCGACGAGATCGCCTATCGGTACCGTCTGATGGAAGCGAGGCTTAAGCGGGGGCTGAATTAAGTGAGCCGGGCCCCCGCCATGAAGAGTCAGATTGTGAAGCACCGCCCCCGGCCGTCAACGCGCGACCCAGAGCTCGCATGGCGAGGCACGCCCCGTGGTGGCCGATCGCGTGGCTGGCCTGCCGACTTCACGACCGTGCCGTGGGCGAAGACTGATTGACTCACTCCTCTTCATGGGCGTTCACTCTTCAAGTTTTGGGGGAGCGCATGAAGCAAGTACTTGTCGGACTGGGGCACTGGTTTTCTCGACGACAGCCACGTCATTCGCCGGCGAGAACGATGCCTGCAACATTAAGGGCAACGTAAATACTCGTGGCGAGCGCATCTAGCATGTGCCGGGACAGAGGTACTACGACGAAACCGTGATAGCTGCGTCCACGGCGAGCGCTGGTTTTGCTCTGAGAAAGAGGCTCGCGAGGCCGGGTGGCGCAGGTCCAAGGTCTAGTGGGCAGGCCTCGCCGGCCCCGAGGCCCTCGTTACGGCTGCCTAGTCGGCCGGCAACCAGGGCAGGCATTTACTAGGCACGCGGTCGCTCCGCCTAATCGCGGATCGCTGCGAGCGCCTTACAGGGGTCAAAGCCAATCGCACGGGCAATCTCGACCAACTCGACAACGTCCACTCGGCGTTGGCCCGTCTCGATGTTTGCAACGTATGACTGATAGCGCCCAATCCGCGCCGCGAGTTCGGCTTGCGTCAAGCCGGCAGCTTTCCGCTCCTCGATCAAGAAGAAGCGAAGCGCCTCATGCTGAGGTGAGCCTAGGCTGCGCGACATTGGTGCCCTGACGACATCGGGCACTTCCAATAATCCGAAATACAGATTATCTAAAAAGCAGATAGTCTGGATTATGCAGCGATGGATCGGTCGCAATCGCGTTGTGTTGCTTGTGGCTCGAATATCAGAGGCTTGGCGCCCTACCACGGTGTTGGCTCGCCACTCGTACATTGCCCCAAATGCGGCCAGTCGAACTCGCGTTCAGGTCGAATGAACGAGTGGGAGTTCATTCCAGTCGACTCTAAGGTCTTTCTATCACTGCGGTCGTTCGCGTACTGCTCTGCTATCTCATTCTTTGTGCTATTGCAGGTCTACTCAGTAAACTCGCGACTTTTCCGGTGGTGGCCAAGCGACGACCCAGCATTCGCAGGCATCGTTGGCTTGGTTCTCTCCTCTGTGGGCGTGGGAGCGGCCGTTTCATACGCGTTGATGAGCATGCGCATCGCTGCTTCGGCGAAAAGACTACGAGATCCTTCCTATCGAGAAATGCTTCGGCAGCTCGGCGTAAAGTGAGTTCGTGTTGCGACAGAGTTGCGACAAGGTTGGTCAGGTCACTGGTAACCGTTCCTGCTCCTCACCTGCCGAGGACTTGAAAGGGAGGAGGCAGCCCTTCATTTCAATCGATCAGCTCTAGCTAGATATCGTTCGATACCCCGCAGATGATTGGGTTGTGGGCACCGTGGCTGCCTCGGTGCTGTGATCGCCTGGCTGAGGAATGCGCAGGCAGATTGCTGCCTCCCGGCACAGGATGAGCCATTTATCACGATAGAGCGCCGGCGATAAGGTATTCGTCTTGCATCCAAGAGCCGAGCACTGGACGACCGGGGGCCCCTATCAACGGGCATCCAGTACTACCTGCGCAGCCCTCTTCGAGAGCCGCTCGCGTAGCTCCGGCAGGATAGTCGTAGAAATCATCGAACAGAGGTGGCAGGGATCTACCGGCTTCGTTGTGTTTCGGCGTGCAAGTTTGACCCCGTGAGGCTGGGGATCGGCGTGCAAAATTGACCCCCTGACCGTCGCGGTCAGACTGCCCGTTCTGGAAGCGGACGGGCGGGTGGGGGATGAAGGGCGTGGATACGATTGCGCGGATACGGCGCGAGTTCTTCGTGCGGGGCAGAACGATCAAGGAGATCGTGCGGGACCTGCATGTGTCGCGGAACACGGTG
>Ga0075163_10010491_pt1 | contig 12116 bp, 7 predicted proteins | sample JI1023141ADNA_FD_71478 | JGI IMG/M metagenome (GOLD analysis project Ga0075163, IMG submission 71478) | Wastewater effluent complex algal communities from Wisconsin, to seasonally profile nutrient transformation and Carbon sequestration -... | ecosystem: Engineered > WWTP > Effluent > Algae...
TTCTACACCAAACCGTCGTCGATCTGGCGACAACCCGGTGAAAAACCACTCCGCTGGGTCCTCCTAACCAACCTTACAGAGTCCGCACTTTCCGTCGTGAAACGCTACCTGGAGCGCTGGAAAATTGAGCGGCTGTTCTACTTTGAAACAATCGGATTCCGTTTGGAATGTTGGCATCAGGAGAACGCAGAACGCATCGTCAAGCGACTCCTTTTGGTGCAGATGGCGGCCTCTGCGGTCTATCAGCTCAGCCAAGCCACCGACGACAAATCCATTCAAGTGATGCACGCGCTGGCCAAGCTCGGCGGATGGTGCGGTCGCAAACAGACTCCCATCGGCCCCACCATGCTGATGCGCGGCACACTCCTTTTCCTCGGCGCCATGCAGCTCATCCAACTCCACAAAAAGCGCCATCTCTTCGCCATGGCCCGTACTCTAGAGCCCTATCTAGGCCAAATCCTCCGTCGGTGAGCGGAGATGTAATCAAGTGAAAGGCCTCGAAATCCGCATAAGAATTTTGGCGCGTAGTGTTACATGTTATTCATGCCCAATGAACGGTCATGAGTGGTACTGTAAGTTCCTGGTCTGCAGTGTGGCTTGCTGTGTCCTATCATGTAGCGGTAGCGACGTGGAGGCACCTGGACTGACGCAGCCGCTGCTAACGGGGCCAGCGAGAGCCTCGGGTGCAGAGCCGCTACCGGCAGGTGCCGATCTCAGCGCTGCACTCAGTGTCTTGTTTGTTCCGGATGACCCGACGCTGACGCTCGAGCTTCAGCTGATCGATAACGTGATTGCCGCACGCAAGCGAGATTCCGCCACCTACGCCGAGGGCAAGAATCCTTATCGCATCAGATATGCGGTCTATAACCTGAGCCACCGCAGCATTGCTGCCAAGCTGGCTGATGCTGAGTCTGCGCAGGTGGATGTCCAGGTGCTCGTAGATGCCCACTACCTAGATCCGATGTACCCCTGGGATACTGATGAGTATCTCGTTGGAAGAGGGTTTGAGCTGGTCCGGGACCACCGCACGCTGACCGCTGCCTCGCGGCTGACCGCTGACCTCATCGGCATCAAGATGACGGACGGACTTATGCACATGAAGATGCGCCTTTTCGAGACGCCGACGGCCAAGTGGCTGCTCTCTGGAAGTCAAAATCCAAGCACCGAAGGTCAACGGAATGAAGAGGCGCTGCACCTCATCCGTGATCCAGACTTGATCGCTACCTACTCGCAGGCTTATGAGTCCGTCTTGGGCAGCCGCGTGATTCCGAATACCTGGCGCGACAGCTCTGCCATGAATGTCCTGTTTTCGCCCGAAGCCAGTGGTCCGCGCGCAGCAAAGAAGATCCTGGAGTGGTTGGAGTCGGAAAACGAGCAAATTTTGCTCATGGTCTTTAGCCTCAGGACGTTCTCTGCGCCCGGTGTTGGTCGTGACCTGACTGCTGTGCTACGCGCCAAGGCCGCAGCGGGAGTCCCGGTGTGGGTCATTACCGATCAGAAGCAATCGGACGGCATCGACGCTTCAGGGACACGAATCGATCCCGATGACACGACTGAGGACGTACTACGGGCCGCCGGAGTTCATGTCTACGAGGTGATGAACACCGCCGGTCCATATAACGCAATGCATCATAAGACCGTTATCCTAGGCAGAAAGCGGCTACGGATTATTACCGACACAGCAAACTACAGCAAAGCCGCGCTGGGCTCCAGCACCGTGCCTCCTGCTAACCTTGAGAGCGTCCTGTTTGTTGACTCGTCTGCGCTCGATAGTGGTGCCACCGGACGACGCTACCTGGCACAGTGGATGCGGGTGCTGTCTCGCTGGGCGGATCAGAGTGCCATTGCGGGAGAGCCGAGCTATTCGGTCGCAGCGGAGCAACTGACGGCTCTGGCCGATTGGCCCACACTGACTGCGGCGTTTGTCGCACACGAGGCACGAACCGCGTTTGGTGAAGAGGTGTCTGTACTCGGCGATCTGGACGTGCTCGGTCGCTGGGGTAGTTCCAGAGGTGGTGTCATGCTGGGCACAGATCCGGCCACCTATCCGACATGGCATTCACTGGGCTCCATGAGCCTGGCCGTCGGGCAGTGGTTTGATTGGAAGCTTGCGGTCCGTTGGGGTACTGCTCCACCGCACCGCTGGGAATCGGGAACAAACCGCAGCAGCTTAGCAATCGAGCCGGTCTTCAGCCGTGGCAGCTCGATCGTGTATCAGGCGACCTGGAGATAGTCGGCGCAACGAGAGATGTTTGGAAAGAGACATAGCCATGGTGATAGGCGCACAAGAGGTGGCCGCAACGCTGAGTAGCGAGCTTTCACCCGTGATGGACCGAGGCTGGGTGCGCAAGCTATTGGCGCACGCGCTGCCGATGATGTCTGACTTTGAAGCGTTCTGCGTTGACTGCTTCTTTGAGATCCACCAGCGCTTCCCTTCTGCGATGGCGCGTCAGGAGAGAGAGAACATTCTGCTCTCTTGTGTTGAAGCAACCGCCGTGTTCGCTGCGCTGGTGCGGTATGCCCCGGAGCGTGTCCAGCCCATGGCGCATGCCTTGTCGTCCGGTCGGCAGCCAGGTCCCTCACATCTGCCGAATCCGTATCGTGGGCTGGCTGCGTTCACCCCTGAAGACGGCGGGCTGTTTTTTGGCCGTCGTGCTCGCACGCAGGAGCTGATTGCGCAGCTCTGCCGTTTACACAGCCAGAGCACGTTGGCGCGTGTTCTCACGCTGTTGGGTCCCTCTGGATCTGGAAAGTCCTCTCTGGCTCAAGCTGGCATCGTGTACCAACTGCGACAGGATGAGTCGCAAGCGCCTATTTCTTTTTTAGCGGTGGTGATGCGGCCAGGCGGATACCCCTTTCATGGCCTAGCCCGCTCCCTGCTGGGGGCGGCCGAGCAAAGCTCCAGCATGACGCCCGAGCGCGTGGACTTCGTGGCCCGCATGCTAGCGGGCTGCTCCGATCGCCCCCGGGCCGATGGACTAAGCAGGTATCTTGAGGCGGCTGGTCAAACCAGACCGCTGCTGCTGGTGATTGATCAGGCCGAGGAACTCTTCACTCTTTGTACCAACGTCGAGGTTCGCGCGCAGTTCATCGCTACGGTGATGAATGCGGCCCGCGTACCAAGCGCCCGCCTCTCTGTCCTGCTTGTCCTGCGTAGCGACTTCCTGGTGGAGGTCGAGCGGAGCAGCCCGCTGCTCAGCCAGCAGATTGCGGCTGCCAATGCGGTCATTACCGGGCTGAACGACGCCGAGCTTCGGACGGCAATTGCAGAGCCGGCACGCGCCACAGGCTGTCCGCTGGATGAAGCCTTCATCGATCTGCTCATCGAGCAGACGCGCAAAGCGGCCAGCCGGCTGCCGCTCTTGCAGTTTGCGCTGACTCAGGTGTGGAACAGAGTTCAGCAGGGCGAAGATCCAGCGCTTGCGCTGCGCGACCTCGGTGGAGTCGGAGGTGCGGTTGCTCGTCACGCGGAGGTGCTCTTTCAACAGCAGTCGGCATACCAGCGGTCCTGCATTCGGCGGATTTTCATGCAGCTTGTGCGGGTCAATGAAGCGCGCCAAGCCGTCTGTAGGCGTGTTCCACTCAGCCAGATGATCGGACACTCCGATACAGAAGAGGAGGTCCTTGGCTTGGTGCGGCACTTCTCCGGTGAGCAGAGCCGACTCCTGACCATTGATCGCGAGGATCAGGACAAGAGCGCGGAGCGATGTGTCGAGATCACGCACGAGGCGCTCCTGGAGCACTGGGAGCGGCTGCGCGGCTGGGTGGAGAACGCTTGCGAAGCCGAGCGATTCCATGACCGCGCCTCGGAAGCCGCACGGCTGTGGGAAGAGTCTGGTCGAGCACCCGGAAGGCTGTGGCGGCCACCGGACCTGACTCTGCTGCGCACCTACCACCAGCAGCACGGCGACTGCCTAACCAAGCGAGAGCTGGCCTTCTACCGGGCTTCCCTCGGCCACCTACGGGTCCAGCTATTGTGGGATTGGGGACGCTGGCTGCTGATCGTGCTGGGCGCGTGTTTTGTAATTGCCACCCACTACCTGCGACAGGGCGACCTGCTGGACAGAGCACGCACCCAGCTTGTGGCGCTGTGGTTGGAGCAAGAAGGGCGCGCGGCGCTGGCCTCGAACAGTCACATCGAAGCTCTGCGGCTGCTGGTGCAGGCGCTGGAGTCAAAGAGCCAAGAAAAGGCACTCAAGTACCTGATCGCGGTTGCAGTTAGGCCGCTCGATGCCCTGGCGATGGTGGTCAGCGGGCAGCACAGCCAGATGTCTAGCGGCAGCTATAGCTCCGACGGAAGCCGACTGGTGATCGCCAGCGGGGATGGCACTGCACGAGTGCTGAGCGCCGAAACCGGGAAGGAAGTTCTCGTACTCCGAGGGCACAGCCAATACGTCAACAGCGCTGTTTTCAGCCCAGACAGCAAGTACATCCTGACCGCCAGCGCCGACCGGACGGTGCGGTTGTGGGATGCGTACAGTGGAGCACTGCTCCGCAGCTATCTGGGCCACACCAAGGCGGTCAACCGGGCGGAATTTGACCCCGCAGGGACCCGGATCGCCACGGCGGGAGCCGACGGTCTATCGCTGATCTTCTGTCGTGACACAGGCGCACTCGAGCTGCGGCTTCAAGGGCACCAGTCGTTTGTCAACAGCGTGACCTTTTCGCCGGATGGAAGGACCGTCTTGACCGGCAGCGCTGATCGGACGGCGCGGCTGTGGGATGCTCGCAGCGGTCAAGAACTGCGTGTCTTTGGCGGCCACAACGAGTATGTGAACGGGGTTGCCATCAGCCCAGATGGCAGCATGGCGGCAACGGCCGGGGCGGATCGACAGATCATCCTCTGGCGCATGGACAAATCGGACCCGGTGTTGCGAGTGAACGGACACAGCAGTTTTGTGAACAGCGTGACCTTCAGCCCAGATGGACGCTACCTGCTGTCGGCCTCGTCCGATGGCTCGGCGCGGCTCTGGGAACTGCAGACTTTGCAGATGATCCAACTCCTGGAGGGGCACAGCGGTCCCGTCAACCGCGCCGAGTTCGATCCGACCGGCGGGAGGATCATCACTGCAGCCAACGACCGCACGGTGAGAGTCTGGCGCACTGGCAACAGCAAGCTCATCCGCAAGATTCTGCAGGCCGAAGCAGGGTTCCTACGCGGGTGCATGAGCCCGAGCGGACAGTACGTTGCTGGCGTCCTGGAAAACGGAAAGGGCGAGGTCTGGGATGTGCAGAACCACCGCCAGATACTTTCGCTCGACTCGTGTCAGGGCGAAGTGACCGCTGTCGCGTTCAGCCGCGCAGACTCTTTCCTCGCGGCAGGATGCGACGATGGAACCGTGCAGATCTGGGACGTTCGCCATGGCCAGAAGATCAGGGCCTTCGTGAGCCCCGCTAGCATTCTTTCGCTATCCTTCGCCCCGGATCACCCCATCGTCCTATCGGGGGCCAAGGACGGCGTTGTGAGGCGGTGGAACCTCGAAGACGGACGCGAGTCCCCGCCACTCGTCCGGCATGGGGACTGGGTCAATCAAGTGGACTTTAGCTTGGCTGGAAACCTGGCGCTTACGGCAAGCAGCGATCAGACCATTCGAGTCTTTGATACCACTACATGGACCGAGAAGAAGCGGCTTGAGCCCCACATTGGACGCATACGGGCCGCTGCCTTCAGCCATGACGGTCAGCTGCTCATCGCCAGCGGTGAGAACCAGACCTCGCAGATCTGGGCCGTTCAAGACTGGCGGTTGGTCACCAAGCTCCCGCTGCAGACCACTGTGAGCAGGCAGGTAGGAATTAGCCCTGATGGGGAGCGCGCATTCACCAGCAGCTCGGCTCAGCCCCCCTGCTTGTGGGACACCCAGAGCGGCCAGCGCCTGAACTGCCTCTATGACTACGCTAGCACAGTCCGCTCTGCCCAGTTCAGCTCGGACGGCCGGCAGCTTATCACCTTTGCGATGGACGGCTCTGTGCGGGCGTGGGATGTGCAGCCAGACCTACGCTCCGCCGCTCAGCTTCGGCACCAAATGCGGTGCCTCGATCCAGGCGCGCCAGCGGATCTGGGGATCGCTGAGGACCTGGCACCGTGGAGCATTTGTCAGCCCTGAGCGGCTGCGCGCCAAGACGGCCCCACGCTGAGAGACAGCGAGGCGACTTTTTGGATGGGAACTAGCTAGTTTCAGAAGCTCAACACTTGAACTTCTGAGCCTCTAGCGGTTCTTCCCCAAACGGCGGCGCTGGTCGGCCCACAGTTAAGTGCTGCATCAGCCACCGCTAACCGCGTTACCAGCCTGGCAAGCGGCTGTCCGCTGCTCCATTGCCACACCTCGGCAACGTTATCATTTGGTCGACTTACGAGTAGGACTGCGTCTTTCCGAACTGTACAAATTCGGGCGCTGGTGCCGATATCAAATCCCTGGCGGCCCACACCCGGGATTCGCGCCAACTTGATGCCTTGCTTTACCCATGGAGCATGGAGAACTCCCTTCTGGTCCAGACAGATGAGCGGTTCAACCGGCCCTCTCCCGCAAGCCATGTAGGGAACTCGGCGTGAGGGACTTTCTACTCTCGTTGGCTTATTCAACGCGGAATCAAATCGAGCCAGGACTAATGATTCTCGTTGACTCCAACTGGCACCATGTATCGGCAGCGGTGAGCCATTTGACCACAGCGCAAGCCCCGTGCTTAGATCCGCACAGTGAGTACCCCATGGAGCGGCAGACTCAATGAAGACACCGTCATGTATTTCAACGGTTGTGGAGTTACCGGAATCAACAAAATGCACGGTAGCGAAAAGGCGTTGATCGATCGTCCCAGCCCACCCCACATGGAGTTGAGAGCTTGGAACTCGCTCCTTCTGCCAAGTATCTCCATCGCTAACATATGAACGGACAGAGCCATCTATATTAACAGAAATGATTCCGAGCGGTGATTCACATACTATGAGCGGACGACCATTAAGGAGTGTTGCAAATGCAGGCGTGCAAGGTAGTAGGTTTTCCACAACCTTCGGTGTGCCTCCAGGCTTAAGAGCCGACTGTATCAGGATGCTTGTACTTGTCTCCTTCTCCGAAACCCCTAGCAGTAAATCACCATTGATAAGAGGCAAGGCGGTGCGAACAGGGACATTTAGTACGTATTTACCATTTTCAAACAGGACTGGCACTATAACTGCATCAGAAATACTAGGGCTCTCAAGCAATATACTCGCAAACTTCGGGCATGATCCCTTCTCTTTCCAGTGACTAGACACTTTTTCACACACAGGCTGCTCATCCATCCGCAACCTCCGACAGAAGCGGTTCCCGATTTCATTAACTAGAGAGTGTTCCTGTGCTAATGTGATAGCCATGACGCAGCCAAGCTGTGATATGATATCGTCATTTTTCTGACCTAAAATTGCATTCGGCTGATAAGACTGCGCTGCAACGCAAAGACTTCCAGCAATCTGCCTTAGACGTTCCGACTCCGATGGATGTGAGGAGAAAAACAAAGGGAGAGACAGACGACCCGAAGGATTGCTAAATATCTCACAGAACAGGCGCTGTGCTGCCCATTCTGAATAATCCGCCGGAGCTTGGCTTTGTGGGGCGACCAGATACGGCGGGATATCTCGCCTTTTGAACAGATGCTGCTCCCACTGGCTCAATGCTCCAGCTGCAAATATTATTTGTCCTGAACTTAGTGAAACTGCCGAACGAGCATTAGCAACACGATTCCGTTTAACATCTTCATGGACTAGAGCCAAGACCACATTCAATGCCTCTTCGTCGGCTCGCTTCTCATTTGCGAGATCCTGTACCATTGCGCCGTTTGATTTTAAATCAGGACAGACTTCTAGCGCTCCGGTAATCTTACTTGTTTTGTTAAGACTCAAATCTAATTCGATAGCCGTCGAGATAAAGTTGCTCATCGCACGGTCTGCGTGACGAAGATGAGAAAGCTCATGCGCAATGAGATACGACAGCGCGAGTGGTGTTCGCTGATTTCCATCCGCTGTGGCATTGTCTACCAACCGATGGACCGCATTTGCTGAACAACGGATGAGCCCAGGCGCATCAGCAGAACAGACTCCACCAACCGTCAGACAATCAGGCTTACCTGGCTGACTGTCTGACGATCTGGAAATACAACCTTTAGAATCGACCGAAGCATTCGAGGCATCTTCAATAAGCAAAATCCGGAGTGTGTTGGGTTGTCCCGTCAATGCATTGACTGCCACGTTTCCGAATGGCCTATTCTGTTTGATCTGCAGGCTCGCTTTCAATACTTTCTCGGCTTCAAGTTGCACCAATGCCTGTCGTTTGCTATCTAGTCGGCAGTCAGGAATGGATTTCCACTCCCCACTTTTGTCTCGCTCACAGTAAGCAGGCTGAACTTGTGCACAAACATTTTTTATGCAGGAAATTAGCACCACGTAACAGACGGCTAAGAGGATTTTTCTGCAACTCATTTCACCGAATCCTTACTTGTTCACCTGTTCATGATCATCAATAGTCTTTATGTAGATTAAAGTTGGGCCACAAGCGGTCACCAGAATGGGCCACCTTCCATATGCGTACTCAAGCAGTTCCTCGGAAGCAAATCTGGCAACCTCAAATGCAGCTATATATCCCGTGCGGCTGAAACTATCTAGTCCCTTTTTTCCAGAGACTGTCTCAGCCGAGTCTTTTGCTAGTTCACGATGAGTGGGCGCAACCTGATTGCAAATCCATGGCTGACTCCCACCATATCGGCCACTGAATAGATTATAGCTCGATATCTGATGTCGAAACAACGTACGTCCGTCCGCTGTCCAAATTTTGACGACTAAATTTCGATCCAGTGATTTCTTTAGTTCGTTCATCTTCTCGATGTAGTTTGAATGTGCATAGAAGTCTTGAACAGCATGCATGATCCGACCAATATTTCCAAGTGCTTCTTCGATATCAGACTGCTTAGGGTTGCTCTGAGCTAATAGCTTATCGGCACCTGACAGAAGCTCTTCTATATAGTTCAGGCTCTCCTCAAAGGCACAATTATCAAAGTGCGCCTTTGAGAATGCCATCATTACAATGTCCTGCCTCCACTGCTCTCTTGCGAGAATCTCAGAACACCATTTTTCAGAGTCACTCATCTGTGCAAGTAGCGCATGTTTATCGGGTGTGAAACGCGGTGGATGGCCAGTCTTTGTCCAGCCATTTGAGATGTTCGGCATCGAATCTACGATCGAACGAATCCCAGGGAACGGCGCTTTGATTTGGCTGGATAGCACCGCAGACTCATTCGTAGTAGCGGTGGTCGGCACCGGTTTTTTCGGTTTTCCCGACGTTGCCCGTGCGTTATTTGCAGAGGGTGCTGTTGGGGCCGCATATACCCGGATTCCAAGCAAAGAAAACAACACGAAGACGGCCATGCCTGCAATCCGCGTGGCGACTCTTGACCAACCCTTTTCGATTAGCATGGAGATACATCTATTTCCGCTATCGCGGACAACAAGACACTTACCGTAAAACATCGTCTTTCCCTCTTTGTTGTTTCAAGCATGCCAACATCGAATCCGTGCACTCTGACCAGCAGGTTATTTCGCACTGTCTACGGCACTTCCGTCTCTCCCCATTGACCGAATCCGTATGTACCATTTTTGGAGTCGAGGCAGCACCGGGAGTTGATCAATCGACCAAAATCTAACCCTGCGTCATATTTTGAGATCACGCCCACGGTCTTCTATAGAAAGGCTAAGCAGCGGAGCGTGTCACTGCAACACTGGATCATCCAAAAAGTGCGGCCAAGAGGATCGGCATTCGCCAGCAGTACAGGTTGTGAGGGGACCTGGTTTGGCGACCAGCAGCGGCAGTGCAGCGGCCAGTCGCCCTGTGATGACTGGCACGCACTCACTGCTCTGAATCTTGTCTTCTCCGACGACACCGGCAGACGTTCTCTAGACTGGACTGTCGCCGCTCTGGGCTCCGGATACCCGGTCACTTTGGACACATGCATGCCTCTAGTGTTCTGCCCATTCCAGACACGTATCGAACATGTTCGGATGACGACGCACCGACGCTTCCGGCCAGAAATTGAAGGTGACAGCGGTCTCGTCGTCGACGGTAAATATCGCAGCACATGGTCTCATGGCTGACATGGCACGGGGACTGCAGAAGGCACGATCGCGCGCCCGCAGAAACAGGGAGCGCGATTCCCCCAACTAGGAGATGACTTCATGCGCTTCGCTCTCAAGTCGTGTCTGTCCGCTCTGGCGGCCCTGTCCACTTTGGCCTGTGGTGACCCATCGACGCTCGATGCACTCAGCACGGATTCCACACAAAACAGGGTGTACACAGCGACTTCACTGACATGCTCGCTCTCAGTCAGCCCCTCGTTTGTGAGTTTCCCTGGAAGCACAACGTTTGAAATATCGGCAAGCGAACCCCTTCCGGAAGGAGCTACGTCTTGGTGGAACGGAACCAAGAATGGAATCGTCGACGCCGTCGATGACCCAACTTTCCAACCGTGGGTCGTCGGGAGATTCCCCATCCTTTACATAAATCCTGCGGATGCAGGCGATTATGTTCGATATGCGGTTATCAAAGACAAAGCTGGTAATCGCATCTGCCGGACCAACTCCGTTGCCGTGACTCTAGATCCACCGCGCCGGGTATCTTGCTCGCTCTCTGCTTCTCCAACGGACGTCCCGCCTTATGGGACAACTGTGCTCACCATTTCGGCAACTGGGATCAGAAGCGGAGACCAGGCCTTCTGGTATGGTAACAAAGACGGCAAGCCTGATGCATCTGGAACGCCGACTGGGGTTGCATCTGGAAGCTTTCCGATCACGAACAGCCCCGGATACAGCGGTACCTACGATCGCTACGCGGTCATTAAAGACTCTTCGAACAATCCGCTCTGCACCACAAACACCGTTACCGTGCAGTTCCGATAGGGACGCTCAAATCAGCCCCTTTCGTCGCCCTATGGCATGGGGCGCAGGCGGCAACGTCGATCCCGCCTCTCATCCAATGGAAGGTGGATCGTGCCCGATTCCGTTGCATAGTGCCGAGCGAAAGTCTGTAGCCTTTTCTTGACTACGGCAGACGCTGTGGCGAAGCCCGCATGGTTGGTCGCGGAGGTGGGACCGACCATGCGCCCCGAATCCACAGGCATTACTGGGTCCACGGGGTCCACCTGTGGACCATCTGGCTCATTGCTCTAGGCAGATCAGATGGAGTTCTTGGTCGCAAGTTGCGGAAAAAGAAACTATGCGGTCAAACTCTCCAACGAGAACAGTGCTTCCTCTCCCAACGGTCTGGCTCCAACTACTACGCTCCCTCTCATCACAACCGCCCAAGTACCAAGCGAACAGATTGCTGGTCAGAGGGCCTCCATACTCATTGCGACTCAATGTTCCGGGAACTATCGATAGCGATCCAATCGCTGCTCTATCTTTGAATACTAAATCCCCGAATTGACCATCGGGAGAGACCTGATGCCAGGGACCATTGCTTTTGATTGTCGATGGAATCATTTCGTACGGGGCATTCAACCCGGCCAGAGTCGTCCAGCCATTGCCGCGATCGATGCCTACACGCTTCGCTGCCTTCTCACAAAAATTTGTGATGCTATAACGCCAAAAATCCGCTCGGTATGTGGCTGCGGTCACGAACACCCAGCGCTTGTTGGGATCTGGGGGTTGCGGCTTGGTGGGATTCGACGGGCCGTCTGGGGTGGGGCCCGGAGTCGAAGCCGTGCTCGGCAAGCACTCGCAGTCGGACACGGAGAATCCATCTACACAGAGCTGGGTTCCGGCTTGACCCGTGGCGCAGCGACACAAGTTGTACTGTCCCTTGATGCACTGCGCGGGCTCCGAAGCAGCGCAGCCAAAGATCGACAGGGTTAGGAATGTCAACGCCGCTAACAAACTATAGGTTTTCGCTGATTAGTGCAGCACCGGCGCGTTCGACTCCACGGTAGCGTTCCCTTACCTTTACTCGTCGTTCTTTACCGTTTGCAACCTTCTTTTCCCTCGTGCTCGTCGGAAATACCGGCTCTGTCCCATGTTCCGGAGCTTCCGTGGAGCGTTCATGCTCGGCACCCCAATTGGGGGTTTTTCCGCATGCCTTTGTAGGATTTGGGAGCCACTGACG
>Ga0075163_10010492_pt1 | contig 12115 bp, 16 predicted proteins | sample JI1023141ADNA_FD_71478 | JGI IMG/M metagenome (GOLD analysis project Ga0075163, IMG submission 71478) | Wastewater effluent complex algal communities from Wisconsin, to seasonally profile nutrient transformation and Carbon sequestration -... | ecosystem: Engineered > WWTP > Effluent > Algae...
GGACAGGCGTTCGTGATAGCAGAACCGGGGGATTTCCTTGCCCGCGAGTTCGCAGGCCTGCAGGACGGTCGCGCCCTGCGGAACTTCGAGTTCAATGCCGTCTACGGTGACTTTAGGCATGCTCGCCCTCCTTGTCTTGGCGCAGCAACCATCTGATGTCAGCAAGGTATTGAACGGCGCGAGCAAGGGCCGCCATCACTAAGAAAGGTGAGAAAAGCGAGATGTAGTCGTGCAACTTCGCTGACAAAGTCCACTCTTCCTCTCCATACACTGGAATGGGCGCGAAAATCGCGTTCAGCGCGCCTAGGACTGCAACGACATAGAGAACCAAAGCTAGGCGCGAGCGGGATGAATTGCGCGAACTCATTCCGCCGCCTCCCGCACGTTCTCGGCAATCCGGCGCTCCAGTTCGGGCCGGAAGTGCTTAATCAGGCCCTGAATTGGCCAGGCCGCAGCATCGCCGAGCGCGCAGATGGTGTGGCCTTCGACCTGCTTGGTCACCTGCTGCAGCATATCGATTTCCTCGATATCGGCATCGCCAGTGCGCAGGCGCTCCATCACGCGCCACATCCACCCGGTGCCTTCACGGCAGGGGGTGCATTGGCCGCAGCTTTCGTGTTTGTAGAAATAGCTGAGCCGGGCAATCGCGCGGACGATGTCGGTGGACTTGTCCATCACGATCACCGCCGCGGTGCCAAGGCCCGATCCGACTTCCTTCAGCCCGTCAAAGTCCATCGGCGCGTCCCAGATCTGGGCCGCCGGAACCAAGGGGACTGACGAGCCGCCGGGGATCACCGCGAGCAGATTGTCTTTGCCACCGCGAATCCCGCCGCAGTGCTTTTCGATCAGTTCGCTGAACGGGATCGACATCGCTTCTTCGACCACGCAGGGCTTGTTCACGTGCCCAGAAATCTGGAACAGCTTGGTGCCCTTGTTGTTATCGCGCCCAAACGAGCTGAACCATGAGGCCCCGCGCCGCAAGATCGTGGGCGCAACGGCGATGGACTCGACGTTGTTGACCGTGGTCGGGCAGCCGTAAAGGCCTGCACCAGCCGGGAACGGTGGTTTCAGGCGCGGTTGGCCCTTCTTGCCTTCCAGGCTTTCGATCATCGCGGTTTCTTCGCCGCAGATATAGGCGCCCGCGCCGCGGTGAACGAAGACGTCGAAATCATAGCCGGACTTGCAAGCGTTCTTGCCGATCAGGCCAGCGTCATAGGCCTCTTGCACGGCGGCAAACAGCACTTCGGCCTCGCGGATATATTCGCCGCGAATGTAGATATAGGCGGCGCGTGCACCCATTGCGAAGCCCGCAACCAGCGCGCCTTCGATCAGCTTGTGCGGATCGTGGCGGATGATTTCGCGGTCCTTGCAGCTGCCCGGCTCGGATTCGTCGGCATTGATCACGAGGAAGCTTGGGCGGCCGTCCTTCGATTCCTTGGGCATGAACGACCATTTCAGCCCGGTCGGGAAGCCGGCCCCGCCGCGACCGCGCAGGCCGCTGGCCTTCATCTCTTCGATGATGCCGTCCTTGCCCTTGGCCAGCAGCGCCTTGGTATCGTCCCAATCGCCCCGCTTGCGCGCGGCAGCCAGCGTCCACGGCTGATAGCCATAGAGGTTGGTGAAGATGCGGTCCTTGTCAGCGAGCATCAGATCACTCCTCCAACAATCAAAAGTCCACCCACCACAAGTACCGCAAGCATGGCAATCAGGATGACCTTCGCCAGCTCCCCGCCGTTCTTGACCGTGAAAGGTGCGTTCTCACGATTGGGAAAATCACCAGTCCAAGACTTGCTGTCGATCTTGTCACCCATCACCAGTCTCCCCGGTAATCGTGATTGGCCTTGACCATCGCCTTCAGCGTGGTCGGCCCGCCCGAAGGCTCGACCGTGTGCCGTCCCGGCTCCTGCGTTCCGGCCTTGGGCGTCTTGCCCGCGGCCAGCGCATCGAGCACGGCATCAAGCCGCTCGGCGGTCAGGTCTTCGTAGTTGTCATCGTTGATCTGGACCATCGGCGCGCTGGAGCAGTTGCCCATGCATTCCACTTCGGTCAGCGTCCACAAGCCATCGTCGGTGGTGTGGCCCTTGGCCATGCCGCGCTTCTTGCAGGCGGCCATGATATCGTCCGACCCGCGCAGCATACACGGCGTGGTGCCGCAGACCTGGACATGGAATTTGCCGACCGGGACCAGATTGTACATGAAATAGAACGTCGCCACTTCGACCACCCGGATCACCGGCATATCGAGATAGCTAGCGACATATTCCATCACCGGAATCGGCAGCCAGCCTTGCGTATTGGTTTCTGCACCCACCTGCCGCTGGGCCAGATCGAGCAGCGGCATCACGGCAGAACGCTGACGCCCGGCCGGATAGCGCGCCACAATTTCCTTGGCCTTGGCCGCGTTGTCCTTGGTCCAGGCAAAGCTGCCCCACCGCGCGCGCAGTTCAGGGCTATCGGGTTCGAGATGACGACCAGCCATTAGCGAACAAACTCCACGCGAGAGCACTTGTCGCCCTCGAAACTGTAAATCGACATAACCTCAAACGGCTCTGAAGCCGCCGAGCGCCATACCTTTTCATGCAGCACGGCGAACTCGCCAAGCTGGTAGCCGGTGGCGATCTCTGCCCGGTTCTCAGGGAACTCGGCAAACATCGCCTTCAGACCAGAGCGAACGCCTTCCTTGCCATCACGCAGAACCGCCCCGCGATAGCCCGCCTCGGCGGCATCGTCGGTCATCAGCGCGACATAGGCATCGGCATCCTGCGCGTTGTAGTGCGCGATCATCTGCTCAGCGATGGCGAGGCGGTTGGTTGGATTAGACATTGGCGCGTCGCTTCATCACTCGGGCAGCAATTGTCATCGATACGGCCACAAAACCCCCACCAACATACTTCTCAGCGTCTTTGGGCAGATACGCCTCTATGCTCTCAAATGAGAAACAGATGGCCGTTCCGACCAAAACGCAGACCAAAGCTGTGAGCGATTCACGTCCGTCTTGGGTCACCGGTCACACTCCCCGAACACCACGTCGATCGCGCCCAGGATAGCGGTCGCATCGGGTAGCATGTGGCCCTTGCACATGAAGTCCATCGCCTGCAGGTGGCTGAAGGCGGTTGGGCGGATCTTGCAGCGGTAGGGTTTGTTGGACCCGTCCGACACGAGATAGACCCCGAATTCGCCTTTGGGGCTTTCGGTCGCGACGTAGACTTCGCCGGCCGGAACGTGGAAGCCTTCGGTGTAGAGTTTGAAGTGATGGATCAACGATTCCATCGATTGCTTCATCTCGGCGCGCTTGGGCGGAACCACCTTGCGGTCATCCGAAGCGACCGGGCCGCTGGGCATTTCGGCCAGGCACTGCTTCATGATGCGCGCGGATTGCCGCACTTCCTCAACCCGGACCATGAACCGGTCATAGCAGTCCGAGCGGGTGCCGACCGGGATCTCGAAATCCATCCGGTCGTAAACGTCATAGGGCTGGCTCTTGCGCAGATCCCACGGAATACCGGCGGCGCGGATCATCGGACCGGAAAAGCCCCAGGCCAGCGCGTCTTCTTTGCTTACCACGGCGATATCGACATTGCGCTGTTTGAATATGCGGTTGTCGATCACCAGGCTCATCGCGTCGTCAAACAGGCGCGGCAGGCGGGTGTCGAGCCATTCGCCGATATCGACCAGCAGCTTTTCGGGCACATCCTGATGAACCCCGCCGGGGCGGAACCAGGCGCTGTGCATCCGGGCGCCAGACGCGCGTTCGAAGAAGTTGAGGCAATCCTCACGAATTTCGAACAGCCACAGGTTCGGCGTCATCGCGCCGACATCCATCACGTGCGACCCCATGTTGAGCATGTGGTTGCAGATCCGGGTCAGCTCGGCGAACAGCACCCGCAGGTACTGGCCGCGCAACGGCACTTCGAGATTGAGCAGCTTTTCGATCGCGAGGACGTAGCTGTGCTCCATCGCCAGCGGCGAGCAGTAATCGAGCCGGTCAAAGTACGGCAGCGCCTGAAGGTAGGTCTTGTGCTCGATCAGCTTTTCGGTGCCGCGATGCAGCAGGCCAACGTGGCAATCGATCCGCTCGATAATTTCGCCATCCAACTCCATCACCATCCGCAGCACGCCGTGCGCCGCAGGGTGCTGCGGGCCGAAGTTGATGGTGTAGTTGGAGATGACTTCATCGCCAGTGGTGGGCGATTGTTCCAGTGCGAAGCTCATGGCTTTGGCGCCTCCGCTTTCTCATCACCCGGCAGCACGTATTCTGCGCCTTCCCATGGGCTCATGAAGTCGAACTGGCGCAGGTCCTGGTTGAGCTTGACCGGCTCGTAAACAACCCGCTCCTGCTCGATCGAATAACGCAGCTCGACATAGCCGGTCAGCGGGAAATCCTTGCGGAACGGGTGGCCTTCAAAGCCGTAGTCAGTCAGAATCCGGCGCAGGTCTGGATTGCCATCAAAGATCACGCCGTACATGTCGAACACTTCGCGTTCGAGCCAACCGGCGTTGGGCCACAGCGTTGTCACGGTCGGCACCGGGGTATCCTCAGCGGCCCGCACCTTGACCAACAAGCGGTGGTTCTTGGTCACGCTGAGCAGCATGTAAACGACTTCGAACCGCTCGGCCCGGTCGGGGTAATCGGCTCCGGCGATTTCCATCAGCTGCTGGTATTCGTGATCGTCCCGCAGGGTCCGCAGAACGTTCTCGATCTCACCGCGCGTGACGGTCAGGATTACTTCACCGTGCGCTTCGTGCGCGGAAACAAGGCGTTGCCCCAGCGCTGCGCTCAGCCGGGCAACAACGCCTTCATCAGACGAAATACGCGGCGCGGAATGAAGAACCTTGCTCATTTCCCACTCACCTTGAGCGACTGGTAGAAATAGCGCGCATTGGTCTGGTATTCGGCCTGCCTGGCTGGATCGCCTGTGCCCGGACCGCCTTCTGCCATTGCGCCGGTCAAGAGTGGCCGGCCTGGCCGATGGTCAAGCACCACGATGCAGGCGACACCGCCATTGCCCGTACACACGATCTTGAAGGCTGGGTAACCCAACACTTGCTCTTCAACGAATTCCGGCGGCTTGAGCCCTTGGCGAGTTGCGGTCAGCTGCATCTCATAGGTGACAATCTCACCAGTATCGATCGATGGAATTCCGCTGGTCGCAACGTACATCATCCCGTCTTTAAGGCACATGATGCGGAAGCCATCGGCCTGCTGCACGTTACGCAGTTCGGATTCCGCACAGGGCGTCATCACCGAAACACTGCCATCGGGCGAACTGGTCCGATGCCAATCCTTGGGTGCGTCCTTGGCCATCGCCGGGGTGGCAAAAACGAGTGCCAACAGAATGATTGCCGCTCTCATCGTTCGATCGTCCCCACGCGGCGGATTTTCCGCTGCAATTGCATCACACCATAAAGCAGCGCTTCGGCAGTCGGCGGGCAGCCTGGAACGTAGATATCGACCGGAACGATCCGGTCACACCCGCGCACAACGCTGTAGCTGTAGTGGTAATAGCCGCCGCCATTGGCGCAGCTGCCCATCGAGATGACGTACTTGGGTTCGCTCATCTGGTCATAGACCTTGCGCAGCGCCGGGGCCATCTTGTTGCACAGCGTTCCCGCGACGATCATCACGTCCGACTGGCGCGGAGAAGCGCGCGGGGCAACGCCGAAACGCTCCATATCATAGCGCGGCATGTTGACGTGGATCATCTCAACCGCGCAACAAGCCAAACCAAAGGTCATCCACCACAGCGAACCCGTGCGGGCCCACTGGAACAGGTCCTCGGTGTTGGTCAGCAAGAATCCCTTGTCGCCCAACTCTCCGTTGAGGTGGCTAAAAAATGCCGCGTCTGGCGGGGTAATGTCGGGCCGGTTCCACAGCGGACGGCCGATCGCGTCGAGTTGGTCGGTCATTCCCAGTCCAAAGCCCCCATTTTCCAGGCATAGACCAGCCCGAACACCAGTTCAGCGATGAACACCATCATCGTAATCCACGCGGCCCAGCCCAGTTCGAGGAAACTGACAGACCATGGAAACAGGAAAGCCGCTTCAAGATCGAACACGATGAACAGGATCGCAACCAGATAGAACCGCACGTCAAACTGACTGCGCGGTTCTTCAAACGCGGGAAAGCCGCATTCGTACTCGCTTTCCTTTTCCGCGTTTGGTTGGTGCGTCCCGGTCAGACGCGCCACGCCCATCGGCGCGAACACGAACAACGCCGAAAGCGCGAATGCGATCCCCAGAAAGATCAGGATCGGAAGGTACTGCGAGAGATCTACCAAGGGGCTGACTCGCCTTGCTGAACGGATAGCCGCGCCCTAGTCCCGGCGCCGCCTCGGTGCAAGGGGGCCAGCCCCTAGTTTCCTCCTCAAATGGCGAAAAATGACCCTATTTCTTGAGTTCGCGTGCCAAGGTGGTGGCGGTTGCCTTGCCGTAAGGGGGTTTGAAGCCTGACAGTTTGCCAACATCCAGCCCCGACTGGCGATAGACCGCGCGAGCATGACTGAAGGTCTTGAAGCCGTCCGCGCCGTGATAGTTGCCCATCCCTGATGGCCCGACTCCGCCAAACGGCAGGTCTTCCATGGCATTGTGGAACAGCACGTCGTTGACTGTAACCCCGCCTGAAATGGTGCGGGACAGCACCTTTTCCTCTTCGGCCTTGTCATCACCGAAGTAATAGAGCCCCAGTGGCCGGTCATGGGCATTGACGTAGTCGATCGCGCTATCGATCGAATCGTAGGTCATCACCGGCAGGATCGGGCCGAAGATTTCCTCCTGCATCACCTTCATATCATCGTTGACCCCGCGCACGATCGTCAGCGGCATCTTGTTTCCGTTGGAGGCAGCGAAATCCTCGCCCGCCGGGTTCACTTCGATCAGTTCGGCACCCTTGGCCTTGGCATCGTCCAAGTAGCTTTGCAGCCGCTCATAGTTCCGACCATTGACCACCGAGGTGTAATCATCATTGGCAAGCAGGCTGGGGTACATCGACGCCACACCGTTTTTCACGCTTTCGATAACGTCGGCTTCCTGATCCTTGGCGACCATCAGGTAATCGGGGGCGAGGCATATCTGCCCGGCGTTCATCATCTTGCCCATCGCAATCCGCTCACCGGCCTTTTTCTTGTCGGCACTGCGGCCGATGAAGGTCGGGCTTTTGCCGCCGAGCTCCAGGGTGACCGGAACCAGATTGTCAGCAGCAGCGCGCATGATGTGCTTGCCCACGCTGGTCGCTCCGGTGAAAATCAGATGGTCGAAGGCCAGCTTGCTAAAGGCCGTTCCAACATCAACCCCGCCCGTGAACACCGCCATTTCGTCTTCTGCGAAATATTGCGGCACAACCTCGGCAAAGACTTCGGCAACCCGCTCGGTAAACTCGCTCGGCTTGATCATCGCGCGGTTCCCGGCAGCCAGGATTCCGGCCAACGGCACCATCACCATGCCGACCGGGAAGTTCCAGGGTGCGATCACCCCAACCACCCCCTTGGGCTGGTAGACTACCTTGGCCTTGGCCCCGATCAGGCCGAGCGGAAACATCGCTGCGCGCTTTTCATCACGCGACCATGCCTCAAAATGCTTCTTGGCATGCTTGAGCGCGCCGACCGAAGGCATGATGTCCGTCATCAATGTCTGCTCGGTCGAACGGTGGCCAAAATCAGCACTGACAGCCTTGGCAAAGGCATCCTTGTGATCGATCAGCAGCGCGATCGCCCGGTCAATCCGGTCTCGCCGAACTGAATGCGGCTCGGGCATAGCGGCGGTAAATGCGCAACGCTGTTTGGCCAATACGGCATTCATACGGTCGATTTCTGCGGTGCTCATGGACCATCCTTCCCGGTTGCAATTTGCCACGCTTCTTCAACAATCCAACGGTCTTGGCAAGATTTGCGCACCGGTAGATCAAATCGCTTGTTTCCAATGCGATCGGCTGTGGTACGGCAGCAGCTGATTGCGTGACTTGGAGGCACATCAATGAAACAGCTGATTCGTTCCATCTTGATCATCTTTGCTGCAGTTGCGGCAATGCTTGCGGCCCCAGCCATGGCCAAGAACGTCACGGCGGACCTCGATCAGATCAACGAGGTCATGAAAGGGGCCGGCTACAAGTCCGAGGTCAAGGAAAAGGACGGCGAACGGTACATTACCGTTGAGGCCAGCGGATACCGGTTCCTGCTGTTTGCCTTTGGTTGCGACGATGCCAAAAAGAAATGCAAGTCGGTACAGTTCTTTGCGGTCTTCAATCCGTCAACCAAACCGACGCTTGAAGCCATGAACACCTATGCCCGCCAGAATCGCTGGGGCCGGGTTTATCTCGACAAGGACGGCGATCCAGCAATCGAATTTGATCTCGATCTGGAGCAAGGCGGAATGTCGGGAGAGTTGTTCCTCGACAATGTCGCCTACTGGGAAGCGATCATGGTGGCCTTTGCGGACTTCGCCTTTGGCAAGGGCGACGCTGCCAAGAAATAGGCCTTAGCACGATTGCCATGGGTGCACTGCAGCATTAAGCGGGAGGATAACTTATTCCTCCCGCGAAAGGCATCCGCACCATGGCCCAGATTTCCGCTTCGGACCCGATCGTCATTCTCTCTTACGCCCGCACGCCGATGGGCGGGATGCAAGGTGCGTTGGCCGATGTCAGCGCAACGGACCTTGGAGCAACCGCGATCCGCGCGGCGGTCGAGCGTGCAGGGGTAAACGGCGCAGAGATCGAACGCGTCTATATGGGCTGCGTCCTGCCAGCAGGGCTCGGCCAAGCTCCCGCTCGCCAGGCCACAATCAAGGCAGGCCTGCCCAAATCGGTTCAGGCCACTACCGTCAACAAGGTTTGCGGTTCGGGAATGCAGACGCTGATCATGGGGGCCGAGGCCCTCGCTGCCGGATCGATCGATCTGGTTGTGGCTGGCGGCATGGAAAGCATGACCAACGCGCCCTACCTGCTGAAAAAGCACCGCTCTGGCGCGCGGATTGGGCATGACACCGCCTATGACCATATGTTCCTTGATGGGCTGGAAGACGCCTATGAGGCGGGCCGGGCCATGGGCACATTTGCCCAGGATACCGCAGATGCCTACCAACTGACGCGTGAAGCGCAGGATGGCTATGCCATTGAATCTCTGCGCCGCGCGCAAGTTGCCATCGCTGATGGCGCCTTTGTGAACGAAATCGCCCCAGTGACTGTCGTCAGCCGTGCTGGTGAGACGGTGGTCGATACCGATGAGCAGCCCGGCAAAGGCCGCCCAGACAAGATTCCGACCCTGAAACCGGCCTTCGCCAAGGACGGCACGATTACCGCCGCAACCTCCAGTTCGATCTCGGACGGCGCCGCCGCGCTGGTGCTGACCCGTGCTAGCGTTGCCGACACCAAGGGACTTAAGCCCGTTGCCACGGTGGTCGCAGTCGCCGCCCATGCTCAGGAACCCAAGGATTTCACCGTCGCTCCAGTCGGCGCGATCACCAAAGTGCTCGACAAGGCTGGCTGGACGCTTGCTGATGTCGATCTGTTTGAAGTGAACGAAGCTTTTGCCTGCGTCGCAATGTTCGCGATGCACGATCTGGGCATCGATCACGCCAAGATCAACGTCCACGGCGGAGCGACGGCGCTGGGCCACCCGATCGGCGCATCGGGCGCGCGGATCATCACCACCCTGATCGCGGCGCTCCAGCGTCATGGCAAGACCAAGGGCGTGGCCAGTCTGTGCATTGGCGGCGGCGAAGCAACCGCCGTCGCGATCGAACTGGCCTGAGCTCAGACGACAATTTGCGACAAACTGGCGGGGAAATCTTACAACTGGTTTTCCCGCCGTTCAGGCTTTTCCGCCCAATTTTCGGCTCGTGGCAAGGAACAAACCGCCTTGCCACATTCCGTTCCAATCGGGAGAATAGCCATGAATACCAAGCTGATTGCACTTGCCCTCATCGCTGGCCTAAGCCTGCCTGCCGCAGCCCAAGCCCGCGTCACCCGCGCCGAACTGCGTCACGATGTCCACCGCGTCAACGAAGAGCGCCGCGACGTCCGCGAAGAACGCCGCGAGCATGACCGCGCCGGGGTTCGCGAAGAACGCCGCGAACTGAAGCGCGCGAAAGGTGAACTGCACCGCGACGCGCGGCGATATCACCGTCAGCATCACCGGCGCTAACGCCCATACCGTGCGGGGGAGCCTCGGCGCTCCCCTTCACGCTTGCGCATCTGGACGGTCAGAGTAAGTTCAACGACTTCTTGACCTTGCTGGAGAGTCCCGATGCGTTCCATTGGCCGAATAGCACTTACCGCGTCCATTGCCCTTGCCCTGTCGGCATGCGGCAAAAAGGATGAAGCCCCTGTTGCAGACACCACAGAAGCGGCTGTCGCCACCGACGCAGCAGTTGCGGCTTTGCCACCCGCGGGAACCTACGAAGTGCTTGATGCGACTGGCAAGGTGCAAGGCACCACCACCATCAATGCTGACGGAACCTATGCAGAGCAAATGGCGGGCGCAGGCCGCGTCGCCGGGATCGTCAAGCTGGCCGACGGAAAAACCTGCTTTGATCCATCAGGCAAAGCCCCTGAAGAATGCTTCACCGATAGCGCGCCCGCAGCTGATGGCAGCTTCACCGCAACCGATGCCAAGGGCGTGGTTGTAACGGTTCGCCCGAAAGCAAAGTAAACGGGTTACCAGGGGAGCCTTAGGGCTCCCCTGCCCCCCAGATTCGCTCTTGCGGCACAAAGCCCTTGCGTGGACCAACGGCAAAGCCGCACCAGCCGTTTTTGCAATCGCCCAGTTCGCCGATCACGCCGGGGGCCAATCGCCACAGCAATTTAGACCCAGCGCCCGCGCCTTCACGCATTTCGGCCGGTTCCTTACCCTGAATATAGCCGCCACGCTTACGGGCCAGCAAGCTGCCCAGCACCCAGCCCCTGGCACCGCCCGGATCCTGGACATAGCGCCAGCCCTCTTTCATCCGCAGAACTTTGAGTGGCAGCAAGGGCCGTTTGTAGACCCAGACGATCCGGTAATCTTCGCCAGGGCCAACCCGCATGTTGACTTCTTCAGAACGGACTGAGGCCCAGTAAGGAGTTTTGGCAGCATCCTGCGCCAAAGCAGGAACGGTGAGCGAGAGAAAAGCAAGGACGGGAAACAGGCGGCGGGTCATGATCATGAGTCGCTGATAGCGCGCTTGGCCAATCCGCTTCAAGCCGCTTGACCACTTGCCCCGCCACGGCCTAGCGATTTGCCCATGACCGTTGTAACCGACACCAAGCTGACCCGCCGGATCGAAGGCAAGCCACGCGTTCATGTGACCCGGCATTTGCTGCCCTCGGTCGAAGCCCGAATGGCAGAGCTGTTCGATGTGGTCCTGAATGTTGAGGACCGCCCACTGACCCGCGACGAAATGATCGCGGCGATGGCCAATTCCGACGTTCTTGTTCCCACGGTAACCGACCGGATTGATGCAGGAATGCTTGAAGCGGCGGGCGGAAGACTTGGCCTGATTGCCAACTTCGGCGCGGGGATCGAACACATCGATCTGGCCGCCGCGCGCAGCCGCAAGGTTATCGTGACCAATACCCCCGGGGTTTTCACCGACGATACCGCTGACCTCACCATGATGCTGATCCTGTCGGTCCCCCGCCGTCTGGGCGAAGGCAGCCGCCTGGTCCGCGACGGCAAATGGACCGGCTGGGCCCCAACGGCGATGCTTGGCCATTGCATCGGCGGCAAGCGGCTGGGGATCGTGGGCATGGGCCGAATTGGTCAGGCGGTGGCCCACCGAGCCCGCGCGTTCGGGATGGATGTGGTCTATCACAACCGTCACCAGCTACCGCCCAGCATGGAAACGATGTTTGGTGTGCGTTACGAGCCCGACCTTGATCGCCTGTTTGCCGAAGCTGACGTGCTGACCCTGCACTGCCCCGCCGGGGCCGAAACGCACCATATGGTGGATGCCGCCCGGCTCGCAGCCATGAAGCCAGCATCCTACCTGATCAACACCGCACGCGGAGATCTGGTTGACGAGGAAGCTTTGATTGCAGCGCTGCAGAACGGTCAGATCGCCGGGGCAGGTCTGGATGTGTTCGCGCGTGAACCGCAGGTCGATCCGCGGCTGATTGCCTTGCCCAATGTTATCACCTTGCCCC
>Ga0075163_10010494_pt1 | contig 12115 bp, 9 predicted proteins | sample JI1023141ADNA_FD_71478 | JGI IMG/M metagenome (GOLD analysis project Ga0075163, IMG submission 71478) | Wastewater effluent complex algal communities from Wisconsin, to seasonally profile nutrient transformation and Carbon sequestration -... | ecosystem: Engineered > WWTP > Effluent > Algae...
CAGGTCGAGGTCTCGCCCGGGCGGGCGGCTCTGGACCGACAGGAAGCCCTGCAGCGCTTCGGCGGTGACGCGCCGCTGTACGAAAGGGTCCTCGCGGCGGCCCAGGACCAGTGGCGCGACTGGCCGGCCCGCTTCGCACTCGGCCAGCAGGATCCCGACTCCCAGGTCCCGCGCCGGCTGGCACATGACCTCAAGAGCACGGCGGCCACGGTCGGCGCGCATCGGCTGGCGAGGGCCGCAGGGCACCTTGAAACCTGCCTGCGCGACGGCGGCGACGTGCCGGCTGCGCGAGAGGCGATCGACGAAGCGCTGCGCGAACTGCTCGGCTGAGTGCCTGAGAGTCCGCCAATGGCGCTCAGCGCCTCCGGCGCCACCTTGCCGCGGCCAGCAGCGTGGCGGCCGCCAGCGAGGCCAGCGGCCACAAGCCGAGCCGGGCGCACCAGGCGGCATAGGGCGTGAGGCCGTCGCGCCCGATCACGCGACCCTGCAGGAGCGTGCGCTGAAATGGTGGCAGCGAGGCAGTGACCCGCCCCTGATGGTCGATCACCGCGGTGGCCCCGGTGTTGGTGGCGCGCAGCATCGGCCGCTGGAACTCCAGCGCCCGCATGCGCGAGATGTTCAGGTGCTGGGTGATCGCCACGCTGTCGCCGAACCAGCCGATGTTGCTGAGGTTGACGAAGATCGTGGGCGCCCGGGCCGGGTCGACGAAGCGCCGGGCCAGTTCCTCACCGAACAGGTCCTCGTAGCAGATGTTTGGTGCCAGGCGCTGCGCGCCGAAGGCGAACGACGGCGGATGGCTCACGCCGCGGTCGAAGTCACCCAGCGGGATGCGCATCATCTCGGTGAACCAGCGGAAGCCGAACGGGATGAACTCGCCAAACGGCACCAGGTGCGCCTTGTCGTAGCGGTACTGGCCGCCGGGCAGGCGGGCGGCGTCGGCTGAAAGGCCGGCCACCGAATTGGTGTAGCCGCGCTCGAAGTCGCCCAGCGGCACGCCGACCAGCGCGGCCTGCGCCGATTCGGCGAAGCGGCGCTGCAGCGCCTGCCAGTAGCCGGGCGCGAACTCGGTGAGTTGGTCCGGCAGCAGCGGCACGGCCGTCTCGGGGGCGACGATCAGCTCGGTGCGGCTGGCCAGCAACTGGGTCGCGGTCCACTGCAGCGCCTCGGGCATGCGGTCGACGGCGAACTTCTCGTCCTGCGCAACATTGGTCTGCAGCAACGTCACCGTCATCGGCCCGGTGGCCTGCGTGTACGACAGCGTGCCCAGTGCCGCACTGCCCCCCACCACGAGCACGAGTGCGGCCGAACTGAACCAGCGCCGGCCGGGCATGATCTCGGCCAGGTTGCCGAACACCGCCGCCACGAAGGCCAGCATCGCGCCGATGCCGTACACGCCGACCCACGGTGCCAGCCCGGCCAGCGGCGCGTCGACCTGCGAGTAGCCACTGGCGACCCAGGGGAATCCCGTCAGCAGCAGGCCCCGCGCCAGTTCGGCCAGCAGCCACAGCGCGGCGAAGCACAGCGCGTCGAGGCCGGCCCGGCGCGACCGCAGCCGCTGGTACAGCGCGCAGGCGGCGGCCAGGTAGAGCGACAGGAAGGCGGCCAGCGCAAACACGGCCAGTGCGGCCAGCCACGACGGCAGCCCGCCGTAACGGTGCATGCTGATGAACAGCCACCAGACGCCGGCACAGATCCACGCCGTGCCGTAACACCAGCCCAGCCAGGCCGCCCGCCGGGTGGTGCCGGCGGCGTTGAGCCGCCAGACCAGCAGCGCCAGCGTGGCGATCGGCAGTGCCCAGGCGCCGCCGACGACGAAGGCCAGCGTCTGCAGCGCCCCCAGCGCCGCCATCGCCAACGATTCGAAGCGACGCGCCGTCGGGCTCAATCGGTGTGCGCGTCGTCGTTGTCGGCCGCGCCGGGCGGCGTGCGCTCGACCCGGAACCAGCGCACCGCACCGCCGCGTGTCAGCATCACGCTGAAGTTCAGGCCGCCGACCCGAACCACCTCGCCGCGCCGCGGCACATGACCGCAATCCTGCGCCACCAGGCCTCCGATGGTGTCGAAGGCGTCGACCGGCAGCGTGGTGCCGAAGGCCTCGTTGACCGCGTCGATGGCGACGTCGCCGGCCACGCGGTGAGTGCCATCGGCCAGTGTGTAGATGCCGTTCTCGCGCTCGCGGTCGTCGAATTCGTCCTCGATCTCGCCGACGATCTCCTCCAGCACGTCCTCGATCGTGATCAGCCCGGCGGTGTTGCCGAACTCGTCGATGACGATCGCCAGGTGGTTGCGGTTGGAGCGGAAGTCCCGCAGCAGCTCGTTGAGCCGCTTGGACTCCGGCACGAAGACCGCCGGCCGCAGCAGGGTGCGCAGGTTCAGTTCCGGCGCGCGCTGCAGCTTGAGCAGGTCCTTCGCCATCAGGATGCCGATGATGTTCTCGCGCGGGCCGTCGAAGACCGGGAAGCGGGAATGCGCCGTCTCGATGACGACACCCAGCAGTTCGTCGTAGTCGGCCTCGATGTCGAGCAGGTCCATGCGCGGCGCGGCGACCATCACGTCGCCGGCGGTCATGTCGGCCATGCGCAGAACGCCCTCGAGCATCGCCCGCGACTCGGGTTCGATCAGTTCGCGGTCCTCGGCCTCGGCCAGCGTGCGGATCAGTTCGTCCTTGCTGTCGGGCCCGGGAGAGACCAGTTCGACCAGGCGTTCGAAGAACGACCTCTTGTCGTGGCGGTCGGCACGCTCGGCGCGTTCATGTCGGTCCGCGCCCGCTGAACCGGCGCGCGCGGACCTGGGAGACTGCGGATCTGACACGAAGGGGTGTCGGTAGTGGCCAGGGCGGCAAGAATACCCCAGTCGCTTGACACTGGTGCCCCCTTGCAACACAGTCGTCGACCCCCAGCTACCGGGGTTGCCTCACCGATTCGCCAGCAAACTGCATCACCATGACCACAGGCCTGATCCCCGCCACCATCCTCACCGGCTTCCTCGGAAGCGGCAAGACCACGCTGCTCAAGCGCGTGCTGCACGAGGCCCACGGCCAGAAGATCGCCGTCATCGAGAACGAGTTCGGCGAGGAGAACATCGACAACGAGATCCTGGTCTCGGACACTCAGGAGCAGATCATCCAGATGAACAACGGCTGCGTCTGCTGCACCATCCGCGAGGACCTGCGCACCACGCTGACCGATCTGGCAGAGAAGCGCCGCAAGGGCGAACTGGACTTCGACCGCGTCGTGATCGAGACCACCGGCCTGGCCGACCCCGGCCCGGTGGCGCAGACCTTCTTCATGGACGACGTCATCGCCGAGAGCTACCTGCTCGACTCGGTTCTGACCCTGGTCGACGCCAAGCATGCCGAAAGTCAACTCGACACGCGCCAGGAAGCGCGGCGCCAGATCGGCTTCGCCGACCAGATCTTCATCAGCAAGACCGACCTGGTCGCGAAGGACGCGGTCGACGCGCTGATCCACCGCATCAAGCACATGAACCCCCGGGCGCCGCAGCGAGCGGTGCATTTCGGCGAGGTGCCGATCGCGCAGGTGTTCGACCTGAAGGGCTTCAACCTCAACAGCAAGCTCGAGATCGATCCCGACTTCCTGAACGCCGACGATGGCCACGGGCACCATCACCACGATCACGACCATGACCATGGTCATGACCACGAACACGGTGAACACTGCGACCATCCGCACCATCATGTGCACGACGACGACGTCAAGTCCTTTGTCTTCCGCTCGAAGCGCGCCTTCAACCCGGCCAAGCTCGAAGACTTCCTCGGCGCGATCGTGCAGGTCTACGGGCCGAAGATGCTTCGCTACAAGGGGGTGCTGTTCATGAAGGGCAGCGATCGCAAGGTCGTGTTCCAGGGCGTGCACCAGCTGATGGGCAGCGACCTGGGGCCGAAATGGGCACCGGGCGAGGAAAAGGGCAGCAAGATGGTGTTCATTGGTATCGACCTGCCGAAGGACATCCTGCTCCAGGGACTCGAACAATGTCTGGTCTGAAGACCCGCCTGGGGGCCCGCGCCGGTCTTGCCGCGCACGACCCGACCCGCCTGGCGGAGGGCCAAAAGTCGGGGGGGTCGAAAGCAGGCAACCTCGGGGTGGAGGACGTGGCTACAATCCGCGCGCCTCGAACCCCCGGCCGGCGGCACCTGTCTCTCGCGGCAGCCCAGGCAGGCCCGGACCCCCAACGCACGATGTGAGCCGAGGAGATCCCAGTGAGCAAGCCTCTGGCCAAGAGCACGGCCGACCGCCGACCCGCCGCCAAGACCGCGGCCGTCAAGGTCACTGCGCCAGCGCCTGCGCCGGCCGCCACGACGACGACCAAGCCCGCATCCAAGTCGGCCAGCAAGCCAGCATCCGGCTCGCGCGCCACCCCCACCGAAGCCAAGAACCCTGCCGTGGCCCCGGCGCCCCCCGCGAACCGGTTTACAGATCGTTTCGCGCCCGCCAGGCCAGCATTGAAGATCGATCACGAACCCATGGATGCCGTCAAGCCCGCCGCCAAGGCCGACCCCAAACTCGCCAGTGCCTGGAAGACCAAGGCCGGACGTGACCTCAGCGAAGCCGAACTGCTGGCGATGCCCGAGTCCGAGTACATGAACGACAAGCAGCTCGATTTCTTCCGCGCCCGCCTGCAGGGCCAGAAGGACGACCTGCTGTCGAACGCTGGCGAGACCACCGAGCATCTGCGCGAGGACACCTCCATCGTGCCCGACCCGGCCGACCGGGCGACCATCGAGGAAGAGCATGCGCTCGAACTGCGCACGCGGGACCGCGAGCGCAAGCTGCTGAAGAAGATCGCGCAGTCGCTGGCCCGCCTGGACAGCGGCGAGTACGGCTATTGCGACGAGACGGGTGAACCCATCGGCCTGGCGCGTCTGCTGGCGCGCCCGACGGCCACGCTTTCGCTCGAGGCGCAGCAGCGCCGCGAGATGAAGCAGAAGATGTTCGGCGACTGAACCGCAGTTCAGGGACAAGACGTTCAGGCCAGCTGCCCCACCACCCTCTGACATGGTCGATCCGAAGGACACCAAGGACCCCGCCAAGGAAGCGAAGGAGAACGAAAGCTTCTTCCGCAAGGTGGTGCGCTTCGTCGCCAACCCGGCCACCGACTGGACCGAGCTGAACTCTCGCCAGGAAGACTCGCGCGAGCTCGAACTCGAGAAGTCCGAGCTGAAGGCGATGATCGAGCGCAAGCGCCGCAACGACTTCGTCCGCAAGCGCGAATTCGACATGCTGCGCAAGGTGCGCCGCGACGGCCTGTCACCGGACCAGCTGGCCGCGCTGGGGTCGTCGTCCAAGCTCGACGACTCCACCGCCGTGCCGCCGGACAGCCGCGGCCCCAAGGCCGGCAGCGGCGTCAAGGCCAAGATCGACGAGATCGAACAGCAGATGGTGGGCGACAGCTTCGGGCCGAGCACCCGCAAGCCGCCGGCCTTCTTCGACGCCCAGACCGAGCCGGCCGTGCTGGCCCGCAATGGCAGCCCGGACATCGACCTGGGGGGCCAGGTCAACGACGACTTCGAGCGGCCCGCGTCCAACACACCGCCTTCGCCCCCCCCGATGCGTGACCTGCCGGTGCTCGACCTCGACACCGATGCGCCGGCGCCGCCACCCCCGCCGCCGCGATCCGGTTCGCTGCCGCCGCTGGCTCCGATGTCGATGTCGACCGCGGTCGACCCTTCGGACTTCTCCGGCGGTTTTGCCGTCGAGGTCAGCGAGGTCATGCACGACCCCGAGCTCGACGAAGCGGTGATCGCCTTCGCCAACGCCGACTTCGAGCTGTGCGAAGAGTCGCTGCGCCGCCTGACGGCGCAAGGCGGTTCGCGCGCGCAGCACGCCGAGACCTGGCTGGTGCTGTTCGACCACTACCGCGCCATCGGCCAGCAGCCTCGCTTCGAAAGCCTGGCCATCGACTACGCCCAGCAGTTCGGCTGGTCGGCGCCGCAGTGGTATTCGCTGCCGAAGATGGTGGCCGACGCGGTGGCGCTCGCCGACGAGAAGCCGCGCACCGGCCGCGCAGTCGGTGACGTGGGCTGGGTCTGCCCCGACGAACTGGACATCGAATCGCTGTCCAGGCTGCGCTCGCAGACCTTGCAGATGCCCTTGCCGTGGGTGTTCGACTGGGGCTCGCTGCGTCGCATCGATGCCGAGGCCGCGATGCAGCTCTCGGCGCTGTTCCGCCTGTGGGCCGGGCAGGCCCTGGAGATGCGCTGGATCGCCGGTGACCGCCTGTTCGCGGTGCTGCAGGAAGCCGCGCCGACGGGCGTGCGCGATGCCGACCCGGCGTTCTGGCTGACCCGCCTCGACGCGCTGCGTCTGGCCAACCGCGCCGACCAGTTCGACGAAGCGGCCATCGACTACTGCGTCACCTACGAGGTGTCGCCACCCTCCTGGGAAGCGGCGCGCTGCAACGTGCGAATCAGCGCCGGCAACCTGTCGACGCGCTCGCCCGAGATGTCGGTCGTCAGCGAAGCCAACACCGGCTTCGTCGAGTCGGCGCTGATCGACGACTCACCGGCCAACCAGCAGGTGTCGACGGTCGAACTCTCGGGGCAGCTGGTGGGCGACATCGGCGAGACCCTGCGCTCGCTCGACGCCAACCTCGGCCCGGCACCGGTGGTCAGCGTCTCCTGCACACGGCTGATCCGCGTCGACTTCATCGCTGCGGGCGACCTGCTGAACTGGGTGCTGACCAAGCGCGGCGAGAACCGTGCGGTGCACTTCGTCGATGCGCACCGCCTGGTCGCGCTGTTCTTCGGCGCGATGGGCATCAACGAACACGCACGGGTCCAGGTCCGCAAGGTATAGCAGTCGGCCCCCGCGCTGACAGCCGGCCCCCACGCGCCCTCCCGGTCGCTGCCCCCCGAGGTGGCGCGTGCAGCGGACCGGTGGAGCCGGATCCGCGCACGGGCTGGATTGAAGACGCGTGCTTCGCCACCAACTGAGAGGTTCATGGAAGGCTACCACGGCACCACCATCCTGAGCGTGCGCCGCGGCCCGCTCGTCGCCCTTGGCGGCGACGGCCAGGTCACGCTCGGCAACATCGTCGTCAAGGCCAGCGCCCGCAAGGTGCGCAAGCTCTACCGGGACCAGGTCCTGGCCGGCTTCGCGGGGGCCACGGCCGATGCCTTCACGCTCTTCGAGCGCTTCGAGGCCAAGCTGGAAAAGCACCAGGGCCACCTGGTGCGCGCCGCCATCGAGTTGACCAAGGACTGGCGCACCGACCGCGTGCTGCGCCGCCTGGAGGCCATGCTCGCGGTGGCCGACAAGGAGGCCTCGCTGATCATCACCGGCAACGGCGACGTGCTCGAACCCGAGCAGGGCATCGTCTCGATCGGCTCCGGCGGGGCCTACGCGCAGGCCGCTGCACGGGCTCTGCTCGAGCACACCGAGATGACGCCGGCGCAGATCGTCAAGCGCTCGCTCGAGATCGCCGGCGACTTGTGCATCTACACCAACCAGAACCACATCGTGGAGACGCTCGGTGGCTGACACTCCGCATTCGATGACGCCGCAGGAGATCGTCTCCGAACTCGACCGCCACATCGTCGGCCAGAAGGGCGCCAAGCGCGCGGTGGCGATCGCCTTGCGCAACCGCTGGCGGCGCCAGCAGGTCGACGAGAAGCTTCGCGGCGAGATCACGCCGAAGAACATCCTGATGATCGGCCCCACCGGGGTCGGCAAGACCGAGATCGCGCGCCGCCTGGCGCGCCTGGCCGATGCACCCTTCATCAAGGTCGAGGCCACCAAGTTCACCGAGGTGGGTTATGTCGGCAAGGACGTCGACACCATCGTGCGCGACCTGGTCGACGTCGCCATCAAGCAGGAGCGAGAGCGCCAGGTGCGCCGCAAGCGCGCCTTGGCCGAGGACGCCGCCGAGGAACGCGTGCTCGACATCCTGGTGCCCCCGCCGCGCGACGCGCGCACCGAGATCGGCTTCGCCGCCGCGACCCCGGCGCCGGACAACACCGCGCGCCAGGTGATGCGCAAGCGTCTGCGCGAGGGTGCGCTCGACGACAAGGAGATCGAAATCGAGGTGGCCGATGCCAAGCCTTCGCTCGAGATCCTCGGCCCGCAGGGCATGGAGGAGATGGCCGAGCAGCTCAAGGGCCTGTTCTCGCAGATGGGCCAGGCCAAGCGCAAGACCCGCAAGCTGAAGATCGGCGAGGCGCTGAAGCTGCTGATCGACGAAGAAGCCGGCAAGCTGGTCAACGAGGACGAGATCCGCAGCGCTGCGCTGGCCCATGCAGAAGGCAACGGCATCGTCTTCATCGACGAGATCGACAAGGTGGCGTCGCGCTCGGAGCACGGTGGTGCCGACGTCAGCCGGCAGGGCGTGCAGCGCGACCTGCTGCCGCTGGTCGAAGGCACCAGCGTCAACACCAAGTACGGCATCGTCAAGACCGACCACATCCTGTTCATCGCCAGCGGCGCCTTCCACCTGGCCAAGCCGAGCGACCTGATCCCCGAACTGCAGGGCCGATTCCCGATCCGCGTCGAACTGGGCTCGCTGTCGGTCGACGACTTCGAGGCCATTCTGACCAGCACCCAGGCCAGCCTGGTCACTCAGTACCAGGCCCTGCTGGCCACCGAGGGCGTCACGCTGGAAATCACGCCCGAAGGCGTGCGCCGGCTGGCGCAGATCGCCTACGACGTCAACGAACGCACCGAAAACATCGGCGCGCGCCGCCTGGCCACGGTGATGGAGCGCCTGCTCGACGAAGTCAGCTTCGACGCGCCCAACCGCGGTGGCCAGACGGTGGTGATCGATGCTGCGGCCGTCGATGCGCGGCTGGGCGACCTGGCGAAGAACGAAGACCTGTCGCGCTACATCCTGTAGCGCTCAGATCCTGCGCTGGGACTGCAGCAACAACAGTCCTTCGAAGATCAGCGTCTCGACGGTCTCCACCGGCAGGTCGGTGGTCGGTGCCAGCTTCACCGCGGCGCCGCCGGTCATCAGCAGCATCGGGGCCTGGCCGGTGTGCGTCTGCAGGCGGCGGTATTGCCGCTCGACGGCCCCGGCGATCGCATTGGCGCCGCCGCTCATCAGCCCGTCGCTGGTGTTGGTCGGGAAGTCGACCACCTCCCCGGTCGGCACCTTCAGGCCGGCGGTGCCCATCTCCAGGGCTTTCAGCATCAGGCCGAAGCCGGGCAGGATCAGCCCGCCGAGAAAAGTGCCCTCGGCATCGATGGCGTCGACGGTGACCGCGGTGCCGACCATCACGACCAGCGCCGGCCGCGGCGGCCCGCCGGCCAGCAGCAAACGTGAGCGCGCCCCGGCCAATGCCGCCCAGCGATCGGCGCCGAGGCGGTTCGGGTGGTCGTAGCCGCTGCGCATGCCGGCCTCGCTGGCGGAAGGCACCACCCACCGAGGCACCAGGTCCCACAGCTCCATCTGTTCCTCGACACGCCGGCGCACGGCGTCGCCGGCCACCACGCAGCCGAGCATGCAGTCGGGCGCCGGCAGCGTCTTCCAGTCACCTTCGGACAAGTTGTCGATGGTCTCGAGGAACACGGCGCCCGAGCGCAGCAGCGTCGCACCCGGCCGGGGCGCCTCGTACAGGCCCCACTTGAGCCGGGTGTTGCCGATGTCGATGGCCAGGAATGTCATGGTGCGAGGGTGGGCGCGGAGTCGGCGCGAGGGTATCAGCCGGCAGTCGTCCGGCGCGGCTGCGGTGTTGCGGGTAAACCATGATCCAGGCCGAAGTCGCGTGCAGGTGGGCGTCAGCCACCGATGGCATCATGCCCCTTGCCCTCGACGCGAACTGCCGTCGCTCCCGCACCGGGCCTCTCCGGCCCGCCTCCCGCTCTGCCTCCACCGCCGCTGCGCCATGACCGACCTGTCCGCCGAATTCAAGGCCCTCGCCGAGTACCGACCGACGCACAAGGTGCGCTTCGTCACCGCCGCATCGCTGTTCGACGGCCACGACGCGGCGATCAACATCATGCGGCGCATCCTGCAGGGCATGGGCGCCGAGGTCATCCACCTCGGGCACAACCGCTCGGTCGACGAAGTCGTCACGGCCGCCTTGCAGGAGGACGTGCAGGGCATCGCGATCAGCAGCTACCAGGGCGGCCACGTCGAGTACTTCAAGTACATGGTCGACCTGCTGCGCCAGCGCGGCGGCGCACACGTGCAGGTGTTCGGCGGCGGTGGCGGTGTCATCGTGCCGGCCGAGATCCGCGAACTGCAGGGCTACGGCGTCAGCCGCATCTACAGCCCGGAAGACGGCCAGCGCATGGGCTTGCAGGGCATGATCGGCGAGATGGTGATGCGCTGCGACCAGGACCTGGCGCCGCACGCCCCGAAGGACATTGCCTCGCTGCAGGGCCACGGCGAAGCCGCCTGGCGCGCGCTGGCCCAGGCCATCACCGCGCTCGAGAACGGCAAGGCCGACCCGGCCTTCAAGACCGCGATGGCCGCCGCGGCGGCTGGCGCGAAGACGCCCGTGCTCGGCATCACCGGCACCGGCGGCGCCGGCAAGAGTTCGCTCACCGACGAGCTGATCCGCCGCCTGCGCCTGGACCAGGGCGATGCGCTGCGCGTGGCGGTGATCAGCATCGACCCCAGCCGGCGCAAGAGCGGCGGTGCGCTGCTCGGCGACCGCATCCGCATGAACGCCATCTCGCCCTGGCGCAGCGGCCCGCGCGTGTTCATGCGCAGCCTGGCCACACGCGACTTCGGCAGCGAGATCAGCCAGGCGCTGCCCGACGTGCTGGCGGCCTGCAAGGTGGCCGGCTTCGACCTGATCGTCGTCGAGACCTCCGGCATCGGCCAGGGCGACGCCGCGATCGTGCCGCTGGTCGACGTGCCGATGTACGTGATGACACCCGAATTCGGCGCCGCCAGTCAGCTCGAGAAGATCGACATGCTCGACTTCGCCGAGTTCGTGGCGATCAACAAGTTCGACCGCAAGGGCGCGGCCGACGCGCTGCGCGACGTGAGCAAGCAGGTCCAGCGCAACAAGGAAGCCTGGAAGACGCCGACCGAGCAGATGCCGGTGTTCGGCACCATGGCCAGCCGCTTCAACGACGACGGCGTCACCGCGCTGTACCAGGCGCTGGTGCCGCGCCTGGCCGCGCTGGGCCTGAAGCTGGGCGAGGGTCGCCTGCCGGTCGTCGACACCCGCCACAGCACGCACCAGGTGCCGATCGTCCCGGGCGCGCGCGTGCGCTACCTGGCCGACATCGCCGACACCGTGCGCGCCTACAAGCGCCGCGCCCGCACGCAGGCCGCGCTGGCGCGCGAGGTGCAGCAGCTGCGCGCTGCCGCGGCGATGCTGACCGCTGGCAAGCCCGACAAGCCGCGTGCCGCCGAGGCCGCGATCAGCCTCGCCGAGGAGCGCGAGGCCCGGCTCGACGCGCAGGCGAAGAAGCTGCTCGCGATGTGGCCCGACATGCAGAAGGCCTACGCCGGCGACGAGTACGTGGTGAAGATCCGCGACAAGGAGATCCGCACCCAGCTGACGCACACCACGCTCTCGGGCAACAAGATCCGCAAGGTGGCGCTGCCGCAGTACGAAGACCACGGCGAGCTGCTGAAGTGGCTGCTGCTCGACAACGTGCCCGGCAGCTTCCCGTACACCGCCGGCACCTTCGCCTTCAAGCGCGAGAACGAGGACCCGACGCGCATGTTCGCCGGCGAGGGTGACGCCTTCCGCACCAACCGGCGCTTCAAGCTGCTGTCCGAAGGGCTGCCGGCCAAGCGCCTGTCGACCGCCTTCGATTCGGTCACGCTGTACGGCAACGACCCCGACCCGCGGCCGGACATCTACGGCAAGGTCGGCAACTCCGGCGTCAGCATCGCCACGCTAGACGACCTGAAGGTGCTGTACGGCGGCTTCGACCTGACCCACCCGGCCACCAGCGTCAGCATGACGATCAACGGCCCGGCGCCGAGCATCCTGGCGATGTTCATGAACACCGCGATCGACCAGAACCTCGACAAGTTCAAGGTCGACAACGGTCGCGAGCCCACCGACGACGAGGCGCAGAAGATCCGCGCCTGGACGCTGGCCAACGTGCGCGGCACGGTGCAGGCCGACATCCTGAAGGAAGACCAGGGCCAGAACACCTGCATCTTCAGCACCGAGTTCAGCCTGAAGGTG
>Ga0075163_10010495_pt1 | contig 12114 bp, 14 predicted proteins | sample JI1023141ADNA_FD_71478 | JGI IMG/M metagenome (GOLD analysis project Ga0075163, IMG submission 71478) | Wastewater effluent complex algal communities from Wisconsin, to seasonally profile nutrient transformation and Carbon sequestration -... | ecosystem: Engineered > WWTP > Effluent > Algae...
CTTTTTGCCTTCACCTGCGGGGCCTTTATGAATAAAAATAGCATACAAGCCCGACGGAATAATTAATTTTTCTAGATCAGTAGGAATATCATCATAATTACTTACTTCAACTGCAGCCCATTTAGTGAATTCATTGGCAGGGTTAAACGTTTTAAAAAAAGTAATGTCATCATACACTTCTAACGAATAAAGATCAATACCTATAACCTCTTTTATTTCTTTTCGCCTTGGGTGAAACCATTGCCATAATTCACGTGTAGAGTTATTTAAAAACGACATGCGTTTACTTTTTCCAAGTAATTTTTTTTCGGGGAGTGTTTCTATTCGTGAGAACATGAGCTAAAGGTAATAAAAGTAACACTGAGAATCCAATGTAACTTTAACCCTTTAAGAAAAGAGAAGTGTGTTAATTTTTTCCCTCTATATAAATGTCGAATTGATCTAAAAGACCACTAATTCCGGAAATGGAGAATTTGGCTTTTTTTATGCGGTTGTTGTGAGGATCAATAGAGTAGTGGTAGGCTGTTCGGAGGTCGGCCTTTTCTAAAATAGTATTCTGAAAAATAGCTCTGCCTAGATCACAATTATCAAATAGACTTCCACTAAGGTCGCACTCTGTAAGGTCGGTCTCTTGCAAAGAGCAATTTTTAAAAGCTGTATTTTTTACTTTTAATCCATGAAATGAAGAGAGATCTAACTGGCAATTTTCAAAATTGAACGAAAGGGTAAATTGATTGCATTGATCAAATCGCGCGCCTAATAGTTTGCAGTCTTTAAATTTTACTCCTTGAAAAGAGGTTTTATTTAATTTTACTAAACTAAAATTGCAAGCATGAAAACTACATTCAATAAATTTGATATTGGATAGGTTTGATCCGGAAAGATCGCCATTAGTGAAGGTACAGTTTTCATATTCACCAACCGCGAGCGGTGTTGCGGCGTTTAATTTATCGAAGGTCTTATTTTGAATAAATGTTTCCGGCATCAGTTTTTAATTGGAACTATGGGTCAATACATCAGGTCGTGCTTTTTTTTTACATTGTTTGCGGCACTACTTGTGTATTTTTCCCAGGTGTTTTTGATCTTTAATGCTTTGTCTTTATAACTCACATAAATGTATTCAGGATTCATTTTGGCGTTTTCTTCTACGATCTGTTTTCCGGTTAAACCACTAGGGCAAGCTGTGCTCCATTCTATTTCAATTTCAAAGGCTCCTCTTGCGTTTGTTTTAACGATCTTGCTTTGTTTTCCAAACGTTATTTTTAACTCTACATTTTTTAAGGAAACGCTATCCGGTCCGTAAGCAGTGCCTACAATGGTATAGGTTCCATAAGCGCCTTCGGCAGAGGCGAGTGTGGAGAAGATCAAAAAAAGAAATAAAGTTAGAATGCGTTTCATCGATTTTACTCAAGTACTATTTTTTTGCTGATCGTTTCATTTTGATCATTGGTTACATTCAAAAAATAAACACCTGAGGTTAATTCCTTTTTTTCTAAAGTGAATTGCTTACCTTTAAAATTAATTGATCTCACTTCTTTGCCTAACATATCAACTAAAGTAATGTGGCTATTTTTTTGTTCAATGCTAAAGTTTAGAGTTGTTTGACGACTGAACGGATTAGGATAGATAGAAAAACTACTTGCTATGTGTTTCTCTGAAATTCCCGTACTTGGAAAATAGTACTCATAAGCGCCTCTGTCGATAGCCACTCCTGAAATGGTACGTGTTGCTAATGCAGTTGTAAACGTTAGATACGCTTTGTTTGGCGTTAAAGAAAAAGCAGTGTTGGTTGATCCGGCATTTGTTCCGGTATTAATGGCCAATGTTGCTGTAGGTAATAAAGAATAATCATTTGTAGTGGGATTTGTAAAACCCAATGTTAAATAATTTGATGCAAAAATATTATGTGATGAATCTAACACAGATGGTACATTGGCTGAAAAAACACTGTTAGTAGCCGCTGCAACTGATGCGAAAATATTATTATAGATCTTGTAGGTGTTTATTCCCGTTGCAGGTGTAACATTAAAATATTTATTGGCGCCAACGTATTTATTTATCACCGTATTATTTACAAAATAAAAATCTTCTAAAACATTGGTTGCTGCGTCGTAACTTATTATTCCATGATTAGCTCCCGATGTTCCTTGTATGATCACATTTCCTACGATCACATTCAAACCACCTTGGGCAATGTTCAATTCCCAACTTCCGAAGCCCGTTGCTTCTTCATCAATAAGGTTGTACAAAATATAACTGCGTTGCGCTCGCGTTTTTAACGAATTAGCTTGGCCACGTGGACGGTGAAAGAAACAATTCTCAACCCATAAGGTATCGGCGCTAGCGCTAATGTAAATATGATGTTCGTATCCTGAGTGCGTTGGATCATTCGGTAATTGATAACCATTATTTTCAAATTCTGAATTTAAGATCATTACATTACTCGTCGTAACACTTCCATTACCCTCTAGTATTCCATTTTGACAATTAATGAATTTGCAATTTTTTACAGTAATATCTTTAGCTTGAAAACGAATACCGGCACCATTTCCACCATTGGCATCCGAAACTTGCGCGCCGTCAAATACAATGTTTTCTATGTAAGGATTATCGCAAGTGCCTGGTGTTTCAAATACCCAAATACCTTTTCCATTGGCAATATCTCCTGTGATTTGCAAAATAGTACGGTTAGAACCTGTGCCTAAACCAATGAATTTTAAATTCTTTTTTGGCCATTTAGCCACATCATTGGCGTATACTCCACCCGCAATACGAATGGTGTCTCCATCTTGCACCAAAAGCCTTACCTGACTTGGCACGGTGTAGGTTTGCGACGGACCAACATTCCAAATAGTGGCGTTTGAAATGCTTGTTAGGCAAATAGCGATAAAGAGTAGAGATTTTTTCATAGTATGGGGTTTTACATGAAGGTAGTAAAAGAAATTTAAAATACTAAGTGTCAATCAAAAAAATGCAAATGAAAAAATATGTGGTGAGGGTTTATACTTTTAGCGAACCTCTAAAGCCCCTGGCAGCATAATAAGAATCGGCACCATTATGATAAAAAAACACAGTATTATATCGTTTATCACAAAAAACAGCTCCTCCAAGCTTTCGAATATCTGTTGGGGTTTTAACCCAGCTCGACGTTTTTAGATCGAAGTTGCCAAACTTTTGAAGTTCGCGATATTGCTCTTCGGTTAAGATCTCAATACCCAAAGTAGTTGCCATTTCTAAGGCACTATGTTTAGGTTTGTTTTCCTTTCGTGCCTTCAGTGCTTCAGGGTCGTAGCAACAACTACGGCGACCTGCAGGACTCTCAGCTGAACAATCATAAAAAAAGTATTCACCCTTTTTTCCTGAATGTAAATGAATGATGTTATCAGAGAAGATTACATCTGGTTCACCACCTGTTTTTTCCATTTCGTTGAGCGACCATAATTTTTCCGGTTGAGCCTCGAGCTTGGCTTGTACTTTTACCCATTCCACACCTTGGTGGCGATTCATGTTTTTTTCAAAACGCGCTTTTAATGTTTTCAGTAATTCTTCGCGTTGTGTTGACGATAAACTCCTAGTGTTTTTAGCAGCCATAGTATATTATTTTAAAGCTTATTAAAAAGTGTGTAAAGTGTTTTTTCGATTTTTAATTACCTCCAAATAAAATGATCCACTGAAAGAACATCCCATTTAGCAGGTAAATACAGCAATATTGCCAGTAAAATTAATCTTGGGAAAAGCTGTTGCATATCCCACATAGGTTTTATAAGACTAAAAGCGGCTGAAACAATGATCAGGTCCAGTCCTAATAAATAAAGCGCGTATGTTTTGAATAGCCCAAGGATCAACAATGCCCCACAAAGTAATTCGGCGCAAGACGTGAACCATGCGGTTAATACCAAAATAAAATGCGGCACTTTAATTGAGCCAAGCTGTTGACTAAAAAATTCTATTACACCACTTATTTTTAATTTAAAAACTCTATCGTATCCCTGAAAGAAAAACAATATCCCGAGAATAACTCTAAGGATAAAGGTTAATACGACTTCATTGTTTATTGCAAATGGTTCCATGGTTTTGATTTAATATAATAGGTAAGTTTACTTTTTTAAATAAGAAGAGTACATCCAAACTAATTTTTCTTGCTCGCGAATATAATCACTCATTAGCGCATTTGTTCCTTCATCTCCAATTTCAGCAGAAAGATCGAGTAATTGTCTTTGTTTAATTATGAGGGTTTCAAACGCATCCAAAATTGTTTGTACGCCTTTTTTACCGTCGGATACATTTTTAATACTTTTTATTTTGGCAGTGCTTTTGTAATCGTCAAATGTATGAAGTGGTGTAGCGCCAAGCGTTAAGATCCGTTCAGCTACTTCATCTACTTTTAAAAGAAGGTTGGTGTAGAGTTCTTCAAATTTTAAATGTAATTCAAAGAATTTTTCTCCTTTGATATTCCAATGTAATCCTCTGGTGTTTTGATAAAACATCATGTAATCGGCAAGTAAGTTGTTTAAGCCGTCGGAAAGCTTTTTACTTTTTGCTTTGTCTAATCCAATTTGATTTTTACTTCCCATAACGTTTGTTATTAATGGTTATTAATTTGCAGTGTTCTAAGTAAAACCCTCGCTAATGTTCATGATTTAGTTTGAGCACCTTTGAGTTTTATTAGAGTTTGCTATGAAGTTACAAAACAGTTTCGAACTTTTAAAGCGCTTTTTAAAATGCTTGTTAGTAGCATTTTAGCATAGGAATTAACGAGGTCATTGGGCAAAGTAGGCAGTGCTTCGTACAGAGGTTTTTATTTCCTTTCCGTTTAACTGCCAATTATGTACTTCTTAATTTTTTTTGCATTTAAGATCATTCCATAATTTATTGAGTCCAAGCCATACATTATGTGAAAAAGGTTGAGGGGATAACTCGTAAAACATAAAGGTTTTGTTTTCTTGGGAGCACGATCTTAAATGTACTTTACAAAAGAGTGTAATAGGTACTTGTTTCATATAATCCAGCATTTTTATTGTTCCTGAAAATGTTTTAATATCCTCTTTACCTTTCTGAATTTCTTTAAAGGATGCAACCACCGTGATCAATTTTTCTTTTGGAATTGCGTTTCCATTGGCGCTTATCAATCCTGTATAATATGATTTTAAATTTTGCTCTAATTTTTTAGCATCCAATTTAACGTCTCCATCCAAGTACCATAAGAATGCATAGGTCCAATATTCCTCGCTTGATGCTTTGGCCCATCCTGGGGTAAAGCGAATATCCTCAACACCTTTATAATCAATTTGTGGTGCAAAACTAATGGGAATTGCAAAACGCTCAACGCCCCAATCTTTTGGTAGACTTAGATCGTAAGGCGCTTCCCACGTGTGTGGATCAAATTCTGGGCTTGGTACTTCTTGCGCATAGAGGCCTAAAGAAAGTAAGGAAAATATAATGATGGCAAATTTTTTCATGACAACAAAGTTAGGTATTGTTAGCAGAGAATTTGTTACTAAGATGTTAACGCTTAGCTATAATGAATTTGGAGTGGAATTAAGATTTACCTTATAAGTTTATGCTACGTTTTTATAGGACGTAATTTATATCTTCCTTTAGGTTTTCGGTAGATCTTTCTAAAATTTATTTCTGCGCCAACTGTAATTATTTTATCTCCGCCAATATCAACAAATGGGGAGATAAAGCCAAGATTAAGCTGCCAAAGTAAACCCATATTGAGATACCAAATATCACCTCTGCGCCCGGCTCGTGAGTTAGGTATTGAAAAATCTGAACCGGGGATAAAAAATAGTTTTGGCCCCCCATACAGCTCTACGCATAATTTTTTAAAGCGAATCATACGGTATTGGGCGTTAAAACCTACACATAAAACTTCTATGGCGGGAGTATAAATTAATTCGGCCATTAAACGCATGTTCTTGAACTTCTCCGGATCTTTTTCTTCTTCGGGATCATATTCTTCCGACCATTTAAATCGCGGTGAGATATATCTTACATTAATACTGGATGATCTTATGAAGCCATTTCTTGAACTTGCACCGCCAGCAATGGTCCACGGCCCTTTAATAGCTACTTGTCCAAATGAAAATAAGGCTAATTGACACACTATGAATAGAACTATGGATCTCATTATGTTTAGCCATATTTGAACGGAGCTTAGGCATTTAATAAAGGCTGAGGGGATAACGGGAATGCCTATGTTTTATTGTATGGCAGAAAGCAAGCGGCTTATTTAAAAATATTACTTAGAAAACGGCGGACCTTTAAATTGAAGTTTTTTTAATTCAAATTGTTTTTTCTTTGAATTATAAGAATAATGGATCTCATAATCATGTTGATGTTCGAAGCCATTTGAGAAGACCACAAAAATAAATTCAGCATTTTCTTTATTTACCCAACCAAGCAAATTTATATAGATGCGCGATTTTAATTGGTTCTGTTTAATTTTGCCAAGCTCTGTTGAAATTAGTTGTATATGTGTTTTTTCAAGGGTTTTGGGTAGCTCTATATTCGGAAAATCATCGGGTTGTCCATTAGCGCGTTTTCCAAAATACAAGGTATCGAATGACGTTTTATTTTTTTTGTTTGCCGCCTTAATAAAATCTGTAATGGCTTGTGAGTATATTTTTACGAGTTCAGATGTTGTTGGGGAATAAGTAGATTGCCCGAACGAAAAAAAGGGAAGGAGGAATATTAAAAGTTTATTCATTTTTAAATGGTAGATAAATTAATCATAAACAATTACACTTTATGCATTTTCCAGGTGCCCGAGCAAATATGAATAAATTTCTCGTCTGGGTTTTCTATGGATTCCATTAGCGTAACTATTTCCCAATCTCCTTCAAATTCTTTGGTAATATGATTGTAAAGCCCACTATAATTTACTTCGTAGTTTTCTTCAGGAGGCATATATTCCTCATTTCCTTCTTCATCAATAGTTAAACCTTTATTGTATTGCTTTATAAAACTAATGATATCATCATCTACAAAGCCATTTATATATGAGCCGGTAGAATTATAACCATGTCCATTAAGATCTTTACCTGTTGCCGTAATTTCTCCTTCAGTATCAATAATGTCAAATTCAAAATCAAGCGATTTACCAATGGATTCTTCATCATAGCCTTCGCCATAAATTAAAGTGCCTTGCCATTTGCCTGTGATGTTCATGATTTAATTGTATGTTGAAGTTACAAAAGGGATTTGAATTGGGAAAGTATGGTTTTGATCCTTTTGATCTCACAATTATGACCAATAATTTTCAATGGCCGCTTTAATCATAGGTTTTTCAAAGTCGTAATCGGGTTGCTCTGAAAGGTATTCTATAAATGATCTTACCACTTCCCTTTGTGTTTTAGATAGAAGTATAAATTGTGATCGTGTATGATCAGAAAGATGCGTTAAGGCAAACGACATTCCAAAACGATATTCCCCTTTTATCTCTGCGATCATAAATGCGGGCAAGTGAAATCGCATGCTTTTGTTATCAAAAAAACTCAGACTAGTATAATTTTCGTTTAATGCTGAAGAAGGAATTGCATCCCAATGATCTTTTTCATCGTTGCTTCGGCATTGATCGCGAAATTGCTCGTCTTTATAGCTGTCGATAGCATCGGCTTCACTTAATCCAATCCCTTCTTCAAGTTTTACATCTTTAAAGGCGGAAGTGATCTGTGAGATCAGATGTATTTGGTTTTCCGTTAGCACCTTTATTAGATTCTTATAGCACAAATACTCACATCATCTACCTGCTCCAGATTTCCGATCCATTTTGTAAAGTTCTCTTTTAAAATTTGATGCTGTTCGGCTAGAGCTTTGTGTGAGTTAGCAAGAATGAGTTCTTTAAGATTTCGAACCATAAATTTTTTGCCATTTGTACCACCAAATTGATCGGCGTATCCGTCGGTTAGTGTGTAAATGATATCATTGTCATTGAGATCAACACTATGAGAACTAAATTTTTGATCTTGCTTATCACTTTTACCCACCGGCATTTTATCGCCTTTAATTTCAATTATCGTATTATTTCTACAGATCCAAACAGGGTTATTGGCTGAGGCCACATGTAACTTTTTATTCTTTTTATCAATCACCATAAGGCAGCAGTCCATTCCATCTTTTCCACCATCATTACTTCCATCATTCTTAAGTTTCTCAACAATGATGTCTCTTGTGGTATCTAATATTTTACCTGGATCAGTATACAAATTCACTGCTTTTTCTAAACTGGCAATATTCAATAAACTCATAATGGCACCCGGAACGCCATGCCCGGTGCTATCGGCTAAAGCAAAAGCAAAATTACCATTGCTGAGTTCGGAGCCCCAATAAAAATCACCACTTACAACGCTTTTTGGTTTGTAAAGGATAAAATAATCGCTCAAATTTTTACTAAGAAGTTCTTTGGTTGCTAAACAACTTCTTTGAATGCGTTCGGCATAATTTATACTATCCGTTATTTCTCTATGTTTTTCTTCAATTATTAATTTTTGTTCGTGTGTTTCTCTTTCTTTTAACTCAATAGTTCTTTTTTGCTGTTGTGTAATTTTAAATCGTTTGTAAAGTGAAAATGAAAATACAATAACGATCAAGAGCACCAAACTCACACTTCCTATAATGATGTATTGTTTGTTTCTTTCGATCTCCGATTTTTCTTGTTGTTGTTTGAGCGTAGCTTTATTTTCTGCATCGGCAATGGCTTTCTTTTGTTTATAATCAAAATCAGCTTGTAGCCTAATGGCAGTTTTTTGCGTTTCGATATTATTCAAACTATCGCGCATTTTTATAAAGAGTAAATGACTTTCAAGAGCGGTTTTGTGATCGCCTAACTTTGAAGAAATCGTATAGAGTTGTTCGGCCGACATTTTGATGTTTTCCGGAAATCCAACTGCTTCGCTATATTTTAAACTTTGTTTGGCAAACTCAAAGGATTTTTGATAGTTCTTTAATCTTTGAAAGACCACACTTAAATTGCAATACACATAAGAAAGCCCGTTTTTATCATCGATCTTTTTTTGGATCTCCATGCTTTTTAAAAGGTAATCTGAAGCATTTTTAAGATCACCACGTGATCTGTAAACCGAACCGAGATTATTGTAAGTTACAGCCAAGCCGTTAATGTCGCCTAGTTGTTTTTGAATTTCAAGGGCCTTTAGATAATAGCTTAGGGCTTCTTCTTCATGTTCGGTTCTACGAAGTACCGACCCAATGCTTAAGAAACTCTCAGCGATACCAAACTTATCATCTATTTTTGTTCTTAGATCAAGCCCTTTTTGATAATATTCGAGTGCTTTTTTAAAGTCTTTTTGCCCATCGTAAATTGCACCAATGTTATGGCTTACGTACGACATCCCTTTGTAGTTATTGGTTTTTTGAAGTATTCCCAAAGCTTCGAAGTAGCACTTCAAAGATTTATCTATCTCGCCTTTATAATCGTAAAGTAGTCCAAGATTATTAAGGGCAGTACCAATTAAATCTGGTTTATTTATTTTTTTAAAGATCACCAAGGATTTTTCAGTAAAGTAGGCTGAGCTATCAATAGCACCTGTATTGATGAGTAATTGGCCGTAATTTACATAAGAATTTCCAAGACCATAATTGTCTTTTAGTTCAGTAAATTCTTTAAAGCAACTTCTGTACAATTTAGTTGCCGAAGCGATATTGCCTTTAAGACTTTCTATAGCGGCTAAATTCATCACCGCGTATGCAGCTAACCCGCGATAAGTTTTAGTTAGGAGGGGATCTTTTGAATTTAATTGTTTGTTGTTGTTACTTTGTTTTAAGCAATTTTTCCAAACGCGTTCGGCCGAATCGGGATCTTGCATATAGATCTGTTCGCCATAAGTTAAATAAGCATATATTTTTACAGTATCGTGTGTTGCTTTTTTGTAAACGTTAAGAAGTGAGTCGGTGGATTGAGCAGATGCTTTGTTACAAAACAAAAACATCACGATCAAAACGACCATGTTGCGGAGATTTTTGAGTGAAATTATTTTTCCGTAGGTTTTCAAAGAAGATGAAGATACGAAAGGGTTTTGAAATGCAAAAAGGATAAATTGGCAAAACTGCTATGGAATATTCTTTGAGAATACTATATTCTACTGTTTGTTTGCGCAATTGGGCCGCGGCACATCATGCGTTTGCGGTGATTACTGTGAAAATAAAGGTGGACTTGGAGAGCACAGATTAATTTAGAGACTTGACCAATGGATTTACTTCATTTTCGGTACCACCACAACCTTTTCCGTTTCAAGATCAAGATACACACCACCAAAAACCATAATACTGCTAGTATAAACATCTGATCCTTCCGAAAGGAACACTTTGTTGTCTTTCAATTCTCTTACTTTATATTTCTCATCCAGTTTAAATTCAATAGGTGTGAGTTTGTTGTTCTTTATTTCAAATTTTAAAACATAACCATTATCGTCACTCGAAATAGTAGGCATTTCAGAAACTAGCCAAACAATTCCATTAGAAAGCGTGCAAAGTTTTGGTTCGCTTTGAACCGGATCAACAGGCGAACTAAATTTGTATTTGTCAAGCGAAACGTGCGATGCACTATCTATCAACTCTAAGGAATAACCGAAATGACTTCTGCCGGTTGTGTAAATTTTGGTGTTTGGATCTTTGTTGCTGTTATTTCCTGTTTTTTCTGAGAACTGAACGATCAAGAATTTGCCATCAACTTCTACATAGCTGCGTGAGAGAGGCTTTTCATCTGCAAAATAGCTTCTCAAGTATAAAATGCCTATAGTTACAACAGAAACGAGGATAATGGCAATAATACCTTGTCTTGCTGATTTTTTATTGGGTTCTTTTTCGGTTTTTGTGTTCATGCGTTTATGTTGTATGAAGGTACTAAAGAGTTTTGACTTGAGAAAACCGAGAATATAATATAACACATGTAATAACGGTCTTGTCAATTTCTTAACCACATATTCTAGCGCTTCTTCGGAAGAAGGTAGTTTGAATAGAGGTTGGATGTTGTTTAAACATTTAACAGATCATCAATAAACGGTAGTGTCCGTTTTTTTCCATCGGAGCCCGATGAATACAAGGCAGAACTTGGCTTTGAGGATGATCAACGGCTAACTTCCATAAGTTTCCAAGGCCTAGTTTGATGGGTTGTACATTTGCTTGCGGGAGATGATGAAGATCGAAAAAATGATCCGCTAAAAAAGAATCAAATCCTTCATCTGTTCCTGTATAAATTTTTTTAAGTTCATGGCGGATCTCGGGAACCAATATTTTTTGTGTGGCTTGTGAATTGGGTATTATTTCACTGCACTCGCCATAATAAGTACATAAAAATGTATCAGTGGGCACAGGAGAGCGATCTACATGAAAGGAATACACATCGGTAGGGAAGAAAGGGTAGGTGTTATCTCTATCGTAATATTTAATGATATTAAGAACAGGAGAGGCACCGTGGGTTGTGAGCAGTTCCATGTCATTTAAAAGAATGTCGCGGGCAAGTTGGCCTTGTGCGCTTAACTCAAGTTGTAAAAGCTGCTCCTTATCAAGTACAGTTATATTTTCATTGAGCTTTACCTTATGAACGATCTCAGAAAAATCACCAGTGAGTTCACGCGGCCAACACATGGCATTCTTTATTCCACGAAATGGCGTGGAAACAAGGTCTTGAAAACTCTTAACACGGTGAACCTGATCTTCCATAGGGGATGCATACATCATCATGAGGTAAAGTTAAATATAAATAAGTTGATTTGTGGAAGCTAGTTGTTGGAAAGCAGGTTGGGTTGTTAAGCAAGGATTACAAATCCGATAGAGCCGGATTGTTTGAGCTATCCTGCCGCGGTGAAGCGCCCGCTTGCACTGATTTTGTTTGACTAAATGAGTTGAGGTTTTTTAGTGAAGCTTTAGGCATGCAAAGAATAAAACTCTACTATAGTGTTTTTGTTAACCTAGTATTAATGGAACGGTACTAAAAACCTTTTTGAATAATTCAAATAGTAATTTACCTTTCTCGGCATCAAGTGAAAGTGTGGTGATAATTCCAATTAATGTTGAAACAGCGGTGCTTTTCCAATCGAATTTATTCAATCTGTTTGCTGCTTCAATTAGGTAATCAAGTCGAGCATTTACTAT
>Ga0075163_10010496_pt1 | contig 12113 bp, 8 predicted proteins | sample JI1023141ADNA_FD_71478 | JGI IMG/M metagenome (GOLD analysis project Ga0075163, IMG submission 71478) | Wastewater effluent complex algal communities from Wisconsin, to seasonally profile nutrient transformation and Carbon sequestration -... | ecosystem: Engineered > WWTP > Effluent > Algae...
AAGAAGGTATAAACCCTTATGTGTATGAGTGGAAGCAAGGTATACCTAAACGTAAATCATTAGCAACGGCGAAAAAGCTGATGGCTGAGGCAGGTTATTCTAATGGGATAGATAAGAAGACCGGAAAGCCATTGATTCTTTACTATGATGTGGCCGTAACCGGTGGGCCTGATGATAAGGCGCAGCTTGAGTGGTACCGTAAGCAATTTGCAAAATTGGGTATTTCGTTAAATATCAGAGGGACGTTATATAACCGTTTTCAAGATAAACTAAGCCAAGGAAATGCTCAAATTTTTGCATGGGGATGGATGGCAGATTACCCTGATCCTGAAAATTTTTTATATGGACTGTATGGCCCGAATAGTAAAGTTTCCTTTGGTGGCGAAAATGCTACCAATTATCAACAGCCCGAATTCGATAGTTTGTTTCTTCAAATGAAAGCAACGCCCAATGGCCCTGAAAGACAAAAGATTATTGACAAAATGGTTGAAATTGTAAGACACGATGCACCTTGGGTATTTGGGGTTAACCCTAAAGTTTATGTGCTAACGCATGACTGGGTTAAGCCTTATATATTAGATTCAGTTGTTCAAAATAGCCTTAAGTATTTAGAGGTAAATCCCCAATTGAGAGCTAATCAGCAAAAGCGTTGGAATCAAGCCATACTCTGGCCCATTCCAGCGTTTATTTTGCTGTGTTTTTTATCGTTACTACCAGGATATATTGCGTTTAAAAAACGAGAACGTGCGGCTGCAAAGAGGTTTATATCATGATTCAATATTTACTAAGACGTGTACTTTACGCGTTACCCATTTTATTGGCCATTAACGTGATTACCTTTGTCTTATTTTTTATGGTGAACACGCCAGATGATATGGCACGCTTGCATTTGGGGAATAAAAATGTGACGCAAGCTGCTGTTAATAATTGGAAAGTCGAGCATGGGTATCAGTGGCCATTGTTTCTGAATACTAATGCACAAGGGGCTTTAAAGCTGACAGAAACTTTGTTTTTTCAAAAATCTTTAAAATTATTTTTATTTGATTTTGGTCGCTCAGATGGGGGGCGAGATATCAGTTATGATATCTCAACGAGAATGTGGGCAAGTCTTGCCATTGCTTTGCCATTACTTTTTATAGGGTTGCTCGTGGATATTTTGTTTGCCATCGTGATGGTGTTATTTAAAGATTCTTTATTTGATATCTCAGGCGTTGTTTTTTGTACGTTATTGATGTCAATTTCAAGTTTATTTTATATCATCGGTGGACAATTTTTGTTTGGGAAACTTTTAAAATGGTTTCCGATTTCAGGCTATGATGGTGGCTTTGAGAGTATTCGCTTTGTGTTATTACCTATTATGGTGGCATTAATATCAGGTTTGGGCGGGTCTGCGAGATGGTATCGTACGTTGTTTTTAGAAGAAGTGAATAAAGACTATGTTAAAACAGCAAGGGCTAAAGGATTGTCTTGGTTTACCGTGTTAAGACGACATATTTTAAAAAATGCCATGTTGCCAATTTTGACAGGTATCGTGGTCATTATTCCTTCTCTTTTTATGGGAAGTTTAATTTTAGAGTCTTTTTTTGGCGTGCCAGGGCTTGGCAGTTATATTATTGACGCGATTGTTCAGCAAGATTTTGCCATTGTGAGAGCAATGGTGTTTTTAGGTTCTATGCTTTATATCTTGGGTTTAATCTTAACAGATGTTACCTACACTATTGCCGATCCTAGAGTGAGGTTATCGTAAATGACATTTTATTTAACGGATGTGTGTCTACTAACGTTGCTATCACTAACAGCAATTTTATTAGTATGGTCATTAAGAAAACCACCGACACGAAAGGTATTTAAACAGCTTATAAAACGCCCGATGGCAGCCTGTTCAGGTCTTGTGTTGATGTTTTTTTTAATCGTGGGCATTGTTGATTCTATTCATATTACGGGAACATCAAAAACAGTCGATGCAGCTGATACGTTGTTAGATGTTTTTTTATCACCACTTGGCGATGTGTATGAAAAAACGTATTCAGAACCATTGGCATTAAAATCATTTAGCAGTGAAATTCGGATTAACAATGGTGTGATGCAACAAGTATATCCGAGCCTTAAGTATCCTCATCATCTTTTTAGAAGTGAGTCAGACAAGATACAATGGCTATCACAGGTTATTTTAAAAGATTTATTAAGTGTTTTTTTGTTTATGCTTATCATCGGTGGCGCCTGGTTTCATTGGTCACGTCCTAAACAATCGACCTTGTTTTGGAGTGTTTTATTGACAGGATTCATACTGTTGAGTCTTGTTGTCATTACGTATCATATTTCACGCTCACTTCATGTTTTAGGGACAGGTAAAATCGGGCAAGATGTTTTTTATACGACGGTTAAAAGCATTAGAACAGGTCTTGTCATTGGGTTATTAACCACACTTTTTATGATGCCATTGGCGTTATTATTAGGAATTACCGCCGGTTATTTTGGAGGACTTATTGATGATATTATTCAATTTGTTTATACCACGTTAAGCTCAATTCCGGGTGTTTTATTAATTACCGCATCAGTTTTATCCTTACAAACGTATATGGCAAATCATCCCGATTATTTTTCTACGATGGCTAAATCGGCTGATGCACGGTTGTTGGCTTTATGCTTTATATTAGGTATCACCAGCTGGACAAGTCTATGTCGTGTGTTACGCGCTGAAACGCTAAAACTTAGAGAATTAGATTATATTCAAGCCGCTCATGCCTTAGGATCAAGTCATTGGACGATTATTACTAAACATATGCTCCCTAATGTGATGCCTATTGTATTGATAACGCTAGTATTAGATTTTAGTTTTTTAGTTTTAGCTGAGGCTGTATTATCATATGTGGGTGTCGGTGTCTCACCGACCACCATATCATGGGGAAACATGATAAATGGCGCAAGACTTGAATTGGCCCGCGAGCCTGTTGTCTGGTGGCCGATGTTCGCCGCTTTTTTTGCCATGTTTGGTTTGGTGCTCGCCAGCAATTTATTTGCAGATGCCGTGCGAGACGTGTTAGACCCGCATAATGTTTAATATTGACTTGAACTTCAAGCCAAACTAAGGTAGATATCAACCCTATTCTGATAAGTAGGTTGGGCCTTGGCCCAACAAAGGTTGTGGTGTTGGGCCAAGGCCCAACTTACGTTTGAATTAATGTCGTCATAGGTAGCCCTGCATGCAAGCTGAATTTGTCCATTTACGTGTTCATAGTGAATATTCTTTAGTGGATGGATTGGTGCGCATTGATGACCTAGTCAAGGCCGTCGCTGATAGAGGGATGAATGCGGTAGCCCTTACCGATCATTGTAATTTATTTGCCGTTGTAAAATTTTATCAAGCAGCAAGGGCTAAAGGCTTAAAATCAATTATCGGGGCTGATTTGGTGTGTTATCACCCAGATAAGCCTAATGATACGTTTAATCTTTTGATGTTGTGTCAAAACGAACAAGGCTATCGAAATCTGACCTGTCTTATTTCAAGAGCGTATCAAGAAGGGCAAGTTCAAGGGCTTCCTAGGATTAATACTGCTTGGTTTGAATCAATGACTGATGGGTTGATTGTGTTATCAGGTGGACGTTTAGGTGATATTGGGCTCGCCATTTTAGCAGATGATAATAACCAAGCTTGCCTTTTGGCTAAACGATGGATGAGCTTATTCCCCAATCGATTTTATATAGAAATACAGCGCACCCATCGACAAGATGAAGCGCGTTACAACGAGCAAGTCGTGAAACTTGCTGATAGTCTTGCCTTGCCATTAGTCGCCACTAATGATGTTCGTTTTATTGATGAATCAGATTTTGATGCCCATGAAGCGCGTGTTTGTATTCATGAAGGTTTTACGTTAGGGGATAACAGACGCCCTAAAATGTATAGCTCACATCAGTATCTGCGATCCCTTGACGAGATGATGGTGTTATTTAAAGACTTACCGCAAGCATTAAAAAATAGCATAGAAATTGCTAAACGTTGTACGGTTAAGTTAACGCTCGGTAAAAATTATTTGCCAGATTTTCCAACACCCAATCAAATACCTATTACTGATTACTTAACGCAACTCGCAGGTGAAGGGTTAGACGCCCGTTTATGTGTCACGCATGCCGATAGAGATACTTATCAACAACGGCTGCAATTAGAGCTAGATGTCATTAATGCCATGGGTTTTGCAGGCTATTTTTTAATTGTCGCAGATTTTATTCAATGGGCTAAAGATAATGATATTCCGGTAGGCCCGGGGCGGGGTTCAGGTGCTGGCTCTTTGGTAGCGTATGCCTTAAAAATCACAGATTTAGACCCGATTCCTTATGAGTTGCTATTTGAGCGATTTTTAAATCCAGAACGTGTCTCCATGCCAGATTTTGACGTCGATTTTTGTATGGTAGGGCGTGACCGTGTGATTGATTATGTCGCTGAAAAATATGGGAGACAAGCGGTATCGCAAATTATTACTTTTGGTACCATGGCAGCAAAGGCCGTGGTTCGAGATGTGGGTCGTGTGCTGAGTCATAATTATGGCTTTGTTGATAAAATTGCGAAACTCATCCCCTTTGAATTAGGGATAACCTTAAGCAAGGCGCTTGAGCTAGAACCTGAATTAGCTTCACGTTATAAAGATGAAGAAGAAGTCAAAGAACTGATTGATTTGGCTCTAAAATTAGAAGGCATTACGAGAAATGCCGGTAAGCATGCGGGGGGTGTGGTGATTGCACCTTCTAAGCTTACTGATTTTACTGCCATTTATTGCGAACAAGATTCCACCCAAATTGTGAGTCAGCTTGATAAAGACGATGTTGAGGCAGTGGGGTTGGTAAAGTTTGACTTTTTAGGGTTAAAAACGCTCACGATTATCGATTGGGCGCAAAAGGCTGTTAACACTATATTAAAAGCCAAAAATGAGCCTTTAATTAATATTGTGGATATTCCCCTGGATTGTCCAAAAACATTTGAGTTATTAAAAGCGTGTCAAACAACTGCGGTCTTCCAACTTGAATCCCGTGGTATGAAAGATCTCATTTCAAGGTTAAAACCTGATTGCTTTGAGGAAATCATTGCGTTAGTGGCATTATTTAGACCAGGTCCCCTGCAGTCAGGAATGGTGGATGATTTTATTAATCGTAAGCATGGATTGGCGGCCGTTGTATACCCACATCCCGATTTAGAACCAATTTTGCGCCCCACCTATGGTGTGATTTTATATCAAGAGCAAGTGATGCAAATCGCTCAAGTCTTAGCAAATTACACGTTAGGTGGTGCTGATCTCTTGCGTCGTGCTATGGGTAAGAAAAAACCTGAAGAAATGGCTAAGCAGCGAGAAATTTTTGTAACGGGCGCTAGTGCACGTGATGTTGATGAAAAAGTAGCAAGTGATATCTTTGATTTGATGGAAAAATTTGCAGGCTATGGATTTAATAAATCGCATTCGGCAGCTTATGCCTTACTCTCTTATCAAACAGCTTGGTTAAAGACACATTATAAGGCGCCATTTATGGCAGCTGTGTTATCGGCTGATCTTGATAACACAGATAAAGTTGTAATATTTATTGAAGATGCTGAGATGCTTGGTATTACAGTATTGCCACCTAATATTCAAACCTCTCATTATCACTTTACAGCGCTCGATGTTGAGACAATTGCTTATGGTTTAGGGGCAATAAAAGGCGTCGGTGAGGGGGCGATTGAATCTATCATTGAAGCGAGATTAAATGGTGGGGCATTTACCGGGCTAAATGATTTTTGCCAACGCGTGGATGTGCGAAAAGTAAACCGACGTGTTCTTGAGGCGATGATTAAAGCGGGTGCTATGGACGACTTTAAAGTTGAGCGCTCAGCTTTAATGGCCTCGATTAGTAATGCATTAAAACTTGCTGAATCTAGTCATAAAAATGTAAAAAGTGGTCAGCGAGATTTATTTTCAATTTTAGAAGAATCAGAGACTGATGAGCGTTATGTTCAATGTAAACCTTGGTCTACCAATGAAAGATTAAAAGGCGAAAAAGACGTTCTTGGTTTTTATTTGTCAGGGCATCCGGCTTGTTTTTATCAAAAAGAATTTAAAGCATGGGTTCATCCTATTTCAGCCCTTAATCCTTCTATGATGAAAAAGGCTTGGGTATGTGCACAGTTATTGGGGATACGACGCATCTTAACAAAGCGCGGCAAAAACCTTGTTATCTTATCGTTAGAAGATAAAGCTGCAAAGATGGATGTGGTCTTATTCGCAGAAGCCTTTGAAGGTGTCTTGGCTAAGCTTCAAGCTGGCATGCTTATTGTGGTTGAAGGTGAAGTCGCACATGATACCTTCAATGGTGGTGTTAAAATAACGGCAAGTACGATATTGACTATCGACGAAGCGAGAACGCGTTTTGCCAATTCGCTAAAAATACAGTTATCTCAACAGGATGAAGAAAAATTACCAAAACTACAGGCGTTATTACAAGCCCATCCAGGGGATTTAACCGTACAATTTGTTTATGCCAATGATGATGCTAGGGCGCATTTGACCTGTGGGGTTAAATGGCGGGTCAATCCGTCAGAGGACTTGTTATCAACATTAGAGATATTGCTAGGCAGTGGTATTGCAGAATTGAGTTACGCATAAAATATTGTATTGTTAATGACCCAAATATATTTAATTAATCCCATTGGCTTTTGTATGGACTAGGTGGTAGAATTTCCAGCGTTTTAATAATTCTTTAATCGAGTGAGTTATCATGAAAAAAATGCTTTTAAGCGTAGTTGTTTCTTCTGCTTTATTGGTAACAGGATGTGCTGTAAATAATGAACAAGTCGGCACAGTTTCCGGCGGTGTTGTTGGTGGTTTATTAGGAAGTCAATTTGGTGGTGGCTCAGGTAAAGTAATGGCTGCTGCGGGTGGTGCGTTATTAGGTGCTTATTTGGGCGGTAATATCGGCAAAACGATGGATAAAGTCGACAGGATGCAAATGGAGCGAGCACTAGAAACAGCACCTACAGGTCGTGCCATTCGTTGGACTAATCCAGACTCAGGCAATGCGTATACTGTCAAACCTACACGTACTTATTATAGTAATCAGCAACCTTGTCGTGAGTACACAACGCATGCCATTATCGGTGGCAAAACACAACAAATCTACGGTAAAGCCTGTCGCCAAGCTGATGGCGCCTGGAAAGTCGTCTCCTAAACGGCCATATTTGGCTCATCTTGAGCGATTGCTGATGTTAAAAATGCTCACCGGCAATCGCTCAATCTGCCCTCAAATATGACAGTTTAGGTTACTGAGTAGCGATTGAATAATGACCTATTAGAGGAAGTATGATGTTTGGATGGTTAAAATCGCGTTTTTCTAAACCCCAACAAGCGTCACAAGAAAGCGTTACAACTTGGGTTTATATTTGGAATATGACGCGTGATGGTCCTGGTCATGTTGCTATTCAGGTGGGTGGCAATAAACCGAAAATCAATAAGGAAGATGAGGGGGAGTATATGAGTCTCCATCCCTGTGATTTTCCTTCCATGGGCATTACCTCCGTTCTTCCATTACCTGCAGCCACTGCAGAAACGCTTACAGAAGATACTGAAGCTCAAGCGGTCTCTGATAACCCTGTTTTTGATCAAGCGGGTCTTGTTATGCACGGTTCTCGCTATCAGGCCCTCTCTCCCCTTAAACCTTCCCAGACAATTCAACTTAAACATCTTGATACACGGGCTATGCTACAAAGGATACAAACTATCAAAGAAGGGGTGGAGACCGGTGCGACGTGTTATCAATTATTTCCAAACGTGGATGTGGCGCGTTTATTAAACGAAGCGCCTATTTTTATCAGTCAAGATCCGGTAGACGTGATGGTTAGTCAAACATTCTTTTCAAGAAATATGAAACGCGCTATTCAGCCTCATAATTGTGCTACTTTGGTCGGTGATATTTTAAAGACAGGGGGTGTTGACGTTAAAATATCTAGCCTTCCATGGGGAATAACCCCAGATGGTTTAGGTTCTCAGATAAATAGTGCTTCAAAATAGAGAATAATTGGCTTATATATAGAGTTTAAATTCATCCTTCAGCGTTTCTTTACTTACCGATTTGAACCCATTTTTATCCAGTTCTTCGCTAAAAAAGCTAGGTACTTGGGGATTTTTTAGATTCATACCAGTTGCTTTTAAGATATGCGTCACTGATGAAGCACAATTGTCAGGCTTTATTATTTCTGGGGTTGCATGTACTTCATTAGCAAACACTGGAATTCCGCAATGGTCTTCAGGAGGATAAGAATAGTCTCCGTTAGATTTTTTGTGCTGCTCATTGGTTTTTACAGCACTTTGGTAAGCAGAGAGTAAACGGCTAGCCCCACTTGCAAGGGGGTTAGCTCTGCCAAAAACCGAGTAAAGACGTCGTCCATTTTCAACATCTGAATGATACAGCGTTTGAGCTCGTCTTCCTTTGGTGTAAGCTTCAGGAGATAACTCCCTGACCCATACACTATCGGCTTCTGCTAAGTCTGCGCTATGATCCGTAGCCATCTGTCCTAATACTGGAACTGAGCCCAAAGAACATCCATTAATGATTGAACCTAAAGGCCCTGGGTAAAAGCTTGAGTGCGCTACTTCACTTTTAGTTGTTGTTGATTTTTTTTCCACAAGTGCAACTGATACATGGCCAGGTCCATTTTCTTGTCCTGTGTTTTTTACCATGGCCACCGCATAATATTTAGTTGGCGTTTTATTAAGTTTAGTACCTTGGAGTTTAATTTCGGCGTTTATCGCTACATTTTCTTTGTCTTGCATAAGCTTAACCTCAATAACTTAGTTTACCTCCCTGTTTTTTTAACTAATCGAATCAAATAATGCCAATTATAACCTATGGATGCTTAAGTAAACCTTAAGCGCGTGTGGTGTTGTAAATATGTGCTATATTTAAACAATACAGGCTTTTATTGTAACTGCTCTGGTACCACCTGTGCCTCGACGCTCCGCGTGCTGGTGAGTAGTTACCATTTATTTAAATAGCATTTAAGGATTTATCATGGCTAATTTACTGCACTCAGTACTCCCCACGCCCAGACGTGAGGCACAGACTGTTACATCAGATATTACCGTTAGTGACTGTGTTAAAAAAATGACAGATTTAAATATTGGCTCTTTAGTTGTCATGGATAAAGGCAAGTTTTTGGGGCTTGTGACTGAGCGAGATGTTATAAGACTATGTATCGATTGTGGTTTAAATCCCTGTAAAATCCCAGTAAAAGATATTACGTTTAAAGACGTCACGATTTTAGATATTAACGATACAGTTGAGAAAGCCATGCAAGTCATGACGGAGACTAGACGTCGTCATATCATGGTTGAAGAAAACGGTAAGCTTGTTTCTATCATTTCAATTGGTGACTTAATGGCGCATTTATTAGCACATAGCGCGTATGAAATTGAACAATTAGAAAAATATATTCATGCTTAGTCACCTTAGATTAATTTTTTAACTCACTTAAGGATTACTTAATATTCAAATGTTATGATGCTCAATATGTGTTCACTATGTGTTGAGGTTATTATGTTAGTTGAAATTGAGTTTACTCCTTTGGAAGCGGATTTACCGTGGGTTAAAAGATATAAAACATTAATGGCCCTTACGAAACCAACCGATGATGAAATTTTGAGTTTTATCAGTACAGATATTGGCGTATTGAATTTGAAAAAAACAACAAAAGGCCTTGAAACAATAAACAAATTCAAAGCGGCTAAATTAAATCTCATCGACAGGCGTTGTATTGCGATAAGTGAATATGAGCAGTTAAAAGAAAGACTTAATAAGCAAAAGCCCAGTGCTGATGACGATAAACAATTTACAGATGAGTTAAAAGGCGCCTATATTGAAGCGATGGCATTTAAAGTGCTAGTATACAAAACTTCACCACTGGTGAAAAAAGCTTCACAAGACGCCGAAACTAACTTTGAAAATAGCAGACATCATTATATCAAGCGCTACAGGGAAGTGCTTGTTGCTGAAGATCGTATTTTAAAAAATAAATATAACGAATTACAGGAAACTGAAGCTAAATTACATGCAACGCACACAACGCAGCAAACTAAGATTGTTGAGTTAAAACGTACAATAGATGCAACAATCAGAGCGATTCGAGAAGATATTTCATCCCACGAGCCCATGAATGCTGCGGCGTCATCTACTAATGACGTGCCAATACCGCCTCCCCCTCCGCCATTGCAATTTAACCATCAGGTTAAATTGCCAGCAGGAAAGAGGGTTCAATCCAATACGAATACACCTGCTAGTTTTGTTGATGAGTTAAAGGGAGATTCAAAAAAGAGACTTAGAACAGTAGCAAAAGATGCGCGTGTAAAGGATGCGCGTAAAAGTATTCCTGCACAAGCTATGGCAGAGGTAAAGTCCGCTTTAGCGCAAGCGATTCATTTTGTAGAACCAAATGTAGATAGTAGTAGAAAGTCTCAACCAGCTAGCGTATTGACACTAGAAGCGTATGCAGAAAAGTTGAAGCAACAAGGAACAAAAATTGTTGAAAAAATGCAACTTATTCAATCTCTAGAAGCTCGTAATGCCAGTCAAGTACGACAAATAACGGCATTAACAGAAGAGGTTAAGCAGCTTGACGCCCTGAAAAAAGATTTCAAGCGTCGGGCAACAGAAGTGCAACAAGTGATAGTCGAGACCTTATTAGTACCTGCATCAGTTTCAACTGCGCTAATAGCTCCACCAGCACCTCCTGCACCACCAGTGCCTGTTGCACCGTCTAAGCTGCCTAGTATGGCTAGAACCCCGCAATCGCGTGCGTCTGCGAAATCGAAAACTAATGTTGGGAATTCGGATGCTGCGGCAAAAAAATCAAATAATCCTAAGGATGCAATTCAAGCCGAGCTTTTCGCTACAATTCTACGGAGAGGGAAGGCCTTAAATCATGATATACATAGTAAAGATAATCCAGCGGAATTAGAAAGAAAACGCAACAAAGCCCTTGAAGAAGAACGGACCAATGCAGAAAAACTAGCCCAAGAACAGGCTATTATCGATAAATATACTGCTCATGTCGTAAAAGTTGATACTACTGAAGCTGTGGTGGACCCCATTGTTGATAGTGCATCAACGCTTGATGAATTAAAAACAAGGGTAGAGGCGCTATTAACCCATATGAAAAATAAGCGTGACACAGTTCAGCCGGGAGTCGAAGAAGAAAACACGACACTGGTTAGACAAAACAGCAGTGACTTAAGAAATGACATTCAAACCTGCTTAACACGATTGTCAACAGAATCTGAGGCGGCTGTGATGCGACCAACGGTTGACGGTTCAGAAGACGATGTTTTAACTGAGGCTGCCAACACAATACTGTCAAAAATACCAGCAAAAGATAAGGAAAAGTTATTGATGCTGTGGGCTAATATTCAGAAAAAAGAGACATCTTATGACGTTATTTTAATGGAAGCGATTAAAGGAAAAACTTTAACTTCTGCAGCTGCCCATGATTTAATTGTTTTACGTAACTTTATTGTGAAGCAAGCCAATCGAGATTTATCTTTTGCCGAACCGCGTTTTAAATCAGATTTAAATTTATTTTATAATAATGCTATTGAGATTATCTTGTCGGATAAAGCACCTAAAGAAAAATATAACTCGTTAAAGGAGGCTGCGCACAATGACTTTAGACACAGAGACAGCCGTAAGCGTCTCGTTGCGGATACATTGTTATTATTAAGCTGTTTTGTGGGTGTTGGCCTAGTCATTGGTGGCGCGCGTAAGCTCAATGGCAATTCATTCTTCTTTAGCACAGCAAATACCAAAAGAGAGGAAGATTTTGTAAAACGACTTGTTAGGCCGGTGTAACCGGTTACCCTGACAAATTATTATTGTGATAATATTGATAAAAACAATAATAAAAGGATTTTCGATGCGTATTATTATCGCAATTTTTATGATAGTTTTGATTAATATAAGCGCCATAGCTTTAGTTGACACATCGAAGGATCCCGCGGACAAGCCGCGGGACGTCGTAGTCGGGCGAGCAGTTGATGTTAAAGTCTATATGTCATCCACATGCCCGCATTGTCAAAAGGCTGATGTGTATTTAACGACATTGCAAA
>Ga0075163_10010497_pt1 | contig 12113 bp, 8 predicted proteins | sample JI1023141ADNA_FD_71478 | JGI IMG/M metagenome (GOLD analysis project Ga0075163, IMG submission 71478) | Wastewater effluent complex algal communities from Wisconsin, to seasonally profile nutrient transformation and Carbon sequestration -... | ecosystem: Engineered > WWTP > Effluent > Algae...
ACAATGGTGTTTTATTTTTAGATGAATTACCAGAGTTTAAACGAACTGTTTTAGAAGTAATGCGGCAGCCATTGGAAGATCGTGTTGTAAGTATAAGCCGCGCAAAATTTAGTGTGGAATATCCTGCCAGTTTTATGTTGGTGGCAAGTATGAATCCTTGTCCATGCGGTTTTTATAATCATCCTGAAAAAGAATGCGTATGTTCATCAGGTGTAGTTCAAAAATACCTCAATCGTATCTCGGGCCCTTTGCTAGATCGAATTGATCTTCATGTGGAAGTTACACCGGTATCGTTTGGCGAATTAAGTAATAAACAAACTAGCGAATCGAGCGCCAGCATAAGAAAACGAGTGATCAAAGCAAGGATGATCCAAACACAACGCTTTAATACCAAAGAGGGGGTTTATTGCAATGCGCAAATGCGTACCAAAGAATTGAAACTGTATTGCGATCTAAATGAGGCCGGTAATTCTTTATTAAAAAATGCGATGGATCGCTTAGGGCTTTCGGCCCGCGCCTATGATAGGATCCTTAAAGTGGGCCGAACTATTGCCGATATGGATGGTTCTGAGAATATTGAAGCGCAACATATTGCAGAGGCCATACAGTTTAGAAGTTTAGATAGAGAAAATTGGGCAGCTTAATAAAAAAGGCTTAACTTTAATTAAGGTTTGGCCAAAATTCTGATAAAATCTGAATTTGCATTCAAACACTAAGTTTTCGTACAGACACCAATTATTTAAGAATGTGATCTTTTGAAACGTGGCCAAACATATCTCCTTATTTTTTTATTGAGCATATCTAATGCATTCTCGCAGGTAGACCATATCAAATTCTTAAAAGAGTTTAACGCAGCTGACCGGAAAGGCAAAGTAAAGCTGGTTGCAAATGTTGATTATTGTCAGTTAAAGGAAATTTACCCACAATTAAAAGATACGCTCGATCTTATCCGCAAAAAGATCTTTACTAATTCTTCAAGCAAAGAAGCCAAATTTCTCTTTGATAAAATTGATGTGAACATGTTCATGTGCAATAAACAATTTTCGAAAGCGGCAATTTTAGTAGAGAGTAGTTTAAGCTCACACGTGCGAGATGTTTACGATTCGTTGTATTGCTATACGCAATTAAAAGATGCGTTCATTAATCTTAATAATTTAAATAAGGCTATTGAAGCAAATACGATATATGACAGGCTGGCTACGCGAACCAAAGAAAAGAAGTATGTAAACCTGATCACCAAAAAAAGCAGGATCTATGATGCCTTTGGATTGAATCAACAAGCTATATTAGAAAAGCGACGTGAGTTCTTGGAAGAATATCCTTCACGCAAGCACGATACAGATTTTGTGGCTGGCTACCTTAATGATATGGGTGTTTATTTTAATCGCATTAAAATGTCGGATAGCGCTATCCCTTATTTTATCAAAGCCACCGAACTCATCACAAAAAAATTATCGTACACTCCCAATAAACCAAATTATCAATTCTTCAAAGGACTTATTGAAGGCAATATGGCGTTTGCCTATACCAATAATGGTGAGTACAAAAAGGCATTGCCTTATTTGAAAACAGATATTTATTATAGTAAGCGCGTGAACGATATGGAAAGTGCGTTCAACAGCTGTATTCTTTTATCAAGATGTTATATAAAACTACAACAACTGCATTTTGCACAACTATACGCGGATAGTGCTGAACAAATTAGTTTTGCATATACACAACCACGCATAAGACTAAAACTATTGTATTTGCAAGGAGAGTTAATGGACGCTCTAGGAAATGCGTCGCAAGCAGTAGTTAAATTCAAATCGTATATGAATTTAAAAGATTCAATAAGTAACCGTGAAAAAGAACTTCAATTGATCAATCAGCAAGTTGCATTAGACATTCAGAAAAAGGATTCTGAACTATCAGAAAAGAGCGAGCTCATTAAAAATGCCGTAATAAACGAAGGCAAACAAAAAGTGTTCAGGGCATATTTAATGGCGGGTCTTATAATTACCATTATTTTGATTGGTTTTTTATTTTATACAAACAATAATAGCAAAAGACGCGAGGAGGAATTAGAAATAAAGAATCAGCAGATCCAGATCCAGAACAAACAAATAGAAACCTCACTAAACGAAAAGGAATTATTATTGCGCGAGATCCATCATCGTGTAAAGAATAATCTTCAGATCATTAACAGCGTTATTAATTTGCAATCAGATAAAACACAAAACGGTGAATTGAACGAGGTGTTATCGGAGCTAAAGGGAAGAATATCATCCATTGCATTAACGCACCAAATGTTGTATCAAAAAGGCACTAGTAGTAGCGTTATTCTTTGCGAGTATCTTCAAAACCTAATTTCCCAGATCTATACGAGTTATGAGAGTGAACACATAAAAGTGAATTTTAACTGTACAAATAAGGATTTCATTATTAATATTGATACCGCAATTCCTCTAGGACTATTGGTGAACGAGATTATGACCAATGCGTTTAAACACGCTTTCAAGAAAACAAAAAATGGAATTATTGACATCAATGCGAATGTTTCGTTAAAGCATGTTGAACTTACTATTAAAGATAATGGTGTTGGACTTCCAGAGAATTACAATGAGATCATGAACAAACCAACAAGTTTGGGCTTTGAACTTATTGCCATTTTAGTAGATCAGATCGATGCAAAAATGGATATCGAAAACACAAATGGCACCTGTTTTGTGTTGAATTTTAATGCTTAGTGAATCCTCTTTAACTTAATGTCAGCCGGAACTCTAAAGATCATTGGGAATTTCTCAACCTTCACAGAACTGGTATCTAAACCAAAGGCTTTTGATTCGCTCAAACTGAAGTTCTTTAATAAGAAATAGAAATTTAAGATGAGTTTTTGGAAGAAAGGTAATTCATTATCATACGACAAATATTTTTCGATCACCACAAATTTAAAGTCGCCAATGATGTTGTTCTTATTAAGTGATTCGTAACGGCTGGTAATGTCCACCTCTTTATTACTTACAAGATCTTCAACTACTTTACGGAACATTAAATTCACACGCGGTGCTACACGGAATCCTAATTTAAAATCAACACGAATAATATCATCTTCGGCAACATGCGTTACTTTATAATCCATGCGATAAGGCTCATCCATTACATCAACGTGCACAAACCAATAAATATCGGCGCGCTTAGGGCGTTTTTGTAAGATAGAATAAATAACTTTTGCCTCTATTTCAGTTGGATTATTAGCACTTGTCATGTAAACCAAATGCGTGGCATATTTTGGAATTGATTCATCTCTGCTAAGATCAACAAGTTTACTCATGTGATCAGCTAGATTTACAATATCAACATAACGAGCTCTGATCTTTTTAGCCAAATACCAAACGGTCATCACTAAGATCAAACACGTTGCAATTAAAAGAGTTATCCAGCCACCATGCATGAATTTACTAAGGTTAGCCGCAAGAAACGCAAACTCTATGATCAGGTATGAGGTTATAGTGAAATAAATGAAAATCCTATTGTAACGCTTCATATGCATATAAAAATTAAGAAGCGTAGTGGTCATTAGCATACACAAAACAATTGCCAGCCCATAAGCTGCCTCCATGTTTGCCGATTCGCGGAAGTACATAACAACGCCAATACAGCCAGCAAGTAATAACCAGTTAAGGGATGGAATGTATAACTGCCCTTTTAGTTCAGTAGGATATTTTACTCTCACCTTTGGCCAGAAGTTCAGTCGCATCGCCTCATTTATTAAACTGAACGAACCACTTATTAAAGCTTGTGAGGCAATTACAGCAGCCATGGTAGCAATAACGATACCGTATGGCATAAATCCTTCGGGCATAATAGCATAAAACGGGTTGCTGGCTTTAAAGGAAGATAATGTGCTTCCCTCATGAGCAATTAACCAAGCGCCTTGACCGCAGTAATTAAGTACAAGCATGATCTTTACATACACCCACGAAACGCGAATGTTCTTTTTACCACAATGACCAAGATCAGAATAAAGCGCTTCGGCACCAGTGGTACAAAGAAAAACAGCAGAAAGAATAACAAGGCCCGACGGAGAGTCATGAAGTAATTTATAAGCATAATATGGATTGAGAGAACTTAACATGCTCCAATCGCTGCTTAACTGATAAATTCCTAAAACACCAAGCATAAGGAACCACAAAAACATGATTGGGCCAAATGCTTTTCCTATAAAACCTGTTCCAAATTGCTGTATAAAGAACAAGCCAAATAAAATTCCTATTACAATTGGAACTGTATTGAGATCTTCATTGAAAACCTTTAACCCTTCAACGGCAGCCGAAACAGAAATGGGAGGTGTAATGATGCCATCGGCAAGCAAAGCGCTACCTCCAATAACGGCCGAAACAATAAGCCATTTATATTTTGTTCTTTTTACAAGTGTGAACAAAGAAAAAATTCCACCCTCACCTTTATTATCGGCACGAAGAGTAAGTATAACGTATTTTAAAGTTGTTTGAAGCGTAAGCGTCCAAAAGATACACGAGATAGCGCCTCTTACCATATCAGCATTAATAACATTTTTCCCTACTATGGCACTCATTACATAAAGAGGAGAAGTACCTATATCACCATAAATGATGCCTAGGGTTACAACGAGGCCTGCAAGTGTTATTTTGTTTAATTGATTCTGGTGATGAGATGCCATTTAATATGAGGCGAATAAAGCGGAACAAAATTACTATAAAAATGAATGGCAAGCCAAAATTTAGATAAAACAATCAAAAAGGTTGTTTACCAACATAAAAACGTGAATTAACAGGCATTTAACGTCGTTTAAGGCAATAAATTTGTGGCTTTTCGTTAAATAGATTAACTTTAAAGGACAATTGGTTTAGGCAATGAGAAGGGTACTTTTAATACTATTTTTGTTCTGTGTTTATTATTCAAAAGCAACGCACAATCGGGCAGGGGAGATACTATACACTCGTATAGCACCATTTACAGCTACAGTTAATGGCAATATAGTTCCTGTTTATTGGTATAAATTTCAGATCAATACTTACACCGAGATCAACAGCCCCGGAGGTAATGCCGATCGATGTAAACTTACACTTCACTTAGGAAACGGCGATACCATTGTGTGCCCACGCGTAAATGGTCCACTAACTTCAGCGGGCGGCGATTGCAGCGGCACTCGCGATGGCGTTGTTCTTGGTCCTTTCACTCAAGTTAATACCTATACGGTGCAGTATCAATATTTAAATGCCGGCATTTACAGGGTATATATGTACGATCCCAATCGCAATGCCGGAGTAGTGAACGTTCCTCAATCAGTGAATCAGCCATTTTATCTAGAATCTTATTTGGTCATTAATAACTTTACAGGCGCTAATACAGCACCTGCGTTTACTGCCCCACCCCTTGACGATGCTTGTTTTGGAATTTGTTTTTATCATAATCCAGGTGCTTTTGATGTTGATGGTGATAGTTTAAGTTATGCCATCACCGAATCTCGGGGCGTGGATCAATTCGGAAATATTGGGGTGCCAATTCCGGGATATTCATGGCCTGGAGATGTTCCTAACCCAGGTTCCGGTACATACAGTATTAATCCAATCACCGGCACATTGGTATGGTGTTCACCTAAAAAAACAGGAGAGTACAATTTGGCGTTTATTGTTTACGAATGGCGCAAAAACACAGCTGGAGTTTATAGCATTATTGGTTTTGTTTTACGAGATATGCAAGTCAAGGTAATTCAATGCCCTAATTATTTACCCCCCGATTTTAATGTTCCCAATGATACGTGCGTTGTTGCCGGCGCCTCCATAACCAAAACAATTAGTGTTACCGATGGTAATGGTTCTAATTTTGTTGAGCTCATTGGTTACGGCGGGCCATTCACAGTTACATCCCCCCTCGCTTCTTTAACACCTAATTTTACGTTAACACCTTACACTTCCATTTTTCAATGGTCAACTAACTGCGGATTGATCCGTAGACAACCTTACCAGATAACCATAAAGGCCGAAGACAAACAGACGCCAAAACTGGTGGTATTTAAAACATTTAATGTTCGTGTTGTTCCTCCGGCTGTTACAAATGTGTCTGCAACTCCAATAGGATCTAACATAAAAGTTACATGGGCACTAAGCACTTGCTTTACCTCGGCCAACCCAATAGTGCGTTACGAAATTTATCGTAAGAGCGATTGTGTAACACCGGTTTATGAACCCTGTGATCAAGGAGCTCCGGCAGGTTTTGTTTTAACCGGAACAACAACTGCCGCAGTTTCTCAATTTACCGATACAAATGGCGGACAAGGATTAGTAGTGGGCCAAGATTATAGTTATGTTGTGGTTGTTGTATATGCCGACGGATCAACAAGTTTTGGAAGTTCAAGCGTGTGTACTAAACTTAAGCGCGATGTGCCGATCTTGCTAAATGTAGATGTTCTTTCTACAGGAACTGCAACAGGAAGCGTATATGTTCGTTGGGCAAATCCATTAGCAAACACAGGTAACTTAGATACATTGGTACTAAGCGGACCTTATACTTACAATCTTTTATACAAGCCGGTTTCGGCAGCTACTTATAGTGTTGTGCATACGGTAACACAATCACAATTTTATCAGTTATTTAATTCGGCGTCTACCACATTTACTCATACGGGCATCAATACAGTTGCAAGCGCACTAGAATATAAGGTGGAATTTAGTTCGGGTACAACAACTGTTGGAACTTCTCAACGCGCTACCTCGGTATTTTTAACTGCTATCGGTGGCGAAAGAAAAATAAAACTAAGTTGGACCTCTCAAACACCTTGGGATAATTACAAGTATACCGTGTTTAGAAAAAGCCCGGCGCAAACCACATTTACTGCCATTGCCACTACAGGATCATCTGCTTATACTGATTCTATTAATGTTGCTAACGGAAGCTCGTATTGCTACTATATTTTAAGTGAAGGAAAGTATTCCGACCCATCCATAGAGGATTCATTATTGAATAAGTCGCAGGAAGCTTGTGCAACGGCAGTAGATATCACTCCTCCTTGCGCACCAAGTTTAACTATTACCTCCGATTGCATCACAGGTTTTATTGGTTTGAATTGGAACAATTTGACTTTAAGCTGTGCTAATGATGTAGTAAAATATTACCTCTACAAAAAAGACACGGAAGAGTCGGAGTATATTTTAATTGATACATTACAAGGAGCATCTTCCACGGCCTACCAATTTGATGGATTGGCAGATATCGCAGGTTGTTTTGCAGTTGCAGCAGTAGATTCGGGAGGAAATGTTGGAAACAAAAGCGTGGACATGTGCATTGATAATTGTCCCGAGTTTGATCTACCAAATATTATTACCATCAATGGTGATGGCGCAAATGATTTCTTTAAAGCTATTCGCGTGCGACACATCAAGGAAATTGATCTTTACCTATACGATCGTTGGGGAACATTGGTTTATAAAACAAAAGATCCTCTATTTAAGTGGGATGGCACAAGCATTTTTAGTAGCCGTAAAGTAAGCGATGGAACATTCTTTTATATATGTGATGTGTACGAAAAACGTGTTAAAGGCGTTAAAAAACGATCGCTTAAAGGATGGCTACAGGTTGTAAATTAGTTTAGCTAATTACAATACATCTTCAAAAAATACTTCCATAGTTAGGAAATGAAACTTTGCTTTCATAGTATCGCCAATAAAATACTTCGCATCTTTAGCCTATTTTATACTTATATTTGGCATTCGTGATACTTACACAACAACCCCAGCAAATTAAAATTCATAAACCTTTATTGAACGGCATAGCCTCTTCATTAGCTTTGATTTTCAATGAGAATAGGTATAGCGATAAAGTTCTAGAAAAACTTTTTAAGCAAAACAAACAATGGGGTTCTCGCGATCGCAAGTTTGTGGCCGAAAGTGTTTATGATATTGTAAGACACTTTAGTTTATTAACTCATTTAGCGCAAACTAAAAATAATTATTGGTTCATCACTTCTGTTTATTTTGTTCTTAAAAACATTGAATTACCGGCTTGGCCCGAATTTAAACACGTTAACAAGGAGCAGATCATTGCAGATTACGAAAGTTTGCGAAGTGATTTTAATACATTCAACTCTTATCCTGAAGTATTGGCTGAGGTTTGCACGAGCGAATTAGGAAAAGAAAAATGGCAACGAGAAGCATTAGCTATGAATACCATGGCAGAAGTAGTATTGAGAGTTAATACATTAAAGACAAACACTGCCGACCTACAAAAAAAATTAGTTGCGGAGAAAATTGAAACGGAAAAGCTGAAGGATAATGAGAACACCTTGATGCTAAAAAAACGAGCCAATGTTTTTTCTACTGCAGCTTTTAAAGAAGGGCTGTTTGAGATCCAAGACCAAGGATCACAACAAATAGTTACATTTTGCAAGCCCGAACCAAAACAATTTGTTATTGATTCTTGCGCAGGTGCCGGAGGAAAAAGTTTGGCATTGGCTGCAATGATGCAAAACAAAGGCCGTATCATAAGTATGGATGTTGCTCAATGGAAATTGGATGAATTAGCCAAGCGCGCTAAAAGAGCAGGAGCATTTAATATTGAAACACGACTTATTGATAAACCTGAAGTTATTGAACGCTATAAAGAAAAGGCAGATCTAGTTTTGTTGGATGTGCCTTGCAGTGGTGTGGGTGTTTTGAAAAGAAACCCCGATACCAAATGGAAATTCAATAAAGCCACCTTTGAAAAGACAAAAGAACTTCAGAAGCAGATATTGAATGATCATTCGACCATGGTAAAACCCAAAGGAATCTTGGTTTACAGCACCTGTAGTATTTTACCTTCAGAAAATGAAGAGCAGATAAAATCGTTTTTGAATAAAAACGATTCATTTGAAATGATTGAACAAACTACCATTTATCCGAGCGAAGGATTTGATGGATTTTATATGTGTAGATTAAAAAGAAAATAGTATGAAAACACTCGTTATCCTGTTAGCAATGTTCTTCTCAATGGGTATATCCGCTCAAAACGCACGTGATGTGGATGCGGAGACCTTTAAAAAATTAATGGAAGATAAAAAGAGCATTGTGATCGATCTAAGAACACCAAACGAGATCAAAACAAAAGGCAAGATAAAGAATGCGGTTGAAATAGATTTTTTGGCAATGGATGCTGAAGAAAAGATCAAAAAACTCGACAAAAAGAAAACGTATTTAGTGTATTGTGCTGGTGGAGGAAGAAGTGGAGACTGCAAGGATCTTATGGTTAAAGAGGGATTTAAAAATGTAGCAAATCTCGCAAAGGGGTTCGACGATTGGAAGAAAAAGGGATTTGAGATAGAAATCGTTAAATAAATTGGAGTCCAACCACCTTCTGGAAAAAAATCTTAGATTTATATATTGGTTGGAGAAAATACATACTCCGTATTAGGCACTCATCGCGACCGAACTTCAACTGTTGAGTTTTGGGATAACGGTATTATTTACATTAAAATTGATGATAAATCGGAAGTAGAACTTAGTGATTCGAAAGCCCAGTATGAATTTTTGAGATCTAAGTTTGACGGAAAGAATAAGCACAGAGTTTTAGTGGATCCGGGAAAATTTACAAGTTTAACCAGAGAGGCTCGAGAGTTTTCGCAAAGACCGGAATCAAATGAAATGACACTTGCAACAGCAGTAATAATAAGATCTCTAGCACAGCGCATTCTTATAAATTTTATGATAAGTGTGATGCATCAGCAAACCATGAAAATGAAAATGTTCGACTCAAAAGAAAAAGCGATCGAATGGCTTCTTTCTCGTAACAACAAATAAAAAACCCTCCAAATTAAGGAGGGTTTTTTATTTAGAAATTACTTCTTAGCACTTTTTTTAGCCGCTTTCTTAGGAGCTTCTTTTTTCTTTGTGCTTTTTTTAGCTGCTTTCTTTTTCTTAGGTCGCTTTACACCGGTTGAACCAATGTGTCGCTTACCTTTTTTGGTTTTTTTGTCGCCTTTTCCCATTTTGAGATTTTTATTTCTCTAAAAGTATAAAAATATATCCAATGAAAATACATAAACGTATATTTACATTAAAAACCAATTGTTGAAAAACACCTTTCATAAGCAGGAGCGATTATCGGGCAAAAAAGCCATCGACCTTTTATTCGCCAAAGGAAAGGGTTCAAGTATTGCGCCGCTAAAGCTCATCATAAAAACCTCTTTAAGTACTCAGATCTATCCTGCAAGGACCATGTTTGTTGTGCCTAAGAAAAAATTCAAGAGAGCCCACGATCGCAACCTCCTAAAACGACGCATGCGCGAAGCGTACCGTATTAACAAGAATAGTTTTTATGATGCATTGAATGAAAAAGGTCTTAAAGTGAGTTGCGCCTTCCTTTATACAGGCGGCAAATCAGATACGTATGCGGTAATAGAAAAGTCGCTCATTGACCTTTTAAGCCAAAGCGTTAATAAATTGAAATCTCCATCGCAAACTAAAATTATTGATTAACTTTATTGAAGAATTTGTATACCTCAATGAAAGTAAAAAGCATTTATAAAAAGATCAGCATCGCACTTCTTATCCTTTGCATTAGCATCGGAGGGATTTCCTTTACGCAAGATTATTTTGAGATCAGTAAGAATCTCGATATTTTTAATACGCTTTATCGTGAACTCAACGTGTCGTATGTTGACGAAACAAAGCCTGGTCAATTAATGAAAACCGGTATAGATGCCATGCTGAATTCTTTAGATCCCTATACCATTTACTATCCCGAAAATGAAATTGAAGACTACAGATACATGATGACAGGGGAGTATGGCGGAATTGGCGCAACAGTTTTTGATAATGATGGTAAAATTCTTATTGACGATCCATACGAAGGTTTTGCTGCTTTTAAAGCAGGCTTAAGGGCCGGCGATCAAATTGTAGGCGTTAACGGAAATAATGTTGTAGGTAAACGCACCGATGAGATCACGGGTTTATTAAAAGGACAAGCGGGTACTCCTGTAAAATTGAAAGTGATAAAAGTAGGACAAACAACCCCTATTGAATTGAATATTGTTAAAGAAGAGATCAAAACACCCGCTGTTCCTTATCACGGCATGTTGGGCGATAATCAAACAGGATATATTTTATTAACGCAATTTACCGAAGGATGTTCCAATCAAGTTAAGGATGCTTTAGTTGATCTAAAAGGGAAAGGGTGCAAAAATATTATTTTGGATCTGCGCAGTAATCCGGGTGGATTATTAAATGAAGCGGTGAACATTGTGAATTTATTTGTTTCAAAAGGCGTTGAGGTTGTTTTTACAAAAGGAAAAATTGCTGAGTGGGACAAAACATATTTATCAGTGAACAATCCTATTGATACATTAATGCCCATTGTTGTAATGGTTGACGAAAGTTCGGCATCTGCTTCTGAAATTGTTTCGGGCGCTTTGCAAGATCTTGATAGGGCAGTTATTGTTGGCCAGCGCACGTATGGAAAAGGATTGGTTCAGCAAACGCGCGATCTTATTTATAATACCAAGGTAAAAGTTACGGTTGCTAAATATTACATTCCGAGTGGTCGTTGTGTGCAAGCCTTAGATTACAGTCATAAAGATGAAGATGGCCGCGTTGAAAAAGTGCCGGATAGTTTGATAACGGCATTTAAAACAAGAGGCGGTAGAATTGTTTACGATGGCGCAGGAGTTGTACCCGATATTAAAACAAATCGCGAGAAGATAGGATTGATCAGTATTGCATTGTATAACAAACATCACATATTTAATTTTGCCACCAAATATTATTTAGCGCATAAGGATATAGTATCAGCAAAAGACTATAGGTTGAAAGAAGAGGAATATCAACAATTCCTAGCAGACATCAAGGGAAAGGATTACTCATACAAAACAAAAAGCGAAATAGAATACGAAGAACTGAAAAAGCAATCGGTTGAGGAAAAATATTACGATGGATACAAAAGTGAGATCGAAGCTTTAGGAAAAAAGATAGAGGAAGGAAAAAAAGAAGACTTAGTGGTGCACAAACCGGCTATTGTTCGTTTGTTGGAAAAAGAGATCGTAGCGCGTTATTATTTTCAAACCGGTAAAATTGAGTATGGCTTAAAAACTGATCCCGATATTGCCTTAGCGCTTACTGTTT
>Ga0075163_10010499_pt1 | contig 12112 bp, 8 predicted proteins | sample JI1023141ADNA_FD_71478 | JGI IMG/M metagenome (GOLD analysis project Ga0075163, IMG submission 71478) | Wastewater effluent complex algal communities from Wisconsin, to seasonally profile nutrient transformation and Carbon sequestration -... | ecosystem: Engineered > WWTP > Effluent > Algae...
CCGGTGTCGGGCACGACCACCTACACGTACACGGGCACAGACCGGATCCCGACCACGATCACCGACGCGCTCGGCAAGGTCACGACGCAGGTCGTGACCGGCGGGCTCGTGATGTCGAGCACGGATCCCGACGGAGTGACCACGTCGTTCGCCTACAACGCCGCACGGCTGCAGACCTCGATGACCGACGACGCGGGGGAGGTCACCACCTACGACTATGACGCCGCCGGCCGTCTTTGGAAGACCACAACACCCGAAGGCCGCGTGACCGAGACCACCTACGACGACGCCGGGCGCGTCCTCACCCAGATCGCTCCCGACGGCGGCACCACCGCCGTGTCCTACGACGATGCCGGGCGTGTCTCGACAGTCACCGATCCGACGCTCGCAGTCACCACTTACACCTACAACTCCGACGGCCTCATGGACAGCATCGCGAAACCCGGCAAGCCGGCCACGACGATGGAGTACGACGACTACGGCCAGCTCACCAAGACGACGGATCCGACCGGGGTCGTCACCGAAACCACCTACGGTGTCCTCGGACGGGTGCTCACCGAGGAGGACGGGGCCGGACGAGTCACGTCCTACGACTACGACGAGTCCGGCAACGTCGTCAAGGTCACCGCGCCCGACGGCGGAGAGCAGACGACCGGCTACTCGACCGCCGGGCAGGCAACCACATCGACCGATCCCGTCGGCCGGGTGACGACCACGGCGTACAAGACCAACGGCCTCGTCGACACCGTGACGGCGCCCGGCGGTGGCGTCACCACCTACGCCTACGACGCCGTCGGCCGTGTCCTCTCCGTCACGGACGCAACGGGCAAGGTCTCGGCGCGGACCTACACCGACGCCGGGCGCGTGGCCACGACCACCGACCCCGCCGGCATCGTCACTTCGTTCACCTACGACAACGTCGGCCGGGTGTGGAAGACCACGACCCCGGCCGGCACCACGATCAACGGCTTCGACGACGACGGGCTCGTCACGACGGTCACCTCGCCCGGGGGACTGGTGGCCACGCAAACCTACGACGATGTCGGCCGGGCTCTCGTGTCGACCTCGCCGGCCGGCGTGACGCTGACCAACACCTGGTCCCTCCGAGGCGAGTTGCTCACCACCACGACCTCAGGACGGGGAAGCGAGCAGTTCGCCTACAACCCCGACGGAACGCTCGACACTGCGACGGACGCCCGTGGGAACGACACCACCTACGCGTACGACGACGCCGGTCGTATGACGTCGCGGGTCACGCCGGCCGGTATCGACGCCTGGACGTACACCAACGGCGAGATGACGTCGTACACCCCGCCGATCCTCGGAGGTGTTCCGCATCCCTCCACCTACGGGCGGGACACGGCCGGCCGCGTGAAGTCGGTGACCGACGGGTCGGGTCGCACGCGGACCGACACGTTCAACCTCGCCGGCGACATCACGGCGAGCTCGTACACCGACGGCGTGTCGACGGTGAACCACACCTTCGGCTACGACAGCGCCGGCCGGCAGAACTCGGTCGTCACCCCGGCCGGTACCTACAGCCGCAACTTCGACGCCGCCGGGCGGATGACGAGCACCAACCAGCCCGACGGCCGATACGTGCAGTACACCTACGACTCAGGAGGGCGTCGTCAACAAACCACCACCCCAGAAGGTCTCGAGCTGGTCTACAGCTACGACAGCGCCGGTCGCGTCCAGAAGATCTCCCCGAACGCGTCGATGACCGACTGGTTCACCGGGGACAACGCTGCTGGCATCGATCCCAACAAGTGGACCCGCCAATACCTGAACGGCGGGACCGCATCGATCGACAACGCCCGGATGAAGATGGCAACCACGACGACCGCCGGTTCGTCGGCCGGAGTGACCTCGAAGGCGCCGCAGACCGCGGATGAGACGGTCACCGTCACCTACCAGGCGGCGTCGACGTCGGGCGCGAACGCCGGCACCTTCGAGGTGCTCGCCCGGCAGGACGGCACCGGTGCCAACTCGTACCGCCTCGAGCTGCCCTCCGACGGCACCACCGGCAAGCTCATCAAGAAGGTCAGCGGCACCGACACCCAGATCGGGACACTCACACTTCCGACGGCGGGTTCGGACATCCGGGTGCAGCTCGACCTCTCCGGAACGACGGTCCGGGCGAAGGCATGGCTGGCCTCGGGATCGACGCCCGGCACGTGGGGTGTGTCGGTCACCGACTCGTCGGTGACAGCAGCCGGTTCCACGCAGCTGCGCTGGTCACGTGTCGCCGGCGGTCCGAACTCGGTGTCGGTCGAAGGCTTCCGCCAACGCAACACACCGGCCAGCGCGCTGACCCCGTTCGTGACCTACACCTATAACTCGGACTCCCAGATCACCAACGAGGCCCTCGCCGGTGGATCCCGCGCCTATACCTACACCAACGGCCGGCTGACCCAAGAGGTGCAGACGCTCCCGGGCGCGAACCGTACGTCGGCCGTCACCTACGACTCCGCCGGCGCCGTCGACACGGTCGCCGTCACCGGAGGCGTCACCACCGACTACGACTACGACAACGCAGGCCAGCTGACGACGGCCACGCCATCCTCAGGATCGACCCTGACCTACACCTACGACGCCGCCGGCCGGCGCACCGCTTCCACCGTCGGTGCCGCATCGGCGAGCTACACCTACAACACAGCGTCGCAACTCACCGCGGTCACGCCGAGCAGCGGTTCGGCGAGCTCGTTCACCTACGACAACGCCGGCCGCCGCACCAACGAAACAACCGGCGCGAACACCGTCGACTACGGGTACGACCCGCTCGGACAACTGACGACGATCATCCGCAAGACGTCGGGCACGATCACCACGAAGGAGGACCGGGCGTACAACGCCGAAGGCCTCCTCCGCAAGGACACCGTCACCGGTGCTGCGGGGGCGTTCCTTCGCTACTTGAAGGTCGACTGGGACCTGAACACCGGCGGCGACGCAGCGATGGTGTCGTGGCTGGACGGAGAGTCGAACGTCGCGCTCGTCGACGGACCCGGTGGCATCGTCGCTACGACCAAGGGCAATCAACCCACGGCTGTCGCGCAGGACGTGTTCGGATCGACCATCAACTCGACCGGTCAGGTAGCTTCCAACGCCACGGGGTGGGACCCCTACGGCAACCCGACGGGTGCCGTCGCCACCAACCTGACGAAGCTCGGGTTCCGGGGCGAACTGACCATCCTGGGTGACACGTATCTCCGTGCCCGGGAGTACCAGGCCAACACCGGCACCTTCCTCACCGTCGATCCGCTCGACGACGTCGCCGGCTCGCCCACGTCGGGGAACCGGTACCACTACTCGTTCAATGACCCCATCAACCGGGAGGATCCGTCGGGTCAGCGCGCGACGGACATGGACACGAACCTGCGGGTCTGCAACAACAGCGGCGGCCAGAGCGTCGCCCGGTTCGGCTCGACCGACACGTCGGTCTGTGTGCTGCCGCCGGTGACTCGCACCAACGGTGCCCTGTGTCGGCCCCCCTTCGGTTCCAACGGTGCGGCCGTCGTGTTCGACCGTCAGGCCAACGCTTGCGGTCAATGGTTGCCCGGTGATTGCAGCACCGCTGTGGTCACGTGGATCTGCGAGCACCAGAGCGAGATCATCAAGGCGATCGCGTCGACCGCTGTCGGGATCCTCTGTGCCATCCCGGCCGCCGCGGGCGGGCCCATAGGGGCTGGCGCCGCGGGCAACGTGTGCGCGGGTGCAGTACACCGAGCTCTCACCGCGTACGAGAACGGCAAGAACATTTGGAAGGCGGCGTTCAATCCGAAGGCCGTGGCGAAGGACGCCGCCGTCGGTGCTGCCATCGGGGCAGCGACCGCGGGTCTGGGCACGGCGTTCAAAGCACTCAAAGGCATCTTCGGCAAAGCCGCCAGCGGAGCCGATGACGCGGCCGCACTCCTCGACGACGCCGTAGCCGCCGCCGAGGATGCCGCCGCCACCGCGGACGACCTTGCCGGAGCGGCGTGTCGTGCCAACAGCTTCGTCCCATCGACCCTGGTCCTGATGGCCGACGGCTCGACGAAGCCAATCGAGGAGATCGAGATCGGGGACCTGGTACTCGCCACGGACCCTGAGACCGGTCAACGAGGTCCACGGCGCGTGACCGACCTCATCGTTGGTGAGGGCTTCAAGGAACTGGTCGACGTCGAGATCGATGGTGAGACCGTCACCGCGACCGACGGGCACCCGTTCTGGGTCGTGGACCAAGGTCGTTGGGTCAACGCAGGCGACCTCGAGGTCGACGACACGGTGCTTCTCGCTGATGGCACAACGGCAGCGGTGGACAGCGTTCATGACCGAGTGGAGGTCGGGCCAGTCCACAACCTCACCGTCGAGGGCATTCACACCTACTACGTCCTCGCCGGCGATGAGCCCGTCCTCGTCCACAACTGCACGCCGCTGACCCGCGGTGAGCGCCGGCTCTTGGGCGGTCTGGCAGATCTCGCAGACGAGAAGGCCTCCACCGTTCTCCGGGCGCGTGGTGGTGGAGCATCGAACATTTCGGGCGCAGGCCTGCAGGACGACATGGGAGAGTGGACCCTTCGGGAGCTCGCTCACGCAGCAAAGTTCGACAACAACGTCCAGGCGGAACGTTGGATCAAGATGCTCAAGCAGGCCGGCTCGCAGGGCAAGGGGGGCAAATGACCGACGACGAACTCCTTCGGGAGGTCGCAACGACTTTCGGCCGGCTGAAGTCGGTCGCCGGCGTGTACGACGACACGCGTCGACCGACAGCGGTGTTCCTCACGTTCGAACGAGGAGTCGTTGAGGTCCACGCCGAGCCTGACGACGACTCGGTCGTGGTTCGTCGAGCTGCTGTCCCGTCCGGCGCGCTCGACTTGTCGAGGCGGGCGCCGTGGGATTCGGCCGTTGGCGGCACCGTGCTGTGGTTCTGGACGCTGCAGAACCATCGGGGATACACCGATGGCGTACAGATGCTCGTCGTACGGTCCCCCGGTGACGAGATCAATCTGCAGATGGTCGTCGTCGCATCACAGGTGTCGGTCCACGCAGTCACCGAAATTACCGACCGCTGACTCGATCGGTGTTCTCAGCCCGATGAGGTGTACGGAACGTCGAAGGGTCGACCGATGGGATCTGGGCCCGCCGATGTTGTTCCTGTCCGTTTGGATCCGGAATTGAAGCTGTTGGTCGAGTCGCGGGCCGAACACGATCACACCTCGACGAGCGAGGTCATCAGGGAGGCGCTGCGCCGCTACCTCGATGTGGCAGAGCGCGGGCGCTGAGAGGTGTCGTGCTCGATACCGCGAGAATCCCGCGGCCGCCCTGATTCGCCGCTCTCGCTCACATCCGCCATGTCCGGAGCACCCCAGAATCTCGCCCGTTCCGACCGCTGACGTTCGCTGCGGCCACGTCCGGAATCCCTCTCAAGGTGGCGGCACGGGTTCGAATCCCGTTGGGGGTACAGCGGCAGAGGCCTTTAGTTGTGGGGTTTTCGGCGCTTGGGCGTAAGGGTTGGCCTGATCCAGATACCGCGAAAATCCCGCGGGAGCTCGCGGGATCGCGTGTCCCAGTCACCCGGACCGCCGCCAGAACCCGCAATTCTCCGTGCCCGCGTGCCGCCACCTTGCCGCGCCGCCACCTTGGATCGGAGGGGTCGCCGAGCCCCCGCAATTCTTCGTCGGGCCGCGACACCACCTTGCTACGCCGCCGGCCGCCTTGTGGGGTGGCGCGCTTCGGCGTGGCCTGCGCGTTGGCAGCGCGGATGACGTATCCGCTGTCTGTTCGTGTGGCAGGTTGAGGTCTCTGCGCGATGATGTTCTGATGTCTCCAGCGCCCTCTGTCCTTCATGTGTTCATTGTGTGGCACCCGGAGAGCACGACCTGTGGGGACTTGGCGCGGGACATGTTTCGGGCGCTCGACGCGAACCCCGACATCCCGGCGTCGCGAGGCCTCGGGATCCCGGTGCGGTTCCGAACCTCGAGTTCGGCGGATGCAGTTCCGTCGCCGGTCCCGTTCGGCTCGGCGGTGCACACCGTGGTGTTCGTCCTCGTCGATGACGAGTTGGCCGCCGACACCCAGTGGCGGTCCTACGCCGAGGAGCTTGCGGCCTCGTGCGGTGCGGGCGATGTGGTGGTCCCCGTGGCCATCACCGAGACTGCGAATCTTCCACCCAAGCTCGCGACGCTTCAGGCGATCCGGCTTCATGGGGTCGGTGCCGACGATGTGTCGACGGCGTTGCTCAACGGCGCGATGCGCGATCTGTGTCAGCTTCTCGATCCGGATGCTGCGAAGGTCCGGGTGTTTCTCAGCCATGCGAAGGGGGACGGACTCGATCTAACGACTGAGGTCCGGCGACATCTGCACGAGGACGCTGGACTTGACGACTTCTTCGACGCGACTGACATTCCTGACGGCGCGACGTTCGCCGACTACATGAAGAAGTGCGCCGGATCCCTTCCGGTGCTGCTTGCCGTGCACACGGACTCCTACTCGTCGCGAGAATGGTGCCGGCTCGAAGTCCTCGAGGCGAAGCGATCCCACGTCCCGATTGTCGTACTCTCTGCGTCTGTAGGTCGCGAGGCCCGCTCGTTTCCCTACATGGGCAACGTCCCGGTGGTGCGGTGGAAGGACTCGTCGTCGCTCCCGCATGTCGTAGGGCTGCTGCTGGGGGAGGTGCTGCGGGATCGGTTCTTCCCGCTTCGGGTGGCGGCCATCTGTGCCCAGATGGGGCTGGATGCCGAGGCGGATGTGTTCCCGTTCCCGCCAGAGTTGGTCACGGTGCTGACGCATCGGGCCGAGGTGATCGCCACGGGCGGCAAGGTTGGCCGTTACCTCTACCCCGACCCGCCGCTCGGCACTGAGGAGCTGATGCTGTTGCTCGCCCTCGACGCAGACCTCGACCCCGTTACTCCAACGATGCTGATGGCGCAATGAACCCGGTGACGGCCTTGGGCAAACGGGATCTGGTCATCGGAGTATCCGTCTCCGAACCGTCGGAGGCGGAGCTCATCGATCTCGGGCTGAGCGAACTGCATGTGCGGCATGCGTTCATCGAGGTGTGCCGGCACGTGCTGGCGAAGGGTTGGAGCGTGGCGTATGGCGGTGACCTTCGCACTGCTGGATACACGGAGACGATGTTCGACCTCGCCCGTACCTACGACCGCAAGGATATGGCCGGGCCGGATCGCGTCTGGTCCTACCTCCCGTGGCCTGCGTGGCGGAGTCTGACGTCGGAGGACCGGGCCGGCTTCAAGAACGTGGCGACGCTGGTTGAGGTCGGCGCCCCCGAGTCGGCCCCCGACGACCTTCCGTCTTTCGAGAACCGTAACGCCGACGACCGTCGTTGGGCTGCGAAGGCGCTCACGGCGATGCGCGAGGAGATGACCCGTGCGATCCACGGTCGAGTGATCCTCGGCGGCCGCACATCGGGCCAACTGGGACTCGTTCCCGGAGTGGCCGAGGAGGCGCTGCTCGCGTTCGAGGCCGAGGTGCCGCTGTACATCGTCGGCGGCTTCGGAGGGTGCGGCGCCGCGCTTGCAGCGGTGGTGTCCGGCACGATTCCGGACGAGCTGACCATCACCCACCAAGCGCGTCACACGACGGGCTACGAGGATCTCTTTGCCGCGTCCGACGCGGCGGGCGACGAGATCTCGTTCGCGTCACGGTTCGCCGCGATGGCAGCGACCGGCATCGCTGGGCTCCGAAACGGGCTCGATGAGGCCGACAATTTGCGCCTGCTCGCCACCGATGATGTCGATGAGCTGGTGGCGTTGATGTTGCGGGGTCTGCGGGTGGTCGAGCAGGACGTGTAGAAGGCCAACAGATTTCACTGTCAGACCCCTCCGTTACGCTCGACTCACTCGAACGAGTGACGGAGGAACCACGTGCCAAAGATCCACATCCCCGAGAGGTTCGGCCGCGAGATTGACCAGCACCTCGTCATGAACCTCGCGGGCATCGACGAGTGGCCGCTTGTCCTGGGCATCTTCGGCCGGCCCGGCGACGGCAAGAGCTTCCAGGCCCGCACCCACGCTGCGCAGTGCGGAGCATTCGTCGTGTCCATCAATGCCGCTGACCTCGAGAGCGACCGTGCCGGCCAGCCCGGCAAGATGGTCCTCGCTAAGTACATCGAGGCCGGGAAGCGGGCGGAGCAAGGCCAGCCCGCCGTGCTCCTCGTCGACGACTTCGACACGACGGTGGGGGAGTGGTCGAACAGCACCAGTACGGTGAACCACCAGCAGGTCCTCGCGCAGATCATGCACCTGGCCGATTCCCCGACCGAGACCGCTGAGGGTGGCGTCCGGCGGGTCCCCGTCATCGTCACCGGCAACGACCTCAGCAAGATCTATCCGCCGCTGCGCCGACCGGGGCGCATGCGAGTGTTCACGTGGGAACCGACAGCAGTCGAACGTGCCACGACCGTTCAGACACTCCTCGACGGGCTCGTGAATGACGCCGACGTCGTCAGCCTGCTCGATAGATGTCCCGATGCGCCCGTCGCGTTCTTCGCCGACCTCCGGACCGCCGTCCTCGCCGACCGAGCGTCCGACAAGATCGCCAAGCTCGCCTCACACCTCGCCACTCTCGTGAAGGACCCGGAGGCGGCGAAGCGTGACCTGACCTCACACATGACGGCGCGTCGCGGCGGGAACGGCGCCATCGTCGAGCTCGCACAGTCCGAGTGGGCCCGACGCCAGGCCGCCGAGATCTCCCACCTGGAGGACCGATGACCTTTACCTATACCTACACGAGAACCGGCGTTCTGGTCGATCAGGTTGACCTGTTCCTGAAACAGGCCGGCATCGCCGACGAGCCCCGAGCCAAGGTCGTCAACGGCGTCGACCAGAAATGGCTGGAGGCGGTCGCCGTCTACGTCGAGGCAGACGGGCTTCGCGAGCTCGAGGGGGAGCTCCAGATCAGCTGGAGCCTGCACTCCGACCACGCCGACCTCACGATCTCGACCGACTTGCCGGGGTGGGAGGGCGGCGTCGCGCCCGAGCTGTCGGTCCTGGCCAGCCGCCTGCGGGCCTATGCGGAGAGCAAGGGCCGACCAACGCGCTTCTGGGTCCTTTTCGTCCCGGCCATCCGCAACGATGCCGTGCTCTACCCGATTCGCTGCGAGGCGGTCGGTGTCGGCGGCAAGGTGCCGGACTGGAAGCAGCCCCCGCGTGACCAGCGAGTCGTTCTGCAAGACATGACTGAAGCCAACATCACCCTGCGCGACGCCAGGTAGGAAGGAAGCACTATGCGAAACGTGTTCGTGTCGTTCCACCATGCCGACGAACTTGAGGTCACGGTCTTCCGCAAGCGGTACGCCCAGTACTTCAACGAGATGCGGACGCTGGGCATCTCCGAGGAGGGCGATGAGTATGCCGAGAGGATCGAGAGCGGTGACAGCGCCTACGTCATGCGCAGGATCCGAGAACGAAAGATCTCTGGAACGTCCTGCACGATCGTCCTGTTGGGCAAATGCACATGGGCCCGGCGATACATCGACTGGGAGATCGCGGCGACGCTTCGGCAGAACACCAACGACCCTCGCGGCGGCCTGATAGCCGTGCAGTTACCATCGGCGGCTGAGAACGGCTGGGGACAGCTTCCACCTCGCCTCGCCTTAAACATCTCAACAGAAGACGGGGTCCAGGCGGGTTACGCCCGCTCCTACGGTCCGGCACCGAGCGATGGAACGATCGCAAGGTGGGTTGAGGACGCGATAGTCCGTCGCGACACGATGGCGCCGGCAACGGGCTCGACCTCGGGCCTTCGGGTCAGGAGCTCGTCCTGTTCGTAGTGCATCCGCTCATGGCGATTCATGTGACCAGGGCCCGAGTGCACGCCGAACTGCCGAGAATCGGATGCGCTCCTGTTCGAGGCGAACGTGGTGGCCGTACCGGTCTTCGACCAGGTCGTTGAACGTGGCCGCCTCGGTCGCATTGAGATGGAGGAGCGGCCCACGCATCGGACGCTCCTCGATTCCCACGTGGTCGAGGTGCGCCACCAGCGTCGCTCGATCCATCAAAATCGACCGCACGCTCGGGAGACGACGGCGCACGAGGTCGAGGATGGCGAACCCGTGGGTGTCGATGTCGCCCCAGTAGATGACCTCGCGCTCGGCGAACCAGCTCACGGCGTCGATCGTCGACACCTTGAAGCCTTGCCCGAACACCACCATCGACGACGGCACGTCGGGGAAGGCTAAGTAGCTCGCCTGGTTCTCCACGATGAAGACCCGTCTGACCCCGAGTGGCCGTCGGTCGAGCTCTTCGGCGCGAACCGTCAGTTCGGTGAGATCGGCGGGCAACTCGGGCACCGGGCACAGGAGGCGGAACTGCACGTAGACCGGCTTGGACCGGAATCCGTAGCGGTCCGCGAAGTCCGTCGTGTCGGACCGAACTCGGTGGACGGGCAGGCTCAGATCGAGCAGCTGAGCGATGATCTTGCGGTGCCGTTCGATGAACTTGGTGTCGATCCCTTGGAGATCGACGTGTCGGAGCATTGACGCAGACACGTCGTTGTCAACGATCCAGCAGGCGACGTCGAGAATCCGGTCCCAGTCGTCTCGATGTTCGATCGTGACAAATGGGTGGGACGAGACCCAGGCTCGTGCTGCCGGGAGCCGGGCGGAGGTCGCATCAATCGCCGCCATGAACGCCTCGACCTCCGCCTTGACTCCGAGAAGTTCGGCGAGTTGTCCGAAGGTGTCGATTCGTACCCGTATTGGCACGTCGTTCGAGCCGATCGCTCGACTCCGCAGGGACCTCAGCTCGACCACCGCCGATCCGGCGCGCCGTCGACTGTCAGCGAAGAATTGCTCGGCCCACTCGAGCACGGAGCCAAGGTCACGGTCGAGGTCGTCCTTCGTCGGCCCCTTGATCGGGATGGTGACTACGGTCCAGCCGGTGTCGTCGGCGAGAGCGGTCAGGTAGGTGCCGCGTTGCCACCGCCGTTGGAGGACCCCGAGGACGTCGGCGAACGTCGACCAGGAAGGGTTTGTCTGCTCGCTCATCTACGACTTCCGTTCGTCAGCCCGCTGTCGTTCGAGCCGGTATTGCTCGAGCGTGAGCTGAACGAGCTGGGAGTTGTTTTCCTCGGGATTGTTCACCAGTCCGACCCGAGATACGAATGGCTCGATGACCCGAATCTTCTGGAGTGGCGTCACGATCAAGAGTTGGAGCCCGAGGCGATCGAAGAGACGCAGAGCGAACCGGGTTGAGTCGTCGGACCCACGACCGAACGCTTCGTCGATCGCCACGAACCGGAACGACCCCGACGACCCGGATCGGTCGTCGGCGCCGAGGCTGAACTGATACGCTAGCGAGGCCGCCAAGACGGTGTAGGCCAACTTCTCCTTCTGCCCGCCCGACTTGCCCGATGAGTCGGCATACCGCTCGTGTTCTTCATCGGACTCACGCCAGCGCTCCGAGGCCGAGAAGACGAACCACTGGCGAACGTCGGTGACGCGTCGCATCCAACTGCGATCGGCCTCGCTGCTGTCCGGTCGTCCCTTGAAGCGGTCGATGATCTGCTTGACCTGGAGGAACCGGTGCTCGGAGTACTGGTCGTCGTCCGCGCCCCTCGTCAGGTCCGTGGTGCAGGCTCGCAGATCGTCGCGAAACGCTCGGATCTCCGTGTTCGGAGTGGTCTCGGGGACCAGCCGGATGAAGCGGCCCGGGTTGTAGTCGATGTCGTGCAGCGATCGATTGATCGTGTCGATGTGGCCATGGATCTTCGTTCGCTCCTGCTCGAGCGACGCAGATAGCTGGGCAATCTCCTGGATCGCGTTCTCGCGCAGCGACGTGCGGAACTCGGCTTCGAAACGAGGAAGGTCGTCGGTGACCACGCGTTCGTGGATTGCCCGGTACTCGTCCGCTGAGGCGATCGACTCGTCGAGCTCGGCAGCTTCGCGGGGGTAGCGCTGCCGAAACGCTGCCATCTGCCTCTCCGCCGCAATCTGCGCGCGACCGCGACGACCCTCGGCGTCGCGCACGTTCGTTCGGAGGTACTCGAGCGTCGCCTCTCGCTCTCGGTGGAAAGCAGTTGTGGATTCGATAGGAGAGTCGTCGCTTGAATCGAGCGCTGCGGCTGCCGCCTCGACCGCGGGGTAGGAATCGCGCGCTTGCTCGACCGCGTCATG
>Ga0075163_10010500_pt1 | contig 12111 bp, 8 predicted proteins | sample JI1023141ADNA_FD_71478 | JGI IMG/M metagenome (GOLD analysis project Ga0075163, IMG submission 71478) | Wastewater effluent complex algal communities from Wisconsin, to seasonally profile nutrient transformation and Carbon sequestration -... | ecosystem: Engineered > WWTP > Effluent > Algae...
GCCTGCGCCGCGACGCTGGCGCCGCCCTGGACCGCGATGCCGAGCGCCTGCACGCTCCGCAGGAACGGCCAGAACTGCTCCATATAGCGCGAGGAGGTGGCCAGCCCGGTCGGCGCGAGCACCACCCGGTCGCCGGGCTTGAGCACGATCTCGTGGTCGTGCAGGAGCGCCTGCTCGAGGTCGATCGTATAGACGACCGGGCGCGCATAACCGCCGCGAATGATCGCCAGCTCGCGGCGGGCGGCGGCCGGCGTCGGTCCGCCGGCCGACGCGATGCCCTCCGCCAGGGTCATGCGGTTGCGGGCGATGGGGACGACGCCTGGCCGCACCACCTCGCCGAGCACGAAGATCTTCTGGTCGGCGTTGTCGGGGATGTAGATGACATCCCCGTGGCGCATGTAGACGTTGCGGCTGATGTCCCCGCGCAGGAGCATGTCCGCGACGTTGATCGGCAGCAGTTGACCGTTGCGCAGCACGTAGGCCGACTCGAGGTTGGCGGTCGGGGCGATGCCCGCGAGGCTGAGCGCCTCCAGCAGGGTGGTGTCGCCGTCCACCGGCAGCAGACCCGGCCGCTGCACCTGGCCCAGCACGTAGAACTTTTGCGACTCGAAGCGCAAGATGTCGACCGCCACCTCCGGGTTGACGATGAAGCGCGCGAGGGTCTCGCGCAGCTTGGTCCGAAATTCACCCACCGTGAGCCCCTCCGCGCGCACGGCCCCCACGACCGGCAGGTACATGAAGCCGTCCTTTTCGACCACTGTCCCTGCGTTCTCGCCGAGGTTGACCCGCTGCGAGCTCAGCTCGGCGTGGCCGACCACATAAATATTGAGAACATCGTTCTTTCCGAGGCGATACTCGTCGCGCTGGTCCTTGAAGTCGTACTCGACCTCCGAAACGCGCAGGTCCAGCCGCGGACCAACGTTCTTTCCGTCCGCGATGAGGTCCTCGAGGTCCCGCACCTCGACGCCGTCCGCCGCCTTGAGGCGGTCATAGCGGTAGCGCGGCGCGGTGCAGGCGAGCGCGAACCCGGCCCACGCGGCGAATGTGACCGCCAACACCACGGTCGACGTAGGCCGCATAAATTGCCGCCGTCGCTTTTCCGCGTATTCGCCAGGTTTCAAGTATGAGAGACTCGCCATCTCCACGGCTGAGATAGCCTCGTCGCGTGTCCCGGTCAATAGTCTTGCCGCGATGACAAACACCACGCCATTTCCCTCGGACGCCTCGGTCGGCACGCCCGCCGACGCCAACGCGACAGCACCCGCCCCGATGACACATCATCCGGTGAATGCGACCCAGGACCGCCCCTTCGCGCCCTGGCCGGTGTTCGCGGAGGATGAGATCGAGGCCGCGACGGCCGTCCTGCGCTCGGGACGCGTCAACTATTGGACCGGCGAGCAAGGCCGCGAGTTCGAGCAGGAGTTCGCCGCCTACTGCGGCTGCGCCCACGGCATCGCGCTCGCCAACGGCACCCTGGCCCTCGAGCTCGCCCTGCGGATGCTCGGCGTCGGCGCCGGCGACGAGGTCGTCGTGCCCTCGCGGACCTTCATCGCCACCGCCAGCGCGACGGTGGTGGTCGGCGCCCGGCCGGTGGTCGCCGACGTCGACCCGGCGAGCGGGACGGTGACCGCCGAGACCATCGCCGCCGTCCTGACGCCGCGCACGCGGGCGATCATCCCCGTGCACCTCGCGGGCTGGCCCTGCGATATGCCGGCGATCATGGAGCTCGCGCGCAGCCGCGGCCTCAAGGTGATCGAGGACTGCGCCCAGGCCCACGGCGCCCGCATCGGCGGCCGCTCGGTCGGCAGCTTCGGCGACGCCGCCGCGTTCTCTTTCTGTCAGGACAAGATCCTGACCACCGCCGGCGAGGGCGGCCTGCTCACCACCAACGACACCGACCTGTGGAAGCGGGCCTGGAGCTTCAAAGACCACGGCAAGAGCCTCGAGGCGGTGTACGAGCGCAAGCACCCGCCCGGGTTTCGCTGGCTGCACGAGTCCTTCGGCAGCAACATGCGCCTGTCCGAGGTCCAGGCCGCGGTCGGGCGCGTCGCCCTGCGCAAGCTCGGCGGCTGGGTCACCCAGCGCCGCCTGCTCGCCCACGCCCTGATCGACGGCCTCTCCGGCCAGCCCGCCCTGCGGATCGCTATCCCGCCGGCCGACGTGTACCACTCCTATTACAAATTCTACGCCTACATCCGGCCCGAACGCCTGCGCGAGGGCTGGAGCCGCGACCGTGTCATGGATGCGATCACCGCCGCGGGCGTCCCCTGCTTCTCGGGCAGCTGCAGCGAGATCTACCGCGAGCAGGCCTTCGCGCCCGAGCTCCGCCCGGCCGCGCGTCTGCCGGTCGCGCAGGCGCTCGGCGAGACCAGCCTGATGTTCCTGGTCCACCCGACCCTCGAGCGCGTCGATATGGACAGGGTCTGCCGCGTCGTCGCGCAGGTCCTCGCCGCCGCCACCGACGACGCCGCCGCGACGGCATGACGCGCGCGCCGGGGCGAACCGCCGCCCCGCCCGCTGTCACCTCGCGCCAGCGCCCTGTCATGGATCGGTGACAGGAGCCCCCGCCAAACCGGGCGCTGGACCCCATCAACCGCTGGTACGCCACCTGCAAACCCGTCCTGTGCGCCCCTTCAACGCGCAGAGGGAATCGGAGCCGTGGCAAATCTCGACCGTAATATCAACACTCCTGGAATGCTCGCTACGATGCCGATGGCTCCGGTGCTGCCGAGCCTCGGACTGTCCGCGCCCGCGCTCCACAAGCACGTCGTCCAGGCCGCGAAGTTCGGCGTCGACGCGGCCATCCTGACCGGCGCCCTCCTGCTCGCCACCGGGCTGCGCCTCGACCTGCCCGCGCCGGCCGAGCACTGGGCCACCGCCCTGCTGCTCCTCCCGCTCGTGCTCGGCGTCCAGCTCACAGCCCTCGCGCCCGGCAGCGTATCCTCGCTGGTCGCGCGCATCGGTCGGCGTATCACCGGCGAGCTCGTCCCGGCCGCGCAATCGCCGGCCGCGACCACCTCCGCCAACAAGGCCCCCATTTCGCCCGCCTGTCCGCAGCCCGGCAAGTCCCAGGACGGCGAGCGCATCCTGCTCGTCGGCGCGGGCCAGGCCGGTATCGCCGCGCTTCAGACGATGCAGCGCAGCGGCGACGGCAGCTTTCATCCGCTGGGCTTCATCGACATCGACCCCGCCCGGCGCGGCCAGGTCGTCGAGGGCCTGCCCGTCCACGGGACCCTCGAGGACCTCCCGCAGCTGATCTGGTCGCTGGCGGTCGAGCACGTGTTCATCACCCTCGACGGCGCCTCGCGCCGCGAGATCCGCCGCGTCGTCGAGCTGTGCGAGCGCATCCACGTCAAGGTCCGCGTCATCCCGGCCCTGCTCGACCTGCTCGCCGGCAACGTCGAGACGACCGTGCGCAGCGTCGATATCGAGGCCCTGCTCGGCCGCGATCCGGTGGTGCTCGAGCAGGCCCAGCTGACCTCGTTCCTGGCCGGCAAGCAGGTCCTCGTCACCGGCGCGGGCGGCTCGATCGGCTCCGAGCTGTGCCGGCAGATCGCCCGCTTCGCCCCGGCGAGCCTGATCCTCGTCGAGCGCTGCGAGTTCGCCCTGTGGGCCATCGAGCGCGAGCTCCACGCCAGCTTCCCCGGGCTCAACCTGCTCCCCCGCCTCGCCGACGTCGGCGACCGCAGCCGCATGCGCGAGATCTTCGGCCGCGAGCGGCCCCAGGTGGTCCTCCACGCCGCCGCGCACAAGCACGTGCCGCTGGTCGAGAGCAACCCCTGCGAGGCGGTCAAGAACAACATCCTCGGCACGCGCACCACCGCCGAGCTCGCGGGTGAGTTCGGCGCCGAGACCTTCGTCCTCGTCTCCACCGACAAGGCCGTGCGCCCGACCTCGATGATGGGCGCGACCAAGCGGGTCGCCGAGCAGGTGATCCAGCGCCTCAACGGTCGCCACGCCACCAAGTACCTCGCCGTGCGCTTCGGCAACGTGCTCGGCTCGACCGGCTCGGTCGTCCCGATCTTCCGCGAGCAGATCGCCCGCGGCGGCCCGGTGACGATCACTCACCCGGACATGGTCCGCTTCTTCATGACGATCCCCGAGGCCGCGCAGCTGGTGCTGCAGGCCGGCGCGCTCCAGGCCGGCGGCGAGATCTACGTGCTCGACATGGGCGAGCCGGTGAAGATCGTCGATCTGGCCCGGCAGATGATCGCCCAGTGCGGCCTCAAGCCGGACGACATCGAGATCCAGTTCACCGGCATGCGCCCCGGCGAGAAGATGTACGAGGAGCTGTCGACCGACGACGAGGTGCTCGCCCGCACCCGCCACCCGAAGATCCTCTCCGGCCAGCTGAGCCCCCAGCGCCCCGAGCTCGAGCGCGACATCGAGGCGCTGGCCATCCTCGCCGAGCGCGGCGACGAGGCCGGCGCCCGCCGTCAGCTGGCCCGCATGTTGCCCGAGTCCCAGCTGACCCTCCTCGGCGGCCCGGCCGCGCCGGCCGCGGTCATGAACCCGAACGAGTCCATGACCGCCGTCTCGGCCTGAACACTGAACACCGCACCGCGTGCCCCGGAGATCGCCGCCGGCGGCACGCGCGTCGCGTTGCTGTAGGATGGAGAGCTCCCATGCGTGTGCTGCACTTCCTCAAGACCATCGACGGCGCCGACTGGGCCTGGAAGATGGTCACCCACCTCGTGCGCATGGGCGTCGAGGTGCACGTCGCATTGCCCTCGCTCACCGGAACATTCACCGCCCAGTGGCAGGCCAGCGGGGCGGTGTTGCACGAGCTCGACGCGTCGTTGCCGGTGCACGAGCCGTGGGCCTGGGCCCGCCGCGTCCGCGCCCTGCGGGCCCTGATCGCCGCCGTCGCCCCCGATCTGCTGCACGCCCACTTCGTGACCAACGCCGTGTTCCTGCGCCTCGCGCTCGGCGCCGCCTCGCCGCCGCGGGTGTTTCAGGTGCCCGGCCCGCTGCACCTCGAGCACCTCGGCGCGCGCCAGGTCGAGCTGCGCTCCGCCGATACGCGTGACTGGTGGGTGGCCTCCAGCCGCCACATTCGTGCGCTGTATCGGGCCCACGGCGTCCCGGCCGGGCGCCTGTTCCTCAGCTATTACGGCTCCGACCCCGCGGGCTTCTCGGACGTGCGGACCGGCGAGCTGCGCCGCGAGCTGGCGATCGACGAGGACGCCTTCGTGGTCGGCAACATCAACTATTTCTACCCGCCGAGGCGCCTCCTCGGGCAGACGCGCGGGCTCAAGAACCACGAGGACGTGCTCGCCGCGGCCGAGCTGCTCGCCGGCGCCGACGCGCCGCGCTGGGTCCTGCTCGGCAAACAATGGGGCCGCTCGCAGGCCTACTACGATCGCCTGCGCGAGCGCGCCGCCGCCGGTCGGGCCCGCGTCGTGCTGCCGGGCTGGCGCTCCGCCAGCGTCATCAAGCGGGTGTGGGCCGACTTCGACCTCGCGGTCCACGTGCCGCTCTCGGAGAATTGCGGCGGCGTGATCGAGCCGCTGATGGCCGGGGTGCCGGTGATCGCCGCCGCGGTCGGCGGGCTGCCCGAGGTGATCATCCCCGGCGCCACCGGGACGCTGGTCCCTTCGCGCGACCCCGCCGCGCTGGCGCACGCCGTCGCCGCCGTGCGCCGCGACCCCCAGGCCGCCCGCGCCCGCGCTCGCCGCGGCCAGCGCCTGGTCCGCGAGATGTTCGATGCGTCGCGCACCGCCGGCGAGATCCGCGATATCTATCGATCCATCCTGGAGGGCAGGGAGCGCCCGGCCGAGTACGATTCGGCCCGCGCCGCGGCGGGGTGGTCCGTATGAAGCCCTCGCTGCTCACCACCTCCGAATGGCGCTTCATCCGCGGCGAGGACGGCCAGTATTATACGCGGAGCATCTATCCGTATGCCTACTGGCAGCGGCTGCTCGCCCACTTCGGGCGGATCACGATCGCCGCGCGTGTCACCGACGAGCCGGTGCCCGCCGGCGCGTGGCGGGTCGACGGGCCCGGCGTGACGATCGCGGCGATCCCTGATTTCATCGGCGGGCGCGGCCTGCTCGCCACGACGCCCGCCCTCCTGCGGCGCTTGCCAGGGTGGATCCGCGGGCACGACGCCTTCCTGCTCCGCGTCCCGGGTGTCATCGGCGGCGCGCTGTGGGCCGGACTGACCCTGGCCCGCCGCCGCTTCGCCGTCGAGGTCGTCGGCGACCCGCAGGAGTCGCTCCGCGGCGGCCGCTGGAGCGCGCTCGCCACCAGCCTCGGCGCCCGCCAGCTGCGGGCCGTCACCGCCGCCGCCAGCGTGTCCCGCTACGTCACCGCGTTCACCCTGCAGCGGCGCTATCCACCGAGCCCGCGCGGCGTCAGCGTATCGGTGTCCGACGTCGACATCCCCGCCGCGCTGCTCGCCGGACCGGCGCCGCCGACCCGCCCGGGCCCGGTGCTCGAGCTCGTGTTCGTCGGCTCGCTCTCTTATTACAAGGGCGTCGACGTCCTGCTCGCGGCGCTGCGGCGCTGCGCTCACCCGCATCGCCTCACGATCGTCGGCGACGGGGCGCTGCGCGGCGAGCTCGAGCTGGCCGCGCGTCCGTTCGGCGAGCGCGTCCGCTTCCTCGGCGCCTTGCCGGTCGGCCAGGCCGTGCGCGCGGTGATGCAGGCGCACGACCTGCTGGTGCTCCCGTCGCGCGGCGAGGGCCTCCCGCGGGTCGTGATCGAGGCGATGGCGGTCGGCGTCCCGTGCGTGGCGACCGACGTGGGCGGCACCTCCGAGCTCCTGAACCCCAACCAGCTGGTCCCCGCGGACGCACCCGGCGCGCTCGCCCGGGCGATCGACGCCCTCGCGGTCGCGCCGGGGCTCCGCCGCGAGCTCGCCGACGCCGGCCGCACGCGTGTCGCTCACTTCGTCACCGGCGAACGCGATCGTCGCTTCGCCAGCTTCTTCACCGCCGTCGCGGCCACCGCGACGACCGCACGCGCGGAGCACCACGAGGCCGCGGGATGAGCGAGGACGCGACCACGCTGGCCGCCCTGGCCGTCGCCGTCCTGGTGTTCGTCGCCTGCCTGCGGCGCTGCGGCCTCGCCGATCCGCTGGTCGCGATCATGGCGTTTTATCTGTTCTTCGCGTTCGGCCCGGTGATCAATCACCTCGTCGGCGCGCCGATCTACTTCGGCACCAAGATCCACTATATCCCGCAGGCCGCCTGGATCTTCGCCCTCGGGACGCTCGGCCTCGGGCTCCCGGCCTGGTTCATCCCGCTGCGCCGGCAGGCGTTTCAGGCCGACGCCCGCCGGCCCTCCCCGCTGGCCCCGATCCTGCGCCCGGCGCACCTGGTGATGGGGCTCGCCAGCGGCGCCCTGGTCCTGCGGGCGCTCGCCGCCGGCACCGCCGACAAGGTCGCGATCATCGGCGCCGTCGGCCCGAGCCTGCATTACCCCTATCTCCTGATCGAGCTGTACCTGACGGCCTTCTATTTCCACACCGGACGCGGCGCCGCCGATCGCCTGGCCTGGCGCTTCAACACCGCCGCCTATCTCGCCTACTGCGTGCTCACCGGCGAGCGCGACTTCATCTTCACCATGGTCGGCGTGATGATCGTGCACGCCCTCCTGCGCCCCCGCGAGGCCCGCGCGTGGCCGCTGGTGCTCGGCGGCCTCCTGCTGGCCGCGCTCGGCACGGCGATGTTCTTCCTGCGCGACGCCAACCAGGAGTTCTCCTCGCCGTGGGTCGCCCTGCTCAACCAGGGCAGCCTGCTGTTCGTCAACACATTCACGCTGTTCCTCCTCGACGGGCAGGTCGGGCACTTCTGGGGCGAGACCTACCTGATCGCCCTGGCCAACCTGATCCCCGGCGTGGGGGTCAGCTTCAACCTGCCCGACTGGCTGCGGGACCAGTACGCCTACGCGTCGTCCTCCGGGTACGGCTACGGCCTCGACGCCGAGGGCTACCTCAACTTCGGCTGGCTCGGGGTCTTCGCCACCTTCCTGGCGATCGGCCTGCTGCAGCGACGGACCTTCAACATGCGTGGCGCCCGTGACTTCGTGATCTACTACGCCGTGTTCCTCAGCGGCTTCACCATGTATTGCCTGCGCAACGACAGCATCGCCCTGTTCAAGGGCCACCTCTACGCCGTCGTCGCGTACGCGGCCCTGCACTGGCTGGCGCAGTTCCTGCCCCGCGAGCCCCGCGCGGCGCGCTAGGGTGTCACGCGGCGGTGACGACGACCGCCGCGGGCGCCGCGGACTCGCGGCCGCGGACGATGAGCACAAGGCTGAGCCCGATCTGCACCACCAGCGCGGCGATCCACGCCCACACCACGCCGAGCACCCCGTGACCGCCGATCAGCAGGGCGCAGGCGCCGGTGTTGACCGCCGTGACCGCCGCGTACAGCACCGCCTGCCCGACGAAGATCCGCCGCGCCGTGACGCCGTAGAACAGCGCCGAGGCGGCATAGTTGAGCGCCCCGGCGATCATGATCCACACGAACAGGCGGGTGTCGCGGGCGAAGGCCTCGCCGTAGAGCAGCGTGAGCAGCTGGCGTCCGAGCAGCCAGCTGACCAGCACCCCGGCCATCCCGAGCCCCAGGCTGGCCGTGACCAGGCGGCCGAGCAGGCGGAAGAACGCCCGCCGCTGGCCGCTCGCGTGGTAGGCCGCGAGGTTGACGAGGGTGGCCTGCCCGAGCCCGTTGACCACCAGCGAGCCGACCACCACGAAATAGAACATCGCCGCGAATGCGCCGAGGAGCGCGTCGCCGAGCCAGGCCTCGATGAAGTAGCGCGGCACGTTGACGTTGAGCGAGATCAGCAGCGCGACCACCCCCATCGGCAATCCGACCCAGACCAGCCGACGCCGCCGCGCCCTGGTCGAGCTCGTGCGCCGCGGGGCCGCGGGCGCGGCGTCCGGCCGCGACTCCGCGAGCAGCCGCCGCTGCGCGGCGAGGTCGTGCAGCAGATAGCAGGCCGCCCACGCCGCCGTCATCGCCGCGATCGCCGCGATCAGGCTGCCCGTGAGCCAGTATCCGAGGGTCATCGCCGCGACGCCCGCGACCCCGCGCAGGCACAGCGACCGGGTCGTCAGGTCGAGGCGATGGTGCACCTGTTCGAGCCCGTAGACGACGTCGCTCATCGACTCGAAGCCCTTGGCCAGCGCGACGAGGGCGATCACCTGGGCGGTCTCCCCCGGATAATTCGCCAGCGGAATGACGACGGCCAGGACCGCGAGCGCGGCGATCGTGGTCCAGCCGCGCACCGCGAGATAGTCCGCGTAATCGTAGAGCCCGTCGGCGTCGGTCGCCTGCACGTGGCGCAGACCGAGGTTGCTAAACAGGACGATCGGCCCGGTCACGGCGAGCGCGAGGGCGAAGCGGCCGACCGCCTCGAGGCCGCCCAGACGCGCCAGCACCAGCAGCATCAGCCACTGGCACAGCGCGTAGACCAGCCGGCCCGCCAGCGACCACGACATGCTGCGGCGCAGGCTCAGCGCCACCGTCGACCTCGCGGCAGGCGAGCGCCCGCGCGCCGCGTCGCGCGGGATGATTCAGTCGAGCATGCCATCGGGAGGAGCGAGGCCGCCAATCGTTCGGCTTGGGGGAATCGCCGCCTCATGATAGCGTGCGAGCGAGCCCTGCGATCGATTTTCGTGGCGCGACCGTACGCAACTTGCCCGGGAGAACGATGGCATCCAGCGCAGATAATTCGCCGCCCGGCCGCGACCTCGCCAAGCGCTGCATCGACATCGCCGGCTCCCTCGTCGGCCTCCTGGCCACCGCGCCGCTGTGGCTCGCCGGGGCGCTCGCGGTCCGCGTCACCATGGGCTCGCCGGTGCTCTATCGCGATCGCCGGCCGGGCCGCGGCGGGCGCCCATTTACGATGTTCAAGCTGCGGACCATGCGAGAGCCGACCCCGGACGAGGCGCGCCTGGCCAGCGACGGCGCCCGGCTCACGCGCGTCGGTAAGTTCCTGCGTTCGACCAGCATCGACGAGCTGCCCGAACTGTTCAACGTTCTGCGCGGTGATATGAGCCTGGTCGGTCCGCGCCCGCTGTTGATGCAGTACCTCGCGCGCTACAGCCCGGAGCAGGCGCGGCGCCACGAGGTCAAGCCCGGCCTGACCGGCTGGGCCCAGGTGAACGGCCGCAACGCGCTCGACTGGCCCGAGCGGCTGGCGCTGGACGTCTGGTACGTCGACCACCGCTCGCTGCGCCTCGACCTCGAGATCCTGCTGCGCACGGTCGGCACCGTGCTCGGTCGCCGCGGCATCCAGGGCAAGGGTCAAGCGACGATGGGAGAATTCACGGGCTCGTCCGACGGATGATCCGCCCCGGATTGCCGACCACCGTTGCGCCGGCGGGCACATCGACGAGGATGACGGCGCCGGCGCCGACCATCGCCCGGGCGCCGACGCGGACCCCGGGAATGATCGTGCTTCCGGCCCCGACCCACGCGCCGTCCTCGACCGTCACGCCGCCGCAGAGGATCGCCCCGGGCGAGAGGTGCACGGCGTCACCCACCCGACAGTCGTGCTCGACCACGGCGCGTGTGTTGACGATCACAGCCTCGCCGACGACCGCCGCCGCGTGCACGACGGCGCCGGCAAACACCACCGTCCCCGCGCCGATCGCCGCCGACGGGCTGACGACCGCCTGTGGGTGAATGAGCGCGGGGCGAGCGACGCCCCCGAGCGCGCGATGAACGGCCAGACGGGCACGATTGTCCCCGACCGCAATAATTACCGCCTCGCCGTCCTCCGGCAGCGATCCATTGTGCTCGACATGGGCGAGGAAATCTGCCTGGGTCATACGAATATACGTCCCCAGCGGCTCGGCCAGGCGCCCGACCGCCTCCGGACGGAGGTCGACCGCGCCGATCGGCGCGTGGCCGCAGGCCCGGACCAGATCAGCGATCACCTTGCCGTGTCCGCCAGCGCCGACGATCCACACCTTTTGCGGCCCCGGGCCCTCGCGCTCCAGCATCGCCGCGCACATTACCATTGGTGATCCTCCTCGCCAGCGATTTTCATCGACCTCGCCGGGAGTGAGCGAACGCGACCGGTGCACGCCCGATGTCGCAGGAAATCTCGCGATACGGCGTTCTGATGGCATTCGACGGCCCTCCTCGCCGCGCGAGCGACACGCCGGACAAATTGGCCATATCGACGCGAGCTGTGCATAATCACCGCGGTGACGGAGCGCGAGTCCAGGGCTGGCTGGCCGGGCAGGACGCTCGCACGCGGTCGGCACGAAGATGCGGTCGGTGCGGGCGTGCCGACCGCGTCGGCGCCGACGAGCACGCCGGACCCCGCGAGCGCCGAGGGCTCGGCCGAGGTCGAGGCGCGCTCGCTGTCGGAGTTCCTGTGGACCTGGGCCCGCGAGCTGCGCTGGCGCTGGCGTCTCGGGCTGCTGGCGTTCGTGCTCGGGGCGGCGCCGATCGTCGCTTCGGCCCTGCTCACGGTCCCGACCTACACCGCGAGCGGCGTGGTCCAGGTCAGCGCCGGCGGCTCACTGATGGCCACCAGCCCGCTGCTCGAGCTCGCCGGAGGCGGCGCCAACGCCAACGTCGAGACCGAGATCGAGCTGATGCGCCGCCGCGAATTCCTGCTCGGCGTCTACAAAGACCTCCGCCTCCATATCGTCGATCCCCACCAGCGCAGCGACTTCACCCTCGACCTCGCGGTCAGCCTCGGCGGCGCCAGCCCGGTGGCGCCGGCGCTCGCCGGGCTGCGCGAGGCGGTGACGCTCGCCGAGCTCAACCCGCAGAGCGGCGACCTCCGCGTGCGCCTGACCGCCGGCGCCGAGGACGAGCTGACCGTCGCGCTCGGGGCCGACGGGGCCGACGGCGTGTATCCGCTGATCGTCGGCGAGCGCCTGACCACCCCGACGCTGACCCTCCAATTTGCGCGCATGCCGATCGCCGCGGGCACCAGCATCGACCTCGTGGTCCGCAGCGACGGCGCGCTGTTCGACGACCTGCATGGTTCGCTGGCGGTGAGCGGCGTCGGCGGCCGGGCCACGCCGACCAACCTCGTGAAGGTCGCCTTCACCGCGAGCGACCGGGGGATCGCCCAGGCGGTCGTCGCTCGCGTGATGCAGCGCTACGTCGAACAGAGCCTCGAGTGGCAGACCGA
>Ga0075163_10010501_pt1 | contig 12108 bp, 11 predicted proteins | sample JI1023141ADNA_FD_71478 | JGI IMG/M metagenome (GOLD analysis project Ga0075163, IMG submission 71478) | Wastewater effluent complex algal communities from Wisconsin, to seasonally profile nutrient transformation and Carbon sequestration -... | ecosystem: Engineered > WWTP > Effluent > Algae...
GAGGCCGCCGCGAAGAAGTAGGCCGCCGCCTCAGCGGTAGGCCACGTTCATGTGCGCCGCGGGAAAGCGGTTGTAGCTGTCGAAGATCGGGAACGTCACCGTGGACGCTCCGAAGATGTCGCCCAGCTCCGAGTGACGGGCAGTGCGGAGCGTCATGGTCGCGCTCGAGAACTGGATGGCGGGAATCGGCGTGTTCATGCGGACCGATCCGCGACACGAATCTTCCCACCAGTTCGCGGTGTAGGGCACTGCTGCGGCGGTCGGCACCACCACCGGACCACCCACGGTGAACGCAGGGTCGCCCGGCACGCGAATCTGGAGATTGCCGGTGCCCGCGCCGGTGCTCGTGAACTGGTAGCGGATATCGGGAACGAACTGCGCCGCCGACACGCCGATGGCGCGAAGACGCGCGAAGAGGCGCGCGTTGGTCGTGTAGTACCAGAGGGCATAGTTGTTGATGTCGCCGGTACCGTCCGGAGACACGAGGTTGACGCCCACCTGGGCCACCGTTCCGGGGCCGGTGGCGTGGCCGGCGACCGACGTTCCCTGGCAGTTGGCGATGCGAACGACGATGAACGTGGTGCCCGCGGCCTCGTTGGCGAGCGCATACGACGACGGGACGCGGCTGCGCACGGCGGAGACCGGAACCGGAGCCAGCGACGCCATTTCCGTGCAGTTCGTGAAGTCGACCGGGAACGCCAGGTTGGCCCCCAGGGCCTCCTGATCGGTGCCGATATCCGTAGGTTCGGTGGAGCCCGCGGTATCCGCCACACATCCCACCGCTGCCAACGCGAAGCACACGACGGACGCCCACTGGATCGTACGCATATCGCAAACCTCCTATGCAGTTGAACCTCTCAGAATAACATCTGTTCGAAGATGCGCACGGGGGCCCGTACGATTCGCGTGCATTTTCCAGGCATTCGCGCGACCGCCCGATGCCGCAGTGCGTTCAGGGCTCACGGACCTGGGCCGAGCTCGGTGTCGTCGGCGTCGCCGTCTCCGTCCATGTCCCGCAGCCGGTCTTCGAGCGCCCGGACCTTCGGGTGAAACGGGGCGACGCGCTTGGCGGCGGCGAGGTGCGCTTCGGCGCAGGGGAGATCCCGACGACGGCGGCACAGCTCGGCCAGGTTCACGTGGGCCTTGAGGCTACCGGCGTCGAGGTCGAGGGCGCGGCGATACCATCGCTCCGCCGCGTCGCGATCGCCCAACGCTGCGTCGGCATTGCCGAGCGCAACCCAGGTCCCGACGTCGGCGAGCTCCGACGAAGAACGCAGCAAGAGACCCCGACCCCGCGCCGCATCGCCCAGCTCCAGCGCGGAGAGGCCGGCCTGAAGGAGCGTCTCGCCGTCATGGGGATCGACCCGCACCGCGCGACGAAGTGCGGCATCACGCGCCAACGGATCGACCGACGAGTCGAGACGGGCAGACTCGCGTATCCAGGCGCCCACATAGCTTCGCGCGGCGACGCTCGCGCTCCAGGCTGCAGCCACGCCGGCGCCGACCAGCACCGCAGAGGACCATCGCGAGGGACCACGGCGCGGGCGCCGGACGTCGGCGCAAACCAGGAGCAGCGCGCCCAGGTAGGCCACCGGCGGCAGGTGCAGCGGAACGTCGCCCGCCATCTCGAGCGCGAGCGTGAGCGACGCCGCCCAGAACAGCGGTGAACGACCGACGAGCGTGACCACCAGGCGCGCCGTGGCGGCGAGCAGGAGGATGACCCCGGGGACACCGTTCTCCACCAGCGCGTGCACGAAGCTTCCGTGCGCCGACGTGGCGTTGACGAAGTGCCGCGCCGCCGCCTCCGGTGCTTCCTGTGCCAGAGCTCGCCCCTGGGCCACGAGATACGCGTGGGCGAATCGCCCGGTGCCGACGCCGGCTACCGGCGCCTCCTGGGCGGCCGTCAGCGCGTGCCCCCAGATCCACGTGCGATCGGCGAACGCGCGACCGAGACTGGCGTCGCGAAAAGAAGACGGCACCGACGACGCCGGCAGCGCCACCGCGAGGTGGGCTGCGGCGGGGCGCCGAAACGACAGCGCCAGCGCGGTGACCAGCGCGAGCGACAAGCTCGCCATGGCCACCCGCGAACCGGCCACCAGAAACGCGAGCAGCATCGGCACGAGCGCGATGGCAACCCCGAGGCGAACGCGCCCGCCGCCCCGCCCCCGCCCGTCACCACGGGCTCCTCCGAACGCGAGGTCGGCGGTGAGCGGAAGGCACACGCCGAGCAGGAGCCCCAGCCAATCGGGGTTGCCGGATAGCCCCACCACCGGCCGATGCGACGCCACTTGGAAGAGCGCGCACCCCGATTGCGCAAGGCCCAGCAGCAGCGCCCCCCGACGCGCCGCCGCACGCGCCGCGAACACGCCGAGCTTGCTGCCCGCCAGCGCGAAGAGCGATGCCCCCACCCAGGTGGTGACGTCCAGGGCGCCCGCGTGGGTGCCCCACGCCAGGCCCAGCGTGGTCCATCCGAGCCACGCGAGCGCGAGCGCCGCCGGCGAGGTCCAGCCGAAGGCCGGTAGCCGGAAGATGCGCGCCCCGCCGCTGCCGCGACCGGACGCGAGAGAGAGCACGACCAGGCTACCCAGGCCCAGCACGAGGCCGGCTATGCGCTGCGGTGCCGCCGAGGTGGTGGGCCCCGCCGGCACCGAGCCCGCGCAGGCCACCGAGAGGGCGAGACCCCACGCCGCGCGCCCGTGCGCCGCGCGAAGGCCTCTCGCGGTCACGAATCCTTGCGGGCCCGCGCGTCGACCAGCGTGCGCAGCACGTCGCGGGCGTACGGACGGCTCTCGCGAGCGACCGCGCGGCGCATGAGCCAGGTCACGCGCTCGCGATCGTCGCGGCGCAGGTAGGCCACCGCGAGATCGCGCTCCAGAGCCTTGTCGGAGGCGAGCGCATCGAGGAAGCGGAAGATGGCGGTGTCGGCGTCCCACGCGAGATGAATCGCGGCGCACGCCATGGCCAGGCGCAGATCGGCGCTCTTCTCGCGCTTGACGATCTCCGGCAAGAGCCGGGTGCGCACCTCGGGTGCTGCCACGCTGCCGAGCACCTCCGAGACGCGCGCGAGGCGCGAGGCCGAGAGGTTGTCGATCTCGGCGAGGAGCTTGGCATCTGCGCTCACGTCGCCGAGGGCTCCCTGCGCGAGCAGTCCGTGCACGCGCACCATGGCGACCTCGTGCGAGGCTACCCGGGCGAGTGCCGTCGCGGCTTCCTTGTCGCGCAGCGCGCCGGCGAGATCGGTCGCCGACGCCAGGGTGCGCGTGTCGGCATGGGCCAGGGCCTTGGAGATGGAGCTGGTGGCGAGCGGGGCCGCACCGGCGGGCTTGAGCGCGATGACCAGCGGCGTGAGCTGCGTCCGCCCGGCGGTCCACTCGAGCATGATGCGGCCGGGGACCTCGGGCGTCTTCGAGCGGAGGAGAAAGCCCTCCACCCGCGGGAGCGGACAGCGCCCGTTCTCCACGCAGGCGAGGATATCCTGCGTGACCCGCACGTCCGACGCGTCGGCGAGCAGCAACGCGGCCTCCAGCTTCTGCGCCGGATCCTCTGCGCTGTATAGCTTGTCGAAGATGAGGTCGGTGCGCCGCTTGCCGCTGGCAAGATAGAGCGCCAGCACCGCCTCGTGGCGCAGCGCCGCGTTGGGATCGCTCGTGAGGGGAAGCAGGAGCTTCTCGGTGTCGGGGCTGTCGATCTTTCCGAGCGCGTTCACCGCGCTCACGCGCACCACGTCGTTCTTGTCGGCCAGCGCCTTTTGCAGCAGGGGCACCCCCTCGGCCCGGCGCACGTCGCCGAGGACGAACGCCGTGTTCATACGAATCGATGCCTGCTTGTGGTCGGCGAGCTTCTGCGCGGTCCCGTAGAACGCCGAAGGGTCCAGGCGCTCCAGGGCGAAGGCGATGTTGTTGAGCATGCGCGCCTCGCGCACCTTGGGAATCTGCGCCAGGAGCGCCGAGGCGGCCGCCTTGTCGCCGATCTTGCCGAGCGCGTACACCGCACGATTGCGCACGTGGACGTCGGCGTTGCCCATGAGCGACGCCAGGCCCGAGACCAGCGCCGGCGCGCGAAGCTCCGCCGCAACCTTTGTGGCCTTGGCCTGGAGCGAGACCACGTTGCTGCCCAGCGCGTAGCTCACGTCGGAGACCATGGCGTCGCGGGGAACCAGGTGCCGGCTCTTCCACAGGCCGTCGAAGGCGGCGTCGCGGTGCGCGGCTTCCTTCTCCGAGTCGCGGAGCGCGGCGCGCAGCACCTTCACGGCCTTGCCGGTGGAGGTCGCGCCGAGTGCGCGATAGGCGGCGGCGATGTTCTCCGGCTCCTCGTCCTCGCGACCGAGCAGCTTGATGAGGGGATCGGCGCTGGTGGGCGAAGGGATGGCGCGAAGCGCATCGATGGCCGCACGGCGCACCGAAGCGTCCCAGGCCTCGAGCGCGCCGTGCAGCGCCGGGAGCGCCGCTGCGTCGCCGAGGCGCCCGAGCATGTTGGCGCACATGGCCCGGAGACCGTCGTCCACGTTGTCGGCGACGCATCGGGCGAGCGCCTTCGTGCCCTTGCGACCGAGGTTCATGATGTCCGGGCTCGCCGGCATCTCGCGACCGCTCACGTTGATGAGCACGTTCTCGTCGGTGGTGATGGCGCCGAGGATCTTCCGACGCTTCTTCTCCAGCTCCGGTCCCGACAGCTCCGGCCCGTGGGCCAGCGCAGGCTTGCCCTTCTGCGGCTTGGCCTCGGGCTCCGCTTCGTCGTCGTCGCCCCCGTCGGCCAGCGCGCGCGACACGGAGAACACCGCAGGAACGAGGGCAACGGCAACGATCGCCGCGCCGAACACGAAAGGGCGAAGTTTCATCGGTTCAACTCGGAGAGGCGGGGCTGGCGACGGCGCCAGGGGTTTCGGTGACGCGCTGGGCGCGCTTCTTCAAGAGGTCGAGGAGGGCCGCCTTGGAGAGGCGGCGCGGCAGGTATTGAATGCGCGCATGCCGGGCGCTGCAGCGGGGGCTCGACTCGAGCCACTCCACGAGCACGATGGCGCGTTGCTCGTAGAGGCCTACGTCGAAGTCCTGCTCGCAGGTGGCGCCGCGCGGGAGATCGAGCTCGACCACCAGCGTCTCTCGGGGCTCACCCGCAGCCACCGGCGCGTCCGGCGGCCCCCCGGCTGCCAGGGCCGGCCCACCACAACCCCAGGTGCACGAGACGAGGAGGCCGAGCGAGAGCCAGCGCACCACCGTCGTCGTGCGAATGGGGCGCGCGCGAGGGACGAAGGGAATGAAGAGGGCGGCGGTCATGGAACGGTTCCTTTACTCGATCGTGCGGCCTCCGGGGGTGCCGGAAGTGGACGCGCGCCGGGAACGCCACTTCCGCTCGCGGCATTCCCTCCACCGGCTCAGGCGCGGCGAAAGACCATGGCCAGCCACGGTTGTTGCTCCCGTGGGAGGCCGTCGGGCCGGTAGTAGTGGCGCACCGGAACGAAGCCCGCGTCCTGGAAATAGCGGCTCCAGCGGGGCTCCTGGAAGTAACAACCGTAGCGCTCGCCCTGAAAGCCCTCCACGTCGTCGCCCCGGGGGTTCGAGCAGAACAGGATGCCCGGCGCCACCAGCGCGCGAAAGAGCTCGCCCAGGACGTGCGGCAGGTGCGCGCTCGGGACGTGAAAAAGCGACGCGTTGGCGAAGATGCCGTCGAACGAGGCCGGCGGGAGCGCCAGGTCGACGAAGTCTTGCTGCAGCACCTCGCAGCCGGCATGGCTCCGGGCCATGGCAGCGAAGGCCGCGCACCCGTCGAGGCCGGTGGGCACGTGGCCGCGGCGTGCGAGCTCCGCCAAGTCACGCCCCGGGCCGCACCCGAAGTCGAGCACCCGAAACGGTCCTTCCCCACCCCGCGCATCACGTAGCGCGCCGAGCAGCGCGTCGAGGTTCTGCGAGACGTCGTGGTCGCGCGTGCCTTCCCAGAAGCGCTCGGCATTCCGCTGGTAGTGGGAGAGCGTTCGCTCGCTGGTCTCCTCGCTCATCGCGCGAGCGCCAGCAGCGCCTCCGGGGTGAGCGAGGCAATGTCCGCCGGCAGGTCTTCCTTGCGCACGAGCACGCCGCTCGCATAGCGCCATCCGCCGGCTTCCTTGCGAAACTGCGAGAGCTCGGCGAAGGAGCGATCCTGCCCCTTCTCGAACACCCGCGCGAAGAAGAGCACCTCGCCGCGGTCTCCGTCGGTCTTCGCGCTGGCGATGGTGAGCCCCAGGAAACGCTGCCGTCGCCACGACGCGAAGAGCCCCTTGGAGAGCTCGGCCGCCGACAGGGAGCGATCCGGGTGGTCCGACGCGAGGGTCTCCGTCAGATACTCCCCGAGCCCCATGGCGAACGCCGAGTATCGTGAGCGCATGAGCGCCTCCGGCGTCTCCGGCTTGGCCGTGCCGCGGTGGTAGGGACCACAGCAGGCGTTGTATCGTTCTCCAGAATGACAGGGGCAATCGCGGGGGGCCGGCACGCGCGAGAGGCTACCACACAGGCTGCCACGCAGGCTGCCACTCGAAGGCTTCGACGTCGCCGGCGTCGCCGTCCCTCTGCTAACGTCGTAGGGGATGACCAAAGACAGTCGCAAGGCCGCGCTCAAGGACGATCTCGTGCGGGTTCTTCGAGAGAACCTGGACGTGATGGAGCGCGCGCAAAAGGCGACCCGCGAGGCCGCCACCCACGAAGAGGCCAAGCCCGAGAACGACAAGGACACCCGCGCCCTCGAGCAGTCGTACCTCGCGCGCGGGCAAGCGGTGCGTCTCGAAGAGCTGCGCACCGGCGTCGTCGAGGCAGCCGGCATGCCCATCCATCCGCACGTGGAAGGGCGTCCCATCGGACTGGGCGCGTTGGTCACCGCCGAGGAGCACGACGGCGAGCTGGCGTTCTTCGTAGCCCCCCACGGCGGCGGCATCACCCTGGCGGGCAACGTTCAAGTGGTCACCCCCAAGTCACCGCTCGGGCGCGCGCTCCTCGGCCGACACGAGGGCGACGACTGCGAGCTGGTCATCGCCGGTCGCACCCGCACGCTGTCGGTCACCAAGGTCGAGTAATGTCGTCGCTGCGCATCGTCGCCGTCGCCGACACGCACCTCTACCACCGCGACCTCACGGTGCCCGACGGGGACGTTCTCGTGCACTGCGGCGATCTCTGTCAGGCAGGAACCCTGGACGAGCTCGACGAGGGGATCGGGTGGCTCCGCAGCTTGCCGCATCGCGTGAAGATCCTGGTGGCCGGCAATCACGACTGGGCCTTCCTGGAGCACCCCCACGAGGCGCGGCAACGGCTGGAGGGTATCGTCTATCTCGAAGATGCAGGATGCACGGAGCTCGGCGTGCACTTTTGGGGGAGCCCCTGGCAACCCGCGTACAACGACTGGGCCTTCAACCTTCTCCGGGGCGCGCCCCTGGCGGCCAAGTGGGCGCTGATTCCCGACCGGGTCGACGTGCTCCTCACCCACTCGCCTCCGGCGGGCATCGGCGATCGCGGCCCCACCGCCGGCCGCCACGGCTGCGAAGACCTCGCCGCCCGGGTGCGCGTCGTTCGTCCGAGGTTGCACCTGTTCGGTCACATCCACCAGGACGGCGGATTCTGGGAGCAAGACGGAACGGCGTTCGCCAACGTCACCACCTGGGAGTGCGAGCGCCAGCCCACGGTGATCGACCTCTCCGCGGAGCGGGTCTCGGCGGTCACCGTGCCACCGGCCCGCCGCACGTGATCTCTCGCCCGTCTTTCGTGTAGCATCGAACAGTGATGCGCGATCCTCAGCTGACGGCGACCGCGGTGCTCGGGCCCTTCGGTGTGGGTTTTCGTCTCGCGGGCCGCTACGAGGTCAAGGGCGTCCTCGGGTCCGGAGGGATGGGGACGGTCTACCGAGCCCTCGACGTGGAGCTCGACGAGCAGGTCGCCCTCAAGGTGCTGCACCGCGAGACCGAGCTCTCGCGCGACGCGTCCATGCGCTTTCGCCGCGAGGTCAAGCTCGCGCGACGGGTAACGCACCCCAACGTGGCCCGCACCTACGATCTCGGCGAGCACCAGGGCACGCGCTTTCTCACCATGGAGCTCATCGCCGGCGAGAGCTTGGCCGATCGCGCGCGGGAGCGGCTGGCTCTGCCCGAGGTTCTGCGCATCGTCGACGAAGTGGCGCGGGGGCTCGCGGCTGCCCACGCCGTGGGCGTCGTGCACCGCGATCTCAAGCCCGACAACGTCATGCTCGCGGGCGAGCGCGTGATGATCACCGACTTCGGCATTGCCCGCGGAACCGAGCCGCAGGAGGCCCTCAAGACCTCCGGCAACATCGTGGGCACGCCGGCCTACATGGCGCCGGAGCAGGTGGAGGGCGCGGAGCTCGACGGCCGCTGCGACGTCTTCGCGCTCGGCGTACTGTTCTTCGAGCTCGTCACCGGCGCGCTCCCCTTCAAAGGGAGCTCGGCGCTGGTGGTAGCGACGGCGAGGCTCCTCCACACCGCGCCCGACGCCCGGAGCGTCGACCCGCGCGTGCCGGAGGGCGTCGCGCTGCTCATTCGCGACTCGCTGAGCAAGCGCCGGGAAGAGCGCCTGGACGCGCACGGATTCTTGGAACGCATCCAGCACGTCCGGGGCGTGGAAGGTCCCACCTCGCGGGCCGCCAACACCCCGCGCACCGGCACCTTGGAGTGGGTACCCGTGAGCGAGGGCCGAACGGTGCATCTTGCACCCATCGACGCCGAGCCGAGCAGCGAGCGACTCGGCCACGACCTGCATCGCGCGGTGAAGGATGCGCTCGGCAAGGAGCGCGGCCTCTCGGTGACCACCGAAGGTCGGGCGGACGCCCTCCTGGAGCTTTCGGTCCGCAGCGCCGGTGAGCGCATCCGCACCCGCGTCGCGCTGAGCGTGGGGAGCCGCGCCGTCTGGAGCGATCGCGTGGACGGCCTGGTCGGCGATCCCTTCGCCATCGAGGACGATCTCGTGGAGCGAGTCCTGGCGGCGACGCGGCGCCATATGAGCGGCGGGGGCGGGCCGGCGGACCCAGCCTTGCGCGCGCTCTACGACGAGGCATTGGCCGCCTACGAACGCTTCGAGCTCCCCTCGGTGAAGCGCTGCATCGAGCTCCTCGACGCGCTCAGCGACGCCCACAAGGCTTCGCCCTGGATCATGACCCTGCGCGGTCAGGCGTCGGTGCGGGAATGGATCATGGACGGCGCCCGCGACGACGCCCGCGCGGTGCAGGCAGAGGAGCTCTTCCTCCGGGCCATCGACGCCGACCCGACGGTTGCCGAGGCCTACCACGCCATCTCCGTGCTCCGCTTCATGAGCGGCGACTACCGCTCGGCGCGCCGCGCGCTCGACGAGGCGCTGCGACGCTCACCGTCGCTGGCGGTGGCTCATGCCGATCTCGGGCAGCTCGCCTGCGAGACCGGGCACACCGAGGAGGGCCTGCGGCGGGTGGCCGTCGCGCTGCGCCTCGCCCCGAACCTCTCGACGGCGCATATGGAGCGCGCGCGAACCGAAGCGCTGGTGGGCGATCGAGCGTCGGCCGAGGCGCTCATCGCGCAAGCCATCGAACGCATCGGCCCGTTCACCATGATGGTGCTGCGCATCCGCCTTCCCTTCTGGTGGCGCGATCGCGCAGCGGCGGGGGCGGTGGCGACGCTGCTCGAGCGCAACCCCACCGGCGCACTCTGGGACCTCGCGCTACCGATGCTCAAGTCCTACGCCGCGGGTGGCCACGTCGAAGGGGCGAACGAGGTCTTCGAGAGCCTCACGGCCATGCGCGTGGCGCCACGGCAGCGCTGCGTGATGCACGAGATCGCGGCCGAGTACTTCGCCAGCTGCGATCGCTTCGAAGAGGTCCTCGCGCACGTGGAGGCCGCGGCGGCGTTGCCGTTCATCGATCTCCTGTGGCTCGATCACTGCCCGCTGCTGGAGCCGGTGCGCAAGACCGCGCGGCTGGCCGAGGCCCGCGCCGTGGTGGCGGCCCGCGCCGCCGCCGTGTGGACCTGAGGGCCCGCGCTCAGTTCTTCCGAAGGATGCCGTAGTCGAACAGCTCCTGGAGGAGCGCCGGCTCCATGGGCGTGCCGCGGTCGCGCAGCTCGTCCAGCGCCACCTTGACGTTGCCCTGGCGAAAGAGCGCGAGTGCCTGGATCACCGAGTTGGGGACCTCCAGCGTCTCCGGGTGCGCCTCGGCGAAGATGGTCACCGTCTTGGCGCTCGTCGACTCGAACTTCATCTCCGCCACCGAGCAGGTGGGCGGCACCGCGCGACGGAGAAGGTCGCCGTAGCGCTGCTGGAGGCGCTGGCTCCGGAAGCGACCTTGAATCCCCAGGAGCGCGAGCGCCTCGTCCAGGCCCAGGCCCGACACGAGCGCGTACGTCTCCCGGTAGAGCGCCTCCGGCGCGTCGTCCCAGCCCCGCCAGAAGCTGGTCAGCTCGTCGGACACGGTTCGATCGTGATCGTGGGCATGGAGCGGTGCGCCGCCCGGCACGTCGTTCTTCTTCTTGGCCTCGTAGAGCAGCGCGCGCTCCAGGCTCTCCGAAGGAAACCCTACTTCCAGAAGAGCCCACACCGAGAGGCTCTCTTCGAGCGCCCCTAGGAGATCCCGCGCCGCAGTCCAGAACTCGTCGGCCGGGAGCGGACGGTCGTGGGCGCAGAAGTAGGTGCTGCACACGGCGTTGCGGTGACGCCAGATGGAGCACCCGCCGGTGGAGCCGGCCTCCCCCGGCGCGACCCCCTCGTCGAAGTGAGGGCAGCGGAGCGCGCGGGCCCGACCGAAGGCCTCGGTAGAGACGCCGTAGAGCGCGAGGTAGTCGCGTGGCACCAAGAGCCCCAGCGGTGAGACCAGGTGCACCTGGGTGCGGAGCGCCTGCTGCATGTGCGCTTGGGTGGCAGCATCGGCGAGCGCGCTGCCCACCAGGAAGTTGGGCAGACGGGGGTGATAGGTGCAGCACTTGGTGTCGGCGCGGTACCCGCGATCGCCGTCGACCATGGGGCACGTCCCGCAGGTGGCCTTCGTCTCTCGCGGAATACCGCCCTGCAAGAGCTCCTTCATCCACCCGTCGTACAGCGGCGGCAGTCGCTCGACGTCACGCACGACGGGAAGTTTCTTCGACACGGCAGAGCGAGGCTACTACCACATGCGCGACGCCGGTAGGCGGGCGCTGGTGTCGGCACGTCGATATGGCTTACGCCACACGGGCCACGAGGTCGCGTACCGCGGCGTTCACCTCGCGCGCACACTGGAACGTCACGCCGTGGCCCGCGTCGGCAAGCTCGAGCAACCGTGCGCCAGGGATCAGTCGGGCGAGATCGTCGGAGTGAAACGGTCGCACGAGGATGTCGGCCCCGGGCTTCACCACCATGGTGGGCACGCCGATCTGTCCGAGCCGGCTCCGGGTGTCGTGACGCATCACCGCGCCGAGCTGATAGGCCACCGTGCGCCGCGACTGTCTCCGGCCGAACTGCGCGCGCATGCGCGCCTGCAGCGCCTCGTGGTCCACGCTGCGGAGGAAGCTCGCGGGGTACAGGAGCTCGGCCAAGGCCTCGGGCTTTCGCCACACCACGCTCTGGGCGAAACGGAGCGCGCCACGCGGCTCCGGAAGAATGCCCAGCGGCCCGCCCGGATGGGTCGCGATGAGGGTCAAGGAACGCACGCGTCCGGGAAACCCCAGCGCGATCTCCTGCGCGACCATGCCACCGAGGCTCACCCCCACCACGTGCGCATGCTCCCAGCCGAGGGCGTCGAGCACCGCCACCGCGTCGCTGGCGAGGTCCTCGATGCGAAAGGCAGCCTTCACCGGGCTGCTGTCGCCGATGCCACGATGGTCGAACCAGGCGACCCGATGATCCCGCGACAGGTCGTCGATCTGCGGTCCCCAGACGATGCCGCGCATGCCGAGCCCCATCACCAGCAGCACCTTGGGACCGGCGCTCCCCTGGGTGGCGTACGCAATGTCGGAGCCGGCGCTTTGGGTGCGGAGCATCTCCGGATGGTCGCCGGTTCTCCCGGGAAGGCAACCGTTTTCGTACGCGAATCCAGTAGTTGAACCACCTCGCCAGAGTCCTGTCACACCTTGGCGCGGCCGCGCGATAGACGGAGTATGACTGCCACGATGACCCGGAGCTCCGACGAGTGGTCTGCTCTACG